>Ga0306920_100001790_pt1 | contig 26729 bp, 21 predicted proteins | sample flu12Cox44000170_FD_204666 | JGI IMG/M metagenome (GOLD analysis project Ga0306920, IMG submission 204666) | Lab enrichment of tropical soil microbial communities from Luquillo Experimental Forest, Puerto Rico - flux4day.12C.oxic.44.000.170 (v2)... | ecosystem: Environmental > Terrestrial >...
GCAGCCCGCGCCTGGTGCGTTAGTTCTTCCGTGCCGAGAGTGTAGCCTACGTTCTGGACTAGTTAGTAAGTGCAGTACAACATTGCATCAAAGGGCTAAAATTCCCAACTAAGACTTGGTTCCCGCTTCCTTTTGAAATGCTCAACTTTTTTCAGTCAACGGACATCAGAATTGCAATCAGCTCGTGCGACCGTGGTCGCGCAGGAATGTCGTACGTGCTTCGATCTCTGCCGCTGATTCCGCGTGCATGTGCAATACAAGAGCCCAGCAGATTGCCACATCGCACTGGCGGATTAGCTCAGTAAAGAGATGGGCCGTGTGGCATCACTACGGCGCCTAAACTCCTTTCACTCTGAATTGCACAATCCATGAGCTCTCGCTCATCAATTGTGCAGCGCACAAACGGGCGTCACATGCTGCGCGCAAAGCGCGCAACTCTCCTCATTCTTCTAAAAAAATGAAGGTCTTTCAGCGGCATAAGGTTGGCACGGGCCTTGCGACGCTGCCGGCGAGAATTGCGATCCATCTCCGCCGAAAGGAACACGCTGATGAGCAAGCGGAATCCGACGTGGATCTCGGATTGGAACCCGGAGGATGAGAATTTCTGGAATTCCCAGGGCAAATCAATTGCCCGGCGCAATCTCATCTGGTCGATTTTTGCGGAGCATCTTGGTTTTTCAATCTGGTTGCTCTGGAGCATTGTTGCGACCAAATTGCCGCAAGCTGGTTTTCACTACACAACCGAGCAGCTGTTTCAACTCGTGGCATTGCCGGGACTAATTGGCTCGCTGATCCGATTTCCCTACACGTTTGCGGTAACAACCTTCGGCGGCCGGAATTGGACAATCTTCAGTGCCACGGTGTTGTTCCTTCCGACGCTTTCGCTCGCGTACTTTGTGACCCAACCAGACACTCCCTTCTGGCTGATGCTGTTGGTGGCGGCAACGGCAGGCCTTGGAGGGGGCAACTTCGCCTCAAGCATGGCCAATATTTCCTTCTTCTATCCTGATCGGATGAAAGGTTGGGCACTGGGCTTGAATGCAGCCGGCGGAAATATTGGGGTCAGCGGCGTGCAGTTGCTGACGCCGCTTCTATTGGGTTTCGCCTTCGTGAACCTTTATCTTGCAACCCCTGTGGCACCTGGTCTCTATCTTCAAAACGCCGGCTTAATGTGGGTATTGCCGCTCGCGATCGCCGTGACCGGCGCGATCTACTATATGAACAACCTCACCTCCGCGCGGTCCTCCTTCAAGGACCAACTCATCATCGTGCGGCGCAAGCATACTTGGGTGATGTCTTATCTCTACATAGGAACGTTTGGCTCCTTTATCGGCTACTCCGCAGCCTTCCCACTGCTGATTAAGACCCAGTTCCCTGAGGTCACTGTGGCTATAGCCTTCTTAGGGCCGCTGGTCGGTTCCCTCTCCCGTCCGATTGGGGGATTGCTCGCTGACAAGATCGGCGGCGCGATTGTGACGTTCTGGAATTTCATCGCCATGGGTGCGGCGACGATCGGTGTCATGTACTTCGTCAACATCAAGGAATTTCAGGGCTTCCTGACCATGTTTCTAATTCTCTTCGTCACCACCGGCATCGGCAATGGCTCGACGTATCGAATGATTCCGTCGATCTTCCGCGAAGAGAAGCGCAGAGAGGCGAAGGGCCTGGGCGACACCGGTCTGGCTGCCGCCATGAACGCAGCCAGCATCGAGAGTGCCGCCGCGCTCGGATTTATTGGCGCAGTCGGCGCATGCGGTGGCTATCTAATCCCGCGCGGCTTTGGCGCCTCGATCGCCGCCACGGGTGGCCCTCACGTTGCGTTGGCCGTCTTCCTGGCATTTTATGTCACCTGCATAGCGATCACATGGCGGTACTACCTAAGCAAGGTTCCACTTACATCAGGTGCCCCGAGCCTTGCCGAAGCACGGGTCTGACGACGTCGTCAGGTGCAGCAGACGCTGCTCGCGCGACCTCAGACGGTCGCCGCCGAGGGCATTCTGCTCGATCAGGCGTTTGCGCAACTGGTCGGAGCAACAGATGCCGACACCTCGGGAGGTTCGCAAGACGACGTACCCTACAGTTTCCACGAGCGTCAGCCAGATTCTGATGCGTTCAGCGATGCAACTCAGCCAATCAACACTCCCAGTGCAGTGTCTCGCCACGCCATGGGCAGCCCCCTGGTATTGTCCATGAGGCGCATATTTGTATATGCGATGCTCATTGGCCTAATCATTTTTCCCAACTCTCTCCATTGACGCGACGGTCTGAGTTCAGATGCAGGCCAAGACGAGGAATTACTTGGTCTAGGCCTCCCCACGGCGAGCTCACACTCTGCGCAAAATGCGCCGTTCGTTCGGAGTGTCTCTGAACCTCTGCCCACTCGAAAGTGTGTCAACGCTGGTATTGCGGTCTCGAATTGCGCCAGCGACTTTTGCGCGTCCGAAACCCGCGGCGCACCACTACTTATCGCCCCCATATTATTCATTCCACTCCGATGTGACCGGCGAGCCCGAAGTGAGCCCAGAAATCGCTAACTCATTGAAAACGAACGCGTGTCCCGATTGGTCGCGGTTGTTGCCGCGAGCAGGCTTCCCGCTTGTGCTCGGTCTCGGCAAGCCGGCTCAGTCACGCACTCTCGCAATATCTCTCGCAATTGTGAGGGCGTGCGCCGGCATGTTCATCCAGATTGAGCGTGTGCGCCATATTGACGCCCAGCCGGCTGTCTATGGCGACCGCACTCAACCAAGTGCAGACGGCAGCGACGACCTCGAGAAGCGGGGAGAGCGCCTTGAAGCTGAGGGTCAATCTCGTCCTACTGGCGGCGGCGGCAATCGTGGTTGAGTTGTTTGCAGCAGTTTCGACACCCTTCCTGGAGAACATCGCACGGGCGGACGTCCTGCAGAGGGCTCGGATCATGATGGAGGCTGCGGCGGGCATTCGCACCTATACCTCGAATGAAATTGCGCCGCTGCTGACCGCCGGGATCGGCGAAGACAAATTTCACGCACAAACCGTTCCGGCTTACGCCGCGAGCAGAAACTTTGCAGCATTGGCTAGCAAATTTCGCGACTATGCGTATCGCGAAGCCGCGCTCAACCCCATGAACCCGGCAAATCGCGCAGTCGATTGGGAAGCCGACATCATTAATATCTTCCGCAAAAATGCCTCTAGGGAGGAACTCATCACCGAGCGCGAAACTGAAACCGGTCCCGTACTCAACCTTTCGCACCCCATTGTCAGCGGCGGAAATTGCCTCAACTGCCACGGAACCGTGGAAAAAGCGCCAAGATCGATGGTCGCGGCGTATGGAACGCAGAACGGTTTCGGCTGGAAGATCAACGAGATCGTGGGCGCCCAAATTGTCTCGGTGCCCATGGCCGTCGCATTGGAGCAATCGGCGAGGATCCGCAATTTGTTTATTTGCGTGTTGATTTGCGTCTTCCTGCTGCTGATCGCGCTTTTTAACTTACTGCCCATCCTTCTTGTGAAACTCTCCCGCGGTGATGGTCGGAAGACAGACCCGACCCGCCCGCACGTGGCCATTGCTGACACCATTAGAGCTTTTGGCTATGGCCTTTTTACCGCCGGCATGGTGCTGGTCCTGGTCTTGTACGTGGTTACTTATGCCAGAGGAGGGAGCGCCGCCCTGCAAGACGTGCTAAATCCGTTCGTACCCGCGAACTACGCGAGCCTTGCAGCTGTCGTACCCGGGGTCGTCACCATCTGGTTGGCCAGTTGCCTGAGGGCACCCCTCTCTCAATCGTCTCGCTAGAATAGCAACTGCAATCGTTGCTGGACAACCTCTTCTCATGCCCAATCAACAATGGGCCGATCTCCAATGTGCAAGGCCCATGGGCTAGCGCGTCCCACCGGCGGGGTGTTCTTAAAGCGCCAGAGAAGAGATACATCGATCAACTCAGGCCTGTTCCCGACCGGGAAGAGCGCTGCCGCAGCGATCGAGACTAGCTCGGTGCCCAGAGAAGGTTAGGGAGGGGCGCCCAGGGGTCTCGCGGCCCTTTCGAGGCGGTGATCATAGGCCCCGCGGCCAGGGACGCGAACCTCAACTGGCCTCATCCGCACGGCACGAATTCACCCCTGTTTGTGTGCACAGAGCCCGCAGGCGTCGTTCGCCCCCGGCTGCGACTGGTTTTCAAAGGATGCAATGGCCACCAAAAGATGAAACCGGATCAACGGAGATACCTGTCGACGGTGCCCACCCGTTCGCACGTCTGGGCAGGTGTCGTGATTGCCCGTCCGCTCCTCCGGCTGCCCCCGGGTGAAGCTGCTCCCATCGAAAGGCGCGTCATTGACCGCTGCAACGCCAGGATCGGCCATCGGCTCGGGGAAAAGGGCTTGGCAAGCCCTCCATCGCCTGCATGAGCCAAGAGAGCTCGGCAAGATTGAGGGGAGGCGCCTAAAGTACTAAGGCCAGCGGGGCGCTGATGCTTGACCCCCCATGGATGCGAGCGATAGCCTCGTGTAGGAGATCCAGCGTGGAGGTCGTCCGTGGCATCCTTCACCATCACTCCGCTAACGGATCACACCGGCGCCGAGGTCAATGATCCTGACTTCGCGCGGCCGACCGTCAGCGATACGCGCGCCAGCTTGAACCGAGGCTTTATCGACCACCAGGTGTTGGTCATGCGCGATCAGCACGTGAACGAGCGCCGTTATCTCTACCGCCGCATGCTCAAGGGCGAGGTACCAGCCTGACCGCGGAAGACATCGCATGCTTGGCCGATTTGAACACACGAACCGTTGGGGTGCACGCGACGGTCCACACCCACACGTCGTCCAACGTGCAGCAAATCACAACGACCACCCGGCAAACGGGGGTCGCGAAGGGAGGTTGCCATGGGAGCCGGAAGCGGGAGGTCGCTTAACTCAGTTGTATTGACCAGAAGGAAAATGCTGACTGGCGGCGCAGCCGTGGTGGCGCAGTTGCCGGCACTCGGCATGACGACGGCCGCGGCGAGCGCCGCAAGTGGGGCCATGACGCTCGCCTGGCACACGGCCATGGCACCGCGCTGGCTGGATCCGCAGGACCATGAGGGTACGGCCACGCCCGATAATTTCCTTATGGCCCTGCACGATGCCTTGATTAAGAATTCGGGCACAGAACTTTACGACCATTCCGCCCTTGCGGAGCGCCACGAGCTCGATCCGGACGGCAAGAGCGCCACCTTTCGCCTTCGCGACGGCATCCAGTTTCACAACGGCGAACCCGTCACGCCCGAGGACGTCAAATTCAGCTACGAGAACTATCGCGGCGCGCTCGCGTCAGCCTTCAAGGCTAAGACCGAGGCCGTGGACATCGTCGACAGGCGCACCATCCGCTTCCGCTTTAAGCAGCCGTTCCTCGATTTTTTGCTGCTGCTGGGTTCGAGCAACGTATCGGGAGCCGGCTGGGTCGTGCCGGCAAAATATTATCAGCAGGTTGGCCCGGACGGCTTCAAGCGCAGGCCGATTGGCGCTGGTCCCTACAAGCTGGCCGCGATCGAGCCGGGGGTGAAGATCCAGTTCGAGGCCTTTGAGAGCTACTATCGGCCCGTCCACATCAAGAAATTCACCATGGTTGCGGTGCCGGAGGCGGCAACCCGGCTCGCCATGCTGGAGCGCGGCGAAGCGGACATCATCTACGGCCTTCCAGGCGAGCTGGTCGAACGCGTGAAGAAGAATCCTAAACTCATGCTGGCGCCGGTGTTGTCGGGCAGCTTCTGGCTGGAGCTGGTCGGCTTTCAGGATCCGAAGAGCCCGTTCCACGACAAGCGTGTGCGGCAGGCAATAAGCTTGGCCATCAATCGCACGGCGATCAATGACGCCGAGTCGGCCGGGCTGGGCAGGGTTAGTGGCAACTGGATCAACGATGACGTAGAGTACGGCTTGCCGTGGCCGGAGCTGGAGTTCAATCTCGAGAAGGCGCGGGCGCTCATGCGCGAGGCGGGTCATCCCAACGGCTTCACCGTCGACTGGTTGACACCGTTGGCGCCGTTCTATTCGCGCGGCGAGCGCGTAGTGGCGCAGCTGCAGGCGATCGGAATCCGCGCCAAGTTGCAGGTCATGGAACGCGGCGTTTTCCTACAGCGCATCCAGGCCGGTATGCAGCAATGGCCGGGCGTCCAGATGATCATGCACGGGGCTCGCATCGGCGGGACATGGGCCAACTGGTACGAGTCGTTCTTCAAGTGCGGAGGCTTCAATGCCGCCGACCGAGTGTGCGTACCGGAGCTCGATGCCAAGCTCGATCGCTACAACTCCTCGCACGATCCTGCCGACCGCAAGCAGCTGGCCGAGGATGTGCAACGCGCCATCATGGAGAATTGCTATCTGGTTCCTGTCTTCCGCCACGCATTCATGAACGCCATCGGTCCGCGCATTGCGGCCCGCAAATGGCAGGACGTGTTCCCGACCATCACCACGGGCTACGCCTATCCGTGGGAAGACATCAAGCTCAAGGAATAGCGGCTCCCAGACGAAGGCATCGACCATGCAGCAGTTCATCATCCGGCGAACCTGCTACAGCCTTATCACTTTGCTGATTCTGAGCCTGACCATCTTCACAGTGGTGAGACTCACCGGCGATCCCGCGACGCTGATGGCCGAGCCCGGTGCGCGAGCGGAGGACCTGGCACGGGTTCGCGCCCAATGGGGCCTCGATCGCCCTTGGCCGGTGCAGTATGCCCAATTCGTTGAGAACATCCTGGCCGGCAACCTCGGTATTTCCTTCAATTATCGCATGCCGGTGAGCGAGCTCTATTTTGAGCGCCTGCCCAATTCCCTGCAGCTCGCACTTGCCGCTACGACCCTCTCCTTTCTGATCGGCATCCCCGCTGGCCTGCTTTCGGCCGTGCGCGTCGACGGCGCCTGGGACCAGGTTGGCAAGGTTGTCGCCCTGCTCGGGCTGTCAGTCCCGGGCTTCTGGCTTGGTCTGGTACTTATTTTGATCTTCTCTGTGTGGCTGGAATGGCTACCCACGGGCGGCAAAAACGATTGGCACAATATCGTCATGCCGGCCTTGGCGCTTGGCTGGTACTTCGCAGCCTCACTCCTGCGCCTCACCCGGTCGAGCATGCTCGAGGTTATGCGCAGCGAATATATCAAGCTGGCTCGGCTCAAGGGCCTTCCCGGTTACGTCGTCATCGCCAAGCACGGCTTCAAGAATGCGCTGGTGCCGGTGCTGACACTCGCGGGCGTCAATCTGGTTGTGATGGTCAATGCCGCCGTCATCATCGAGGTGGTATTCGCGTGGCCCGGCGTTGGTCGACTGCTGTACGAGGGCATCTTCCAGCGCGATTTCCCACTTGTGCAAGGAGTGGTCGTGCTCGCCGGGATTATGATCGTCTTCGTGAACCTGGTGATCGACATCCTCTACGCTTACATCGACCCGCGCATTCGGCTAACCAGATAGGCTTGTCATGTCAACCACCACCGCGCCGCAATCCATCAGCGTGAAGGCACCGAACCAAGTGTGGCGATGGCTGCGCGAATTGCCGCTCCTGCCTATTCTCATTCTAGTGCCATTCGTGCTGGCCGCGGCACTCGCCCCCCTCATCGCGCCCTATGATCCGACCGAACCCGTGCCGGGGGCAAAGATTTTCGAGCCTCCCTTCTGGATGGAGGGCGGCACCACGGCCACCCTTCTCGGCACCGACTTCCAAGGCCGCGATCTGTTGAGTCGACTTATCTTCGGTGCCCGCGTTTCGCTAATCGTCGGCCTGATGGGGACGGTCGTGGCGGGCGGGCTTGGCACCGCGCTCGGCATCCTGTCGGGCTATCTCGGCCGATGGTGGGATCAATGCATCATGCGCCTGACCGATGCCTGGTTGGCGCTGCCAGCCCTGGTTTTCGCCATCTTCCTGGCAACCGTCGTCGGCCCCAACATGTGGAACATCGTTCTCATCCTCGGCTTGGTCTATTGGACGCGATACGCGCGCGTCATTCGCGGCGAGGTGCTGAGCTTGCGCGAGCGTGAGTTCGTTCAGCTGGCCGAAATCGCAGGCGCCTCCCGTCAGCGCGTGATCTTCCGCCACATCTTGCCCAATGTATTGAACACGACCATGGTGCTGGCGAGCCTCACCATCGGTGTGGTGATCATCGCCGAGGCCTCGCTGAGCTTTCTTGGTGTCGGAGTGCCGCCACCCGAGCCTGCCTGGGGTTTGATGCTGTCGGAAGCCCGATCGACGCTGATGGCGGGCAAATGGTGGCTCACCGTCTTTCCGGGCGCCTGCATCGTGCTGGTCGTGCTGGCGACGCAACTTTTCGGCGACTGGTTGCGCATCCGCCTCGATCCCCAGCTGCGCAACCTCTAGAGCGGGGGGCTGGCATGAATGCGCCGTTGCTGGAGGTTCGCCAGCTACAGACCCATTACTTCACCTTCGGCGGTAGCCGCATCGTCAAGGCGGTCGAGGGCGTAAGTTTTGCTCTGCAGGAGGGCGAAACGCTGGGTCTCGTGGGTGAATCAGGTTGCGGCAAGACCACCACCTGTCTCTCCATCGTCGGCCTGCTGCCGCCGGCTGCGCGCGTGGTCGGTGGCGAAATCCGCCTCAACGGCGCGGACCTGGCCAAGAAGAGCAAGCGCGAAATGCGACGCTTGCGCGGGCGCGCGATCGCCATGATCCTGCAGGATCCGATGGCATCTCTCAATCCTCTGTTCAGCATCTATACCCAGGTGGCGGAGCCCGCCTACTACCACCTCGGCATGCGCGGCCGCTCCCTGCGGCGGCGCGTGGAGGAACTGTTGCGGGCAGTGCGCATACCCTCGCCCGCCGCGCGCATGCGCGGTTATCCCCACCAGATGAGCGGTGGCATGCGCCAGCGCATCGTCGGTGCCATCGCCTTGGCCGCTGGCCCCAAGCTCATCATCGCTGACGAGCCCACCACCAATCTCGACGTCACTATTCAGGCTCAGTATCTGGACCTGCTCAAGGATATCCAGGAGGAGACCGGCGTGGCACTGATTTTTGTCACGCATAACCTCGGCATCGTCGCCAGAATGTGCAACCGCATGGCGGTCATGTATGCCGGCCGGATCGTGGAGATGGGCGCGGTCCGAGACCTTTTCGATGCCCCCAAGCACCCCTACACCAAGGCGCTGCTCGGCTCCATGGCCAAGCTCGGGAGCAAGGAGCCACTTTATGCCATTCCGGGCCAGGCGCCCGATCTGGTTCGCCCACCGCCCGGGTGTGCCTTTCACCCGCGTTGCGCCGAGGCGATGCCGCGCTGCGCAACGCAAGACCCCGAAGTCTTTCAAAGCGGCCCGGGATGGACGACGCGATGCTGGCTTCCGCATCTCGCCGCAACGGTGATCCATGACCGCGCCACTGCTTGAGCTAGACGAAGTGCGCAAGTACTTCCCCGTCGGCACCGGCGCGTTCTTTCAGCGCAAGACCGCCTGGGTGAAGGCAGTCGAGGGGATCAGCTTCGTCATCGCCACGGCCGAGACGCTCGGTCTGATCGGCGAGTCAGGTTGCGGCAAGACCACCACCGCCAAGCTCATCCTGCGGCAAGAGCAACCAACTTCGGGCACTATTCGGTTCAATGGGGAGGACGTCTGTGCCCTCAAAGGCCAAGCGCTGATGCGCTACCGCCGGGAAGTGCAGGTGGTGTTTCAGGATCCGTTCGGCTCGCTCAGTCCGCGGATGCGGATCGGCAGCATCATCGCCGAGCCGCTTGAGATCCACACCAATCTCTCCCGCTCCGCCATGCGGGAGCGTGTCGCCGAGGTACTCGAGCTCGTGGGCTTGCAACCGGATGTCGCCAATCTCTTCCCCCACGAGTTCAGCGGTGGCCAGCGCCAGCGCATCGCCATCGCAAGAGCACTGGCGACCGATACACGACTGATCGTGCTCGACGAACCGGTCTCGGCTCTCGACGTGTCGATCAGGGCGCAGATCATCACCCAGCTCGAGCACCTGCAGCGGACATTGGGCGTAAGCTACCTTTTCATCGGCCACGATCTCGCCACCGTCGCCCACATCAGCCACCGCATTGCGGTGATGTACCTTGGCCAAATCGTCGAGACAGCCGAAAGCACCGAGCTCTGCGCGAGGCCCTTGCACCCCTATACCCAGGCTTTGCTTGTCGCCGCATTGCCGGCACATCCTGATGACAAACGAGAAAGGCTGGCATTATCGGGCGAGATCCCCAGTGCGCTCGCTCCCCCCTCGGGATGCCGCTTCCACCCGCGCTGTCCGCGGGCTATGCCGCGCTGCGCCGAGGAGGCCCCGGTCAGGCGTGAGGTCACGCCCGGTCACGCAGTGTCCTGTCATTTGTACTAATCGCTACGGCGTGTGAACTGCGGCGCAATGCATTGCCGGCCGATGGTCGTGAACCTCAAGCCTGCCAAGTCCCTCGGTCTGATCGTGAGGGCTGGCGGGCCTGACTGCGATTGGGTCGGGCGCGCTTGAAAAATAGGCGCGTGCCCCCGGCCGTTGGCAAGTGCACATATTGGTAAGCGCAAACTTGGCCTCGCGCCGTCGAGTGATGATGCTTGCTTGCAGCTGCCCTGTCCGGTGTAACGGTCGATACCCCGCCCTTTCAGTCCCGCCATAAGCCAACACCGACCACGATTTGCACATTTTCATCGGCTGGGACTAATGTGCTGGCGGGCTGAGCGCGACAGCAGGATTTCAGCCGCTGCCGGCCGCGGTTGTTTGGCGACAACGTCGGAGGATCGCCCGTGACCAATTCTCCCCAACTTCGCCCCCTGGGCGAGCCGATCGGCACCGAGGCGTTGGGCATCAATCTCGCAACGCCACTCGATGAGGCGACCTTCGCCTGGATCGGGCGCGCTTTCGCCGAACATCCGGTGCTTGTGTTCCGCGAACAGAATCTCGGCCCGGCCGAACTTGCCGCGTTCGGCCGTCGGTTCGGTGCACCGCGCAAGCATGCGCTAATCAAATATCGTCATGCCGAAAATCCGGAAGTGTCCTGGCTAACCAATGTCGAGGGGAGCGGGAAGGTAGATTGGTATGGTGTCAAGCGCGCCACTGATTGGCACACCGATTCGACCTACGAGCCGGATCTACCGATCCTCGCTATCCTCCACGCGAAGGAGATCCCATCGTCAAGAGGCGGCACCGTGTTCGCTGATATGCGCGCCGCCTATGACGCGCTGCCGAGCACCATGAAAGATCGGCTCTCCACCCTGTTGGGCCTGCACGGCCGCAGCACCGGGCCCGCCGGTGAGAAACTCTATGGCGATGATAAGGGAGAGACCGAGAAGGTCTATCATGAAATGGAATGGCCCGCGGTCATCAAGCACCCGGTGAGCGGTCGGCCGATCCTGTTCGTCAACCCGATGCATACGCATGGTTTCGTCGGCATGGCGCGACAGGAGGCCTGGCGGCTGATCGAGGAGCTGGCCGAGCACGCGACACAGGATTGCTTCGTTTATTACCATAACTGGCGCGTCGGCGACGTGCTGATGTGGGATGAACGGGCCACGATGCACCGCGGCGCCGGCGATTACCGCCCCGACGAACGCCGTGTCATGCTGCGCACGATCGTGTACGCCAATTGAAGCAATACCCCCCTTGCTGCGATAGGAGGGCGCCGTAAGCGGCCAAGGCGGGTCGTGAGGATCGATGACAATTTCCGCCGCGGTGATGGCGTTGCCAGCAACGGGGTGGGGAAGGCGATGCGAGCGGCGAGCTCTCGGTGAGGAGCGGGCCGCCCAGAGAGTGAAATCGTGCCGCCCAAGGTGCCGACCAAGGAGTTGAGGCGCTGAGCATCGCTCCAGGCTGGCGGCTTCCTCCGTGGCCAGGCGGCTGAGTGGCCCCACGTGTCTTGACCCAACCAGGCGCAACCCGCACGACGCCTGCGCCTTCAGGGTTGATGAAGACGTCTTTGACACAGCGCTTTGCTACCCGCGGACGGGGTCGACGCCGGCGGCAGCTGTCGCTGGATGATGCGACTCAATGATCCCTCCCGCATCTTGCGCGAGGCATCGCGTTGCGGAAGGGTGCGGTCGAGGCGGTCGGCAGACAGCGCGGACGGCGGGCAGCAGGCAAGTGCGAGCTGGGTTGTCATAGCTGATCGCTCAGGTGCCGGCGAGCCGCCCACGACGGGTCATGGTCGGCCGAGCTGTCGTGACCCCGCAAGCAGCGCTCGAACTTTGCGGGCCGCCGTCCGGCAGCTTGAGCTCAACCACGGACGCATTAGGTCATGACAATTGCTATGGTGCGCAACATTTGGCAGCCGCAAGACGTTGCATTTGCATGGCAAAGCTTCCTCTCGCCGGCAAAGGCGCCTTAACGGACGCACAGTTCGTCCGCCGGGTCTTTATTGTTGCCATCGTCGTCTCGCTCCTCTTACTTCTGTGGGCCCTCACGGAGATCCTGCTCCTCATCTTTGCCGCAGTTTTGCTGGCGGTTCTGCTGCGCGCCATCGCGGCGCTAGTGGCGGCCCGCATTCGTGCCGATGAACGTTGGTCTCTGTTGGTAGCGGCAGTGGTCCTCTTCGGGATTGTTGCCGCTGCCGTGTTTCTGTTCGGCTCGCAAATGTGGGCACAGCTTCAAGCGTTGGGGAGCCAACTGCATGCTGTTGAAGACACGCTGACTGGCTACGTCGAGCGAGACGCGGTCAGGGAGCTGCTCGGCAACGGCTCGGTCGGCGCGCTGTTTGCGCGCGCGCTCTCGTGGGGCACGACGGCGATGGCAGCCACCGCCGGCCTGGTGTGGTTATCGTTGCAGGCATCTATTTGGCGATCAGCCCCGCGGTGTACCGGGAAGGCTTCATCAAACTGTTTCCGATCGAGTGGCATGACAGGATTGGTGCAACTCTCGACGATAGCGATTCTGCCCTGCGTCTTTGGCTCGGCGCGCAATTGACGGCGATGGCCATCGTCGGGGTGTTGGTGGGGCTGGGGGTGCTGCTCCTTGGCATACCATCGCCCCTGGCGCTCGGCCTCATTTTTGCACTATCCGAATTCGTCCCCGTCGTCGGGCCGATTATAGGCGCGATCCCGGCTTTGCTTGTTGCCTTAGGTCTGAGTTGGGAGCTGGCACTGGGCACTAGCCCTCGTCATGGTCATCCAACAGCTTGAGAGCAATATCATCATACCTGTGGTGGCGGGCCACACCGTCCGGTTGCCACCGGCGGTCGGCTTGTTCGCTGTCATTGGCATGGGCGTGCTTTTTGGTCCGCTGGGGCTGGTGTTGGGATACCCGCTCGCCGTCGTCTGCGACGTAGCGGTGCGACGGCTCTACGTTCGAGAAGCGCTCGGCGAAGAGGTCGAGATTGTCGCCGAGAAATCGCGGAGCGCAGTACGAACGATCCGCAACTGATTGGGGCATTCAAGCGAGTGATGGGGCGGTTGCGGGCTCTGCAATCAATCTTTACAAGACCCCTTCCCTTCGACACCGGGAACGAGAAGCTCGAAATTGACGATCATTGAAGACAAGGCGGCTCAGCGTCGAGGATGCTGAGGCGGCAATCTAGAGCCCTGCGCCGGTCTGATAAGATGTGGGCCGACCAGGGCCGGCAAAAGCGCATCCCCGGAAGCGTCCTATTCATAGGGCTACCTTCGGGTATCCCGTGTGAAGCACGTTGGCAGTCTGCATGGTCAGCATCACCAAAAGCTTTTCGATGGTCGCCCCGGGCGGTTCGATGACACGCAGACCGAGCTTTTGAGCTCGGGCGATCATCTGCCTCAGCAACTGATCAACTGCATAAGCGTGCACTCCGGTGCCGTCTGCAATCCGCGTCCGCAATTGTGGCCGCAGGCGGCGGAGGAAGCGCGTGGCGGGGAGCGCATCTGCGTCCTTGGGGTCGTCGGAAAAAATGCGACGCAAGTCTTGGTCATAGTTCGCGGGCCAGTCCCAGGCATAGTACTTTCGCTTCTCCGCATAGTGCTCGCCCAGTGTGCGCCGCAGCCTTTTCAGCGGCTCGACCTCACGCATGTTGGGTGCCACCGGGGGGTTGCCCTCGATTTCACGCATCAGCTCATCGACATATTCGAGCTTTTCCAGCGCCGGCCAACTCTTGTAGTCGCTGCGCCAGTCGACATGCGGGTTGAGCCATATCGCGAACGTTTCGGCAAAGTCTTCGAGCGGATGCGCCTGCGCGTACCAATTGGAGAGATTGATAACATAGTCACGACTCTCCGGTCGCGGTCTGTATGACTCCGGATAGGGCGCCCCCGCATCTCCGAACAAATCGCGGTAGCGCGTGCGACCGCTCAGGCCATAAGCGTCATCGATGGCGTGTCCGGCTTCATGCCGGAGTATCCGCCGGCATTCCGCCTCGCCCGCTCCTTCCACCTCGAGCATTTGACTGCGCTCTAGACGCATGAGTCGTGGATGGGCTAGATAGAACGGAATGGCGAAACCCAGCACACCATCGGGGCTGAAGAACTCCTCCGATAACCAGGCGTGCGGCAAGGCAACGATGCCACGTCGTCCTAGCTCACGATGGAGACGCAGGACCCGCCGGGCCATCAATGTTCCCTCCAATTTTATGGGCAGGTCGCAAAGGCGTGCCGCCAAGAGGGTTTCGTCGTTGGCCTCCTCCAGTACGAGGGGGACGCGTCCCAGCTGCCTTTGGGGTCGAAGTGAATGCGCGCTCATGGCCCTATGCGATGTCGCCCGATTTGACGTTGTGCTCGCTTGCTTGTTTGAACATCGGCGTGCTCTGAGTGCGCGTTGGGCCGACGAGAGAACGTCCTGGCCGGAACAGGGTTGCAGCTTGCTGGCGGAGCGAGGTCAGGCCGCCAATTCAATCACAAATAGGCCGTGGAACCTAGCTTGACCGCTGGCGTTACACTTTCGCCGTAACAGGGCCAATTGAGCCGCAATGACCAAGAGGAATGCTCCAAAGAAAAAGTTGCGCGTGATCTTGCTGGCCGACGAAAGTCTTGTACCCGAGGGCGAGCTCAAAGACCTCAGTGAGAAGCAACGGGAGTTGCGCAAGACCGAGTTCGACGTCCGTGATGCGATCGAAAGCTTGGGGCACGACGTATTTTCAATTGGCGTCTCGGATGATCTCTCCACGATTCGCGGCGCTATCGATGCGCACAAACCCGACGTCGCCTTCAATCTCCTGGAGGAATTTGCCGGCAGAAGTCATTTCGACCAGCACGTGGTTAGCTACCTCGAGTTGCGCAAGCAACCCTATACGGGCTGCAATCCACGCGGTTTGACTCTTGCGCGCGACAAGGCGTTGACCAAGAAAATCCTCGCATACCACGGCCTGAAGGTGCCCGAGTTTGCCACGTTCCCAATGAGTCGGACTACCAAGCGCCCTCAGAAGCTTGCATTTCCTCTCATCGTGAAATCGCTCACCGAGGAAGGGTCGGTCGGCATCTCCGGCGCCTCGATTGTCCGCGATGACGACAAGCTAAAGGAGCGGGTGGAGTTCATTCACCGAATGGCAAATTCGCCCGCCGTTGCCGAGCAGTTCATCGAGGGGCGGGAGATGTATGTTGGCGTGATGGGCAACAATCGGGTAACGAGCCTGCCGGTCTGGGAGTTCATCATGACCAAGAAGGATGATGATGTCCCCTTGATCGCCTCGGACCGGGCAAAGTGGGACCCCAAATATCAGCGTCAGGTTGGGCTCAAGACGGGGCCGGCAGAACTGTCCAAGAAGATGGAAGCCAAGCTGACCGAGTTATCCAAGCGCATCTATCGCTTGCTTGGCATCAGCGGATATGCGCGGCTTGACTACCGCGTGACTGAGGCAGGTGAGGCTTACCTCCTTGAGGCCAACCCCAATCCGCAGATCGCCAAGGACGAGGACTTTGCCCTATCTGCCAAGCACATGGGGATGGAATACCCAGAATTGATCGAGCACCTGATGCGGCTTGGCATCAGCTATAAGCCCGAGCCGATCATCGGCTAGAGATGCTGCCAATTGCCCCATGGACACGGAACGTGGCTCCCATGGCAGCGTCGCGCTCGGTCCATTGGCAAGAAGCTGCCGACCCTTGCTGCAAACGGCGTGTCGCCAATCAGGTTCAACAACTCTCGACAACTCGCAGCTTCGCGGGCATCGGCAAGTCGGTCACCAGTCAAGGCTGCCCGACCGCGAGATGGGAGAGTTTCGCGGAAGCATCACGACTGATTTGATGGCTCATTTTGTAGCAACGTCCTAAATTGCGTCGCTCGCGCATGCAAACCTTGTAGTTCAATCAAGTGAATGAGATGTTTGGTGACGGCAATTGCTTCGCTATGCTGTGCCGCTTTTCTCAACATTTTGACTAGAAGAAGTCCGCAGCTGGCGAGCGACGGAATTGCTTGAATGCTTTCGGCGAGATCGACCGCTTCACGGAGTAAGAATAGCGGGCGCTCGAAGTCATCGGGAGCGCTGGCCTCAAAGGCCTGCGCCAAAGCGCGGGTCGCTGCAATCTCAACGCCGCGATGACCATGGGCCTTTGCGGCGGATCGCGCTTCACTCGCCAATCGGATCGCCTCGCGGTGATTGCCTTCAGCGTACCTAACCAGCGCCAGCGCCACCGTCGCAGCGCTGCGCGCGATGTTGTGCCCGAGCTTTTCCGCCACGTCTAGGCCGACGACAGCGACATCGCTAGCGCGGCTTGCATTGCCTACCGCCACGAGCGCGTTGGCAAGGCTAGCCGATATCAGCGGCAAAAACAGATTGACGCCGTGCTTCCGGCAAAGCTCGTAGCCATTCTCAAGCGCGTTTATCGTTGGGTCCGCCTTCCCTTGGCCGCCCCAAACCATGCCTCTGCAGTAGGAGAGAGCGACTTGGTCATAGGTCCTTCCGGTCCGGTTAGCCAAATCTTCCAGGCGCGATAGCTCGCGTTCTGCAGCCGGAAATCGGCCGATAGCTGCGTGAGCATTGGCTTGCATCATTATGCATAGGACGAGAGTGGTGCCGGTAGTACCGAACTGTTCCGTCTCACGTCCCTCCATGAGCCAAGCGATTGCCGGAGCAAGCGTCTCGATTGCGCTTTGGTAGCCACCGTTGGCATGATGGGCTTGCGCTAATGCAAAGCGCGCCAGCGCTTCGCTCGATTGGATCCGTTGCGCCTGCGCAAGGCCAACCGCCGCCTCGCCGGCGCGAATTGCATCAAACGCGGAACTGGAAAAATTGAGCGCCCATGTTCGGTGGATTAAAGCGAGCAGTCTTCTGGGTGTGTCACCGATCTGCTCGGCGAGTTCGATTGCCTTCGCCAAATGATGCAGCCAGCCCTGAAAATCAGACGTGCCACCGGCGGCTACACGCAACAGCAACCTCACGTCGATCGAGGTCTGAATGTTCTCTAGCGTCTGTGGCAACATCTCCAGATGTTTTACGGCTTGCTCGCAGAATTCGGATGCGGCGCTGTAAGACGACGCCAGTACGGCGTGCTCAGCCGCAATTCGACAGTATCTTGCCGCATCAGCATGAAGGCTGGCTAGCGCCGCATGGTAGACGAGGAAACCCATCCAATCCGACATTCGGTTGGCGAAGAGCACCTCGGCAGCCCGTAACGCTTTGGCGTGGAGAACAGCCCTCGCGCTGCTGAGGGTCATTCCGTACGCCACCTGTCGAAAAAACTCGTGTCGGAACTCGAACACTCGATCGGATCTTTGCTCCAAGATCGAGATGATGTGTTGCTGTTCAAGGTCCTGGAGCTTTGACTGCAACTCGGCGACCGAACTGTCGCAGACGCGGGCAATCAGTGAGACAGGGGCCGTGCGCCCTATGACGGAGGCGGCCGAAAGGACTGACCAAAGGTCTGGAGGTAAGCTGGAAATGCGGGACGATACGAGCGCTTCTACAGTTTCAGGAATGTTGACCGTGCCAGTTGCTGCCGTTACAGAATAATCGCCCTTTTCCCCAACTAAGATTCTGGTTCGAACAAGATACCTGATGGCTTCTTCAAGAAAGAATGGCAAGCCTCCGGTCAACTCCGTCAATTTCTTTTTGACCGGATCTAGCGAGGGATGCGTGCCAAGCAGCACCGTCAAAAAGTCCTGCGCCTCAGCGCCGGTCAACTCTTGCAGGTGAATAGAGGTAGCATTCGGAAATATTTCCAGCAGAGATGCTCCGCCCCCCGGTCGTGCCAGCAATATCAGCCCAGCACGTGTGCCCGCCGTCTGGTGAGCGAACTCAGCAAGCAGCTGTAGGGTTTCGGTATCACACCATTGCGCGTCATCAATGACGATGAGCAGAGGACGGTAACGAACTTGCAGGCGGCAAACTTCGACAAAAGCTGAAGCTAGGCGTCTTTTGCGATCGATGAGATCGAATGTTGTCCAATCCGTGTCGCTAACGCTCAGGTTGAGTAACGCCTTTAAGGCGGGGCCATGCGCATTGAGGGCCTCTGCAAATTGTTCCAAGATTGCAGAGAGGCGGCGTTGCACATCAACAGAAGTGTCGTGCTCCGTGAGACCCAGCCACTTGCGGGCGAGCGATCTGGCGATGGCATACGGTGAATGGCGAGCGGGAAGCTCGCTTTCGGCAAGCCAGACGGTGCAGTTATCGACTAGGCTTGAATTCAACGCATCGTGAATGAAGCGCGATTTTCCGGTTCCGGCATCGCCGGTGACGCAAAGGGACCCTCGTCCCGTAGCGTGCTTGGTCTGCTCGATGAAGGACTTGAGCAGGGCTCGCTCTGGTGCCCGACCGCAATAGGGTGTGAGCCCCAGGGAGACCCGAGTGGTCCAGCGGGAGCGGTGTTCAACGTCAATGAGCTCCCAAGTTGCGACCGGCCGGTCGAACCCCTTGAAGGTAAACCTCCCACGAGGTTGCACTTCGGCAGCGCCGGAGATGGCCTGGTGTACCTCCTCGGATAAGAGGATGGTGTTGGGTTCAGCAGCCTGCTCAAGACGGCTTGCCAGGTGCACGGTCGCGCCCATCAGGGAGTTGCCGGCCTCACCAGGCGCAACGATGACTTCGCCCGTGTGGATGCCAATGCGGACAGGCAGGCTCACTTGCGAAGCTTTAGCCGACCGGCGAATGGCAAGCGCCGCCCGACAGGCTGCCAACGCATGATCATCGAGGCTATCGAACGCTCCAAAGCCGGAAAGAATGCCGTCACCTCTTACTTCGATCACGGTGCCGCCATGCTCGCGCACTGCAGCAGCCATCGCGTGGACCAGCGGCCTTATGCGCAGCATCGCCGCCTCGGCGTCGATCGCGCTTATCACTTGCGTCGAGCCCTTTAAGTCAGCGAACAGAACAGTCGCCATCTTGCGGGATGGGGTGAGGGCGAGATCAGGCCCTGGCTGGCGCAGCTGGGCGCCGCACTCGCTACAAAACTTGGCTCCTGACGGGCTGGGCGACCCGCAGCGTGGGCAGTCCAATCCTTCCCGTGAAGCCATTGTGCGCGCGAGCCCGTTGATACGTAAGACAAAAGTCTAAACGGGAAGGGTGCCCAGGGGTAGTGCCCGACCCTTGCTTGCACAGGCAAGGCTGTGCGATTGGCAAATTCAGCCAACGCTGAGCACCAGCATCCCCCCTACTTTGCGCCGGGCCGTCAGCGCTGTCGCTCACAAACTAAACTCACTGCCTGCAACCGCGGCAACTCCTTACCATAGAATACAAATTTTGCATTTTTGGGGCTGAGGCTCGGCCTTGGAACGACCCCATTCCGCGATCGCGCCCGCTCACCGCAAAGCCCCTGTTTTGCTTCTTTCCGGCGCCCGAACCGCCCCCAACCGTCCCTCGCTGACCGCTACGCCAATTGCCATCCACGCCTGGTAAACCGACCGGCGATCGGCTAAGGCACCCGTTGCCTTTGGCCTGCGCGTCGGCCGCTGCCTGACGCACGAGAACGCAAGGCAACCAAGCTCCTTGCCCGCGTGTCGACCGCCCGATCGCCTTTGCATCTTTGATCGCGGCCAACCGCGGGCCTTTGCAGCGCGCTTGGGCTGCGACATGACCCCTTCCTCTCACGCTTTCGCGGATCGCCGCTCGCACCTTGGGGCTGCCCGCGCCGCGGGCGAGACGCCAGAGGTGCCAATCGGCTTGATCGGCCGATGCTCGAAACTGCATCGCGGCGATCCTCCTTTGCGTGGACAATCCGCTTCGATCCGCCCTACGGTCCTGGTCGGCAACTCTCATGGGGAGACCCTTCATGCCTACACCGTTCAGAGCGGCTGTGTTCATCCCTCTCCTCGCCGCGGCGCTGGCGTCGCCTGCCCTTGCCCAGGATACGAAGGTCGGCATCGGCATCTCCGGCTGGACCGGCTTTGCCCCACTGACGTTGGCGAGCCAGGCCGGCATCTTCAAGAAGAACGGCCTCGATGCGACCATCAAAAAGATCCCGCAAAAGGACCGCCACCTCGCCATCGCCTCCGGGGACATCCAGTGTGCCGCCACTACCGTGGAGACCTGGATCGTCTGGAACGCCAGCGGTGTCGCCACTAAGCAAATCTTTCAACTCGACAAATCCTATGGCGCCGACGGGATGGTGGTGCGCAACAACATCAATTCGATCAAGGACCTCAAGGACAAGACAGTGGCAGCGTCCGCCCCAGGCACCGCGCCCTACTTCACCCTCGCCTGGTTCCTGAAGAAGAACGGCCTATCCGTGAAGGATGTGACGGTGGTGAACCTGGAGCCGGCCGCCGCTGCCCAGGCCTTCGTGGCCGGCCAGAACGATGCTGCCATGACCTATGAGCCCTATCTCTCCACCGTCCGCGCTGCGCCCGACAAGGGCAAAATCATCGCCACCACGCTCGACTATCCGATGATCATGGACACTTTCGGCTGCACGCCCGGCTTCCTTGCCAACAATGCGAAGGCCGCCAAGGCGCTGGCCGAAAGCTATTTCGAGGCGTTGGAGATGATCGGCAAGGAGCAGGCCAAGGCCTACGAAATCATGGGCGCCGACGTGAAGCAGACGGGCGAGCAGTTCGGTAACTCGGCCAAATACTTGCGCTGGCAGGACAGGGCCGCGAACGAGAAGTTCTTCGCCGGCGAACTGCAGGCCTTCTCCTGAAGCCGCCGACCTGCTCACGGAGATCGGCATCCTCAAGCAGACACCCAAGATCGACGACATCATCGACAGCAGCTTCATCAGGTAGATAGGCAGATCCGCGCATCTCCCTTTACCCCATGTACAGTGGAGAAGGGGACGCGTTAGACCCCGATGCTTCGCCCTCTCGAGCCCGTCGGCACGGCAGCCCGCTTCGGGCTCGGCATCGCTTTCTTCGTGTTCTTCGTGGCGGCCTGGGCGTTTGCCACGGTGGGGGGTTACGTCACACCAACCTTCCTCGCCGATCCCGTCACAATGGTGAGGGAAGGTTGGGAACTGCTTGCCAAGCACGGGTTCCTTCGCGATATCGGTATGACCATCTGGCGTGTCATCGGCGGCTTCGTGCTGGCGGCAATCATCGCCGTGCCGCTCGGCATCGCCATGGGCACCTACAAGGCCGTGGAGGCCTTCTTCGAGCCGTTCGTGTCCTTCGCGCGCTACCTGCCGGCCTCGGCCTTCATCCCGCTCCTGATCCTGTGGGCCGGCATCGGCGAGGCCCAGAAACTGCTCGTCATCTTCATCGGCTCGGCATTCCAGCTGATCTTGATGGTGGCGGTCAGCGTGGGCAACACTCGGCGCGATCTGGTGGAAGCCGCCTACACGCTGGGTGCGCGCGACTGGGGAATCGTCGCCCGCGTGCTGATCCCCTCCAGCGCGCCGGAGATTGCGGAGATCCTGCGCTTGGTGCTGGGCTGGGCGTGGACCTATGTCATCGTGGCCGAGCTGATCGGCTCCTCCTCGGGCATCGGCCACATGATCACCGATAGCCAGGCGCTACTCGCGACGGGGCAAATCATTTTCGGCATCATTGTTATCGGCCTAATCGGCCTCGTGTCGGACTACCTGTTCAAGGCCGTCAACCGCGCGCTCTTCCCATGGAGTGTGCGCTGATGCGCTTGCCAGCTCGCCTGCAATCTCGAGTGGGGAGCCCTACCGGACCCAGAAGCTTGGAGCTTGCTGCTCAGCAAAGGCTGGCGAAGGGCGGCTCGGGGGTACTATCGGCGGTCGCTGGTTCGACAAGCTCACCACGAGGCTCGAACCTCGAGGACCACGTGCGCCCGCGCGCTTGATGGGCACGATGACCCATGAGCAAGCTGATCATCGATGGCGTCACGCGCACCTTCCCGCCCACGCGCGCTGGCACCCGATCGACTCGCGCCCTCGAGCCCATCTCGTTGCGCGTCGCTGACAATGATTTCATCGCCATTCTCGGCCCGTCGGGTTGCGGGAAATCGACCTTGCTGCGGATCGTTGCCGGGCTTGACCGGGCCAGCGCTGGTCGCGTCCTGCTCGACGGGGAGGCCGTGGCCGGACCCGGGGCCGACCGCGGTATGGTGTTCCAGTCCTACACGCTGTTTCCTTGGCTGACGGTCATCGACAACATTGCCTTCGGCCTGCGCGAGCGGGGCGTGGCCGAGGTGCAGCGTCGCCAGATCGCGCGGGAATGGTGCGTCCGTGTCGGCCTCTCGGGTTTCGAGCGCCACTATCCACGGCAACTTTCCGGCGGCATGCAGCAGCGCACCGCCATTGCCCGTGTGCTTGCCAACGATCCCAAGATCATGCTGCTCGACGAGCCCTTCGGGGCGCTCGACAATCAGACCCGCGCGCTCATGCAAGAGATGTTGCTCGGGATCTGGGAGCGCGCGAAGAAGACGGTATTGTTCGTCACTCACGACATCGAGGAAGCGATCTTCCTCGCCTCGCGCGTGGTCGTGATGTCGGCGCGGCCAGGGCGCATCAAGGTCGAGATGAGCATCGACCTGCCCCATCCACGCCACTATACTTTGAAGACCACACCGGAGTTCTCCACCCTCAAAGCGCGATTGACAGAGGAGATCCGCGCCGAGGCTGTGCTGGCGAGCCGACCCTTGGCGGATGGCGTCAGCGCGAACTTTCACGCCTGAAGATCGCCCGCCGCCTCATCTCCTCGGCTTGCCGCTGTAGCGTTGCCGCACGGCAGCACCTTCCCGGAGCCCGTTCGGCAGGTATCTGTTGCTCCGCGAGCCTGGGCAGAGCGGCCCAATGCCCTGGTGCTCGATCAGGTTCCAGTCCCCTTCTCGTTGATGCCCTCGCTTGCCCGCGCCTTCATAAGAGGGAGAGGGCGGCAACCAGCGCAAACGCGGCAAGCGCAACTGCCGAGAGGCCAAGGCCAATACCACTACCGTCCCACCCGCGCCCCGGCGACCGCGCCTCGCTAAGGGCAAAGCCCAAAAGACCCTCGGTGAGGCGACATCGGTTGGCACGATGGCGGCGGTGCCCCTATCTCCGGCACCGTGCAATGGGCGTGGCGCTCACCTTAGTTCGTAGCAGTAGGTCACCACGCGCGGGTTGCGCAGCACGTCGAGCAGTACCGAGCACTGCACGAGGTGCTTGTGCTCCTTGTGCTTGAACAGGATCAGCGAGCGGTTCTCCCAGGCCGAAATGTAGCCGGCGACCTCCCAGCCGTCGGTGAGCAGCTTCTCGATCGTGAGGGCGGGCTGTTGTGCCGTCGCCGGCATGGACGCGAAGAGTTGGGGGATGAGGGCGCAGGCAAGGGCTCGCACTCCCGACCACACTGGGTTCATGGCACGGTCTCCGCGCTATGCGACCAGCATAGCGCCGGTGAGGCTGGCCGTCTGTGGCACGACGTGTGTGTATCGGGCCGCGGCACCCCGACGCTCCAGCGGCCGTCAATGCGGCCCGGCACATGCGACCCATGCGCCCTGCGCAGTACTGGCGGGCCGGCAATCGCCCACCTCACCTGCAGCCGGGGGCACATTCCACAAGGAGGCCCGCCATGGGCAATCCCTTTGCCACCACCATCCTGATCGTCGCCGTCATCCTATTGATCCTGTTGGTCATCTTGAGCCTGCGCATCGCGGCGCAATATGAGCGCGCAGTGGTGTTTCGGCTCGGCAGATACAACCGCACGGCCGGACCCGGCATCTACTTCCTGCTGCCAATGATCGAGTGGCAGGTGACGCAGGATCTGCGCACCAAGACCACCTCGGTCGAGGCGCAGGAGACCATCACGCGCGACAACGTTCCGATCAAGATTGAGGCCGTCATCTGGCAGCGCATCGTCGATCCGCGCCGCGCGGTGATCGAGGGGGCCAACGTCGACAACGCCGTCGTTCAGGTGGCGCTGACGGGCCTGCGCAGCGTCATCGGCCAGCACACGCTCGACGATGTACTCAAGGAACAGGACACGATCGCGCACGAAATCGAAACCAACACCGACAGGGCCACCGAGCCCTGGGGTGTCAAGGTTGAGCGCGTGCAAATGAAAAACGTCGAGATCCCCGAGAGCATGCAGCGCGCCATGGCGCAGGAGGCCGAGGCACTACGCGAAAAGCGCGCCCGTGCCATCAAGGCCGAGGCCGAGCTCGACGCCGCGACCATGCTGCGGCAGGCCGCAGAGACCATCATGCAGAGCCCCGCCGGGCTGGAGCTCAGGCGCATGCAGATGATCACGGAGGTGGGCGCCGAGCAGAACAGCATGACAATCGTCATGATGCCAAGCGAGTTCGTGTCGATGGCGCACGGCATCGGTGAGGTCTTGCGTAGCCGTTCGGTCGAGGCAACTCCCGCGCCGCGCCAGACTTGACGATCGCGGCCACTCCCCGCACGTGCCGCAGCAGAAGGGGCGCCGCAAGGCGCTTCTGCCGGCTGCCGTCCCCGACGATGGGCGCCGCCAAGGGGGTGGCGGACATTGGCGCTGAGCTCGGCGAGCCCGGCGCCAAGGTCGCGGCGCGAGTTCATGGGCACTCGCCGGGCCTCGGCGCATCACCTGAAGGGTGAACCCGTCGTGCGCCCCGGTCAGGACATCGTGTTCGTTTTCAAGACGGCCTTGGCCGATGCGGGCGTGTGCGGCCCTACGACAGCTCTTCCAAGACGACGGCAACTTTTCTGCGCCGGCCTAATCGAGATCCTTTGCTGCGCGCTGCGCCGGCGCTGTCTAACTTCGGGTCGGGCCGCTACATCAATCGAGCACTTCCTGGTTGATCACGTTTTCGCGGATCGGCTTGCCGTCGAGCGCGCTCAAGATGTTCTTGGCGGTCTGCAGGCCCATGCGGTCGAGCGATTCCTTCGTCACGCCGGCCATGTGCGGCGCGCTGACCACGTTGCCGAGCTTCAGGAGCGGGTTGTCGGGCTGCACTGGCTCCTTCTCGTAGACGTCAAGGCCGACACCGGCGAGCTTGCCTGTTGACAGCGCAGCATAGAGCGCAGGCTCGTCGATGATGCCGCCGCGGGCGGTGTTGACGAGGTAGGCCGTGGGCTTCATACGCGCGAGCCGCGCGGCATTGAACATGCCAACCGTCTCCGGCGTCTTCGGGCAGTGAACCGTGACAAAGTCGGCCCTGGGAAGTGCTTCATCGAGGCTGGCAACCGGCTCGCAGCCCGCTGCTTTTATAGCGGCGGTCGGCATGTAGGGATCGTAGACGAGCACGTTCATCTCCATGGCCTGGCAACGCTTGGCGCTGCGCGTGCCGATGCGGCCGAAGCCGACGATCAACACGGTCTTACCGAAGAGATCAACCGGCACCGCGGTCATGCGCTTGGCCCATTGATTGGCCTGCACCATGGTATTGAGCTCGGCGCCGCGCTTAGCCAGCGTCATCATCATGAACATGGCCTGCTCGGCGACCGATGGCGAATTGGCCGAGCCCGCCACCATCAGCGGGATCTTCCTCTTGGTGAGCGCCGGCACGTCGACGGCGTCATAGCCGACGCCGATGCGCGCCACGACCAGCATCTCGCGTGCGGCGGCAATTTCGGCCTCGCCGAAGGGGGTGACGCCCAACGCCACGCCGTGGACCGGCGCATGCTGCGTGAGCAAGGCTCGGAAATCGGACGTGGTGACCGTGCCCGGGAATTGCACCGGTTCGATGTCGCCCCGTTCGCGCAATAGGTCCCAGCCGAGCCTCGCCATCGACTGAGTGATCAGCAGCTTTTTCTTGTTCGTGGCCATTTCCATCCCCGTGTGATGCTCTCGCAGCGGCCAGTGTAGGGCACATTGATGGGTACGTCATGCCTGTCTGGAGGGTTCACCGCGCACGCTTCCCGCAAACCGCTCCCACAATCCCTGGGGTCAATGCAGCCGTCCGTCATTTGGCCTCCCGGGTTGGCCGCGCCGCGGCGGTTTTGCGCACGGGCCGGCGCTTCAGACCGGCACCATTCCGGGCGGCGTGCCGGAGCCGGCCAACCGCTGCGCCGCTCTGCAGCGCGATCGCGAGTTTGACGGCATGCGCAACAACCTCGCCAATGCCCTGACGAACAAAAGTGGTGGTGTTGCCGAACCGCGTAAATCCCACCGTGCCTGCCTCGGGCTGCGTCCAAGCCTCGCCCGCCACCACGCCGCAGCTCAGGTGTGCAGGACGGGACCGCTAGGCAATGCGGCGTAACGTGTTAGCCTGGCGGGTGACAGGACGACGCCAAGATCTCGGAGGAGGCCATGCAATTTGACGGCAAAGTTGCGCTCATAACGGGCGCCGGCAACGGAATCGGGCGGGCTGCAGCGCTAGCCTTTGCCGGTCGCGGAGCAAAGGTCGTGGTGGTTGACAAGGACGCTGCCGGCGTGGAGCGCACTGCGGGCACCATCCAGCAACAGGGCGGCGAGGCGCGCTTCTGCGTGGCCGATGTGACCAAGTCTGCGGACGTTCAGGCCTACGTGAGGGCCGCCCTCGAAGCGTTCGGCAGCATCGACTGCTTCTTCAACAACGCCGGCATCGAGGGAAAGGTGGCCCCGGTTGCCGAATACGACGAAGCTGTGTTCGATCAAGTGCTCGGCGTGAATGTCAAGGGCGTATTCCTGGGCCTT
>Ga0306920_100001793_pt1 | contig 26697 bp, 25 predicted proteins | sample flu12Cox44000170_FD_204666 | JGI IMG/M metagenome (GOLD analysis project Ga0306920, IMG submission 204666) | Lab enrichment of tropical soil microbial communities from Luquillo Experimental Forest, Puerto Rico - flux4day.12C.oxic.44.000.170 (v2)... | ecosystem: Environmental > Terrestrial >...
AAATCGGTCAGCCCCGATGTAGGTGACTGATTCTGAATCGCGGTGACGAATCAAACTTGAAAATCGTTGGAAGGTCGGCGGCGGTGTCAAGAGGGCAAGTCCGTTGCCGAGCCCAGTAGAGCTTCCTCTGTCGATTTGCTTACGGCCAATGTACCTCGTCATAGCCGCGACGGCTGCTGTAGAAGGCAAGCGCCATTAGACCACAGCCGACCAGCAATCCGATTACGACGCCGCCAATCAGGAACTGATAGCCCCATGTGGGAATTTGAATATCGCCAGAGTGTGCTGTCCACCCTTGATATGCGCCGTACAAGGCCGCACCGAGTATGAGGCATAATGCCAGGATCGCGATCCAGCCGCCAGGCAGGCCCAACTCCGGTTCGCGTGCTTCCAGCGTCCGGTTGACCTCATCGGGTTCGGCAAGCGTACGCTCGACTTCGGCAGCGGTCCTGTCGTCTTCGTGCATCCGCAACTCGGCTTCGATCTTCTCTCGTTCGGTCGGCAGCTCTGGGTTCCCTTGCTACGCGATTAACGATGCGGGCTGCTTCTCCTCACTTTAGCAGACTTCAAGGCCGAGGCAGGTGATCTTGGCAATAGGCCGTCTGGAGGCTTCCAATTGCCGCAATAGCGCGTCGCGCTTCAGCATCCACATCAGACTCCCCGAGTTCATGGAGTCAACGAGGCTATTGCCGAAGCCTATGCGTCGAGCAGCGTTGCCAATGATCAGGTGGATCATCGGGTAGCCGTCGAAAAGTCATGCCGCCGGGCGGATGATCGGCTCGAGCGCATGCGCCAGCGCCAGCAATCTGCGATCGGCGCCGGTCTCTCCAACAAGCATCAGGCCGACCGGCGCAGCGCCTGGCTCATGGCAAGGAATGGAGACAGCGCATCGATCGAGAAAGTTCACAACCGCGGCATTGCGCAGGATCAGCATGTTCGCCTTATTCGAGGCATCGCGCTCCCGCAGCGAATCCAAGGTCGGCGGGACGATCGCCACCGTCGGAAAAACCAGGGCATCGAAAGGAGCCGTGATTTTCGCCACGCGAGCAATGAGATCTGCGCGCAGCTCGAGCATCTCGATGTAGTCGGCGACGTTCATGCGCTTGCCGACCTCGAAGCGGGCCAGCACCCAGGGATCGTAGCGCTCGGCCGCCGTCTCGACGATGCGACGGTGATAGCCCCAGGCCTCCGCGTTGACGATGCCTCCGCGCGCATTGATCTGCGGCAATTCCCCGAGCTCTTTGAGCGCGACATCGACAATGCGCGCGCCGCGCTGCGACAAGCGCAAGATTGCGCGCTCGAAACTCTGCGCCACCTCCGCCCCGAGCGCTTCGAGGACGAGCGTGCGCGGCACGGCAAGCTTCGCGCCATCGGCGGGAAAACCAGGAAGCGCGCTCGGCGCCGCGCCCGAGAGGATCGCATCCGCGAGGGCGCAGCTCACAACATCGCTGGCCAAGCTTCCGATCGAATCGAAGGTCGGCGCAAGCGGCACGACGCCGTGCGTGGGTATGCGCGCGGCGGTCGGCTTGAAGCCGACGATGCCGCAAAAGGCCGCCGGAATGCGACAGGAGCCGCCGGTATCGGAGCCGAGCGCGACCGGCGCCATGCCGTCGGCGACCGCCACGGCGCCGCCCGAGGTCGAGCCGCCGGGAATGCGTCCTTCGTGGCGCAGCCAGGGATTTAGCGGCGTTCCGAAATGCGCATTGAGGCCCAGCCCCGAATAGGCGAATTCGGTCATATTGGTGCGACCGAAGGGCATCAACCCCGCGGCGCGAAGACGCGCGATCGCGCGCGCGTCGCGAGTCGCAGGCGGACGCTCGTCGAGGACGCGCGAGCCCGCGCGCGTTCTTTCGCCTGCGACATCGACGAGATCCTTGATCGCAATCGGAATGCCGTCATACGGCGAGCGGCTGCGGCCCGCAGCGCGTCTGCGGTCCGCCGCCGCTGCGGCTTGCGTGACCAGCTCGGCATCCAACGAGATGAATGCGCGCTGCCCCTCGCCTTTCGGATCGGCATAACGGGCAAGGCAAGCCTCGACCAGAGCGCGACTGGTGAGCTGCCCACTGGCCAGCTCTTTGGCGATCTGCGGCAGAAAGGCCATGGGTTACCCAGCCGAAGCTAAGAGCAGATTTTGCTCGGATCGAGTCACATCCGCCGTCATGTCCGCGCTTGTCGCGGGCATCCACGTCTTTGCTGCACAGGAAGACGTGGATGGCCGGGACGAGCCCGGCCATGACGGCACATGGTTCGATTTGAGCGAAACACCATCAGATTCCGCTCGCTCGTTTGAGTCCCACCTACTGCGGGTCGTAATAATGCTGCTCGAGCAGCAGGCAGCCGGTCTCCGACTTGAACGGACCGTGCGCAACGCCGGGAGGACGCACGCAGTAGGTGTTGGCATGGAACGGCTGGCCGCCCTTGCCCTGCTTGTCGTTGCCGACGATCAAATCACCGGAGATGACGAACACTTCCTCCCAGTAGTCGTGCACGAACGGCTCCGTGCTGTAGGTCCCCGGCAGAAAGCGCAAAAGCCGAGTATGCCCGCCGCGGCGATTTGCCGTGTCCAGCTTGCCGGAGAGAATCTTCTGCTGAATGCCGGCCGGATATCCCGGCGGCGTCTCCCAGCCCTTGGTCACATCGACCTGATAGAATTCACGGTGCTCCTTGTTCACGCTCATGCCTATCTCCTCTGACCACTGATCGCGTCATGGCCGGGCTTGTCCCGGCCATCCACGTCTAGTTTGTGGCGGCAAAGACGTGGATGCCCGGAACAAGTCCGGGCATGACGACGGTTTGCGTTTGGTTCAATCATTTCGAAACCCGTTAGCGCTCGGGCCGCGACAGCTTGAGTCCGCGTTGAAACTCCTCGTCGAGCTTGTGCCGCTCGAAGCCGCCCGACGGCATTGAATAATACTGACCCGTGGCAACCTCATCCGCCGTCGTTTCCTGCAAACTGATCGCGTTGAACGGACAGGTGTTCAAGCACATCTCGCAGCCGATGCAGGCGTCGGGATGCAGGCCCACACGCTTGTCCGCCTGCGACATCGCCTGATAGAAGCAGGTTTGAATGCAGATGGTGCAGGAGGTGGCATTCTTGCACGCGGCGAGATTGATCTCGGAGTGAATGCGCGGCTTGACGAACTGCTCGCTGTAATCCTTCACCGCGCGGCGCGAGGCGATACCGTGCATGGCGGCCAGATCCGGGTAGCCGTGCTCATCCATGAACTGCTCCAGCCCCTCCACCACCTTGGCCAGCCATTTGATGCCCTTGATCATGAGCACCGATCCAATCTGGACGATGCCGGCGCCGGTCATGATGAACTCAACGATGTCGCGATGGTCGTAAACACCGTTCGATCCGGTGATCGGCATTCCGAGCTCGGTGTAAATGCGATGAACCCAGCGCAGCGAGAGCGGCTTGGTCCAGGGACCGCCGATGCCGGCCGGGCCCGCAAGCCGCGGCTGCCCGGTCTCGATGTCGACCACAAAGCCGGTGTAGCGGTTGGTGGCGGTGACAGCATCGGCGCCGGCTTGCCGCACGCGGCGCGCCACCTCGAGCGGCCGCGACTGATCCGGAGTGAGCTTGACAATGATTGGTATACTGCACACCTCCTTCACTGCGCGCACCACCTCGTAGGCGACGTCCGGCTCCTGCCCGATCATCGAGCCGCCATGCACGCCGGGCATCATCGCCGGATGCGGACAACCGAAATTGAGCTCCACCATCGATAATCCGCAATCCTCGATGGTGCGGCAGATATCCTTCCAGCTTTGCATCGTCTTGCCGCCGGCCGATCCAATGAGCACGGCGCCGTGATCCGCGGCGTAGCGATTGAGCTGCTTGAGATGAGGAACCCACTCATCGACCGGAGTGGTGGAATAGCCGGAGCGGGAAAAGAAGCGAAAATCGCGCGGAACCTTGCCGCGCATGACGTCGCCCTTCTCGTTGAGGATCGCATATTTCGAATTCTCGGTGAGGACCGCCATGTCCTCGATATCGGTCAGCGTCTTGACGATCATGCCGCCGGCACCCGCGTCCACGCACTCGCGGATCATCTCCGGGCTATTGGTCGCTTCGATCGAGGCGACGATGACCGGATTCTTGAACTGGACGCCGCAGAACTGTGTTGCCAGGTTTGCCATAGTCTCCTCCCGGACCCATGCCCTTGGTCGCGCTCCTCCGCCCCCCACTTGAATTGATTAGTACACTGATTAATTTGCCTGTCAACGCCCGGGAGGCAGGAAAAAAATCGTCCCGGATTTGATCTACCTCAAGGCGAGGATTATGTTGGATTTTCAGCGCTCAGGAGCCAGGAGGAAGATGCCGATAGCAGCCAACGCGATCCCCCGCAGAGGCGCCAATGGGCCTGTTGCCGCGCCCGCGCCGCATACGTCCATCTGGGAGCGGCCGGGCTTTCTGGTCCGCCGGCTGCATCAGATCCATGTTGCGATGTTCATCAAGGCGATGGTCGAGGAGAATATCACGCCGATCCAATACGGGCTGCTGAGCATCCTCCTGGACCGGCCGGGACTCGACCAGCTTTCGCTGGCCAAGGAGCTGGGCATCGATCGCGCCAACGTCGGCGACGTTCTCAACCGGCTCGAGCAGCGCAAGCTGCTTACCCGTGTGGTCGATCCGAGCGACAAGCGCCGCAAGATTTGCCTGCCCACGCGAGACGGCATCGCCTTCGTGCAGAAATACCGCGAGAACATGCAGCTCGCCCAGGTGCGGCTGCTCGAGCCGCTCAGCCCCGACGAGCGCAAGACATTCATGAGCCTTCTGCGGCGCCTCGTGGTGGCCAACAATGATGAAGGCCGCGCGACGCTCACCCCATCCAGGGGTGGCTTGTCGGAGTGAAGGCGGGCATTACGCTGCCGGCCGTAGCCCGGATAAGCGCGCCGCAACACGGCACGCACGCGCCTCAACTCGCGATTAAAGCTCGTCCCGATGAATTTGACGCGTCTTGGTGTTGCGGACCGAGCGTGCTCCCCTCCCCCTTGTGGGACCCTTGTGGGGAGGGGTTGGGGGTGGGGGTAGCAGTTGGTGAGACATCATGTGCAACAACAACTACCCCCCTCCCCAGCCCTTCCCCACAAGGGGGGGGAGGGAGCAGATCGAGTTGTTTGCTCGGACTGTTTCCATTTCGTTCGATCAGCGCTTTAGGCGCGATCCCGCATATCGCCATACGCGCGTGGCAGACGCGCTTATGGCTCATGCGGGCTACGGGAGCGCGCTCTCATCACGCAGAGGCTGGTTGGCCCAGCGCTGCGAGGCCGGCTCGTATTGCTTTCAGATTGGCTTGCGCGACCTTCGGCGACTGGAAGGAAGTGACGGATTGCTCGAGTGCCTGCGGCTCGATGAATTTCCCATCGGCCACGATGGCGGCAACCGCTGCGGTGCTCAGCGAAAGCTTGCCGGCTTCCTTGCTCAATTTCGCCAGAGGCAAGCGCCTCACTCTTGCTCGCGTACCCGGGATCGACAGTGATTCGTCCCCATAGAGCACGCAGGCCTCGGAAAGCCGGCCGATCCATTTTTTGGTCTTCTTGAGCCCCTCCTCCGATATCACGACAAAATAGTCGGGATCGTCGATTGCGGTATACTCGATCGGCGTCGGGGAAAGGTTGATCTCCGAAAGCGAGTGGCCGGTCATCACGGTGATCGGATAATCATCCTTTTGCGTCGCATCCAATCCGGAAATCACTCCGGCGCGCGCCAACATCGTCGCCGCGCTCTTGACCTTCTGCCCCGCACTGCCGGCGATCACGATCCCGATCTGCCGGTCCAGGCTGCTGGCGAACATCTGCTTGAGCAGGATGGGTTGCGGCGGCGTCACGCTCTTGCTCCACTCGCGGTAGGATGCGCCGAACTCGGCTCCCCGCTTTTCCACCAGCAGTCCGCTGCGCATGCCGCTACTGGTCAGCAGATTCATGAACTCACGCTTGTTCATCTCGTTGCGCGGCGTGTAGTAGGCGGTGCACAGCTCCCAAACATCGAGCAAGGCGAAACCAGGATGCCGTATCGCTTGCTCGATGCGCTCCGCGAGGTCGGCATCGTGGGTCATTCCACGATAGGCCCAGCTTGCGCCGGCCGCGGCCGCCGCGGCGCAGAGATCGATCGGCCCTTCCGCATTGCCGCCGGGCGTGGTCGCCGTGCGGCCGCCCAGCGGCGTCGTTACGGAATGCTGTCCTCCGGTCATGCCATAGTTGAAGTTATTAGCGACGATGAGCGTGAGATCGAGGTTGCGCCGCGCAGCATTGAGCAGGTGCGCGCCGCCAATGCCGCAACCGCCGTCGCCCATCAGCACAATCACTGTCAATTCGGGACGCGCCAGCTTTATTCCGGTCGCATAGGTGAGCGAACGGCCGTGCAGCCCATGAAAGCCATTGGTTGCAAAATACTGGTCGGAGAGACCGATGCAGCCGATGTCGGTGACGATGACGACTTGCTTCGGATCCAGTTGCAGCCTCACGAGGGCCTTGTCCAGATCTTTGAGGACGCGCTCATGACCGCAGCCGGGACAGAACGGCAGCGCATCAGTTTTGCGCATATAGCTTTCAAGGGGCGCGACGCTCATGACAGTTGCCCTCTGTGCTCGATCTCGGCCGGCGCAATGAGCGTGGTGTCCATGCGGTTCACCCCCGAGACGACGACCCCGGGGGGCGCCAGACGCTCGATCTCATAGCGGTATTGGCCCAGGTTCATTTCCGGCACGACGACCCGTCGCACGCCTTGCATGGCCCGGCGCAAGATGCGCTGCGGCACCGGATAGAGCGTCTGCAGGACGAGCGAGGAAACGCAGCGCCCTTTGGCGCGGGCGTGATGCACGGCAACGTTGGCGGCACGCGAGGTCACGCCGTAGCTCACGACCAGCGTTTCCGCGCCTTCTTGCAGATCCTCGCGATAGAGCGCGATCTCATCCGCCACCGATTCGATCTTCGCGGCATAATGCTCGACCATCTCCTCGATCACTTCCGGGTCGGCGGTCAAATAGCCTGCCTTGTTGTGAGTCGAAGTGGTGTAGCGGGTAGCGTGGCCGTCGCCGATATCCACGACCGGCGGCACTTCCTCCAAGCGCCGGAACTGATGCGGACTGTAGTCGGCTCCTTCCAGCGGGCGCGGCCTATTCGCCACCGGCGGCAGCTCGATCGAATCCAGATCCACCACCTCGCACGTCATGCTCACTTCCTTGTTCGACATCACGAACACCGGCGTGCGATAGGTTTCGGCGAGGTTGAACGCGCGATACGTCAACTCGTAGGCTTCCGCGACGGTGGCGGGGCAGAGCGCGATGATGGGCAAGCCGCCCGAAGTGACCCAGCGGGCAAACTGGATGTCCCCGTCCGCGCCTTTGGTCGCCGAGCCGGTGGCCGGCCCCTGCCGCTGCACGTCGACAATGACGAGCGGCGTCTCGCCCATGATCGCCAGGCCGATGTTCTCGCTGTAGAGGCTGATGCCGGGGCCGCTCGTGGCTGTCATCGCCTTGCGACCGGCCATCGAGGCACCGATGCAAAAGCCGATTGCGGCGATCTCGTCCTCCGCCTGAACGGCGATGCCGCCCACGGGCGGCAGCAGCTCCAGCATGTTGCCGAGAATGGTCGAGGCAGGCGTGATGGGATAGCCGGCGAAGAATCTGCACCCGGCTTTGACGGCGGCGCGGGCGATGGCCTCGTTGCCTTCGATGAATTCCAGGCCCATCAAAGCCTCCGTGCTGCAAACAAGCAAAGGCATTAAGTTAGCATACTTACAATCCTAAATGGCCTCGGGTTCCTTGATCCAAATCAAGGACTAAAGCATGTCTCCTGCTGCTCGGATTGTTTCCAATTGACCGAGACGCGCTTTAGCGAGTCAATTGGAGCGCAACAAAAGTCTCGCGGAGAGAGCTATGAAGGTGCTCATCACAGGCGGGATGGGCGTGATCGGCGCCGAAACGAGCCGCAAATTCGTCCGCGCGGGGCACCGGCCGATCGTCTACGCTCGGCACCGTGACGACAATCTGGTCTTCGACATTCTCGATGACATCGAGTTCGAGGCTGGCGACATTCTCGACCTGCCGCGCATTCTCGACGTGATCAAACGTCACAACATCACTCATATCGTGCATGCCGCTGCCTTCGTCGGCGCGGTTTCCGCTGCCAACCCCGCATTGAGCATCCAGGTCAACGTGGTCGGGACAGTGAACGTGCTCGAGGCCGCGCGTCTCTTCGACATCAAGCGCGTGGTGTATACCAGCGCAAAAGGCGTCTACGGTCCAATCATCGGCGAGCATGGCCCGCCGCGCTATAAGCCCATTCCCGAGGACATGACCAAGAACCCGCAGCGCATCTACGACAGTGCCAAACTCATGGGCGAGCAGACAGCGCTCTATTACGCTAACAATTTCGGCATCGACGTCGCCGTTCTGCGCTTTGCCACCACGTATGGGCCCGGCAAGACCGCGCGTCACGGCAAGATGGGCGTGACCAGCCAGATCGTGGAAGCTCCGTTCAACGGCGTTCCGTTCAGGCACCCTTACGGCAGCGAGGCAAAGGACGATTTCATCTACAACAAGGATTCCGCGCTGGGCATCTACCTCGCTACTGTCGCCGAAAAGGTGCCGAGCCGCGTCTACAATATTGGCAGCGGCGAAGGCGCCGGTCTGAACGATATCGCCGCTGCCGTCCGCAAACGCATTCCCGGGGCGGTGATCGAGATCGGTCCGGGCGACAATTTCCTGGGCATGCCGTATCAACCGCACGGAGTATACGACGTGACCCGCGCGCGCAACGAGCTCGGCTTCGCGCCGGAATATGACATCGAGCGCGCGGTGGCGGACTACATCGCGAGCCTTGAGCGCTTGCGCGCACGAGCTGGCTGAGCTTGCGAGAGAGAGATGTGGAATGCGCGAGAAGTTGGAGCTGGTAAGATTGTCGTTGGCCGAGCGAGACCGGCGCTGGGCCGCCGCGCGCAAGGAAATGGAAGCGCGCCGCCTCGATTGTCTGGTGCTGTGGGGCTGGCCCGCGGTGTGGGATTTCTGCACCGCCAATGCACGCTATCTTTCGCCGATCGGCGGCAATGCCGAATTCAATATCCTTGTATTCCCGCTCACGGGCGAGCCGACGTCGTTCGTGATGATGCCGACGTTCGTCGACGGCTGGCGCGCGGCGCAGGACTGGGTGGCGGACGTGCGGCCGCGGCGCGGCACATGGGCCGATTCCGTCTTCGATCGGCTCAATGAGCTGGGCCTGACGAAAGGGCGCATCGGCATGGACGGGCTGGCCGGTCCCCTGGATCCGGACGGCTGGTTGCCGCACAGCGTTTTCGCTCGCCTCAAAGACCTCGCTCCCCAAGCCGAATTCATCAATCTCGACGACATGTTGGAGATGCTGCGAACCGTGAAGAGCGAGGAGGAGCTCGGTCTCCTCGCGCGCGCCGCGAAGCTCGGCGACATCATGCTGGCAACCTGCCGCGACACTGCCCGGCCGGGCGTCAAGGAGTCGGAAGTCTACGGCAGCATGATGCAAGCCATGCTCGCCAACGGCGGCGAGGAGCCAACGCTGTTCTTATGGGCATGCGATGCTTTGCCGTATCCTCATCCATTTCGGGTTCCGACCACCCGCCGGATGGCGCGCGGCGACCTGATCATCTGCGAGATTCACCCGAAGACGGGCGGGTACTACACCCATGTCGAACGCACGTTCGCCCTCGGCGACGCTAAGCCCGAGCAGTATCGGATCTACGACGGCTGTCTCGCGGCCTACGAGGAGGGCATGAAGAGCTTCGGACCAGGCCGCCCGATTTCCGCTGCGATGAATCGCGTGCGCGACGTCATCCATGGCCGCGGTCTCGGAATGTGCGAGACCGGCATCCACGGGCACGGTCTGGCTTCGCTTGAATATCCTCGCTATCGCCATCACGCGATCAAGGCCGACCAGGCAGCGCTGCTCAAGCTTGGCGACGAGTTCAAGCCGGGCATGGTGTTTGCATTCAACATCGATCTGTTCGATCCGAAATTCCACGACGGTAGAACCGGGTGCGTGTTCGCCGAGACTGTGGTGATCACCGACACCGGCGCGCGCCGACTGCACGAATATCCGACCGATTTCCAATCCATCCCGCTATGTGGGACGACATGAGCGAGAGCAAGCCCGACTATCCGCCGATCCGCCGCGTCATCACCGGCCACGACGGCCTGCTGGCCAAGGTACTGGGCGACGCGCCTGCCACCAACGCCAAGCATCCCTCGCCCGGGACGGTCTCCACGCTCATCTGGTGCACCGACAGCACGCCGGCCAAGATCCCCGCCGGCGCCGATATCGAGGACATGGGAGCGCGTATCCTGGGGACGGCGCCACCGCCGAAGGGCACGCGTTTTGCGGTAATCGACTTCCCGCCGGGCAATAAGCCGCACGTGCATCGCACTGAAACGATCGATTACGTGATCGTGCTCGAAGGCGAGATCGAGATGGATATGGACGACTCCAGCGTGAAGATGAAGGCCGGCGATGTCATGGTACAGCGAGGCACGAACCATGCGTGGGCCAATCGCAGCAACGCGCGCGCCCGCGTGGCGTTCGTGCTGATCGATGCCGAGCCGCTTGGTTTCGGCCAACCGGTGCTCGGACCGGCCAGCGCCCGATAGCCGCACGGTGCTGGAATTCCGCAACATAAGCTTCTCGTTCTCCGGGCGGCGCGAGACGATTGATGTGTTGCGGAATGTTTCCTTCACCTGTCGAGAGGACGAAATCGTAGCGGTTATCGGTCCGAGCGGCTGCGGCAAATCAACTTTGCTCAGCCTCGCGACCGGCTTGCGCAAGCCGAGCGCTGGTGAAGTGCTGATCGATGGCAAGGTGGTCAAAGGCGCCGATCCGCGGCTCGGCATGCTCTTTCAGCAGACGACATTGTTGCCGTGGCGCTCGGTTGAGGAGAACGTCGAGCTCGGACTTGAAATTCGTGGGGAGCCGAAACGAGTGCGGCGCAGGCGCGCGATCGCCTTGGTGCAGCAGTACGGGCTTGCAGGTTTCGAGCGCAAGTATCCGCACGCGTTGTCCGGTGGCATGCAGAAACGCGCTGCGCTCGCCCAGACGCTCGCGATCGAGCCGAAAGTGCTCCTGCTGGATGAGCCGTTTGCCGCCCTCGACGCGCAGACGCGGATCATCATCCAAAATGATGTCGTGAAGATCTGCCGCGCCGGGAGGCGATCAATGCTGATCGTAACGCACGACATCGCGGAGGCTCTCGCGATGGCGGACCGGATCGTCGTGCTCAGCCGACGCCCGGCCACTGTCAAGGAGCTCTATGAGGTGCCGTTCAGCCGCGAGGCGGCGAGCGTCGCCGACGCGCCGGCCATGCCGGGCTTTGCAGATGACTACAAGCGTATCTGGAATGCCCTGGACATAAGCATTACCGGAATGGGGGCGGCGGCATGAGCGAGGGCCTCCGGCACCGGCTGCTTGTCAACCTCGGGCGCTTGGTCGTCCTCGCCGCAATCCTTGTCGGGGCCGAGCTCGGCATCCGCTATGGATTGCTGAGCCGGCTCTTCTTCTCAAGCCCCAGCGAAATCTTCGCGGCTTTGCAGGCCGAGTTGGACAAAGGGACCTTTCTGCCCGATGTGGGCTTTACAGTATTCGAGACCCTGCTGGGTCTGGCGGCAGGGTCGCTCAGCGGAATGGCAGTCGGCCTTACCCTGCCGCAGGTGCGCATCATTTCCAACGTAATCGAGCCGTTCCTGATGGTGCTCAACGGCATCCCGGTCATCGTGATCGCGCCGCTGTTCATCCTATGGCTTGGTCTCGGCCTCGCATCGAAGGTCGGTATCAGTATCTATATCGTATTCTTCGCCATGTTCATTCCGGTCTACACCGCGTCGCTGCGTCTCGATACCGCACTCGTCGATGCCTTGCGGGTGATGGGCGCGAGCCGTTGGCAGATTTTTTGGAAGGTGATCGTGCCGTCGTCCCTGCCGAGCGTCTACACGGGACTGAAGATCGGTTCCGGGCTGGCGCTGATCGGAGCGGTGATCGGCGAGTTCGTGGCCTCGCGCGCGGGCTTGGGGCACATGATCCTGTACGCCTCGGGTAATCTCGACACGCCGGCGCTCTATTTGGGCATTATCGCGCTCGCCGCCTTCGCCGCGGCCCTGAGTCTTGCAGTGGACGCCATCGGCCCGCTATTGGTGCACTGGCGCTTTGCTGATGAGAAGTGATACGCGTCGGATCGCAAGCAAAAGCAAGGAGAGAAAACGATGCGGCAAATGACGACACCGCTTGCCTTGCTCGCGAGCCTGTTGCCGGGAATGGCTGCGGCCGAGCCGGTGAGCATTGCGTTACCCGTGACGTCGCTCGAATCGATGCCGATATATATCGCCCAAGATAAGGGCTTCTTCCAAAAGCACGGCGCCGACGTCGACGTGATCACCAGCCGCGGCGGCGGAGAAGCGATGAAGGCCTATATCGCCGGCGAGGTACAGATCATCGGGACCGGATTTCCGGAAGTCGGATTGATGCGGGCGAAGGACGTCGACGTGGTGCTGTTCTTCGCCCAGACCTCGCGCGTGCCGTTCGGCCTGCTCGGCCGGAGCGATGCCGGCATCAAATCGGTGGCGGATTTCAAGGGCAAGATCATCGCGGTCACCAGCCCCGGCTCGCTCACCGCCAATCTGACCAAATACTTCATCCAGCAGGCCGGCATGAACCCGGATCGTGACGTGACCCTGGTCTCGGTTGGCGGCGGCGGAGAGCTGCTCGGCGCGCTGAAGAGCAAACGTGCGGACGGCGCCATGCTGTTCGAGCCATTCGTGACGATCGCCCAGAAAGAGGGCTTCGCCCATGTGGTGCTCGATGTCGCAAGCCACCTCGACGCCTTCTCGTCGTCGCCGCTCTCGACCAGCAAGCAGTTCCTGCAGCAGCACGCCAACGAGGCAAAAGCGATGTTCGATGCCCTGGTCGAGGCGCAGGACTTCATCAGAAATGATCACGACGGGGTGCTGGCGCTCGCTAAGAAACGGTTCGCCAACGCGGACCCCGAGGTTCTCAAGGCCGCCCTGGAACACATGTACAAGGTGTATTCGCCGAACGGGAGGTTCACGCAAGGCAATATCGAGCGCACGGAGCAGATCTGCCTCGATCTCAAGATTATGCCGAAGAGCTATCCGTATGCCGACGTGGTGGCGCCCATGGCTCGCGAATAAGACCGCACGCCCGCTGTGTCCGTTTAAGTGTTCGCTGGCGGACAATTAGTGCACTAACCGTCCAGCCACAGCCAGCTCTCCTTGATCGAAATCAAGGCAGAATTTGTCAAATCTGCTTGTCTCAGAGTGCGGCCCATCTGTCCCCGAGAGACTGGCATGCGCACGAGCGAGGCAAGCCCGAGCGACCTGGGACATGCAGACCTGGGACATGCACAGGGCTCGTTCGCGGCCGCAAGCGGCGCCGGTGTGCGATGGGACGCGGTGGTTGCTCCGCAAAGCATTGACAGGGTGCCGGCGCCGCGGCCCCCGATCCACAATTCCGCACAGCCAATCCAGGTTCATCTCCAGTTATTCGGGGCGCTCGCGACATGTTGCCCGCAGCGATCCCTGTGCTTCGAGCAGCCGACCGGCACCGCTATCATCGACATGCTCCTGGCCGCGCAGGAGCGCCTGCGGGCGCCGCTGCTTGTCCATGTGCTTGACGCGAGCGGCGCGAAGCGCCGCCATTGCAGGCTGTTCGTCGGCGGCTATGCGGTCGAGGACCTGCGCACGCCGCTCGACGCAACGACTGGCCGGGCCGAAATCGACATCATTCTGCTCATCGCGCCCGAGGGCGGATGAAGCGAAGGGGGACAACCGATGAACGTGTTCAATCCCCAATCATTCCAGGCGCCGGCGACCGACGATGCCTGGCTGCCGTCAAGCTGTGCGCTCTGCTACGGCACCTGCTCGATCCTGGCGCATAGGGTCAACGGCGCGGTGGTGAAGATCGAGGGCAATCCCGAGAGCGCCGTCGGCAAAGGCCGCCTTTGCGGCAAGGGCGTCAGCGGGATCATGACCCACTACGACCCTCACCGCCTTCGCTATCCGATGCGGCGCACCAATCCGAGGAAAGGGCTCAACGAGGATCCCGGCTGGAAGCGGATCAGCTGGGAGGAGGCGCTGGGCGAGATTGCCGAGGTGTTGCGCAAGGTGCGCAAGGACGACCCCCGCAAGCTCGTCGTGCAGCGCACGACCACGGTCACGGCGAGCCGCGTGCCTTTGCACGCCTTTGCGACCGCGTTCGGCACGCCCAATTTCTCGGTCTCAGGCGGCGGACAGCATTGCGGCAATGGCGCCCACCTCATCAGCGGCATCATGCACGCATCATGGTCGGTGGTGCCCGACTTCGAGCATTGCAACTACGCGATCTTCTTTGGCGCATCGAAAGGTCATTCGGCCGGCCACGCCTCCTGCTCCAACATGGGCAAGGCCGCCGATGCGCGAGCGCGCGGCATGAAGATGGTGGTGGTCGATCCGTTGTGCAATTTCGCGGCTGCCAAGGCGACTGAATGGGTGCCGCTGCGGGTCGGGACCGATGCCGCGCTCGCGCTCGCCATGTGCAACGTCATCGTCAACGAGCTTGGCATCTATGATGGCCCTTATCTGCAGGCGAAGACCAATGCGCCCTATCTGATCGGTCCTGACAAGCTCTATGTCCGCGATCCCGGATCGAACAAGCCTCTCGTTTGGGATAATCGCAGCAGCAGCGCGAGACCGTTCGACGAGGTGCTGGCGGCCGATATGGCGATCGAGGGCGACTTTCAGGTTGGCGGAAAGCCTTGTCGTCCCGCTTTCCGGCGCCTGCGGGAACATCTGCGTCAGTTTACGCCGCAATGGGCGGAGGGGATATCCGACGTCCGCGCTGCCGTGGTGCGCCGGCTGGCCAAGGAATTTGCGACCGAGGCGCGCATCGGCAGCACGATTGTCGTCGAAGGCGTCGCGCTGCCGTATCGGCCAGTGGCCGCGATCGCGTTTCGCGGATCGCAAGGCCATCGCAATTCGGTCTACAATTTCTACGCTGTCGATCTTCTCAATCAGCTGGTCGGCGCCGCCGACGTGGTGGGCGGCTGTCTCGGCTTCAATCCGGCCAGCCACGGCCATCCCGAGACCGGCAAGGTGCGCTACATCCCGACCGCGGGTCCGGATGGATTGATGGTGGTCGGCAGCTGGATGGGCTACCACTATCCCTATCCGCCGGCGGAGCCTCGCGCGCCGCGCAACCTCGGGCTACAGGATCTCTTCGTCATCGGCATGACATCTCCGTTCCTGGATTCCTCGGACAGCGAGGCCATCTGGGACAAGCTCGGAATCGATTATCGACCCGAGGTGATGATCAATTTCGGCGCCAATCTGGTGATGAGCATCGCCAACAAAGACGCAGTGGCCGCTTCGCTGTCGAGATACAAGCTCATCGTCTCCTTTGATCTGTTCCTGACCGAGACCTCGAGCTTTGTTGACATCATCCTGCCCGACTGCGGCTATCTGCAATCGCTGGACTCCCGTTCCAACTTTCCATTCATCTTCAGCCTGCCGGCCGGGCAAGGCGAGTGGTGCTGGCCGATCCGGCAGCCCGTGCTGCCGCCCGACGGCGAGCAGCGCCAGTTCGCCGAGGTCCTGCTCGAGCTTGCCGACCGCGTCGGCATCCGCGCCGATCTGAACGCGGCCTACAATGCCTGGCTCGACTTGCAGCCGCCGTATCGGCTCGCGGGGAATACCCCTTACAGCTACGAGGATATTTGCGACCGGGAGCTCAAGAACCATTTCGGTCCGCAGAACGGCCTGGATTGGTTCAAGCAGCACGGCCTCGTCAAATGGAAGAAGACTCCGCAGGAGGTCTACTGGCGGCCGTTCGTCGACGTGCGCGTCCCCGTGTACTGGGAATTCCTCAAGCCGATCGGCGAAAAGATCGCCGCCATTGCCGAGCCGCGGGGCTTTACGGTGCCGCAGGAGTATTACGAGCCGCTGCCGAGCTTCCTTCCCTGCCGCTCACACTGCTGCGACAAGGCGGGTTTCGACTTCTACGGCTTCTACTACCGCGACATCATCCATACCAACAGCTTCACGATGGAGAATCCCTGGCTCGACGAGGCGGCGCGGCTCGATCCGTTCTCCTACACCATCGCCATGAATCGGAGCGAAGCGAGCAAGCGCGGCTTCACCGACGGGCAGCTGGTCGCTGTCGAGAGCGAGACCGGGCGCAAGGTCGCGGGGCGATTGAAGCTCACGGAGGGCATCCACCCCGAAGGCCTCGGCTTTGCCGCGATGTGCGGCCACTGGACCGACGGCCAGCCGATCGCGAAGGGAAAAGGCGTGTTCTACAACGACCTGCTTGAGATCGACTGGGAGCATGCCAGCCCCGTCAACATCAACCTCGATCTGTGCGTCAAGGTTCGGGTCACCTCGGCGGAGCGCGTGTCATGAGATGGGGGATGGTGATCGACCTCAAGCGCTGCATCGGCTGCTACGGCTGTCAGCTGGCCTGCAAGGCCGAGCATGGCACGCCGCCTGGCGTTTATTACGCGCGTGTCCTCAAGCAGGAGGAAGGCCAGTATCCGACTGTCCGCCAGCTCTTCCTGCCGGTGCTGTGCAATCATTGCGAGGATCCGCCCTGCGTCGATGCCTGTCCGACCGGGGCAAGCTTCAAATGGGAAGAGGACGGCATTGTCGACATCGACCACGATCTCTGCGTCGGCTGTCGCGCATGCATGATGGCCTGCCCCTACACCAACCGGTACTTCAACGATCAGCCGCAACATTATTTTGCACAAGGCATGACGCCATACGAGCAGACACGAACGGTGCGCCATCAGCAGAACGTGGTGATGAAATGCAATTTCTGCCGCGACCGGGTGCGCGCGGGCAAGCCGCCGGCCTGCGTTGCGAACTGCCCGACGATCGCGCGTTATTTCGGCGATCTCGATGACCCTCTGAGCGAAGTCTCCGTGCTGATCAAGGAGCGCGGCGGATTCACGCTGCTTCCCGAAGTCGGCACCGGTCCTGCGGTTTACTACCTGCCTCCTTGAGGAGCGACCGATGGCGGAAATCAGCGTCAAATACGAGCGTTTGATCCAAGACCTGCGCCGGGACTTCCGCCCGCAGCGCGAGTGGGGCGAAGGGCGCGGCGTGTTCCTGGTCATCGGCCATTTTCTGGTCGGGGTGGCGGCCGGTGCCTGGCTGTTCGGATTGGCTTTTGCCTATACGCCGGGACTCGTGATCGCGTTCCTTCTGGCGGGAGCGGGAGGCCTCGCGCACCTCGCATTCCTCGGCCGGCCCGAACGATTCTGGCACATGGCACGGCACGTGCGCACGTCGTGGATCTCGCGGGGATTCGTCGGCCTCGCTTTGTTTCTCGCCGGCGCGGCGCTCTACCTGCCTCCGCTGTTGCTTGCGGCATGGCCATGGGATCAGGCTTCCGCGCTTGCGCAAGCGGGCTGGTTGCTCGCCGGCGCCGGAATGGTGGTTTTGATCGGCTATATGGGCTTCGTCTACACGGCCTCGAAAGGGATTCCATTCTGGAGCTCGCCGCTTCATCCGGTTCTCTACGTGGCCTACGCGCTGCGTGGAGGCGCTGCCGCCTTGCTTGTTGCAATAGCGCTGTTCGGCCCCCCTGATGCCGCCGCGGCCGGCCGCCTGATCGGTATCTGGATCATTATCACCGCGCTGGTGATGGTGCTGTTCGTGCTCGAAATTTATGGCGCGCTGATCAGCGGCAATCCGGCGTCGCGGCGCTCCGTGCGTGAGCTGCTGGCAGGCCGGCTCGCCGCCGCTTTCTACGGGGGCACGCTGGTCATCGGTCTGATCGTTCCCGCCATGCTGGTTGGCACCCGTTTGGCGCCGCTGAGCCTCGGCCTGCTGGCGATAATCGGGCTGTGCTCGACCCTGGGCGACTTCTTTATGAAGTACACCAGCATTCGCGCCGGGGTCTATCTTCCCTTGCTGCACCGCGCCATGGCCCGGTGATGCTGCGCCGACTGATCGAGCGCAGCTCGGTCATGCTGCCGGCAAAATCTCAGAGGGGCGCCGGCATGACTGGCGATGGCATAATGCAGGGAAATACACCGAGGAGCGCAGGCCGATTCTCGCGTGCAGTGCTCGCTCTCACGCTGTTGATGCTCCTGCTCGCAGGCAGTCCAAGCGTGGCGCAGAGCGACCCCGCTACGGGCTATCCGAAGAGAATCATTCGCATCGTGGTGGGCTTCGCGGCTGGCGGTGGCAACGATATCTTCGCGCGGCTGGTCGGACATAAGCTGCAGGGGCTGATCGGCCAGTCCGTGATCATTGAGAACCGGCCCGGCGCGGGCGGCCGGATTGCAGCCGAATACGTGGCAGCTCAGCCGGCCGATGGCTACACGCTGCTTGTTGGAGCGAGCGGCGCGATGTCGATTGCCCCGGCGATCTACCCGCACCTTCCCTACCATCCGACTCGCAGCTTCGTGCCGCTGGCGATGATCGGGAGCTTTCCCCTGATCCTGGTGGTGCCAGCGAGCCATCCGGCAAAGACAGTGCAGGAGCTCGTCGTCTGGGCAAAGGCAAATCCCGACAACGCCAATTACGCCACGACGTCGCCAGCGTTCACCATCACGACAGAGCTGCTCAAGCTCAATACGGGAATGCCGGGCGTGGCGATTCCCTATAAGAGCAGCAACGAGATGCTTACCAGCGTCGTCGCCGGTAATTGTGCGTTCGCCATCGCGGATGGCCCGCCAACGGTCCCCTTGGTGAGAGGCGGCAAGGTTCGCGCCTTGGCGGTCACCGGGTCGCAGCGCTCGACGGAACTTGCCGATGTGCCGAGCATGGCCGAGATCGGGCTTCCCGACGTCAACGTCCAGCTATGGAGCGGGGTATTTGTACCCCGGGGGACTTCGCCCACCATCGTCAAGCAGCTCGAGGCTGCGCTACCCCGCGCCATCCAGTCGCCCGATGTTGCCAACAGATTAAAAGACATGGCGGTGAATCCAGGCGGTGGGCCGGCTGAAGAGTTCGCGCGCATGATTGACGCCGACGTCAAGACCTATGCCGACGTCGTCAAGCTCGCCAACCTGACCTTTATGGAATGAGACAGAGCGAGTACGTCACGCACATCCGACGCATGAACCGCAGCACAAGGTTCTGCCTGGCCGATGAGGCACCGTGAAATATCCAACGTGCGTTGAGTTGGACAAAGCCGGCGCAGCGCGGTGACCCTCCCCTGGAAGGGGAGGGTCGCTTGCCGAAGCGCAGCGAGGCGAGCGGGGTGGGGTGAGTGACTCGACGTTTCGCGTTGCCCCCCCCCCCCCCCCCGCGCGGGGGGCCCACCCCCACCCGCGGGGGGGGGGGGGCGCGGCGCCACCACGCAACCAAACACGCGCAACTATACCTGATACATTTGCACCAACTTCGGTCTGTTCTAACCCCGCACGAGAGGCGACAATGGAAGCCGGCGTCGATTTGAGCCTCGTTTTCATCGAGCAAAACAGGGACCAGCAAAAGCAGGTGCGAATAAAGAAGGCCGTTGTCGGCGGCTGGACCGCGCGCGACCAGGAGGGGCTGCGACATCATATCGAGGAGCTGGCCAAGATCGGCGTGCCACGCCCGCAAAAGACGCCTCTGTTCTACCGCGTGAGCGCCCGGCGCCTGACGACCGACGCTGCGATCGAGGCGCTTGGCGATGCAAGCTCGGGCGAGGTTGAATGGGTGATGCTCAAATATGGCGGCCGCTTGTGGGTAGGAGCCGGCTCCGATCATACCGACCGCAAGATCGAGGCGCAGGGGATCTCGATCGCAAAGCAGATCTGCGACAAGCCAATCGCTGCGCGGTTTTGGCCCTATGACGAGGTTGCCGGTCACTGGGAGCAGATCGAGCTCAGCTCCGAGATCGTGGCCGGGGGAGCTTCGCAGCTTTATCAGAAGGGCTCGGTTGCGAGCCTGCTCGCCCCCGAGGCGTTGCTGGACATCTACCGCCGCGACGAAGGCGAGATGACCGACAACACGCTTTTATTTGGAGGGACAATGGCGGCGATCGGCGGCGTGCGGCCGGCAGAGCGCTTCAGCTTTGCCATGCGCGACCCTGTGCTGGGCCGGGAGATCGCTCACGCCTATACGATTGCGGTGCTGCCCAATCGCGGCTGAGCCTGCGGGCGGCGGGGTGGCAACATGGCCGCGCCGACGGGGTGATCGAATAGGCTCGTACTCGCTTTCAGAAATCTCTGACTCGTGTCCCGGATGCAGTGCAGCGCCCTTGGTATTTTCGCGCGGCCATCGCCATGCCTGCGTGGCGCGGTGCATTGCTGATCCGGACCGCAACAAGCTTGAGTTTGTGCGGTCCCGGTTCTGCAGCGCATCATTTCGCTTCGCTTTATGCTGCGCTGTGCCCGGGACACGCAGCCACAAAGACGTGGATACAAATGAGCGAAACCAGCCATAGCGTGGCGTCGTCGCACGCGCGTTGCGCCAGCACAACGGTGACCGCTCGCGAGTTGTTGGCCGCAGCCGGCTTGTGTTAGCATCCCGCCACCAGCCTCACAGTACGACCCACCGAAGGCGAACGAGATGGAAGCAAACCTTGCGCAGGCATCACCGGCCCACGTCCAGGCTGAGAGCATAGCTGTACTGCCCCTTTCGCCGGCGATCGGTGCCGAGATCGCCGGTATCGATCTGCGCACGCCTCTCGACGACGCACAGCTCCGCACGATCATGGAGGCCTGGCACCGCCACTGCGTTCTGCTGTTCCGCGACCAGCATCTCGAGGCGGAGGATCAGCTGCGCTTCGCCGGACGATTTGGCGAGCTCAGCAAGGTCATCAACAACCACAGCAAAAACTCCGGACATCCCTCGGTAATGTTGGTCTCGAACATCCGCAAGGATGGACAGCTCATCGGAGGATTGCCGGATGGCGAAATGTATTTTCACTCCGATCAATGCTACGTCGAGCGGCCGATCAAGGCGACCACGCTCTATGCGATCGAGCTTCCGCGCCAGGGCGGAAATACGCTGCTCGCAAACATGTATTTGGCCTACGAGACGCTGCCCGCCGACGTGCAGCAGCGGATCGCTGCTCTCAAGGCAATGAATGTCTACGACTACGACAACAATCCCACCACGCGTGGCTCGACCATCCGTGCGGGCGTGCCGCATCATGCGCATCCCGTCGTGCGCACCCACCCGGATACCGGACGCAAGGCGCTGTTCGTGAACCGGCTCATGACCGACCACATTCTGGACATGCCGCGCGCCGAGAGCGATCGCCTGCTGCAATCTCTGTTCGACCACCAGGAGCAGAGACGCTTTGTCTACGAGCATGTCTGGAGGCCTGGCGACCTCATGTTATGGGACAACCGCTGCTCCCTGCATGCGCGCACGGACTTCGACCCGCGTGAGCGGCGCCTGCTCCGCCGCGTCGCGATCACCGGCGAGAAGCCGTTCTAGCGGATTGTCTACAGCGGCTGCTTGTCGGCGGCTTTGCGCTTCTCCAGCTTGCGTCCCGGCTCAAAGCCTCCGAGCTCGTGATAGACGATGCTACGGTCGGTCTCGAACGCTCTGAGCGCCGGAATTTGCCCCGGCAGCCCGAGGCTGTTCCAGCGCGCGGCAATCTCCTCGTAAACCTCCTTGCGCAACGCCGTTCGCTTGGCGAAGACCGGCAAATGGCGATGCTCCTTGCAGGCATTGATCAAGGCCTTTGAGCCATACGGGCGTTTCTCAGGCGGGTTCTGTGTCGGATCGAGCCAGGTGCTCCAGGTGTTGCGCAGGATATCGATGTCCTCGATCGGATTGCATCGGCTCGCCATCGCCCAGATGACCTGGTCCATATCGGTCGGGTCAACATCATCGTCGACGGCGATGATCCACTTTGTGTAATAGGCGCCGCCTGGAACCTGTGCCGCGAGCGCCAGCGCCTGCGCGGCGTGACCGGCATGGCGCTGCTCGAGGCTGATGACCGTCATGCCGAAGCCGCCCGCCGCGGCGGGGTGCGAATAGACGCCTTGAATCCCGGGGATGCCCAGCCGGTCGAGATCGTCCCAGATCTTCGCCGAGCGGATGACCGAGAAGAAGCCGCTCTGCTCGCAAGAGGGATAGTCCGCCATCAGAGCATTGGTCAGAATCGGATTGCTCCGGTAATGCACCGCGGTGATGTCGACCAGTGGACAGCCTGCCTCGGGTCTGCCGTAGTAGCCGGGGAATTCACCGAACGGTCCTTCCGCCTTCACCGAGCTCGGGCGGATCATCCCTTCGATCACCAGCTCGGCGTTTGCCGGCAGCAGCAAGTCGGTCGTGCGTCCCCGCACGACCGGGATCGGCCTCCCCTTGATCCCGCCTGCAAACTCATACTCGGAGATGTTCTTTGGAAACGTCTGCGAGCCGACGAGCATGAACAAGGGGTCGATCCCCCATGCCGCCGCGACTGCGATCGGCTTGTCCTGTTGCCAAGCGCGCGTGATGTGAAGGCGCGCATCTTTGCCGGGAGAAAGATAGAGGCCGACCTGCGCCTTTCCTTGCTGCATCATCCGGTAGGTGCCGATGTTGATGTAGCCTGTGTCAGGATCGCGCGTCATGACCGCATCGCCGGTCCCGGCATAGCGGCCGCCGTCCAGAGGCCAGTGGCGCGGAATCGGCAGCTGGTCGAGATCGATGTCTTTCCCGAGCATGGAGTTCTCGTAGATCGGGGCTTCGGCGCGCGCCACCTCGCGCGGCGCAATGCGCCGCTTCAGCTTGTCTTTGGTGCGCCGGATCAGATCGACGATCGGGGTTTCGGCCGGCTCTTCGAGCGTGAGCGCGATGCGCTTGCGGCTCGGGCCCAGGATGTTCCATAAATGCCGGGCGCCAATCGGACCTTTCTCGAAACCCTTGGCGCAATCAAACAGGATCGCGGGAGACGGATTCTGCTTGGCGACGAGGTAGGCAATCCCGCTCATCTCCTCGTCGCGATTGACGGGCTGCGACACGCGCACCAGCTCGCCCAGGGCGTCGACACGCGCGAGCCAGTCGCGCAGGTCCTGGACTGACTTCGCTTGTCCTCGCGCCGACCGCGCAGGCTTTTCTTTCGCGCCGGCAAGCGGGAATCGGATGGCCTTGTTCATGGTCTCACCTCCTGGACGCTCAGAGGCCATCGAAAAGCGCGGTCGAGAGGTAGCGTTCCGCAAACGATGGCACCACAGCGACGACCGTCTTGCCGGCCATTCCCTCCCGCGCACCAACCATGCAGGCGGCGGCAACTGTCGCCCCCGACGATATGCCACCCGGAATACCTTCATAGCGTGCCAGCGCACGGGCAAAATCGAAGGCGGTCTGATCGCCCACGGTGAGGACCTCATCAATGACCGAGAGGTCGAGGATCTCGGGCACAAATCCCGCACCGATCCCCTGAATCTTGTGCGACCCAGGCTGCCGGCCTGACAGGACAGCGCTGTCCTCGGGCTCGACCGCGACGACTCGAAGCGACGGTTTGCGCGGCTTGAGCACTTGCCCGACGCCGGTGATCGTGCCACCGGTGCCCACACCCGCGACGAGCACATCGATGCTCCCGGCCGTGTCGTTCCAGATTTCCTCGGCCGTTGTACGGCGATGAATTTCAGGATTTGCAGGGTTCTTGAATTGTTGCGGGATCACCGCGTTCTTGATCTCGCGGGCGAGGTCCTCGGCGCGCGCAATTGCACCTTTCATGCCCTGCGCCGCCGGCGTGAGGACCAGCTCGGCTCCAAGAAATGCCAGCATCTTGCGCCGTTCGATCGACATCGAGTCCGGCATCACCAAAATCAAGCGATAGCCTCGGGCGGCGGCGACAAAGGCCAGCGCAATCCCGGTATTGCCCGACGTCGGCTCAATCAGAACCGTGTCGGCCGACATCGCCCCGCTCGCCTCCATGGCATCGATCATTGAAACGCCGATGCGGTCCTTCACGCTCGCAAGCGGATTGAAGAATTCGAGCTTGGCAAGAATGTCGGCCTTGGCCCCTTTCAACTGCGGCAGGCGATTGAGCCGCACGATCGGCGTGTCGCCAATCGTCTCGGTGATCGAATCGTACACGCGGCCGCGGCCCGGCTTGCGCGCAGGCATCACGTCCGTATTCGGCGCGTTTTTAATTTCGAGCACAGGCCCTCCTGACCGCTTGGCGCACTTGCGAAGAATCTCAGGGGAAACGAAGATTGACCGCCTTGACCTTTATCAAGTCCGCGGTTGAGGAGCATTGGATGCAATTGATTGAGCCGCGACGAGGAGGAATCATGCGTCGTCCGCTGATAGCTCTGCTGCTTGCACTCACGGCCGCGCCGGCGTTGGCGCAAGCGAGGAAGGAGCCGGTCGCCTTGCGCGATTTCGGCTCATTTCACCTCAGTGGCCGGCTGATCGAGATCACCGGACAACCGGTCAAGGAGGTCGTATTCACGCCGGGCGGCGTTCCGGCGAAGATCGACCCGAATGGCAAGTATCAGGTCGAGCAAATGTACGTGCAGTACTTCCTGCCGCAGAACCGCAGGGGCAAGCTGCCGTTGCTGTTGTGGCATGGCGGCGGGTTGTCGGGCGTGACCTATGAAACCAAGCCCGACGGCGGCGATGGCTGGATCCATTACTTCATCCGGCGGGGATGGGACACCTATGTCTCCGACGCCGTGGAGCGTGGCCGCTCCGGCTGGACCAATACGTTCAGGGGCGATCCACTTTTCCTGCCCTGGGGCGATCCCTGGGAGCGCTTCCGTATCGGCCCGATCGGCTCGTGGAACGACGATGCGGCAAAACGCACGGCCTATCCGGGCACGCAGTTCCCGACGGCGGCCTACGGCCAATTCATGAAGCAGGCGGTGCCGCGCTGGGTGACCACCGACGAAGCGGTGGTCGCCGGGTACATTGAGCTCGTCGACAAGATCTGCCCATGCGTCGTTCTCGTGCACAGCCAGTCCGGCTCATTCGGGTTCAAGGCCCTCGAAGCGCGCCCGGATAAGGTCAGGGCACTCGTGGCAGTCGAGCCGACGCTCGGTGGCGACAAGAGCAAAGTTACAACGATCAAGAGCACGCCTGTGTTGCTCCTGATCGGAGACAATGCGAAGGATCATCCGCGCTGGTCGAAGATACGCGCCGGCGACGTCGAATACGCGAATGCGCTCAAGGACGCCGGCGGCAGCGTCGATTTCGTCGACCTGCCCGATACGGGCATCAAGGGCAATTCACACATGATGATGATGGACAAGAACAGCGACCAAATCGCCGAGCTGATAAATAAGTGGCTCGTATCCAAGGGAGTGTCGGATTGAGAGCTCGGGGCGAGCCGGGTTCTGCAGTCGGCGCTTCCGCTCAGGTCTCCCTGCCACTGCCATATATAATGTCACGCTCAGACGCGAAAAGCTTCGCATTGCGGCAGAACGCAGGCGCCTCCTCGAGCCATTCCGGCGCCCGCGTAAGCCAGCCCTGGCAGCGCTGATCGGCCTCGCTCGATTGGCATGTGCGAACCGCCGAGCGAAGGCCGCTGGCAAGGCGTCCATGGGCAAGCTTTGCTGCATCCAGACCAAACCGATCAAGCATCTCACACATATTTCGCCATCGGCGGTCCGCCGCATCCATGTTGGACATGATATCCTCCAGTGCGAGCTTGTGAGGCGCGGCCGTGCTCCGGCTCGCGCCCGGGGCGGCAGTACCCTATCAGGCGACGGCCGGCCGACTTTTGATCTGGCGCAAACCCGGACCCGATACCCGGGATTACCGGCAGTGGCTATTTCCGCTCGATCTTCCCACGCGCCGTGGGCTTGAACCGCAAGTATCCCAGGATGACATCCTCGATGTGGTCAAGACGCTCCTTGATCACGTCGCGCGCGCGGAAGTTCCTGCCGAAGATCACGGAGAACGTGCTTTGGTTCGAGAAGAAATGATAGGTCAGAGCAGATATCGAGATATAAAGCTCGACCGGATCAACCCCGGACCTGAAGACGCCTTGCTGCTCCCCGCGCCGCAGGAGACCGCGTATGTTCTCGATCAGCTCGGGATACGCGCTGCGGATGGCCTTCGATTTCCTGATGTGCTTTGCGTTGTAATAGTTCTCGGAATTGAGATAGGCGATGAAGTTGCGCGACTTTGCCCAGTATTTGAAGGTATCGATCACCAGTCTGGTGATTCCCTCCAGCGGGTCGCTACCCTCAAGCTTCATGGCTTGTTGCCGCTCTCGCAACGTAGCATATGCGTCCTCGAGCACGGCGATGAAGAGCGCCTCCTTGCTGTCGAAATAGTGATAGATGAGATTCTTGCTGATCCGGCAGCGCTGCGCGATCTCATCTGTTCGCGCGCCATCGTAGCCTTTGCGAGCAAACTCGTCCGCGGCGACGGCAAGAATACGCCGCTTGCTGATTGCCGGATCGCGCAGTCGCATTTTTCCATTCCGTTGACCAACTCTCGCCGTCATTTCCGGGCTTGTCCCGGCCATCCACGTCTTGCTTGCGGCGCGATAGACGTGGATGCCCGGAACAAGTCCGGGCATGACGACGCTGAGTTTACTTCAACCATTTTGAAAAAAGACCAGCGCAGCGGTACGCCGCCGGCAGCGGAGGTGCTCATCCGCCCGGCGCAGATGCTGGCTGTTGCGAGCCTTCCTTTTGCCAGCGCACGGCGAGTTGCACCGCCTTGGTGATCTCCGGATAAGCGCCGCAGCGGCAGAGATTGCCGGAAAGCGAGTCACGGATCTGGTCCTCGGAAGGATCTGCGTTGCGGCGCAGCAGATCATGCGCCATCAGCACGAACCCCGGGGTGCAGAAGC
>Ga0306920_100001794_pt1 | contig 26695 bp, 29 predicted proteins | sample flu12Cox44000170_FD_204666 | JGI IMG/M metagenome (GOLD analysis project Ga0306920, IMG submission 204666) | Lab enrichment of tropical soil microbial communities from Luquillo Experimental Forest, Puerto Rico - flux4day.12C.oxic.44.000.170 (v2)... | ecosystem: Environmental > Terrestrial >...
CGCGGCAAGCGCCAGTATTTCCGCAAAAAGAAGGTCTGCAAGTTCTGCGTCGAGAAGATGGACTTCATCGACTACAAGCGCGCAGACATCCTGGCGCAATTCGTCCAGGAACGTGGCAAGATTCTGCCCCGCCGCATGACCGGCGTCTGCTCGCGCCACCAGCGCTGGCTCGGCGTGGCCATCAAGCGCGCGCGCAACATCGCGTTGCTGCCGTTTGCCGGCAGCGCCGCCGGAGTGCAAGCTCCTCGCGCCGTCGAGGCCCCCAAGACCTAAGCGGTCGAGGTGGGTCGCGGCCGCCTTCTTGGGCGGGCCGTTCGCGGGGGGCTTTGTTTTTCCGCGGAGTAAGGATTCGCAAATCGACGAGGTGATTTACGGCTCTTCGATTCCTGTGAAAACAGATTACGGTTTTAGGAGATCGTTATGCAAATCATCCTTCAGGAAGATGTCGAAAAGCTCGGCAACCGTGGTGACGTGGTCACCGTCAAGCCGGGCTACGCGCGCAATTTTCTGCTGCCGAATAAGCTGGCCGTCGAAGCCACACCCGGCAACATGAAAGCCCTCGAGCGCATTCGTGGCGCCCTCGCCAAGAAGACCGCCACGGAACTAGACGCCGCCAAAAAGCAGGCCGATCTGCTCCTCGGTGTGACGCTCACCTTCAGGCGCAAAACCGGCGAGAACGATCAGATGTTCGGCTCCGTGACTTCCGGCGACATCGCCGATGGTCTGAAGGCCCAGCGCTTCGAGGTCGACAAGCGTCAGGTGCAACTCGCGGAACCGATCAAAACGCTCGGCGAGTTTCCCGTCACCGTGAAGGTTTTCCGTGACGTTACCGCCGAGATCAAGGTCCAGGTCGAAAAGGAATAATCGCTTCGTCGAGCCTGCAGACTTCGCCGGAGCACGATACCGCGTGCCCCTTCCTTTTGCCAGCACTTCGATTCTCCGTAGCGCCGGCTCGCCTTGAGTTCCAAAGCCTTCGAGCCGGCATTGTCGCGCTCAGGAGCGCGCTGTTTTCGCTGCGATGGCGGTCCGTCCTTTGCGAACGGAGCCGACGGAGTGAGGAAAACCCCTTTCCGTCCCCGCAGCGCAACGCAAGAAACTTTTCAACACTTTTTCTCGCAATTCACAGCGCACCCGATTGACGGTCGAACCCGTTCGGCGCACAATCTCCTTACGCACGAGGGAACCGGGCAGGGTTCGGGTCCTCCATGACCGCTGCACTTGTCACACACCCGGAAAAGTGCTATTTATAACAAAGGTACAGAGAAAAAAAAGCGAATCTAGCCAGGCACTTTTCTGCGCATTATGCCCACGGAAGCCACTCTCGAACGCCCCCTCCCGAATAATCTCGATGCCGAACGCTCCATCCTCGGGGCTATCCTTGTCGACAATCACGCCCTCAACGCCGCCGTCGAGTCCCTCAAGGTCGAGGATTTCTTCCTCCCGCAACACCGTCACGTCTTCAAGCAGATGGTCGCGCTCGGTGAGGCGCAGCAGGCCATCGATTTGGTCACCCTCACCGAGGAATTGCACCGCCGGGGCGAACTCGATGCCGCCGGTGGCGCGCCTTATCTGGCCTCGCTGGTCGATGGCATGCCGCGCGTATCCAACGTCGAGCACTACGCCCGCATCGTCAAAGAAAAGGCCATCCTCCGCAACCTGATCCACGCCACACACAACATTCAGCAGCGCGCCTTCGAAGGCGAAGACGGCGCCGACACCATCCTCGACAACGCCGAATCCAGCATTTTCGCCCTGGCCGAAGATCGCGTGAAGGCCGGTCTCATCCCCATCAAAGAGATCGTCCACGAAAGCTTCGACCGCCTCGAAAGGATCTTCCGTGAAGGCAAGAGCATTACTGGCATTTCCACCGGTTATGGCGAGCTCGACAAGCTGCTTTCCGGACTGCAACCGTCGGAACTGATTATTCTCGCTGCTCGTCCTTCGCAAGGAAAAACCGCTCTCGCACTGAACTTGGCCGAAAACATTGCCATCCGCGGCGGCTTGCCGGTGGCCGTATTCAGCCTCGAAATGTCCAAGGAATCTCTGCTGCAGCGTCTCGTCGCCTCGGTCGCACAAGTCGATGCACACAAATTCCGCACCGGCCATCTCAGCCGCGAAGACTGGCGTCGTATGACCGAGGCGCTCAGTACCATTTCGAGTGCGCCCCTGTGGGTCGACGACGCCGGCTCGACCAGCGTTCTCGAGATTGGTGCCAAGGCTCGCCGTCTCAAGCGCGACAAAGGCCTTTCGCTCCTGGTCGTTGACTACCTCCAATTGATCACCGGTCGCGGCCGTTTCAATTCCCGCCAGGAAGAAGTAGCCAGCATCTCTCGCGGCCTCAAAGGCCTCGCCAAGGAACTCCGGATTCCCGTGCTTGTCCTCAGTCAGCTGACCCGTGCTCCGGAGCGCGACGAACGCGGCCCGCAGCTTTCCGACCTGCGTGAATCCGGCGCTATCGAACAGGATGCCGACGTCGTGATGTTCATCTACCGCCCGAACTTTTTCAATCTGAACGCCACGCCGGAAGAGCGCGATCTGGCCGACATTCTCATCGCCAAGCAGCGTAATGGCCCGACCGACAAAGTGAAGTTTGTCTTCCGCAGCCGCCTGACCCGCTTCGAAGAGGCCGCACCCGACGCCTTTTCGCAGTTTGCCGGCAGCGACGAGATGTAACCGAAACATGCCTTTGCGGCGGCCCGCGCTGGCGGGGAGCGCCGTTGCTGATCCGCAACTGTGAACACACATTGTGTCCGTGCCAACATACCTAGCGCACAGTTCGCCCGACAACCCTACCACGGCCTTTGTAACCGGTTCAGCATCAACCGTTCAGCGCCTGCGCTCCATTCTCCGATCTGCCGATCGATTGGCCTCGAACCTGCCCTACACTCGTTTGTCGTTCGCGCGTTCCCATGTTTTAGGGGCGCCGAACAACGCTGCCGCTTACCGATTGCGGAGGACAGGTTACTGATTCCTGCTTTTCGCGACAGCTTTTTTGGCTGCCTTGGGCGAATGCCGTACACTAGAACTTTCAGGAAATTTCATGACTCGCTCCACCAAAAAAAGACCTGGTGATTTTGTGGGCCGCCCCGTTTGGGCGGAAGTCTCGCTTCCCGCGCTAAAACACAATTTCGACGCGATCCGCGCCTACGTCAATCCCGCCGGCGAAAAACGTCAAAAGCCCCGCCTGGTGCTTTCCATCGTCAAAGGCAACGGCTACGGTCATGGCGGCCCGGATGTCGCCAAAGCTCTCGAAAGGTTCGGCTCCGACTGGTTCGGTGTGGCTTCCGCCGGTGAAGGCATGGAACTGCGCCAAGCCGGGGTGCGCAAGCCCATCCTCGTCCTCGGCGGTTTCTGGCCCGGAGAGGAAAAAAATCTTATTGAGCACAACCTTACCCCGGCCATCCATCGCTGTGAACACCTTGCACTTTTCAACGCCGCTGCCGTCAAAGCCCGCAGGAAGCGCGCATCGATTCACCTGAAAATCGACACGGGCATGAACCGCCTAGGCATCGCTCCGAGCGACCTGGATTGTTTTGTCGGGCGACTGGCTAAATGCAAGAACCTCGAACTTACCGGCACGTTCACTCACCTCGCGGCTTCCGAAGTTTTTACCGATACGCCCACGGGCCGCGAAACCGCCGCGCAACTCGACCGCTTTTTCACCGCCACGGACTGCCTCCGGGCATTCGGCGTCTCCCCGGGCGTCGTTCATATCGCCAACAGCGCTGCGATTGCCGCCCGCCCCGAAGCCTGGGCCGACATGGTCCGGCCCGGTGCGGTCCTCTACGGCTACCATCCTGGCTTTGATCCTCTCGATCTGCGTACCAAATACGAAGCCGCGCTCGCTCTCTGCCCGGTGATGAGCTTGCGCGCGCGACTTCTCAATGTTCGCTCGGTCCCCGCCGGCTCGGGCGTCGGCTACAACGCCAGCTGGGTGGCCAAGCGTCCGTCGCTCGTGGCGGTGCTGGCGGCCGGTTACGGCGACGGCATCCATCGCTCCCTTGGCAATCGCGGCTGTGTCTATATCCGAGGGCAGAAAGCACCCCTCATCGGCATCGTCTCCATGGACGTCTCGATGCTCGACGTTACCGAGATCGACAGCGTCGCGATCGGCGATGTCGCCACCCTCTATGGCACCGAGGGCAACCATACCTACCCCGCCAACGTTATCGCGCGCAGCCTCGGCACCGTTACCTCCGACTTAATCTCCGGAGTCAGCCGCCGGGTGCCCCGTTTCTACCTCCTGTAGCTACTCCTGACCACACGACTTGACGGAATCTGGTTTCGAAGATATACATTCGGCACGTTAACTGGTCGGGTACACGCCGTTCATCCCCACAAGCTCGGCGCCCGCAACGTACTGTGAGGTCCCATGGGCCAATGGCGGTTTCAAAACCCCGGCAGTGCGCAGTCGCCGTCGATTTCCTCGAACCCAGACCATCTCCGTTCCTCGGCCTCGACCCCTCCCGCGTTCGGTCATTCTTGGGCTTTTTGGGCGGTCCGCGTGGCCTTGATCAGCGTTAGCGCGCTCCTTTGCTACAATCTCGGGCCCTTCGGCTTCCGCGGGCTTCCCGCCGTAGGGCTCGGCTTCCTGATGGCCATGGTCATCCTCCTCGCCGAATTACGCATGCGCCGCGCGGAGATCAGCGGGCTTATGGGTGGCGCTCTTGGCGGTGTTCTGGGCCTCCTCGCCTCGCTCCTCATCACCTTGGTCGTTTCCCGCACCTCCGAGCCCGAAGCTACGAAGTCCTTCCTCGAATTCAGCAGTTTATTCGCTCTTGGTTATCTCGGTCTCGTGATCGGCTCCTGCAAAGGACAACACTTCCGCCCCACCGCGCTCTCGGAATCCGCGGAGCTTCCCGACTGCGAATTTCCGCCGATGAAACTCCTCGACACCAGCGCGCTCATCGATGGCCGCATCGCTGACATTTGCGAAACCCATTTTCTCGACGGTACCCTCGGGGTTCCGCGCTTTGTTCTGCACGAACTTCAGCTCGTCGCCGATTCGTCCGATACCCTGAAACGCCAGCGCGGCCGCCGCGGCCTCGAGGTCCTGCAACGCATGCAGAAAATGCCCTGGCTTGAAATTCGCATTCTGGAAAAGGAATTCTCCGGCGGCGCCACGGTGGATCAGAAACTGCTCGAGCTCGCCCGTGAGTCGGACTCGAAGATTGTCACCAACGATTTCAACTTGAATAAGGTTGCCCGGGTCCAGGGCATCCCGGTCCTCAACGTCAATGAACTCGCCAATGCCATGAAGCCGGCGGTCCTCCCCGGCGAATCCATGCGCGTGCTCATCGTTCGCGAAGGCAAGGAGTCCACGCAAGGCGTCGCTTATCTCGAGGACGGCACCATGGTGGTTGTCGACGGCGCACGACGTTCCATCAACCGCACCATCGACATCGTCGTCACCTCCATGCACCAGACTCCCGCCGGAAAAATGATTTTCGGCCGCATCGACGAGCGCGGCGAGGCCCTAGCTCGCCCGTCCAGCTCGCTTCCCGCCTCTCCTCCAGCGTACCCGGGCTAGCTTCCCTAGCCTCGCAACTCGCCGCAGGCCCTCGCGGGAGGATTTTCTTCGATTACTCTGCAGTAGCTTAACAACACCGGCCCCGCGTTCGCTTCCCACCCCGCCTTGAGGTACACTCTCCTTTTCGCAACCGACTCGAGCCGCCAGGTTCTCCGCTTTAGCCGGACTGCTTTTACCCGATGAGCCAGATCACCGCCATACTTCCCGCTGCCGGGCTTGGCACGCGCATGGGCCACGAGACGCCCAAACAATTTCTCGAACTTGATGGCGTGCCCATCGTCATCCTAAGCCTCCGCCGCGTCGCGTCCTGCCCGCTGATCACCCACATCATCGTCGCTACGCGCGCCGAAGAAATTGAGCGTCTCGATGTCCGCATACGCCAGGAAAAATTCACCCAGCCCGTCCGCGTGGTGAAAGGCGGCGATTCGCGCCAGGCCTCCGTCGCGCAAGCCCTGCGCCAGATCCCTCCTAACACCGAATTAGTCGTCGTTCACGACGCAGTCCGCCCGTTCGTCACCGTCGAACAGATTGCTCGCGTCATTGAGGAAGCGCGCCGCTGCAAGGCCGCCATTCTTGGCGTCCCTGCCATGGACACGGTCAAGGAAGTGAAGCGCGCTAGCCTGCCCGAAGACGTTGCGCTCATTACCGCCACGGTCCCCCGCGAACGCGTCGTTCTCGCGCAAACCCCCCAAGTCTTCGAGACCCGCCTGATCAAGGAAGCCTTCGCGGGAGCTGAAGAAGACGGTGTCAACGCCTCCGACGAGGCCGGGCTAATCGAGCGCATCGGCCACGAAGTGCGGGTCGTCCAGGGCTCTGAGCGCAATATCAAAATCACCAAGCCCGCCGACATGGAACTGGCGCGCTTCTACCTCCACGCCGAGCAGAAAAAAGCATGACTTTTCGTTGCGGCATTGGCTACGATCTGCACCGCCTCAGCGAGGGCCGCAAACTTGTCATCGGCGGCATCGAGGTGCCCTTCGATAAAGGGCCCGTCGGCCATTCCGATGGCGATGTGGTCGCGCATGCACTCTGCGACGCGCTGCTCGGAGCCGCCGGCCTCGGCGACATCGGCACCCATTTTCCCGACAACGAAGCCAAGTGGAAAGGCGCGAACAGCCTCCTGTTCCTCGAACACGTCCAGAAGCTGCTCGCCGAAAAGCATCTTGGCATCGAGCATGTCGATGTCGTCGTGATTCTCGAATGCCCCAAGCTCGGGCCCCATTTTTCGAAGATGCGCGATGCGCTCGCGAAAGCCCTCGCCGTAACGCCCGAAAAAATCCATCTCAAGGCCAAAACCAACGAAGGCGTCGACGCCGTCGGTCGAGGCGAAGCCGTCGCCTGCTACGTCGTTTCCACTCTTTGCTCGGTCTAACTTCGTTTCTTTGCGGGCATACCCAGCCGTCCTTCCGAGCGAAGTCTTCGAAGTAAGGATTGCCTTTCTGTTGTGCATCTCGCACAGCGCCTTGATGCACGCTAGACTAACCCCATGCCCTCCGACCCGCACATCGCGGAGCGCCCCGCTCCCGAAAACGCGTATACCTCCGCTGACGTCCTGGCCATTCTCCGCGAGGAAAACTGGATCACCGCAGACTCCTCACCCGAACATCACGCCTTCTGCGAACACGCCGCGGCTCTCCTCGGTCACTTCGTCAATGATCGCCTCGGCCTCCTCGAACTGCTCCGCCTCGTCTTCAGCTACGACGCCGCGCAAATCCTTCAATCCACCGAGGCCCACGCGGTTCTATCGCGTTACGCTGCCCGCGACGTCATCCGCCTTCTTGCTCTTTTTCTTCTAGAGCCCACGCCCTTTTCCTCCGATCGTTTCAAGGAAGTGGTCTCGGAGCTCAAGGAAAAACTCGAACTCCGCGGTCGTGATCTTTTCCATCCCCTGCGCCTCTCCCTGGCGGGCCGTCCCGGCGAAGGCGAACTCGACCGCGTCATCCTTCTCGTCGACGAAGCCGCCGCCCTGCCTTTCGCCGTTCCGATCAAATCCATCCGCGCCCGCATCCTCGAATTCTGCTCCGCCCTCGATTAGCCCGGGCCCGCGTCCGCAAGGCAAACCGTCGTTCCGAGTGGCATGAGTCATCGCTTTCGATGCGTCGGCCAGCTCACTTTTCACTTGGAACTTTCAACGGTAGACTTCTTCCCATGGACCGTTTCACCGGTATTCACTCCGTCCGCGAAGCCCTCGAAGCCGGAAGCGCATTCGATCGCATCGTCATCGCCAAGGGCCGTCAGGATTCCCGCATCGAAAGCATCGTGAAACTCGCGCGCGAACGCGGCATCGCCGTCCGTTTCGAGGATCGCGGGCAGCTCGATCGTCTGGCCAACTCGCGGGACCACCAGGGGGTCATCGCTATCGCCGCCGCGCGAGCGGCCGCCACCCTCGACGACGTTCTCGACCGCGCCAACCATTCGAAAGGTCGCCAAGGGTTGGTCGTTCTGCTCGACGGCGTCGAAGATCCGCACAATCTCGGCGCCATCATCCGTACCGCGCTGGCCGCTGGCGTGCATGGCGTGGTCATCCCTGAGCGCCGTGCGGCGGGCCTCACGGATACGGTCGCGCGTGCGTCCGCCGGAGCTTTGGCGCACCTTCCCATCGCCAAAGTCACCAATCTCGTACGGACAATGGAAGAACTCAAAGAGGCAGGCTACTGGCTTGTCGGCCTCGACGAAGACGGCCAGAAATCCTACACCGAAGTGGATTACACATCCCCGACCGGAATTGTCATGGGCAGCGAAGGCAAAGGTCTGCACGAACTCACTCGCAAGCGCTGCGATTTCGTCGTCTCGCTCCCCACCACCGGCCCAGTTAAGTCTCTCAATGTTTCGGTTGCCACTGGGGTGGTACTTTTCGAGGCGTTACGACAGAGAACCCGAGGCCAGGAAGGAAGAAAGTAAAGAAGCAAGACGCGCGCGTTGCGCTCGCCTTTTCATCATTACCTCCTTACTTCTATTTGTCGTACTGCATCAGCGAAAACACGTCCAACCCCGGCAACTTCGATCGCCCGCGCAGAAAATTCAGCTCCACCGCAAACGCCGCGCCATCCACAATCCCACCCAGCTTTCGAATCAACTGAATCGCCGCCGCCGCCGTACCTCCGGTCGCCAGCAGATCGTCGCACAGCAAAACGTTCTGCCCCGCTTTCACTGCGTCCTCGTGCATCTCCAGCGAATCGGTGCCATATTCGAGCGCGTACGAAATCGCTTCCGTCTTCGCGGGCAATTTCTTCGGCTTGCGCACAGGCACGAATCCGGCCTTCAAACGGTACGCCAGCACCGGCGCGAAAATGAATCCCCGTGCCTCAATCCCTGCCACCAGATCGATCTTGTGTCCTTCATAGTGTTCGCACAAGCGGTCGATCAGCATTTGAAACCCGCTCTTATCTTTGAGCAGCGTCGTCAAGTCATAAAATAAAATTCCCGGCTTCGGATAATCCGGCACTTCCCGTATCAATCTCTTCAAGTCGTCCATTCCGCCCCGTTCCTCAATCTACAGTATATTCAATGGCGAAGGTGCCTCGGTAGTGCGGGTCGACAGAATCCGGCTCTTCGGCGACCCCCGAAACATGCGACATCATTGGCCCCTTTTCGAGCGCCGCACGCAACTTCTCCAACTGTTCGGCTTTTCCGATGGCATAGACTTCCACTCGGCCGTCTCGGCGGTTTCGCACAAATCCGTCCACCCCGATTTTAGCCGCCACGTGCTCGACGTAGTTCCGGTAACCGACGCCCTGCACGCGGCCGGACACGTTGTAACGTCGAGCCATCGCTTCTTGCTTCACGGTGTTCCAGTTTAGCAGACGCACTTTGCCTTTTTCCAAAGCCGCCGCAAACCACTCCGCGCAGATTTGCGTTACACTGACAGGTCGTGGGCGGTGTTCAGGCGGCAACGCACCGCTCGTTTCGCATCTAACGAAATATGGCTGATGCTCTTCGGAAAACTTCCCCGCTTCCCCTGTTCCTTGTCTCCGCCGCGCTCTGCTTTTTTCCGGTCGTCTTGCGCTCCCAGGAAAACGCCCCCGGGCCGCTCCAGCCTCCTCCCGAACACAAGGTGACGCGGGTTATCGGTGTTCCGGAGCCCGAAGCGCCCCCTTCTCTGCCACCCGAGCAAATCATCGAACGCTTTGCGAAAAAGGAAGAGCTCTATCAAGGCACCCGTCCCACGTTTGGCTATACCAAAACCATTCGCATCCAGGAATATGGACCCGATGGCCACCCGACCGGAGAATTCCTCGCCACCTACGACGGCGTGCGCTCCCCCGACGGCAAACTGTACGAGCGCGCTCACGCTGCTCCGGAATCCACTCTGCAGTATCTTCAGTTTGAGCCCGAGGACGCGCAGAAACTCACCCGTCTTCCCCACTATGCTGTCACCACCAGCCAGCTTTCGAAATACAACCTCAAATACCTGAACACCGAAAAAGTCGATGAGGTCGACTGCTACATCTTTCAAGTTTCCCCGAAGCAATTGGATCGCCAGTACGCGCTTTTCGATGGGGTCATCTGGGTCGACCAGAAATATCTCGAGGTCGTGAAAACCTATGGTCAGTGGATCACCGACCTCGGCGCGCTGCATCCCCCCAGCTTGCCTTTCGAAATGTTCGAAACCTATCGCGAAAACGTCGAAGGCAAATACTGGTTCCCGGACTATTCCCGTTCCGACGGTGTCTACAAGCTAAAGGACCGTGACGTACCGATACGCGTCACGATCAAGTGGAGCAATTACAAAGCGCTTCCCGCCACCAGCGCCCCTGCCTCTCCTCCCAGTCCACCCGCCTCGCAATCGCCGTCTGCGCCAACCACGACGTCTCCACCCTCAACAAGTCCCAAGCACTACTAAGGTCGCCATGGCGGGCCTGCAGGCAGGCGCGAACCCCTTTCAGCCTCGGATCGAAGAGCGGGTTGGCCCGCCTCTTTTTACGTTCGACTCTGGATACAATCTTCGCAACAAGCCGGGCAAGTCTCCCAATCCCTCCAACAGAAACTCCGGCTTCGCCGCCCGCAAGCTCTTCTCCGTCGGGAACGTCCCCAGAACCGCGATCGCTCGCATCCCCACCGCCCGCGACATCGCTAGATCCTCCGCTGTGTCTCCCACGTATACGCATTCCTCCGGTCGCAGCCTCATCTTCTCCAGCGCCAGCAGTAGCGGTGCCGGATGCGGTTTTTTCTCTACCGTATCTCCCCCGCAAACGCGCGCCCGAAACGTCCGCGTCAACGCAAATGCCCGCAATTGCCGGCACACGCGCTCCCGGTCTCCGCTGGTCACCAGTCCAAGTCGGTATCGCGCTCCGAGCCGCCGCAACACCCCCCGCGCATGCGTCATCAATTTCGAGTGATGCTTCGTGTAACTCGCACGCCACAGACGGTCCGCATCATCCCACCGTTCTTTGGGAATTCCCGCCGCCCGGTAAACCGCGTACCAATCCGGCGAATAATTCGCCGCTAGCTCCTCCAGGCCCCACGCCAGTCCGATGCCCCGAAACATCTCGAGGTACGCTTGCGAATCCGCGTGATAGGAATCCAACAGCGTTCCGTCCCAATCAAACAACACGCCGGCAAGTCGTGTTTCATTTTGCATACATCGGTCAGGGTCCCTGGCCGGAAGATGGCGAATCGGCCCGTGATTCAGAGTAGCAGAATCACGCGGTTCATTCGGAGAGGCGTACTTCATCCGAGGAAAATAGAGAAGGCTAGAGCTTTAGTCGGCAGGCAGCCAGTTCGGAATGCGATCGTCGCGATCAAATCCAAAATCGTCAAACTTCGCCGCGATTCCATACCAGCCGGGCATATTGGCGGGTTCCGTACGCGTGACCCGGGCTTTTGAGGAAACCACCACGTTGCCGTAACCGAGGGGGCGGCTGACCAAAACGATGTCCAGTTCAATCTCGGTTCCCGGCGCCAATGTCTTCGGGCACAGGAAGAACACCCCCGACGAACTGATATCGCGGGTAACCAGCGTAATCGGATACTGTTCCGCCACGCCTCCCGCACTCCGCAACTTCAGCGGCAATTTGAGCGAAGCCCGTGGGCATTCGCGATGTTCTGTGTGTACCCCGACAGCGTGCGTTGGTACGCGCACGAATCGCCTGGGCTGCGGTTGCTGCAACAGCGGCATCACCCGCAATGCCGGCACTTCCGGTTTCTTCTGCTTGTCTGTGATCGGAATCGGAGTAGCCGGGGCGCTCGCGGCTTTGGCCGTTGCAGCGGGCCGTGGTGACAACTTTTCCCAAGCTAACGCCCGGTTGGTGGCACTCATCTCGCCCCTCAGAGAGATGGAACGACAATACAACCAACTTCGTACCCATACTGCTTGTCTTGCTGACTTGCTGGTGCCGGTAAGAACCCTGTAAACGACCCGTAAAGCTTAGGGCATCCACCATGCCACTCCAGTCGGTACATTGTCAACCTGCGGAAAATCGGCTAAGTGTCCTAAAGTGAAATACGTAGTCCCAGGACCCGCTCAAAACAAGTAGTCCTCCGAACTCCATTATGGTTCTGGATCCGCATCTCGTCCGTCGATATCTTCGTTCATCCGGACACCGAGAGCCATGCCAACCGACGTCGCCACCTCCCCCACCGGCGAGCAGCCAGCGCCTGCACCTCCCGGCCCCGCCTCCTCCACTCTGCTTCTTGCTTCTTTTGCCGCCGTCTACATTCTTTGGGGTTCTACCTATCTCGCTATTCGCATTGGTGTGGAGTCGTTTCCGCCCCTTCTGCTAGCGGGGCTACGTCACTTGACCGTGGGGCTTGTCTTTTGTCCCTATTTCCGACAGGCCACCGACGAGAAGCCCACCCTCGCGCAGTGGGGCACCGCTGTCATCACCGGTGTTCTCCTGCTTGCCATGGGCAACGGCACCGTCTCCTGGTCGGAAAAGTTCGTACCCTCCGGCATCGCTGCCCTGTTGGTGGCTACCGTCTCCCTCTGGATGGTCCTCATTGACTGGCTGCGCCCCGGTGGACACCGCCCGGGCCCCCGCGTGATCTCCGGATTTTTGCTCGGTTTTGCCGGGATGGCGCTGCTGGTTGGCCCGGAACGCATCGGCAACTCCGATCGCGTCAACCCGCTCGCCGGTTTCGCCCTGATCGGTGCCTCGTTCGCCTGGGCTCTCGGTTCGATTTATTCGCGCCATCATCCCCTCCCCCGCTCCCCGCTCCTCGGCGTGGGTATGCAAACCCTCTGCGGCGGTTCCGTCCTTTGCCTTGCGGCCGTCGCGACCGGAGAATTGCGCGGCTTCCATCTCGCAGATGTGACGCTGCGCAGTTGGATCGCTCTTCTTTATCTCGTGATTTTTGGGTCGGCGCTGGGCTTCAGTGCCTACGTGTACATCCTTAAACACAGCACCGCGTCCCGCGTGGCCACCTATGCCTTTGTCAACCCTGTCGTGGCTCTCTTTTTGGGCTGGTTTTTTGCTGCCGAACCGCTGACCCTCCGCACCGTACTCGCCAGTGGCATCATTCTTACGGCGGTGATTTTGGTTATTACCACACCACACAAAGGTTCGCTCGAAGCCGAAGAAGCCCTCCCCGCCTCCGGCGAGGCCTGACGCTGGCCGTAAGGAGTTGGCACTCGCCCTTTCGCATGCAAAGATTTGCTGTTCGAAAACGGATAGATTGCCTCCCCGCTCCGCGTTAGTCTAAGGCTATGAACACGCGACAACTCTCGCATTCTGCCGCAACCATCCCGCCGCAAGCCGCGGAGCGCTTCTGGCAAGCCACCCTGCATCGCGATTCCGGGGCCGATGGCTCCTTCGTTTTCGCAGTTCGTTCCACCAACATCTATTGCCGGCCCTCTTGCCCGGCTCGCCGGCCTCTGCGCCGCAACACGCTTTTCTTCCGCACCGCCGAGGACGCCGAAACGCAGGGCTTTCGTCCGTGCCGCCGTTGTCGGCCCAAAAATCAGGACAGCGCCGCCGTGCTCGTTAAACAAACAGCCGCAACTATCGCCAGCGCTGCGGAGGATTCCGTTCGGCTCGGTTCGCTCGCTCGCCAACTCCACGCCTCCCCGGCAACGCTCCGTCGCGCTTTTCGCCGCGTCACCGGGCTCTCGCCCAAGGAGTTCGAACAAGCTTTGCGCCTCGAAAAATTCAAGAAACTGCTACGCGAAGGCACGACCGTCACTGACGCGCTCTACGCCTGTGGCTATGGTTCTTCCAGTCGGCTGTACGAAAAAACTAACGCGCATCTGGGTATGACCCCGGCTTCATACCGCAAGGGAGGAGAAGGCATGCGTATCGGCTACACCATCGCAAACAGTTCGCTTGGCAAGGTCCTGGTGGGCGCCACCGACCGCGGCGTTTCCGCGGTCTACCTCGGCGAAAAAGAATCCTCGCTCGTCGCTGCACTGCGCAAGGAATATCCCAAGGCGGAACTCGCTCGTGCCAACGGCGAGAGCGATGCCTGGCTGAAAGAAATCCTTAGCCGCGTTGAGGGCAGCGCGCCCCGCGTCGACTTGCCGCTCGACGTTAAAGCCACCGCCTTCCAGCGCCGCGTCTGGCAGGAACTGCAAAAGATTCCGCGCGGTACGACGCGCTCGTATGCACAAGTGGCTCGTGCAGTGGGCAAGCCGGGGTCGGTTCGTGCCGTGGCCCGCGCAATCGCAACCAACCCCACTTCTGTGGTCGTTCCCTGCCATCGCGTCATTCGCACCGACGGCAGTTTGGCCGGTTATCGCTGGGGCATACAAAGAAAACAGAAACTTCTCGAACGCGAAGCCGCCTCCGCCTAGCAGTCCATTCTATTTTGGGTGTTCGTCCGGCTAGCCGCGCGGCTTTTCGACTTTCGTCCCTTTTGGCCAATCCGCCTTGAACTTGCCATCGCCCAACTTCAAATTCTTCATCACCTTTGTGTACCGCGACAAGAAATAGTCTTCCGACCCCGCCTCAAAAAATTTCTGCTGGATCGGCAGCCACGATGATTCGTCAACCCACATCTGAATCTTGCTGATCTGCTTTTTCACATCCTCCGACGTCGGTGTTAGTTCCAACACCGCGGCCTTGTGCCCCTCTACTTCTTCTTCGCCGCTCAGGTTGAGCGCATAATTCTTCTTCAGATTTTCTATGCGCGTCCCAAACCCTAGTGCCAGATACTGGTCCGCCATAGCCCGGTTTTTCCCGATGTTGTATTCCTCGACGCGGTTGATCTTGGGCGTATAGATATACAAATTGTCCCCATTGCGCAGAATGGTCCGTGGATCGGGCGACTGAAAATCGATGCGCATCTTTCCATCTTTACGCACGAAAATCTCGCCCGACTCCGTCGACGTGTCTTTCACCACCGCCGTGTACTTGATGTGTTCGATCGCGGCGGTCAAGCTGTGAAAATCCTCGGCCGACCGGTCCATCATCGAAAGGACATACTCGAGGTTGAGCTTCCCGCTACCTTGGTTTGCGCAAGCCGGCCGCATTAGGAAAAAAACGCCCGGCACAAATATAAATATCGACAAGAAAAGGATGCGGACGGATCTCAATGCAGCCCCTGCGGCTGAATTTTCAGCCTGTTCTCCCTAACGAGAATCGTAGCACACCCTGCGGTTTCTCACTGGCACGACCCGTCGTCGACAAACTGCCCGCTGCTGACCATGCTCACCAGGGAATGACCACAAGCCAACAGTCTTTGCTCGGTGGGACTATTGCTGAGCGAATTCGGGTCGATGTAGCTCATATTGGCGGCCATGCCCAGGTACTTGTCGCTCAGTTTCACCATCATGTTGAAGGCATTCGCGAGCAGCGTGTACGCGTTTTTATCGTCCGGAGTGGTGGCCGCCACTTCCGCCATTCTCAGCGCCGATTGTGCCTGACGCCGCAAGGGCGCAATCCAATCGTTCGAAATGGGATAGGAGCGTTCAACAGCAGTCTTCAACGCCGCGTGCCACTCGCGCACTTGCGACATCGCCTCGATCCCGGCGTTTAGAAACTCCTTCGACAAACCTTGCTGCTGCGGTGGCGTAGCCGCCTGGGAATCCCCGCCGCCGCTTCCTCCGCCTCCCAGCGTCAGCACGATCTGATTCCCATTGAAACTGATCGAACCATTCAGGATTCGCGTCAGGCCGTTTACGTCCACGTAATTCCGCCCCTGCAGCTGCACCACCTGCGCCTGGCCGGACTGCCCGTTCACGCTCAACGAGGTAATCTGTTGCGCCACGAGGGTAACCGCCAGCACGGATGTAACCAGGATGCCTGCCAACACCAACCACTTTGTCTTCCATTCCGTACGCATTTCCGTCGCTCCTTGGGGGCGGCCCTGTGGGGGGCATGATACCAGAGTGCGGAGAAGTGCTGTAGCGTGCGCTTGTCGGTCCTGCCGCGGCCGAACCGCTAATTGGAGTGTCCGATCTAACCCGTTCGGAACTCGGCTTCTCCGCGAGTCGGGGCGCTCAATCCTCCGTGCCGATGGAGTGCGTCGTCGGTCGCACGCGCCGGGGGAATCGGCGTAAGTGTCACGCGGCTGACCACAGCAGCGCGACGCCGTATTTTCCGGACCAGGCGAGAAGGCTTGCGAGACTCCGCTGCCCCGTGAGCGCTTTCGCCGAAGCAGGATAAGGACATCACGCCACGCGCGCGACAAAAAACTCAGTGGTGAATCTCGACTTGGTACGCGATCACGTTGCCTTCCGCGTCTCGAATCGCCTCGATCTTTCCGATCGAAAACCGCCCGTCACCCAAATCCGCTCGCGATTTCTGCAGCGCATTGTGCAGATCATTCTGCAGGGCCGGCGTGCGTTCCGGCGGAGCCAATATTCGTGCGTCCACACGATACACTTCGAGGTCGCCGCTGTGCGACACCTGTTCCACCAGCCCTGCGTTGACGGCGGCCCCTACCTGCGGCTGGTCGTGAAACCAACGCGTCGGCGTTCCCAACACAAATATGAGTATCAGAATTACCGCGATGTCGTACTGCCAAGACCCTCGCTCGTACGACCAGAAAAAGATGCGACTGAGCAGTCGGCCGAAGCCCGCCATGTTAGTCCGCCGGAATGCCGTCTACGATAACACCATCCCGCATGTGTACGACACGGTCAAAATACGTGGTGGCTTCAGGGTTATGGGTGATCATCACCACCGTTTGTCCCAGGTCCTGATTTAGGCGCCGCAGCATCTCGAGCACCACTTCCGAATTCTTCGTATCCAGGTTCCCCGTCGGTTCGTCCGCCAGCAGAATCTTCGGTTCGTTGATGATCGCTCGCGCGATCGCCACGCGTTGCTGTTCGCCTCCCGACATTTCCGACGGCCGGTGATGCAGGCGCCCTTCGAGCCCGAGAAGCTTCGTCACCACGTCAAACCGGTGCGGATCGAACCCGTCTCCGTGAATGTATTGCGCGATGGCGATGTTTCCCCGCGCCGAAAGCGCCGGCAAAAGATTGAACCGCTGGAAGACGAACCCGATCTTGTGCCGCCGCAGTTTCGTCCGTTCCCCATCGGTCATCGCCGAAAGGTCATTACCATCCACATACACCTTTCCCCGCGAAGCTTGTGCCAGCCCACCGATGACGTACAACAGCGAGGACTTACCGCAGCCCGACGGGCCCATCACCGCAACCGATTCCCCCGGAAGCACGTCAAAATTGACGCCCCGCAGCGCTGGAACCTCGACTTTCCCGGCGTGGTACAGCTTCCAAAGGTTTTCGGTTTTGAGTATCGGCTCCAACGTTTTCAGCTCGGGTTCTAGGAGTTCGTTCCCGGTATGCGTCTGTATTCTAACCGTGATTGACATGTGTGGCCAGTTTGCCTCTGCTCCTTTAGTCGTACGACAGCGCCTGCACCGCATCCCGCCGACTGGCGAGCCACGCCGGATACATCGCACCCACCATCGCTCCCACCAGCGCGATCAGCGCGGCGCGCACAATCCAACCCGGCGTTATCAAAATCGAAAGCGTGGGAAAGGCAGCCAAAAACCCGGCGCGAACAAGGTAGCTCAGCCCCACTCCCGCGACAACCCCCAATAAGCACAACAGCGCCGTTTCCGTCAGCAGCGAGCGCACGATCAGCAGTTTGCTCGCTCCCAACGACTTCAGCACCCCAATATCACGGGTGCGCTCCAACACCGTCGTGTACATCGTCAGGAAAATCACCAGCAGTCCCACCGATACCGCCAGCGCGATCATCGAATGAATAAAAGTTTGCAGCGCTGGAATATTCGTCGACGTCATCAAGGTCATGAATTCCTTCACGGGCCGCACCGGATAATTAGGCAACAGGGCCTTAATCTCCGCGATCACGTCATCGGTGTGTTCCGGCCGCGTACATTTCACCAGGAAAATCGTCGCCTTGTCCCGCGCACCCACCAGCTCCTGCAACGTCTGGATCGGCACGAACAGCCTTCCGGCCTTCCCGTGCTCCACGATCCCGACGACATTCCACTCGTGATTGAGCAGCTTGTACTTGTCCCCCACCCTCAGCTTCTTCGCCTTCGCCGCCCAATCATCGATGAGCAGATCATCGGGCCCCTCCATGTCCCGCCCTTGCAGGAACACGAATCCGTTCGAAACGTCGCGGAACGACTTCGCGTCGATACCCCAAATCGTCTCCACCCCGCCCGAGGAATTGAACTGCAAGAACGCCGCCGCAACGTATTGCACGTATTTCAGTTCCGCCAGTTTTTCCCCAATTTTCATCGGCATCGGCGAGCCACTCATGACCAGAAACATCTGCGCTGACGGCGCTTGCACCATGATGTCCGCCCCGATTCCCTCGATCCGCTTCGCCGTTTCCTGCAGCATTCCCGACGTCAAGCCGACAATCACGATCACCAGCGCAACCTCTACCGCGATCGCCAGCGCTCCGATCAGCGTCCGCATCGGCCGGTGAAACAGATTGCGCAGAACGAACTGCCCCATCATGGCTTTTTGTCCTCCGCCAGATTCACCACCTCCGCTCCCGCCGGTGCGTCCAGCGTGAACCGCTCCGCTGGTAGTTGCTGGTTCAGCGTAATCTTGGTCACGGTCAAGTCTAACCGGTATTCGTCGTGCGGTCGGTCGATTCGAATTGCCCGCGGATACCCGGGTAACGCTGAATCGGGCGAATCCACCGCCTGCCAGTCTGTGTAACGCACGTCCGACAGCAGCGCACCCTTCGGTCCGTACGTTTGCAACCGCGCCAGATGCAGGTCCGAGCGGTCAAACCAGATCCGGCGCAGTAGCTCCGACTGATATCCCCCGCGCAGCACGCTCAACACGTAATACCTCGCGGCTTCATCATTGAATTCTTCCGGCAGCACGACTTCCTCTTTCCGCACGTCGGGCCACAGCAGCGCGTCGACCAGATGCTGGGGGCGCAGGTTCTCGATCGGCTTTTCACTGCTTCGGTTCAACGACACTGGCCCCACCAGAAACTTGCTTTTCGAGGGAAGCGACACTTCGAAAGTCTTGCCGTTGCTGGCCATATCAAATACGGTTTTCCCGATCACCGGCACTTGCCCAATCATCCGAATGTCGTATGGCCGCTCCGCCAACACGAACGCCTTGACATCGTGATACTCCGTGATCACTCCGCTGTACGCCGAACCGCCGTAGGGTTTTAGCTCCATGGTCGCGTCGATCGATTGCAAGCTCCGGGCGAGCGTGTTGTAGCGGTCCCGCAGTTGTTCCGGGCTCGCCTCCAAATATACGGGGCGCGCCGCTGCTGGCACGGTCGTGGTCCTGGTCACACCCCCGCGCCCCCCACAGCCGCATGCGACCGCCGACAGTGTCAGCAAAACAGTACATTTCTGGGCGGATTTCATCGATGGTTTTTGCAGTTCAGCTCTTACAATTGCAATTTTTCAACCACAGGATACGCGCTAACCGCGCTGCCTGGATCGTTCCTGCCAAAATTGAAACAGGGGGAGCACGCCTTCCGCTCAGCTCTCAGCCTACACACGAGCCTTCTGCGGTTTTCGACGTTTGGCGCTGCATACTCTAGTTTAGCGTATTTCGACCTTCATTGTGGCCGTGCCATGTAAACGTCAAAGGGTTGCACTGCCGGTCGCACCCGTCGGATGATCTCGCTGGGCCACAACGTCTCGCTGAGGAGCGTAACCCAGGCGTCGCTCAAGTCGCACACCGCGCAAAATGTATACCGCGGGTAAGCCGCCTGGTAGGCGTCCAGTCCGCGACGCGACAGATCGCTCTCCAATTCTGCATCCTCAATCTTTGCTGCGGCACCCGCTCTCAGCCCAAAGGTCTCCGCCTCGAACCGCCCCAGCAATTGCCGCAACACCTCGAGCGAAGGTTGCGGCACCACCAGGCACCGCGAAGCCGGCTCCCGGTATTCAATCTTGTGCGATCGGCAGAACTCCCGTATGCGTTCGAGGTGGCTGAAGAAATCCACGACGCTGGGGTCATTCCCCGGCAGCACGCGAAACGCTGCCGCCCAGATCTCCGCGGCCTCACTTCCCCGCAACGGCTCCCGGCTCTCTGTTTCGATCAGTTCGAGGCCCACCGCTTTCGTATCCGCGCCCAGCTCGATCGCCTGGACGTCCAGCGAATACGGAGGCAGATCCAACCCCGGGTCTTCGGCGTGCATGCTTATTCCTCTTCCGCTTCGATGTCGCCAAATTTCTCGCGGAATTCGGGAGAGGCTCTGCGGACTTCCAGCCAATCAAAAAATGCATCCGGCGTCTCCAGCCAGATGCGGAACCATTCGGCAATCTCTTTCTTCTCTTCGCGCTTGGGCGCTTCCACCTTGCGGTTGTGCGCGATCATCTCCGCGCGCCGTTTCCCCAGTCGCGCAATTTCCAGCACCCGTTCTACCGCCGCCTTCTCCCCGTGCGTCCGGAAGCGCCGCAGCAATTCGTCCAGCCGCGTGAGGCTTACCTCGGCGTCCTGCAGGGTTTTGAAGTGCAGGATGTCTTCGAATTCCTCTTCGAAGCGTTCTTCCGCCTCTTCGCGCTCCGTCATCCGGACTTTCCAGCCCATCGACTTCAGCACCTCCGCGATGTACTCGTTGCTCGATTTTCCTTCTTCGCCGTGCTCCGCGATCAACTTCCGGCGCAACTGCTCGATTTCCGCGGTCGTCCATTTCTCCAGCGCCAATTCGCGCGCCGCTTCGAGGATCATTGCCTTCTTGGTTTTCAACGCTTCCGTCATCGTTTGCCTTTGTTGGCATGCCCGCCGTGTGGCTCGGTCGCCTCGCTCACCGGAGGCTCTTCGGCAGGCTGGCCATTGAGCAGTCGATGATATTTGGCCACATTTTTGTTGTGTTCCGCCAGTGTGGCGGCGAAAAAGTGCCCGCCTTGGGTGTTGGCCACAAAATACAGGTAGTCGGTTGGCGCCGGAGCCAGCGCCGCCCGCAACGCCGTCGCGCCCGGATTCCCGATCGGCCCCGGCGGCAACCCGGGATGCATGTACGTGTTGTAGGGCGATTCGTAGCGCAGGTCCTTCAGCGTCAACGGCGGATGGTATTTGTCCGCCAACCGCAACGCGTACACCACGGTCGGGTCACACTGCAGCCACATGCCCATGCGCAACCGATTTGTGTACACCCCCGCCACCAGCGGCCGCTCGTCCGGCTTCGGCGTTTCAGATTCCACCAGCGAAGCCAGCGTCACCACCGACAGCAGCGGTGTTCCCGGCGTTTGGGGGTCCAGCCGGTCGGCCGCCAGTTCCTGCACCGCATCCCGAAACTTCCGCACCATCATCGTCGTCAGGTCCTGTGGCGTTAGATGATGCGGCAGGCCATAAGTCGCAGGGAATAAAAAGCCTTCCAGCGACTTCGCCCCGGGCGCGATGTCCTGAATCTGTTTGGGGTCGTTGGCCGCAATCAGAAACTCTGCCGCGCTCATATATTTCGAGGCTTCCAGGTTGTTGGCGATGTCCAGGAGGGTGTCGCCTTCATGGACCGTGAACGGCTGCTCATAAACATCACCTTTCGCAATTTTCCAGTACACCTCCTTCCCGCCGACTGGTCGGTCGAAGAGGTACTCGCCCGCCACCAACCTACGTTTCGCATAGCGCCCGTACAACTCGAACGCGAGCGCGCTCCGAATTACGCCATGTTGTTGCAGCATGTGCGATGCGCTGCGCAGCGATGCGCCCCGCGGAATTTCCACGAACACGGCTCCCGTCGGAAACGCGCCATACGGCTTTTCCATCGAATACCACACGTACGCCGCACTCCCAGCAACCGCAAGCAGCAGGATCAAAATCGGGGTAAGGAATGCTCGCAAAACTAGGCGTCCTCCCGGGCGGCGGAGGTACGAGCCAGATATTCCCGCAAAATTAGCATCGCGGCGATCGCGTCCACGGTGTACTTGCCGTCAGAGACACGGGTAATTCTTCGGCGTCCTCGTGGGGTTTCATGGTGCGTGATTCGCCGCCCAAACTCCTGCTCCAGAACCTGCTCCGCTTGCCAACTCGTTAGCCTCTCGTCCACCATATCGACCGGCAAACCGAGCTGTTTGCGCACGCGTTCTGCAAAACGTTTGGCCTCGTCCGCCATTTCCCCGGCTGTACCGTCCATCCGCAACGGCAGCCCTACCACGATCTGCTTTACTCCGTGATCCCGCGCCAACTCCCGCAAACGTCGCATGTCTTCGTTTCGGTTGATGCGTTCGAGGGTATCGTGCGGTTCCGCGATGCGCGCGTCTGTGTCCGCCAGCGCTATGCCAATGTGCTTCCGCCCATAGTCGAGCGACAGAATCTTCGCGCCGCCGGTCTCGACCGCTGCTGTCGCTTCGCGTTTCACAAACTCCAGTATAACGTGGCCCACTTCTGGTGGCCCGGAAGCTCAAGGAAACGGCCCGTGGAACATCATTAACCTATTGATAATTGACGAGTTGTGGCCATCGTCCGCCCCGGGTTCAATGAGTCCCCCGGGGCCGCACGCTCTCACCGGCCACCGGCTGGATCAGCCCTTCGCGAATCGGCGCGGGAATCAGGCGACCCGCCACCAGATGGGCCACGAACAAACTCACGAGTCCGCCCGCCAGCCCGAACACAAACCAGCGCAGATCTTTGTGCGGAAAGAACAGCGCGTACAACACTGCCACCCAAAACGAAGTGGTGATCATCGGAATTCCCACGGCGATGAACATCGTTCCCGAAAATCCCGGCAGGTACCACGGGAATTGATCGTGCACCGATCGACGCGCCCACCACGACGTCTGAATCTTGATTCCCCAGCCCTCCGCCAACGGTAATTCCGTCTCTTCCGGTCCGCGCCGGTGCCCCAAGCGGTAAAACTCCGACAGGTGCGAATCGATGGAGGACACCCCCGGCAACGACTCCAACAGGCGCAAATACGCGCGCCAGAACTGGATGACGCGGACACCCCGAAATCCGAGCGAAATGTAGAAGAGCGAAAGCGCAAACCCGAACAGCGACACGATGAGGCTGATGTTGAGCGCCGTAGTTGTGGCCGAAGTTGTAAACGCGAGCGCCGTCGCCAGAAACGCCTGCACCGTCGAGAAATTATTCATCCGCGCGTACAGGATATGGTCTTCGTGATACAGCCGCTCCAAAACTTTATTCCACGAGTGTTTTGCGTCGGCGAACTCCGCTTGGTAAGCCATCACGATCTCAAACGTTCAGTGCAACCGCTTTCTGGAATCCATTGTACCTTCCCCGCAATCGCGCTTTCGTTTTTCCGTGCTGCTATGCCCGATCCGCCATTACGGCTGCCTTCCCCGCGCGCCCGATTGGAAATCATTCCACAAGCCGAACAGCTTCAGCTCGCGGTCCAACCCGGTCTCCTCGACCAACGCTTCGACCTCCGCGCGCGATTGCCGCTGGCCGATCGGCTCCGTGCGGTCTGCAATACCCCAGGCCGTAACCGCCGCCAGCACCGTATTCAGCTTCAACTCACGAATATCCACCTTGTCGAAGGTGTCCGAGGCCGCGTGATAATTCGCCAAGTAATTCCCCACTTCCTGGTTCGCTGTCAGCGTCGGCACACCCTCCAACAGAAAATCGAGATTATCGGTCCCGGTGTCCGCGTCAAAGGTATTTTGATCAACGCCCCAGCCCGCAAAGGGCTTCAAAATCTCGCGAATCGCGGGTGCGATGTCGTGGCGTCCGCCCAGCGAATAGCCCGTCACCCGCCCAATCCCGGAATCAAAAATCACCACCCCGCGGTATTTGTCCAGTTCGTCGCGGTGCGTCCGCACGTATTGCCACGACCCGATCAATCCCTGCTCCTCGCCGGAAAACAGGATGAACCGGATCGTCCGTCGTGGCAGCAACCCGGTCGCCTTGATCGCGCGCGCCGCTTCGATCACCATGGCGGCGTTGCACCCATTATCTAGCGCCCCGGTACCCAGTTCCCACGAATCCAGATGCGCCCCCAGCACCACAATTTCATCCGGCTTTTCGTACCCGCGAATCTCGCCCACCACGTTGAACTGCTCGACCGGCCCACTGATTTGATTGGGCATCGTCAGCCGAACGCGGACTTTCCCGGGATACGCTTGCGCGGCGCGCATCAGGCGCAAGCCGTCCTCGCGCGCCAGTATCGCTTGTGGCAACGCCTCGAGTTGCCCCGTGGTGGCGTTGGAGTGCCGGTACAGCAATTTGCGCTCCCGCTCCCCCACCCACAAAATCGCCGCGGCTCCCGCCTGCACCGCACGACCGATGATCGGCGGCGGCACGTCGTATTCCTTGGAAAGGTCGGCCCAGGTGTAACTCACCTTCGTGCACACCAACAGGATCGCGCCCTTGACCGCAGCCGCGGCGCCGGCAAAATCCGCTTTGTTGCCTTCGCCAATAAACACCAGCGGCGCCTCGATCCCGCCGCCGGGAGTCGCCGGCGACCAGCCGAGTGATACCAGCGACACCGCAAACGTCTCCGGTCCTTGCAGCTCTAGCCCCGTCGCGCCTTCCCTCCACGCATGCGCCAGGGAGTATTTTTCGGTGTGCACCTCCACGCCGGAGGTACGAAATGCCCCCACGGCCCAATCCACTGCCTTCGCCATTTCCGGTGAGCCGCTGACTCGTCCGCCGATTTCGTCCGTCAGTCTCCGCAGATTCTGCTCCAGCGGCGATTCGCCCATTACCACCGGCAGGATCTTCGCCGCCGCCTGCGCGCACGACGAAGCTTCGGTCGTCGAGCAGCCCGCGGCCTGCGTGCCTTGTCCCGGGGAAAGTGGATTCGGGTTGGAAGGGAATTGGCCCCACGCGAACGAAACACCGAAGCCAAGAAGCAGTGCGGTCAGGAAAAATCTACGAATCACGATAATGTCCTTTTCCTTGCAAATGAGTTCGCGATTATAACGCATTAACCGGCGGCGCCGGCTGAATGTCCCCTGCCCCCAAGATCGCGTGTCGTTCTGAGCCGGCTCTGTTCCGAGCCCTTGGCAGGCGCCCGCGGCGATCTCACCTTTTGCTGCGGGTCGCGCTCGGTCCGCCGAGCACGGCGTCACTCACCCGCGCCACCTGCACCATTTCGTCCACGTCGTGCACACGGACGATATGCGCCCCATTCAGAATGCTTGCTGTCACAGTCGCCGCTGTGCCCCACATGCGTTCCTCCACAGGAACGCTTTTCCCATTCCGCGCCAGCGTCGCGGCAATAAAACCCTTGCGCGATGTCCCCACCAGCAAGGGATAACCCAGTTTCGCGATCAGCGGCAACTTTCGCAGTAATTCGAAGTTTTGCGCGAATGATTTCCCGAACCCGATCCCCGGATCAACCACGATTTGCGATTTTGCCACTCCCGCCCGCTGCGCCAAGCCGATGGACCGCCGCAATCCCGCGATCACATCACGCACCACATACCGCGCGAACGGCATTCTCTGCATCGTCCGAGGATTCCCGCGCATGTGCATCAGCACTAGCGGAACGCGATACCGTGCCGCTACCTCGCTCAGTTGGGCGTCGCGTTTCAGCCCCGAAATATCGTTGAGCATCGCCGCGCCCGCGCCCACCGCCATTTCCGCCACTCGCCCCTTCTGGGTATCCACAGAAATCGGTATCTTCAGCCGCCCGCGTAGCCCCCCGAGCACCGGCAACAGCCGTGCCAATTCCTCTGCAGAGGAAACCTCCTGCGACCCCGGCCGCGTCGACTCCGCCCCGATATCCAGAATGTCTGCGCCAGCCTTCTCCATCGCCAGCGCTCTCTCCACAGCCCGTTCCACCGAAAAAAACTTTCCGCCATCCGAAAAACTGTCCGGGGTCACATTCAGGACCCCCATCACCAGCGTTCGCTCGCCCAGCATCAGCGAACGCGATCGCAGCTTCAACCGAAAAATCCTTCGTCGAACAGAAATCATGGATACCCAGGAGTGTATCGCATCCAGGCAGGCACACTAATTCATCGCCAACGCCACCACGGTCAGATCATCCCGAGAATGTCGGTCCTTCTTCGATCACCCGGTGGTTCAACGCCGTGGCCACCCATTTCAGCACACGTAATGTCAGGGACTTGCAGCACACGCAGGCAAAGGTTTCTCGGGGGCGCGCGGCTCGGCCGGTCGCCAGGTCTGCGCGATCTCCCCCGGTGGGGGAATCTAGCGCTATCCGTAAAAAAGCGTCGCGTGGAAGGGAGTTCGTGGTGTGAGGAATCCCTCTTACGCCTGACGAGCGACTCCCGACCGCTTCAGTCCAGGTCGAAATCCCGGATGGGCTTCCCGGCGGGTGCATCCTTGGCCTTTTTCATTGCTTCTTCAAATTTCTTCGCCAGGATGTCTTCCTTATTCGTTTCCTGGAACCACGAATCAGCGAACTTGTCCTCACGCTTCTTGTGCTGTTCCTGCAGGATATCGGAGGCCTTCGTCAAATCGACATCCGGCCCAGGCTTTACCGGGGCCTCGTGCGACAGCACGGCGCCGAAGATCGGATCGATGACCAGTTTTGCCTGGCAGCACGGACACGTGACATTCAGGTTTTCGCCATCTTTACGGCCCATAGCCCTGTTGTACTCCTTTCGAGCGGGGGAAGGCAAGTCGCAGCAAAAGCCTGGACGAGCCCTTTGGCTCTCGAGTGTGCACAAAAAAAAGAGGCGCGAGAATCGCGCCTCTTCCGGAACTCGTTACTTAAGACCTATGACTTGGAACTTGCTCACGCCTTGGCCGGCGAATCCCCGCGTGTAAAGCCCGGTGCCGGCCGCAATTCTGGCCGCACCACCTTCGGATCGGTTCCCGGTGCTGGCGGCGCCTGCGGTGGCGGCGTGCGGGGCTTTTCCGGGAGCGGCTTGCCTTCCATCAGCATCTTCACTTCGTTGGCATCCAGGACCTCGCGCTCCAACAGCGCTTGC
>Ga0306920_100001796_pt1 | contig 26686 bp, 23 predicted proteins | sample flu12Cox44000170_FD_204666 | JGI IMG/M metagenome (GOLD analysis project Ga0306920, IMG submission 204666) | Lab enrichment of tropical soil microbial communities from Luquillo Experimental Forest, Puerto Rico - flux4day.12C.oxic.44.000.170 (v2)... | ecosystem: Environmental > Terrestrial >...
AGCTTCAGACCACTGGCAAAATCAAAAGTGTCAGCCGCCGCGTATGCGATGATCTCCCCTAATGACAACCCGGCTGCGCCGCCAATCAAAAAATTGCCCGCCAGCTCGCGCAAGACCAACAGACACGCCAGCCCGTGAACGAAGAGCGCAGGCTGGCAGTTTGAAGTCTTCGTCAATTCTTCGATCGGGCCGTTCCACGTAATTTGGCTCAAGTTTCGGCGGAGAATCTGTTCGGCCTGACGAAATAAATCAGCCGCGGTGGGAAATTGCTCTGCGAGATCGCGTCCCATCCCGACGCTTTGCGCGCCCTGACCTGCGAAAAGCAGTGCGATTTTTTTAGGCATAGCGGTTTAGTTAATCGCGTTTCGTGAACAGCGCGAGTAGGATTCCGCTTCTGGGGAGCACACGCCGCTGGCCTGTTCTTTTCGGCAGCCTGCCGAAAAGCTCATCGAAGGTTGATTGCGAAAAGTTCTTGCGACGCGAAGGTTGTCGGCAAGCTGCCGCCGACTCTAGGCTGGCAGCCTGTGCTCCCCAGAGATTACGCTTGCGCGCAGTGGTTCACTCGCCAGCGTAAACACAATATCGATTCCATGCCATTTACGGTTCGTGAGATTGAATCGCCGGATCCGGTCACCCGCGTGGCCGCGGCAGATGCGGCTTTGCGTCAGGAAAGCGACGACATCGGCGAGAAGATGGTGCTCAACATGGGGCCATCGCATCCCGCCACTCACGGTGTCTTGCGGCTGGTGCTCGAACTCGATGGCGAGATCATTACCAAGGCAACGCCGGACATTGGTTTTCTTCATCGCGGCGACGAGAAAATCGCCGAGAACATGCAATACAACCAGTTCGTCCCGTACACTGACCGGCTCGATTATCTCGCGCCGCTTTCGAACAACGTGGCTTACGCGCTGGCCGTCGAAAAATTGATGGGCTGGGAAATTCCGCCGCGTGGAAAGGCGATCCGCACCATTTGTTGCGAAACCTCACGCATTTCCTCGCACTTGCTTGGACTTGGTTCGATGGCGCTCGATCTCGGCGCGATGACCGTCTTTCTCTACACGTTCACTGAGCGCGAAAAACTCTATAACCTTTTCGAGTTACTCACCGGCGCGCGTTTTACCACTTCCTATACACGCGTAGGCGGCCAAATCCGCGATTTGCCCGAGCGTTTTATCCCGCAGTTGAAAAAATTCCTCGACGATTTCGAGCCGAGTCTGAACGAGTGCGACAGGTTGCTGACTCGAAACAAAATTTTCGTCGATCGAACCAAAGACATCGGCGTCATCTCCAGGGATCGCGCGATTGGTTATGCGCTTTCCGGCCCGAATCTGCGCGGCAGCGGAATCGAACACGATTTGCGGCGCAAACATCCGTATCTCGATTACGACAATTACGACTTCGATGTGGTGATCGGAAGCGCGGGCGACTGTTACGATCGTTATCTGGTGCGGATCGAGGAAATGCGCCAAAGCGTGCGCATCTTACATCAGGTAATCGATAAACTGCCTGCCGGACCGATCAATGTCGCAGATTGGAAAAACATGACTCCGCCAAAGTCACGGGTGATGACCAAGATGGAAGAGTTAATTCATCATTTCATTGTCGTCACGGAAGGACTCGACGCGCCGCAGGGAGAGATTTATTTCGCGGCAGAAAATCCGAAGGGCGAGCTTGGCTTTTACATCAACAGCAGAGGCGGTGGCGTGCCGTATCGGCTGAAAATTCGCGCGCCATCGTTCGTAAATCTCAGTATCCTGCCAGAGCTTCTACCCGGTCGAATGGTGAGCGACGTGCCCGCTGTGCTCGGTAGTCTGGACTTCGTGATGGGCGAATGCGACAGATAAAAGGACAATGACGGATGACGGAGGAAATCCAAATGACGAATGACGAAAAGTCCAAAGGGCTTTCCCGCGGCATTTCGTTATTCGGGCTTCGTCATTCCTTCGGCATTCGTCATTTGTCATTCGTCATTTTTACCCGTGTCGTTCTCTTCCTCGCCGTAGCAGTCGCCGTTTCCTGTTCCGGAAAACGCATCACAAAGGCGAACGTAGATGAGGTGACAGAAGGCATGTCGAAGAAACAGGTGGAATCGATTTTGGGCCCGCCCACTTCACGCACGGCAGACGTTTACGTTTATCGGCAGGGTAAAGACACGATCGCAATCGTCTTTCAAGGCGACAAAGTGCAATCGAAAAAGAGCACGCTCTCGGATTAGTCGCTGTAGTGTCCGCTATCGTCAGCGGAATCTCTCGAACATTTTTCGCGTGCAAACCAGTGCGCTGACGACAGCGCACACTACAGCGTTCTTCGGGATTTGCCGCCTATCACTGCGTTGCGCTAGGTTTCCAGATGGCAGACGCAGCAAACGCCTCCGCTCCCGCCGAACTGGAGCGGAAAATGGATGAAGCGATCGCGCGCTATCCGAGCGATCACCGGCGAAGCGCAGCCATGCCGCTGTTGCATTTGTGGCAGGAACATTTCGGATTCATCAGCGGCGACGCCATGCTCTGGATCGCTGAGAAGCTGGGCTTGCAACCGATCAACATTCTTGAGCTGGTCACGTTTTATCCAATGTTTCGCCAGAAGGTTGCTGGCAAAACTCACATTCGCGTCTGCCGCACACTCAGTTGCGCGATGGCTGGCGGTTTCGAGCTGATGGAAAATTTCTGTGCGACCCTTGCGATTCGGCGTCCGCCGAATTGCGAGGGAACGCATAATCCAATCGCGGTCAGCAGCGACGGAAACTACAGCGTCGAGTTCGTTGAATGTCTGGCAAGCTGCGGCACCGCGCCCGTGTGCATGATCGGAGAACATTTGCACGAGCAAGTCGATCCAAATTCGATTAGGGATATCCTCCGAAATCAAACATCAAACATTAAACATCAAACATCCCCTCACCCTCTCGAACACCGGTTGATTTACAAAAACATCGGACGCGCGGATTGGACAACCGACATCGATTGTTACTTGCGCGATGGAGGTTACGAGCAGTTGAAGCAAGCGCTGACCATGTCGCGCAGTGACATCGTGAACAAAGTCAAAAACTCTGGGCTACGCGGCCGCGGCGGAGCCGGATTCTCCTGCGGCCTGAAATGGAGCTTCATCAAACTGGACGAAAAGCGGCCGGTCTATTTGATCTGCAACGCCGATGAATCAGAGCCAGGCACGTTCAAGGACCGCTACATCATTTACGAAGATCCGCATCAGTTACTGGAAGGGATCTTGATTTCATGTTACGCGCTCAATGCGCACACCGCTTACATCTACATACGAGGCGAATTCCCGGAGGGCGCGAAAATCCTCGAACGCGCCATCGAAGAAGCGCGGCAACACAATTTTCTCGGCAAAAACGTTCTGGGATCCGGATTTGACGTCGAGGTTTACATTCATCGTGGCGGCGGTGCTTACATTTGCGGGGAAGAAACGGGCTTGATTGAATCACTGGAAGGCAAGCGCGGTTATCCGCGAATCAAGCCGCCGTATTTCCCCGCTGTGCTCGGCCTTTACATGTGCCCGACAATCGTCAACAACGTCGAGACGCTTTGTGCCGTAAAAAACATTATCGCCATGGGCGGCACCGAGTATGCGCGCCTCGGCCGGCCTAACAATACCGGCACGCGAATTGTGTGTGTGAGCGGCGACGTCCAGCGTCCAGGATATTTTGAGATCGAAGTGGGTGCGGTGACCATGGGCCAATTGATCTACGAGATGGCTGGCGGCTTGAAACCGGGCCGAAAATTGAAGGCGGTTATTCCGGGTGGGAGTTCCGCGAAAGTCTTGCGCGCCGACGAGCGATTCAGGCTTAAAGTGAAACAACCTGACGGGTCGGCAATCGAACAGGAAATGTCGATCAACGATATTCCGATGGATTTTGATTCGCTCGCTGCAGCCGGTTCGATGGCTGGTTCCGGCGGCGTGATCGTGCTGGATGATTCGCGCGACATGGTTTGGGTCCTCAACAACATCAACGCGTTTTACGCGCACGAAAGCTGCGGCCAATGCACACCCTGCCGGGAAGGCTCGCTTTGGATGCAGAAAATCACCGACCGCATGTTGCGCGGCGGCGGCGTTGTGGAAGATCCGCACACGCTCAAGACCATTGGCGACAACATCGCCGGGCGCACCATCTGTGCGTTCGGCGAAGCGTGCGCGTGGCCGACACAAAGCTTTGTGGAAAAATTTCCAGAAGAATTTGCTGCCCGCGCGCAGAAACCGCTTCCCCCACCCCTCCCGCCCGAATACACGCCGGAAGAATTGATTGAAGAGGAGTCGATTCCCACTGTTCCCCTGGCACACGATCCCGGATGGGAAAAAGCCGGAGCAAAAGGAACGGTCTAATTATGTCTGAGGAAAGCAGGAACACAGGAAAACGATTGAGGGACTCAGATTGAAAGCTGTTGAAGCGTTGGAAAATGTACATTTTGCGATCGTCCGCAGCTATCTCAAAGCTGCAGGATTATCCGATGGATTGATCTTAAATTTTTCGTCGATGCCTCTGACCGTAAAACGAGTTCGTCGAGAGCGCGGCTTCAAAACCATCGATCTGCAACTATAAAAATTTTCCTGCGTTCCTGCTTTCTTTAGCTATGTCCGACCCGATTACGCCAATGTTGAACGTCCAGATTGATGGCGTATGGCGTCAGTTTCCCAAAGGCACGCGCCTGATTGAGGCGTGCAAGCAGGCGGGCAGTTACGTGCCGCGTTATTGCTATCACAAAAAGCTGAGCTCGCCGGGCAATTGCCGAATGTGCTTGATCGAAATGGGCTTTCCGAGGCTCGGCCCGGATCGCAAACCCGAGCTCGGCGCCGATGGCAAACCGATCATCAACTGGATATCGCGTCCACAGATTTCCTGCGCGCAGGATGTGTCCGAAGGCATGGCGGTTCGCACCAACTCGCCGCTCGTAAAGGAATGTGAGCGCGGTGTGATGGAATTCCTGCTTATCAATCATCCGCTCGATTGCCCGATATGCGATCAGGCCGGGGAATGTCGCTTGCAGGAGTTCAGCGTCGATTTCGGCACCACCAAATCGCGTTTTCTGGAGAACAAAGTCAAGAAACCAAAGAACGTTGTGCTCGGGCCGCGGGTCACACTTGATGACGAGCGTTGCATTCTTTGCTCGCGCTGCATTCGTTTTTGTCAGGAGATCGCGCACGACGACGTCCTCGGGTTTGTCGATCGCGGCAGTTACACCGTGCTGACTGCGCATCCCGGCAAGCGGCTGGAGAACAATTACTCTCTCAACACTGTCGATATCTGCCCCGTGGGCGCGCTCACCTCGACTGATTTTCGTTTTAAGATGCGCGTCTGGTTCCTGAAAGAAACGAAGAGCATCTGCACCAGTTGCGCGACTGGCTGTAACACCATCATCGGCGCCCGCGAAGACGTCATTTACCGGCAGACACCGCGAGAAAACGATCACGTTAACTCCTGCTGGATGTGCGATTACGGTCGACTCAACTTCAAGTATCTCGAATCCGAAAACCGTTTGCTCGAGCCGCAAATTCGATCCGAGGGAAACCTGGTCGCCGCGGATTGGCCAGTAGCGATCGCGGAAGCAGCGTTGCAATTAAAACAGTTTAGCGACAACGAGATTGCCATCGTCGCTTCCGGCCGCATGACCAACGAAGAGCTTTGGCTGACCTCGCAGCTGGCGAGGTCGTTAGGCGTGCATTGGATCGATATCGTGCCGCGGCGCGAGCCGGGGGATGACATCCTGCTGAGCGAAGACCGCAATCCCAATACAAACGGCGCGCGCTTGATTCTTGGATCAACATCTGAGCCTGGGGCTAAACTTATGGCGATTGCCGAGGCTGTGAACTCCGGACAAATCAAAGCGCTGGTGATGTTAAACGAAAACGCGATGCATCTGGGCATACCCGTCGAACAACTCGCTCAGCTCCCAGTATTCATCGTCATGAATATTTTGTCGCACGAGGCTACTGAAAAGGCGACCGTTGTTCTTCCCGCATGTGGCTTCGCCGAGAAACGCGGCTCGATGATCAATGGTAAAGGCCGATTGCAACGATTGAATCGCGCCGTGCGCCCGCCCGGGAACGCGCGCGATGATTGGGAAATCTTGCGAGATTTGCTTCAGGCAGTTGGCGGAGGCGACTCCCTTTCCTGCATCGATGATGTCTTTCGCCGGATCAGCGAGACCGTTCCGCGATTCACCGGGTTGAGCTTGAGCAAAATCGGCGACCTAGGCGTGCACATTTTGCAAATGAAAGAATTGCCGCCGATGCATCCCGGCGACGAAAAAGCAATCGAGCGAGCGGTTGCGCTCCAGGCAAGACGCCGCGCCGTCCGGCTACAGGTCCATGAGGCACGTAAAGCCGCATCTGTTAGGACACAATAGGCCTGCAAGTTCAACATGGATTCTTTTTTCGTCATCACCTCGCTGCTGAAGATCGCGATTCTTCTTGCGGTAATTTTATTCATGGTCTCCTATGCGGTTTACGCCGAGCGACGCGTAAGCGCGTTTATTCAGGATCGGCTGGGACCGAATCGTGTGGGACCTGCCGGTCTCTTCCAGCCGATCGCGGACATGTTCAAGTTGCTGTTGAAGGAAGATTTCACGCCGCGGGCGGCGAACACATTTTACTACTGGCTCGCTCCGTGCCTGGCGGTAATGCCGGCCATCATCACCATTGCGGTGGTGCCATTCGGCAGCACCCTTTTTGGTGTCCCAATGGTGATTGCCGATGTCAATGTGGGAATCCTCTTCGTGTTCGCCATCGCGTCGCTCGGCGTTTACGGAATCGTCATCGGCGGTTGGGCGTCGAACTCAAAATATCCATTCCTCGGCGGCATTCGTTCCAGCGCTCAAATGCTTTCCTACGAGCTTTCCCTCGGGCTCGCTGTCGTTCCTGTCTTTATGATCGCCGGAAATCTGCGGCTGACCAGCGTGGTGCATTATCAAATTGAGCACGGTTGGTTTATCGCGCCGTTTGTCGGCGATTGGATAAACCCTTGGAAATGGTTGCTCGCTGTTCCCATGCTCATTTCCTTCTTCGTGTTCATGATCGCAGTTTTTGCAGAAACAAACCGGCTGCCGTTCGATCTTCCCGAAGCCGAGCAGGAGTTGGCGGGTGGCTATAACACCGAATACAGCTCGATGAAGTTCGCCTTGTATTTTCTCGGCGAATATGCCGCAATGATCACAGGCTCGGCTGTCGTCGTTACGTTATTTTTCGGTGGCTGGCATTTCCCAGGCATCCCCGATGGCTCCCACGGATGGATCTTCGGCCTGATCAACATCGCAGTCTTCTTCGCAAAAGTCGCCGCCTTGATTTTCTTTTTCATGTGGGTCCGCTGGACGTTGCCCCGTTTTCGTTATGACCAACTCATGCGAGTCAGTTGGGTCTTCTTTTTCGAAATCGCGCTGGTTAACATCTTTATCGCCGCGGCGATTACGGCATTCCACCAGAGTTAATGACGAATGACAAAGGAATTCCCAATGACGGATGTCGAAGACGCGCGCCTCAGCCCAGAAGCGATTCGTCATTCGAACTTCGTCATTAGTTCGTCATTCGTTATTCGTCATTCGTCATTTCAGTTATGACCATAACCGTTCCACGGCCGAAATTGAACTGGCGCGAGCGATTGTATCTGCCCGCCATTGTCGCCGGCCTGACGATCACGCTTAAGCATTTCAAGAACATGCTGCTCGGCCGCACCAAGGTCACCATGCAATATCCCGAACAGAAATGGGACACGAACCTGCCTGACCATTATCGCGGCGCGCCAGCGCTCGTGCGAGACGAGGATGGCCGAGTGCGTTGCGTCGCGTGTCAGCTCTGCGAATTCATTTGTCCGCCGCGCGCAATCAAGATCATTCCTGGCGAAATTCCCTCAATGGATCGCTTCGCCAAAGTCGAGAAATACCCGGACCAATTCGATATCGACATGATCCGCTGCATTTTCTGCGGAATGTGCGAGGAGGTTTGCCCCGAACAAGCGATCTTTCTGCGTAAGGACTACGCCATCACTGGCTTTACGCGCGCGGACATGGTGCATCACAAGGAGAAACTGCTCGAGATCGGAGGCGTAATGCATGGAGTGGTACTGAAATGGAACGAGAAAAAATAAAGGCAGAGATCAGAAGTCGGAGATCAGAGGTCAGATTGTATCCCTTCTTAATCCGCAATCCGCAGCCGAGGCGAGGGATCGCCGAGACAGAAGGCAAAGCCGCGATGGGCAGCGGCCAGCGAGAGCGAGCGGCGAGCAAGTTTCAATCCACGATCCGCAATTAATAATGTCGCCCTTCCTGTTTTGGCCTTTTGCATTGCTGACGCTGATTTTCGGCGCCGCCGTGGTGATCAATCGCAATCCCGTTGCGAGCGCGCTCAGCTTGGTGGTCTCGTTCCTTGGGCTGTCCGCGCTCTTCATGTCGCTGGACGCCTTTTTTGTTGGGATCATTCAAGTGCTCGTTTACGCGGGCGCAGTGATGGTTCTGTTTCTTTTCATCATCATGCTGCTCAATTTGCGGGCGGAGGTGGGGCGGCGGATTAACTGGTTGGCGTCAGCAGGCGGCATTGCCGTCGCGATCGCGTTGTTGGTCCAGATTTTTTTGGTAATCGATCGATTTCAACCCGCTGCGAAAGCTTTTCCATTGCTGTCACGATCGCCAATCGATGATGTTCGAAACATCGGCGCGCTACTTTTTAGCAATTATAATCTGCCGTTTCAAATCGTCGGTGTCCTGGTGCTGGTGGCCACCATTGGCGTGGTGCTCTTGAGCAAGCGCGAGCTTCGGTAAAATGATTACACTTGGCGATTATCTCATCGTAAGCGGCATTCTTTTTTCGATCGGGTTTGCCGGAGTGATGTTGCGCCGCAATCTGATCGTGATCCTCATGTCGCTGGAGCTGATGCTGAATGCGGCGAACCTGTCGCTCGTCGCGTTTTCGCGGTTCAGAGTCGATCCAAGCGGCTTGCCCAACTACAACGCGCAGGTGTTTGTCTTTTTCGTCATCACCGTGGCGGCCGCTGAAGTCGCCGTGGGCCTCGCCATTCTCGTCGCGCTGTTCCGGGCCAGGGAGACAACCGACGTGAAAGACATTAGCAGGCTGAAGTTTTAAGTCCTCCTGATCTAATGAATTCGATTGTTCCGTGGCTAATCCTCCTCGCTCCGCTGTTGAGCGCTGTGGTGATCACACTGTTTACACGTCGGTGGAAACAACTAAGCAGCGCGATCTCGATTGCCGCCGTGCTCGTGAGTTTCGTTTGCAGTTGTTTGGTCTTTGCACGCGAGACTACTGCGGCGAACCAGTTCACCTGGATCAATATCGGCGGAACACTCAATGTCCCGCTCGCTCTAACGCTGGACCATTTGAGTAGGATGATGGCTGTCCTTGTGTCGGGAATCGGCGCGCTCATCCACATCTATTCGCTGGGCTACATGCGCGATGACGAAGGCAAGTCCCGCTACTTCGCGGCGCTGTCGCTCTTCATGTTCGCCATGCTCGGAATCGTTCTCGCGAACAATTTCGTCATGCTTTTTATGTTTTGGGAACTGGTGGGATTTACCTCCTACGTTCTGATTGGGCACTGGTTCTATCGCAACGCAGCGGCGGATGCAGCGAAAAAGGCATTCATCACCACGCGCATTGGCGATTTCGGATTCATGATCGGAATCCTGACAATTTGGATGGCAACCGGTTCGGTCATTTTTTCCGAGATCGCGCCAAGAATTTCCACTTTGACGAGCCATTCGACATTTCTGACGGCGGCAGCGCTGCTGATTTTCTGCGGGGCAGTTGGGAAATCGGCGCAGTTTCCGCTGCACGTATGGTTGCCGGACGCGATGGAAGGCCCAACGCCTATCTCTGCTTTGATCCACGCGGCCACGATGGTCGCCGCCGGTGTCTATATGCTGGTGCGTGTCGCCTTCATCGTTCAAGCGTCACAAACCGCGCTTCTGGTGGTTGCATGGGTTGGCACCATTACGGCGGCGATGGCTGGCTTGATCGCAACTCAGCAGGACGACATCAAGCGGATTCTCGCCTACTCCACGATCTCGCAACTCGGTTACATGATGATGGCTGTCGGCCTCGCATCAAATGATGCAGCTATGTTCCACCTTTTCACGCATGCTTTTTTCAAGGCGCTGCTCTTTCTCGGGGGGGGCTCGGTCATCGTGGCGCTTCATCACGAACAGAACATTTGGAAAATGGGAGGGCTTTCACGAAAACTTCCAATCACGTTCGCAACTTTCGCTGTGGGCGCGCTGGCATTGATCGGCTGCCCGCCGTTCAGCGGGTTTTTCAGCAAGGACGCAATCCTTGCGCTCGCCTACGAACATAACTCCGCAATTTTTGCGATCGCGCTGTTCACAGCATTCCTCACGGCATTCTACGTCGTACGTATGCTTGTGATCGTCTTCGTAGGAAAACCCCGCAGCGAGATTGCGCGTGAAGGCCGCGAGTCACCACCGGTAATGACGGTGCCGTTGATTGTGCTTGCGCTCCCAGCGACACTTGGCGGATTTGCATTTTTTGCGCGAAATTTTCTTCCGCTCCCGATCGAAAAGGAAGTCGCCTCCTTCGTTCCTGTGTTTGCGATTCTTGCCCTGATTTTCGGAGCCGCACTCGCTATTGCTCTTTACCGCAATCGCGCGAGCGACCCAATCGACGTCGAGTTGTTGCGCCACAAGTTTTATTTCGACGAGCTCTATAGCTGGCTGATTCGCTGGACGCAAGAACTCCTCGCGCGCATATCAGCTTTTGTTGATCGATGGATCATCGATGCAGCCGCGGTCGGCGGGAGCAGTCGCGGAACCTGGGGCATCGGCGCTCTCTTGCGGCTGATTCAGGTGGGAAATCTGCAGGCCTACGTGTTCCTGTTTGGTTTAGGCGTCGTTGCAATCATCTACTTCGCCGTTTTTCGGTAATACAGATGAAACTTTTACGCCCGCAAATTACGCGGATTCACGCGAAGCTCTTTGGAGTGCGGCGACAGGTCGGCGCTTTCAATTCGCGTAATTCGCGGGCAACTTTCTAACTCCTTGCCGATGGTTCTCTTCGTTATCTTCTGCCCCATCGTCGCGGCCATCTTGATCATGATCGGCGCGCCTGCGCGCAAGACAGCGCTAGCCGCATCGGTTTTAACATTTGCGACAGCACTGTTTCTCTTTGCATCTTTTGGCTACGGTCAACCCGATTTTCAACACGTCTCGTCGTTTACCATATCCCCCGAGTGGCGACTGAGCTTTACGACGGGTATCGACGGCTTGAGTCTGATCATGGTACTGCTTGCCACCATTGTCACACTGGCCGCCGTTTGGTTCGCCGGGAGCATCGACAAATATGAAAACGCGTTCTATGCCTGTCTCTTGTTCATTTCCGGGGGCGCAATCGGAGCGTTTGCGTCAATGGATTTATTTTTCTTGTACGCATTTCACGAGCTCGCCCTCATTCCCACATTTCTGTTGATTGGAATTTGGGGAAGCGGAAACCGCGTCGCAGCGGCTTGGAAAATTACAATCTATCTCGCAATCGGAAGTTTTATTCTGCTGCTGGGTTTGATCTTGCTTTACCAAAGCGTTCCGGCCGCATTGCGCACCTTCGACATTCGGGGATTAACGATTGCAGCTTCATTGGGCCAAATCGCAGCAGGCGCACAACATCACATCTACCTCTTGTTGCTCGTCGGTTTTGGAATTCTCGTTTCACTCTTCCCGTTTCACACTTGGGCGCCGGAAGCTTACGCCTCGGCTCCTGCGCCGGCGGCAATGTTGCATGCCGGGGTGCTGAAGAAGTTTGGCCTATACGGTCTTTTACGGCTGGCCATTCCCCTTCTGCCCGAGGGCGCGCGACACTGGGCAACTCTGCTCGTCGTTCTGCTCCTCGGAAACATCATTTATGTGGGCCTGGTCACAATCGCTCAGAAACGTCTCGATTGGATGCTCGGCTACTCGAGTGTGATGCACATGGGCTACATCTTTCTCGGGATCGCCAGCGCCGGCATTCTTGGTGTGACCGGCGCGGCTATTTTGATGTTCGCTCATGGCGTTTCAATTGCACTGCTATTTGCCCTTGCGGGCGAATTACGTCAGCGGACAGGCACGTTGGTCTTCGATGAACTTGGCGGTCTCGCCAGAGTGATGCCTTTTGCCGGCCTCGCTTTTGGCCTCGGCGTATTCGCCGCGATTGGTCTTCCGGGCTTCGCGAACTTTGCCGGCGAAATCATGATCTTTTTTGGTGCGTTCAAGAAGGGCTGGGCGATGGATGGCTTTCATATTTTTCAAATCACCACGGTGCTTGCGCTCTGGGGCGTTGTAATCTCGACGGTTTACATGCTGCGCGCGTATCGCAAGGCGTTCATGGGCACGATAAGCGACCAGTGGAAGCAACTTGTCGATCTCCGCCGGACGTTGCGCGTGCCGGTGACGCTGCTGGTAGGCGCACTCCTTTGCTACGGATTTTTTCCGCAATCCTTGGTACGAATGTTGGCGCCCACGTTCCGCGCTTACCTCTCGGCAAACACAAGCCATGATATGGAAACCTGTAGCCACGGCGCTGTGCGTCGTTCGGGAACTGTGGTTCTAAGCCAAGAAGACACTCCACGGGAGCGTGGCTACAGCATCCGATGATCGCTGCGCCAATACTCGAGATTGCGGTGTTGGTGCTGGGAATGGCGATCTTGCTGGTCGAAGCGTTTGCCACGAAAATTGACAAACGCATTCTGGCCTTCGCTGCAATTACCGGGCTGGCTGTCGTTCTTGTCGCGAGCTTCTTTGTGGCTCCATTTCCACCACCGAATCAGGAGACCGGTTTCTGGAATTTTTACACGGCCGATCGCCTGTCGATCTTTTTCAAGCAATTTGCGCTGCTGACCACAATCTTTGTGCTGATCATGATGATCGACTACGCGCCGGTCGTCTCGCCTTCGTTTTCAAGATCATATAGGGGAAGCTGTCAGCTTCCCCTAAAGGCTGGTCTCGGCGAATTTTTCACGGTGCCAATCTTCACCTGTGCCGGACTGATGTACCTCGTTTCGGCAACCGATTTGGTCTTCATCTTTGTCTCCCTCGAGTTGGTGACGATATCGTTTTACGTCCTGGTCAGCTTCACCCGCCGCAATCCGGTCACGTTGGAAGCGGGAATGAAATATCTGGTGCTCAGCGCGCTTTCCACGGCATTCCTGGTGTACGGAATTGCGTGGATTTTCGGCGTGACCGGTCAGACGAATCTGCACCGCGTTGCTGAGGTGGTGACAAACCCCACTACAGACCGCGGCGCAGCGCTGTTGGGCATGGTGCTTGTGCTTGTCGCGCTCGGTTTCAAGATTGCGGCGGTACCGTTTCAAATCTGGGTGCCGGATGTTTATCAAGGGGCGCCTACGCCGGTAACGGCATATCTCTCCGTCGGTTCGAAAGCGGCGGGATTTGTTGTCCTGCTACGGGTTCTGTTGCCGTTCCTGATGCTGCCGCAAATACAGCGCCTGATTGTCCTCATTGCACTGCTCACGTTGATTTACGGCAATCTCGCGGCCTTGCCACAGACGAATCTGAAACGCCTGCTGGCTTACTCCAGTATTGCGCATGCGGGCTACCTGCTCATTGGGGTTGCTTGTTTCGATGTTCGCGCGATCACCTTCTACCTTGCGGCTTACTTGCTGATGACCCTGCTCAGTTTCGCGGTTTTGGTAATCGTCTCACAGCAAACCGGCGACGAGATTTCCGATTTTGACGGGCTCGCCAAACGTTCCCCGTTTCTCGCATTCGCTATGTTGATCGGAATGATCTCGCTTGCTGGCGTCCCATTTACGGCGGGATTTTTGGGCAAGTTTTATATTTTTTACGCAGCAGTTTCACAGCGCCAAATCACGCTGGTCGTCGTGGGAGTCATCACCGTGGGCTGCGGCTTTTATTATTATCTGAAGGTTGTTCGCGCGATGTACTGGCAGTCAGCGAATCAAACCGACAAGATTTCCATTACTGGTGTTTCACGTTTCGCGATCAGCGCCCTTATCATCGCCACGATCTGGCTGGGCATTTATCCCGAGCCGATCTTTGATGCGTTGAAGCGTTAAACTCTATAGGGTGTCTGTAGCAGCTCCGAAAGCTTTCGGAATTCACAAAAACGCTGTATAAATTGGGTCGAGCGATGCTTAATCGCCCAGCGCGAGGTTCCAGTTCGAATTAGTTAACGCGTCCCCCAGCGGACGCCGGGTTGGTAGCGGTCTTGGCGTCGGTGTTCGCCTCAGCGTTTTGATAGGGTGTAGCAGTCGCTGTCGCGGTCGCCGTTGGCGTTGCCGTAGCTGTAGCCGTGGGAGTAGGACGTACTCTCGGCGTAGGTGTTGCCGTGGCTGTTGGTGTAGGCGTGGATGTGGCAGTTGCCGTCGCGGTAGCTGTAGCTGTGGCTGTGGGGCTTAGTGTGGGAGTGCGAGTAGCTGTCGGTGGTTCGGCCGCGATCAAACATTTGGCGATGATCGCTGCATGGGTCGGCGACAATGATCTCGCTTTCGATCAGCTCACCAGCGCTATCCACACTCCAAGCGGCCTCACCGAAGAAACAAAGCAGCCCGTCGCGCTAAAGTAATTCCATTGCAGCGAGGCCCCTGAGCGACCGTTTTGGCGCGTGACTTTAACGACGCTAATCGCTCAGCTCCACGTTCCAGTACGCGAGATCGACGAAGTGCTTCCAGAGATCGTGCTGCGGCGCAGAGAAAGTGATCTGCACAAATGGCCGCCACTTCGGCCGCTTCGGTTTGCGAATCAGACTCATGTGCGCTTCGCGCGGGAGCCGGTTGCCCTTGCGCGTATTGCAGGCAACGCACGAGCAGACCACGTTTTCCCATGTCGTTGTTCCGCCCCGATCGCGCGGCACAACATGGTCCAAATTCAGTTCGCTGCGATCGAAAACCTCGCCGCAGTATTGGCAGGTGTTCTTGTCGCGCTCGAAAACATTGTGGCGAGTAAATTTGACCTCCTTTTTCGGAAGCCGATCGAAAACCAGCAGCACGATCACACGCGGGATACGAATCTTAAACGAGATTGTCGTGACCACTTCATGGTCGGGCGCGTCTGCCGATAAATCGCGCCAGCTTTTGAAATCGTGCGTCAGGAAATTGTTCGCTTCGTCGGACGAGACGATCTGGGCGTGACCCGCATACACCAGCGCAAAGGCGCGGCGCGCCGTGCAGATGTTCACCGCCTGCCAGAGGCGGTTGAGCACCAGAACCTGACTGTTTAGCGATGTATGCAAGTTTCTATGGTTAGTTGCGTTATCGCCCGCGTTTTGCGGGCTTCCGCGTAAATTTGCGCGACGGTACCACTGGCATTTTTGGCTGTCAACGGGAGCGGACGCGCCAAAATCAGCGGTTCATGCGACCTGCTAATCGGACGCGTGTCGGCGCGAACAGATTGTGAATTCGTGTCTATTCGTGTCCATTAGTGGTTGAATGAAGGCGCAATTTCCAACCGAGCAGACGGAGTCCGGGGAATTTCGACGGCAAGAGGATACGTTCCGTGAATGGATCTCGAATGACGGATCGACAGCATATCCCGCTGCGGTGGGTCGCTATCATCTTTACGTTTCGCTAGCCTGTCCGTGGGCGAGTCGCACGGTAATTTTTCGGAAGTTAAAGGGACTCGAAGGGGCGATCGGCATGACCATTGTTGATCCGATTCGGGACGAGAAAGGCTGGGCGTTTCGCGATCCGTCCGGAAAAATACCGTCAAGTGAGCCGTTTGAATCGACCGATCCAATCAATGGCTTCAAATTCTTGAGCGAAGCCTATAAAGCCACCGATCCGAATTACGCTGCGCGTGTGACAGTGCCGGTGCTCTGGGACAAGGAAACCAAAAAGATCGTCAACAACTGCGAAGACGACATCTGCCGCATATTCAACGATGTGTTTAATGATTTCGCGAAAGATAAAAGTCTCAATTTTTTTCCGAAAGACATCGAAGCCGAGCATGCGAAGCTCTCTGGTTTTCTGCACGACAATGTAAACAACGGCGTTTACACAGCTGGTTTCGCCACGCGGCAACGGCCATATGAGATTGCCTGCCGCAAACTTTTCGAAGCGCTCGACGAACTCGAAGAACGTTTATCGCAGAGAAGATATTTGTTTGGGAACCGCATTGCGGAGGCGGACTGGCGATTGTTTTGCACACTCGTCCGATTCGACGTCGTCTATCACGGCCATTTCAAATGCAATCTGCGCCGTATTATCGACTATCGGAATTTGCAGGGTTACCTGATGGATTTATATCAGCAGCCCGGCATCGCCGAGACCGTCAACTTCGACCACATCAAGCGCCACTATTACATCACCCACACGAAAATTAATCCGACCGGCATCGTTCCCATCGGCCCGCTACTCGATCTCGCGAAACCGCATGGACGCGAGAAAATCGGCTAATCGAAAATTCTGTCTTGCAAAGCTTCTAGCGGATGGAGACGCGCTCGCGCCTTGACGCAATTTTCTGCGTCAAATAAAACGGCGTTTATGAACAAACTACCTTTAATCTTTTCCACGCTATGGGCGCTTTGCTCACTCACCTACGCTGGCTCGGAGACATATTCGGGCAAGGAAATGAAGCAAGTTGAGCCGCTACCTTCGCCCTGTCCCAATTGGACTGGTTTCTACGGCGGCGTGTTCGGTGGTTACAAGTTTGGAGCCATCGACACCGACCTTAGCCTAGGCGGAGAGTGGGATTTTCATCCCAGTAGTCGCAACGTGGTGGAGGCGCATGCTCCAGGAGATCTCGATACAAGCGGCGCAGAACTCGGGCGGTCTTATCGGTTACAATTATGAATTCACCAACCGCTGGGTCGTTGGCTTGGAAGCAGCCGGCGGGTACCTTTGGCTGCGTGATTCAGAAGGGAGCGGAATTTTTCACACTCCGGCGGTGGGCAACTTCGATATCACGACGTCTTTCAAAACACATTACCTGGTTACGATTGGGCCGCGGATAGGCTATGCCTTTTGCAGGTGGCTGCCTTATGTGACCGGTGGACTTGCCATCGGTGATCTCGAGCTTTCCCAACAGATTCATGGCCATACCTATTTCTTTGATGAAGGTGGGAGCCAAACAGAGACAAACGTAGGTTGGATGGTCGGCGGTGGATTGGAGTACGCGATCACCGCTCACTGGAGCGCAAGAATGCAATACCAATATATCGATCTTGACGACATTGATTTTGATCATCGTTCAGGCCCCCTTGGCAACTTCATCGGTAATAGCGAAGCGAGTCTAAGGGAACACAACGTCAGCGGCGCCATTATCTACAAGTTTTAGCTTCGCGACTTCATCGCTAGCTCTGCCGGTTGTAAGACCGAAAATGTCGAAGCATTAAGCCCACTCCTGGATAAGGCGCACAGAAATTCATCCACCCGCATCGTTCCCTTCGGTCCCCTACGCGATCTCACGAAACCGCACGGACGTGAGAAATTGGAATGAGCCATTTGCCAGCGCAGTAATTCTTCATAGAGTCGTGCGCTTCAGCGCGACCCGCTCATGAATTTCCTGGCCATAAACATTCTCAGTTTAGGCGTACCACTCTCGATGGTATGCGCCGTGATCGGACTCGCGGCGGCATTCATTTTGATTGCCTTAGTGATTCGATCGCCATCGGGAAATGACCGCATGCGCGAAATCTCGGCTGCAGTGCAGGAAGGCGCTAAGGCGTATTTGAATCGGCAAGTCAAGACGATCAGCGTGATCGCGGTTGTCATTTTCATTTTGCTTTTCGTATTCAAAGATCACCCGACAGCGATCGGATTTGTGATTGGCGCCTTCTGCTCGCTCGCGGCAGGTTTCATCGGCATGCGCGTGGCCGTACTCGCGAATGTCCGTACGGCGCAGGCCGCCACCGTCGCGCGGCTCAATGCATTGCGCATGGGATTTAACGGAGGCTCGGTGACGGGTTTGCTTGTGGTGGGGTTGGCGTTGCTCTCTGTATCGATCTTCTACACCATCGCGGCGAAGTTGATCGGTAGCGATGCAGCAATACGCAGCCTCGTAGGACTGGCGCTGGGAGGCAGTCTCATTAGCGTTTTCGCGCGGTTAGGTGGCGGCATTTACACAAAGGCCGCCGATGTCGGCGCTGATCTGGTTGGCAAAATCGAGACCGGTCTCGAAGAAGACGACCCGCGCAATCCGGCCGTGATTGCCGACAACGTCGGTGACAACGTGGGCGATTGCGCAGGAATGGCTGCCGACGTTTTCGAAACGTACGCGGTCAGTTTGGTGGGCGCGATTTTGGCCGGGTTGCTAACACTTGGCGGAAATCAAGCGGCGATCGTTTATCCCTTCGTGCTTGGTGGAATTTCGGTGCTGGGTGCGATTTTTGGAATCCTGTTTGTAAACGTGGCGCGCGGCAAGCCGACAGCAGTGTTGATGGGCGCAGTGATGATCAACGCGCTGGTCTCGGCGATTCTGTTCTGGCCAGCTACCCGCAATCTTTTCCCTGGCGGCGTAAACATCGACGGCGTATTGCGACCAACCGCCCATCTCTATTTTGCTTCGCTCGTTGGGCTGGTAATGACTCCGATCATCGTTGCGTTAACCAATTACTATACTTCATCTCACTACCGTCCCGTCCAGAAAATTGCATATGCTTCAGAAACCGGACACGCCACGAACATCATCGCCGGATTGGCTGCCGGAGAACATGCCACCGCGCTGCCAGTGCTGTTCATTGGGGCAGCGATCCTCGTGACCTATCATTTTGCCGGGCTGTATGGAATTGCCATAGCGGTAATGTCGATGTTGTCCATGGCCGGCGTGATCATCTCGCTCGATTCATTCGGGCCGATTACCGACAACGCTGGCGGCGTGGCCGTCATGGCCCAACTGCCAAAGGAAGTCCGCGTTGTGACAGACGACCTCGACGCGGTCGGAAATACGATGAAAGCTGTTACCAAAGGTTACGCCATCGCTTCGGCTGGATTGGCGGCGCTGGTTTTGTTCGGATCGTACGTGGAAGAATTGCGCGGACACATCACTGGCCGGGGCGAAGCGTTTACATTTCAATTCTCGCTCAGCGACCCGAAAGTAATCATTGGACTCTTTATCGGTGGACTCCTGCCATTCGTCTTCACTGCCTTTAGCATGGACGCGGTGGGCAAGGCAGCCGGCGCCGTCGTGCGCGAGGTGCGCCGGCAATTGCAAGTCAAACCGGGAATCCTGACCGGACAGGACCGGCCCGAGTACGGAACTTGTGTGGACATCGTGACGAAGGCTGCGCTGCGGGAGATGATTGTTCCAGCGTTGTTGCCATTGGTTGCGGTCATTGTGGTGGCAGTTCTTAAGCCGCTGGGAGCAGTTGTGCTCGGCGGCCTGTTGGTCGGCACAATCGTGACGGGACTATTCATCGCTATCGCAATGACATCCGGTGGTGCTGCCTGGGACAACGCAAAAAAGTTTATCGAGGAAGGAAATCTTGGTGGCAAAGGCTCGTTTGCCCACGCCGCGGCAGTCACAGGAGATACGGTAGGCGATCCGTACAAAGATACCGCCGGCCCAGCGATCAATCCCATGATCAAAGTCGTCAATATTCTGGCGATCTTGATCATTCCGATTTTCTTTTAATTACTGATGCATGCTGCAGCGTCGCACCCTGTCTCACAGTCTCCCCTAGCAAATTTTGACTAAAAAGTATTGGTTTAATTACGAACGCGTGGCACAATCCCGCGCTGTCTCCTCCCATGCTCAGCGTGTCAGAATCTCCGGTACGTATTAAATTTTGGGGAACGCGCGGCTCGATAGCCGTGCCTGGCCCTGGCACGCTACGTTACGGTGGCAATACCACGTGCGTAGAATTGCGAGCCGACGGCGAGATTATCGTGCTGGATGCCGGCTCCGGCATCAGGCCACTGGGTATCGCGTTGCAGAAAGAATTTCAAACGCGACCGATCAAGCTCTCGATGTTGATCACCCATGCGCATTGGGATCACATCCAAGGGTTGCCATTTTTCAAGCCCGCGTACGATTCCAACAGTGAAATTCGCATTTTCGGTTTTGACGGCGCCGGGGCGAGCTTGCGCGAGATCCTCGCCGAGCCAATGAGAGCGCCGTTCTTCCCGATTACGATGCGCGAGCTCTCCGCCAGGATGGACATCAACAAGCTGACCGACACGAAGTTCTCCCTCGGTAAAGTGAAGGTTCACGCCGCATTGGTAAATCATCCCGGGATCTGCGCCGGTTATCGCATTTTCAGCAGCGCCGGCTCAGTTGCTTTCCTGCCTGATCACGAGCCGTACGAGTTTTTTCTGCATGCGCTCCGTGGAAATCGGCTGAGCTCGGCACAGGCGAAGCAAATTGCGGCGGATGAGCAAACCGGGCTGGTGCGATTTCTGCACGGCAGCGATATTCTGATTCTCGACGCGCAGTACACGGATAAAGAGTATAAAACTCACGTTGGATGGGGACACAGTTCGATCTCCAGTGCCGTTTCGCTCGCGCTCGAGGCGGAGATTCAGACGCTGGTACTTTTTCACCATGACCCGCATCACGACGACGAGAAAGTGGACGCGATGCTGGAATCTGCTCGCGAACTCGTAGCAAAGAGCAGAAGCTCGCTCGAAATCGTAGCAGCCCAGGAAGGCAGCGAAATCGTGCTAGAGGCAAAGATCGCGGCCGCCTGAAGTTCCTGAGCGCGAGTGCGCTCGACTTGCAGCGAGGGCCATCGGTCTTTAATTTTCTCGCTCATTGCCTCGTGGTGTAACGGTAGCACTAGAGACTCTGGATCTCTCTGTCTAGGTTCGAATCCTAGCGAGGCAGCTCCCGTCAGCTCCATTCCTGATTATTCCCAAGTTTACGGAACCAGAAAAAGCTTTCCTGTGTATGGATCTTTCACGACGGATCCGGACGCAAAACCGGTGACATCGACATACTTTCCCCCCTCCGGTGCATAAGGACTCGTGACCATGCCTTTCCGGCCTGGGACCGGAATGCCATAGGGCAAATCAGCTTTTGCTTTTTTCATATCCGCGGCTGAAACACCCCGCACAGTGCCAGTAAACTCTTCTTTTTTAGGGGGGTGTGATGATTGTGCGGCAGGTGCTGCTCGCGCAGTGGGTCGCCGCGTGGCGTGCGGCGTCTCCGTAGGTTGCGAGTGCGTCGGCTGAGGCTCAGGCTGGAAAGGCTTGGAAATCGATTGACCAACTTTCTTGAAGAAGTCTCCCACCGGACCGGCGTTTACAAAGGGCCCGCTCAAGAACAAGAGCGAAATCACCATCAACAAGGGGTTCGCCTTCATCGCTGACAACTCAATGAATCGTCTCGTTTGTTTGCGTTGGATCTCTAAGACTCAAAGAAAATTTTTTCCCGCCAGGCGCGGGTAGCACCGCTGACACCCCAGCCCAAACTCCGTCCGGCTTTTCTTAAGATTGTTGGCAATGATTTCCCGGTATTTCGTTGGGGGCAGTGCAGTTTTAGATGTTTCTCCACTTCGGGTGTCATTGTTTGGATTGACGAACAGGTTATGAAAGCGTAACCGTACGAAGGGGGTTAAGCGCTATGGAGGGCGAGCGTGACGAACAGAACAGCCTTGGGGCGACCGGCGACGACGTTTATGAGCTCCGTCTACGCGAGGATGGGGAGGGCTTTGATCTGATCAGCGATGATTTTCGGTGCGGCCCGATCTGGTATTCGGGACCCGACGCGGTTCGCCATGCCGTCGCGTTCGCAAGGTATCGGTCACGCAGGCGCGTGCGCTACGCAGCAGTCCGCGTGTTGGACACCAGCGGCGCTGTAATCCAGACGTACAAATCCGACGACGATTTTCGTTGCTAGAATGCGTCAAATGCCCTTCATCACTCTTCCTCAAAGTGGACCCGAAACCAAAGAAGTGGTGAGTTTTTTTGCTCATGTCGCATCGCACTTCCCGCTTCACCAATTTCCATGATTCCGCGTTCACGGGATGATCTAGAAAATTCGGCCCCCGCTGGGAAATGCATTCTCTCGGGTGATATTGAAATCGAAGGCTCGATTACGTTTCAAAAAGAGCTTCTTATCGATGGAAAAGTCAAAGGCCAGATCACTTCTGATGGAGTGCTAACGATCGGGGAAGACGCGAATATTCGTGGTGAGATCAAAAGCAAATCCGTCACGGTGTATGGCAAAGTTCACGGCAACATCACGGCTAAACGTTGTGAGCTAAAATCGAACTGCACGCTGCAAGGGGACTTAAAAGCTGCGCGTCTCATCATCGAAGAAGGCGCAACTTTTATCGGCACATCACAAATATCGCCACATCACAAAACACACTCTTGAGATTGTCGGCGATTATTTCCAGTATTTCACTTTCTTCTAAGGTTACTGATCAATAGGACACTCCAATGGCTGCAAGAGCTTTGCGATCAGCGCGAATCCTAGCAAGGCAGTTCAGCTAAATAGCGTCGAGGTTTTTTTCGATCCCGGGGAACCGCCCGACGATTCGTATCCGAATCTAATAAAAAGCGGGAACGGCGCAATCTCAATGCGCCCAGGTCACCTCGCATGGGTTTCCTAACCTCTCGCTGAAACAACAAACAAGAAAGGGAAACAAACAGAAGGGAAAGCCATGAAAAAGCTTCTTTTAATTGCATTGGTGGCAATTGGATTCGCTTTTGTTCCAGCGCAGCGTTCTGACGCACAGGTTTACGTCGGAATTCCAGGTGTTGTGGGAGTCGGGATTGGATCCCCGGGCTATTATTATGGTTATCCGAGATACTATGGGTATTACCCATACGGCTACTACGGGTACTATCCTTACCGATCGTACTACTGGTACAACGGGCATCGAGTTTACTATCGCCACCATCGCCATTATCATTATTACCACAGTTACTAAGCCTGACATAATGATGTAAGAATCAATGAGGCTGGCTCGGAAACAATCTGAGCCAGCTTTTTGTTACAGCCCAGGAATGCCAAGGTCGGGTCCGCCGAACCGACTTGACGATTGAGGTCAATCGCCGCTACCACGAATTACTCGCGGCGTTTCCGAAAAAAATTCTGCAAAATTGCCGCGCATTCATTTTGCAAAACGCCGGATATGATTTCGCACCGATGATTTAAGCCTGGCATTTGTAGAAGGTTCATCACGCTTCCCGCCGCGCCGGCAGCCGGATCCGTGCAACCGAAAATCACCCGGCGAACTCGTGTATGAACCAGCGCGCCTGCGCACATCGGACACGGCTCCTTCGTCACGTAGAGATCGCATTCGGTCAGCCGCCAATCGCCAACAGCAGCCTCAGCCTGGGTCAACGCCAGCATTTCCGCATGCGCCGTTGCGTCCTTGAGCAACTCCACCTGATTATGGGCGCGGCCAATAATTTTTCCTGCGAGCACCACGACCGCGCCTACCGGAACTTCGCCGGCTTCGCACGCTTTTTGCGCCTGCCGCAACGCTTCGCGCATGAAATAATGATCGTTTGGCGGTTGGAACATCGCTACAAGTTAAAAGAGTTAAAAGAGTTAAAAGGTTGAAAAGCTAAAGACGATAAATCTGCAACGTTGTAACTTTTTAACTCTTTAACTTTTTAACCCGTGGCGTTCAACGCCGCGCTTGCCCTAAAATATTGTTGAGCTAATTAGGGACTGCTCATGCACGATAACATCGAGTCGCACCTTGTTGAGAAGCGTGTTTTCAAACCGTCAAGGGACTTTGCGAAAAAGGCGCGAGTCAAAAGTCTTGGTCAGTATCGCCGGATGTATCGGGAATCGATCCGGCAGCCGGCAAGATTCTGGGCGCGCGAAGCCAGCGAGTTGGTCTGGCGCGCGCCGTGGAAAAAAGTTCTCGAGTGGAACGCGCCATTTGCGAAGTGGTTCATCGGCGGGAAACTCAACATCTCGGAGAATTGTCTCGATCGGCATCTGAGCCCCGAAGGCCTTCGGGGAAATAAGGCCGCAATCATTTGGGAGGGAGAGCCGGGCGACAAACGCACGCTCACCTATCAACAACTGCATCGGGAAGTTTGCCGCTTCGCGAATGTCCTGAAACGGAACAACATCAAAAAGGGCGATCGGGTCATCATTTATCTCCCGAATATTCCCGAGGCCGCGATTGCCATGCTGGCCTGCGCGCGCATTGGCACCGTGCATTCGGTGGTCTTTGGTGGATTTAGTTCTGAGAGTATTCGTGACCGCATTATCGATAGCGGCGCCATCGCCGTTGTCACTGCGGACGGCGCCTATCGCCGCGGCGGCATTGTGCCATTAAAGAAAAATGTCGATGACGCACTTCGAGATGGCACGTCTGTGAAGCGAGTGATCGTTTTTCGCCGCGCTGGAAACGACATCCACATGGAGGAAGGCCGCGATGTTTGGTGGCATCGTGAGCTGGAGTATGTCGATGCGAACTGCTCACCCGCATCGCTGGACAGTGAGCATCCGCTTTACCTTCTCTACACCAGCGGATCGACCGGAAAGCCGAAGGGAATTCTACACACCACCGGTGGTTATTTGGTGGGCGTCTATTCCACGATGAAATATGTCTTCGACATTCGCGATGAAGATATTTTCTGGTGCACCGCTGATGTGGGCTGGGTCACTGGCCATAGCTACATTGTCTATGGCCCGCTGGCCAATGGCGCGACCGTCGTCATGTACGAAGGTGCGCCGAACTGGCCCGAGCCTGATCGGTTTTGGAAAATCATCGAAGAATATCGGGTCAACATTCTTTACACTGCGCCGACGGCGATTCGCGCTTTTATTCGCTGGGGCGACGAATGGGTGGCGAAACATGATCTCTCATCGCTGCGGCTTCTCGGAACCGTAGGCGAGCCGATTAATCCCGAGGCATGGATGTGGTATCACAAGAATATCGGCGGCGGACGTTGTCCAATTGTCGATACGTGGTGGCAAACAGAGACCGGAACGGTTCTGATTACGCCATTGCCCGGCGCGATTCCAACAAAGCCCGGCAGCGTAACGCTGCCGTTTTTTGGCGTCGATCCAATCGTTGTCGACGAGAAGGGGCGTGAGGTCGGCCCAAACGTGGGCGGAAAGCTGATCATTCGCCGGCCCTGGCCTTCGATGTTGCGTACGATTTATGGAGACAAAGCCCGTTATCGGCAGCAGTACTGGAGCGAATTCAAAGGTAATTATCTTACCGGAGACGGCGCGCGCCGCGATGAGGACGGCTATTTCTGGATCGTTGGCCGGATTGATGACGTTCTTAATGTCGCGGGCCACAGACTTGGGACATCGGAAATAGAAAGCGCGCTGGTGAGCCATCCGCGAGTAGCCGAAGCGGCGGTGGTTGGCAGGCCGGACGAACTAAAAGGCCAGGGGGTGGTCGCATTTGTGACATTGAAAACAGAAGTCGATGCCAGTCGCAAACTAAAGGAGGAATTACGCGATCACGTCGGCGCGCATATTGGCGCGATCGCGAAACCAGATGAAGTGCGCTTCGCCGAAGCGCTCCCAAAAACGCGCAGCGGCAAAATCATGCGGCGACTGCTCAAGGAGATCGCGGGCGGCGCAAAAGTCACTGGCGACACCACTACACTGGAGGATTTCAGCGTGCTGGCCAAATTGGCGGAGTCGGAAGAATAAACTCGTATGCCGCATCGGGTCTCATGTGGCCCATGGGACTGATGGGGGCGAAATTTCTTTTTCCCGCTGTCCATTCGTATAGCTTTATTTCGTGAGTTTCATCCGGACAGGCTTTCGCGAGATCGGATTGAAGATCAGGCGCCAACGAACGCGCATGGCGCTCCGCCACGAGAAGCGCCTTCTACAAAAAAGTGAAATCAACCTTGGACGGGAAGGCACTGCGCAAGCGGCCAATTTTCCAGAATTGCGCAACGAGATCGTGGCGCTCAAAAAACTCGAGCAGGAACAAAAAGAAGTCGCACTTCGAATTGCGCGGATCGAAGAAGGAATAAAAAGGATCGAAGAGGAACGGCAACAAAACGCGCGCGAACAAGCTGAAGCAATTGCAAAGCTGGAAGCAGAGAAGAAGCCGCTTCTCCAGCGGCGTAATCAAGCGAAGAGAAATGTCGATGTGTGCGAGCGCGAGCTTGCCGCAGTGGAGCGGCGCATTCAGGAGAGTGAAGCTGCAGATCGCGATCTCTTGAAACAACTCTCCGATCTGCAAGCACTTAATCCAGCGCCCGCGGACTTGGAAGCACGATCCGCTAGTATCACCGCGCAACGCGCGCGTCTTCCGGAAAAGCGCGCAGAACTTGTCCGGGCGCGCTTGGGCAGCGCAGATGCAGTGCGTCTGGCCAAGGAGAAGCTGAACGCGGCCGAAGCGGAGCTTTCTGCTGTAGAAAAAAATGTAGCGCGAACGCGAAGCGAATTTGAAGCACGCGACCGAAAATTGAATGACAACGTTCGCGCGCAACAGGAAGCGGCGCGCGATGCGCGGACACACCACCAGACGGTTGAAGAGCGAAAAAATCCCGCCTATTTGAGTATTGGCCGGCATCTTGCTAAAAAGGGGATTGCACCTCCAAATGCGCCGCAGTTGCTGGCCGAAGCTCAGCACCGCCGGGAGGCGGTAGATCAACTTCTGCAACACAGGGCAGAGTTGAACACACTCTCCAGCCAAATTGACAAACAGGAGCTACGGAAGTTTTACTTCAGCGTCTTCTCGGTGCTCGTCTTGCTCGCGCTCACACTGCTGGTTTTTTTCCAGTCTCCGCGAGGGCGCGAATGGCTGCCGCAAGAAACCGACACCATCGTGTCGATTAACGCCGACCAGTTTGAGCGCGCAAACCTCGCCAAACGTT
>Ga0306920_100001797_pt1 | contig 26684 bp, 22 predicted proteins | sample flu12Cox44000170_FD_204666 | JGI IMG/M metagenome (GOLD analysis project Ga0306920, IMG submission 204666) | Lab enrichment of tropical soil microbial communities from Luquillo Experimental Forest, Puerto Rico - flux4day.12C.oxic.44.000.170 (v2)... | ecosystem: Environmental > Terrestrial >...
GACGCGCAAAACCCGGCGAGAAATTTGCGCGGCTATGATGGTCAGGCCCACAGCGCCGCAGCGACGCCATTGCTCATGCCCAGGAAAAAGACCAGCGTTTGGATCAGAGGCCTCGAACTGCTCACCCATATGAGCGGCGCCCGCCCGAAGAAAAAGGCCGGCTCGCGCAAAACAGGGCCGGCAAAGGCTGGGCCAGTCATGACGCCGGGCAGGCGCCTCGACAAGGCGCGCGCAACGCGTTCGCCATCGGCCAGCGCGGCAGGCAGGTGGATGCGTTCCTATCATTCCGCGCCGCCGCTGGCAGGGCGGCTCGTCAACCATCTCGCGTATGCGCTCTACCTGCCCGCGGCAGAGCCGCCGCAGGCAGGCATGCCGCTCGTGGTGATGCTGCACGGCTGCAAGCAAACGGCGGAGTCGTTCGCCGCGGGCACGCGGGTCTGCTGGCTGGCGGAGCGCTCGGGATTCGCCGTGCTGCTGCCGGAGCAGGCCAACACCGCTCACGCGCAACGGTGCTGGCACTGGCATGGCGAGCACGTCCAGTCCGAGGGGCCGGCCGTCGCGTCGCTCGTCGAAGCCATCGTGCGCGAGCACGGATTCGACCGGGAGCGCGTCTATCTGGCCGGCATTTCGGCGGGGGCCGGCCTCGCGGCCGCGCTCGGCGTGCGCCATCCGAAGCTCTTTGCCGCCGTCGGCCTGCACTCCGGGCCGGTCTTCGGCGCGGCGGACTCCACGATGAGCGCAATGAGCGTCATGCGGCGGGGCAGCCGCGAAGACCCCGTGGGCCTGATCGACGCCGCTATCGATGTCGCCTCGCACCCCGGCATGCCTGCCATCATCGTGCAGGGCGAAGTCGATGCCGTCGTGGCGAAGCGCAATGCCGCGCAACTGGGCGTTCAGTTTGCGCACATCAACCGGCTGGTCGACGGGCAGGGCGCGTTGCGCGTCGGCGAGATGCGGACTTATGGCCGCGACGCGGTGGAGTACACCGACTATCTGAAATCGGGGCGGCTCGTCGTGAGGGTCTGTGTCGTGCACGGCCTGGGGCATGCATGGAGCGGCGGCGATCCGCGCGAACCGTTCCATTCGGCGCGAGGGCCGAACGCGACGGCCATGATGTGGCAGTTCTTTCGGCGCCAGCGCCGGAACGTCGAGCCGGAGATCAGGCGAGCGCCGGTGTGAGTGCGGCTTGAGCCTTCGCTGCCGCGACGCACGCTTGTCCCTCATCGCTGCGTCAGCCTTTTGATGATGGCGCCTGCATTGAAAAGCGTTTCGCGCTTGCAGGCCGGATGCCGTCGCACGCCATTGCAGCGTATGCTTGCCTCAAACGACGGCAGCTGATCCCGGCAATCACCCGATGGAGACATGCATGGCGGCACTTCAGATCGACGATGTCCCGGACGCGATCCGGCAGGCCAAGCGCACGTTGCGCGCGCAACTGCCGAACTATCGCGAGGTGTACGAAGAGGTCGCGCAGTCGATAGGCGAGCAGGCGCGGCACATCGCCAGGCTGCGCGAGGCGGGCGAGGCCGTGATTCCGGAGCTGGCGTTCGCCGACATCGCGGCACAGCGCGTGAGCGCCGAGACGATCGCGCTCCTGAAAGCTCGCGGCGCGTGCGTGATCCGCCGCGTGTTCGAGCCGGAGCAGGCCGCGCGTTGGGATGCCGAAATTGCCGATTACGTGACGCGCAATGATCTCGACGCGCATCTCGCACGCCGCGCCGCAGAGCGCAATCTCGCACCGAAATCGAGCCGCCCGCTGATCTACGGCATCTACTGGTCGCGTCCGCAGGTGCAGGCGCGGGCGTCCGTCGAGCTCACGGCAGCGCGTGTGTTCCTCAATCGCCTGTGGCGCCACGAGAGCGAAGGGCACGTGCATTTCGATCCCGACGTCGTGCCTGTTTACGCCGACCGTTTGCGGCGCCGACCGCCCGGGGTGGCGACGCCCGGCCTCTCGGCGCATTGCGACGGCGGCGCAGCCGAGCGCTGGATCGACGAGCATTTCCGCCAGGTCTACCGCCACGTGTTCTCGGGCGACTGGCGGCGCTACGACCCGTTCGACGGCGCGTTCCGGCCCGACGTGAGCGAGGTTCCCTCACGGGTGGCTTCCTCGATGTTCCGCACTTTCCAGGGCTGGACCGCGCTTACGCCGCAAGGCCCCGGCGACGGCACGCTGCAGATCGTGCCCATTGCCAACGCGATGGCGTATGTCCTCTTGCGCGCACTGCAGGACGACGTGGCCGAAGACGACCTGTGCGGCGCGATGCCGGGCCGCGGCCTGCCGATCCTTTCCGAGTGGCACGCGCCACTGTTAGAGGCGCTCACGTCGATCCCCCAGATGCAGGCCGGCGACGCCGTGTTCTGGCACTGCGACCTGATTCACGCAGTGGAAGACGAGCACCACGGCAGCGGCTACAGCAATGTGATGTACATCCCGGCCGCGCCGGGCTGCGCGAAGAACGACGCCTATCTGCAGCGCCAGTTGCCGAGCTTCCTCGAGGGCCGCAGCCCGCCCGACTTCCCAGGCGAGCATTTCGAAACCGGTTTCGCGGGCCGGGCCGGCGTTGACGATCTCACGCCGCTCGGCCGCGCGCAGCTTGGCTTGCCGCGCGAGGGCTAGCACGCGACGATGACCCGCGCGTGTCGTCTCGTTCATTCGCGCGCTTGCCTGCAAAAGCGCCCGTATGGCATGCTGTGCGCCGATCAATCGGCCACGACGACCATGGATTTCGCTTCGTCCGTTGCAACGTATGGCGCCGACCTGTCGGGCCTGATTTGCGGTTTTCGCTTCACGCCCGGGCAGCCGGGGCAGCCCGTCACGTGCGACGATGTCATCGACGCGCTGCGCCGCCCCCGCGCAAGCGGCGAGCCGCCGGCCGCGGACGCCGGGACGTTCTACTGGCTGCACTTCAATCTCGCCCACGCCGCGGCGCTACCGTGGATGCGTGCGCATCTCGACCTGCCCGACGCCTTCTTCGAGATGCTCGTGGAAGGCTCGCACTCCACGCGCATCGAGCACGTGGACGGCGGGCTTTTTGCCGTGGTCAACGACGTCATGTTCGATTTCGAGCTGACGCCCTCGCAGATCGCGACGCTCTGGTCGTACACGCACGAGCGCATTCTGGTCACGGCGCGCCTGAAGCCGCTGCGCTCCATCGACCGTCTGCGCGGCTACGTGCGCAACGGCGAGACTTTCCGCTCGCCCGCCGAACTGCTCATCCATCTGATGCGCGACCAGGCCGACCTCATGGTCGAGATCGTGCGCCGCACGAGTGTCGACGTCGATCGCGCCGAGGACCAGTTTCTCGCCTCGCGCCGCTCCGCGAGCCGCCATGAACTCGCGGGCATGCGGCGCGTCCTGGTGCGCCTGCAACGCATGCTCGCGCCGGAGCCGGGCTCGATCTTCCGTCTGCTCGCGCGGCCGCCGCGCTGGCTCCAGGCGCCCGACATGCAGGACCTGCGCGAGGCGACCGAAGAGTTCTCGCTCGTGCTGGGCGACATGGCCGGGCTCGTCGAGCGCATCAAGCTGTTGCAGGAAGAAATCGCCGCGCGGCTCGAAGAGCAGAACAACCGCACGCTCTTCACGCTCACGCTGGTCACCGTGCTCGCGCTGCCGATCAACATCGTCGCGGGCTTCTTCGGCATGAACGTGGGCGGCATTCCGCTCGCGGAAAACCGCCATGGTTTCTGGCTCATGGTGGTGCTGGTCGCGACCTTCACGGCGCTGCTGGGGTGGTGGGTGTTTCGCCGGCGCGGCGACGCCTGAGGCTTGCGGAGTCGCCGCCGGACTGCAAGGCGCGCGCTATATACTAGGCGCTCGATTTTTCCGTGCGAGCGTATGCCATGACCTTTCCCCCGTCGACGCCCGAGGCCGTTTCGCCCTCCAGCGACGCCGCGCTTGCGCGCGCGCCGGGGCGGGAGGCTGGCGCGGACGGGAGCGCGCCGTTGAGTGCGCACCGGCATGCGGTTTCGCTCGCCGGCGTAGCCGGGGAGATCGTTGTTTTCGGCGCGCACGCCGAGGCGGACCCGCTGCTCGACGGCCTGTTGCGTCTCGTGGCGGCGCATTTCGGCGTGGCGGCGGCCTGCGTGGTGCCAGGCGACGCTCCCGCCGCGCGCGGGCTGGGCGCGGGCGTGGACGTGGACGAAGCGCTCTGCGAAGCCCTGCGCGCGATTGCGCCGGGGGCAGATACGAGCGGCGCGCGCGAGCCGCTCGTGGTGCCCGACATTACCGGGAATCCCGCCTCGCGCAGCGTGCCTGCGCGCGCGGGCGAGCCGTTTCGCTTCGTTGCCTCATGGCCGTTGCACGGCGCGCAGGGCGAGCACGTGGGCAGCCTTTGCCTGATCGACCCCGAGCCGCGCGACCTGGATGCGGCGGAGCGCGCGAGCCTCGGCGACTTTGCGCGCGTGGCCGCCGTGCTGGCCATGCCGCCGGCGCTCGCCGCTAATCACGGCCATCAGCGTCCCGCGGAAGACGATCGCACGCTGCGCGCAGAACTCGAAGCCCTGCGCGAGCATGAGCGCCTGCTCGCGCACGCCATTGCGGGCAGCGGCACGGGTATCTGGGATCGCAACGTGGTGACGGGCGAGATTCGCTACTCGGTGGGCTGGAAGGCGATACTCGGCTACGCGGAGCACGAGCTGACGAACCGGATCGAGGACAGTGTCGAGCGTCTGCATCCCGAGGACCGCGAGTACGTCAAGGCCGCGATGCAGGCGCATTTCGAGGGCCGCACGTCCAGCTATGAGGTCGAGCATCGCATCCGCTGCAAGGACGGCCGCTACAAGTGGATCTGCAGCCGCGGCAAGGTCATGAGCCACGACGCGCAGGGGCGCGCGCTGCGCATGATCGGCACGACCACGGACATCACCTCGATGCGCGAGATGGCCGAGCGCTTGCGCGAGAGCGCGGCGCTCGTCACGAACCTCACGAACGAGGTGCCGGGCCTCGTGTTCCAGCGCCGCCAGTTGCCCGGCGGACGCGCGTTCTTCTCCTACGCGAGCGCAGGCATTGCGGAAATCTACGAACTCACGCCTCGGCAGGTCGCGCACGACACGGCGTGCGTCGACGCGCTGATCCATCCCGACGATCTCGACGCGTGGCGCGCATCGTTCGAGCACTCGGCGGCGAATCTCACGCCGTGGCACCTGGAGTTTCGCGTGCAACTGCCCCAGCAGGGCTTGCGCTGGCGCCAGGGCGACGCGAGGCCGCAACGGCTCGCCGACGGCTCGACGGTCTGGCACGGCTTCATCACGGACGCTACGGAGCGCAAGCATATCGAAGCCGAGCTGCACGAATTCGCGAGCACGGACAGCCTCACGCGTTTGCCGAACCGTCGCCATTTCATGGCGCGGATCGAGGCGCAGCTCGCGCATGTGAGGCACGGCGGCACCGGCGTGGCCGTGATGATGTGCGATCTCGACCACTTCAAGTCGATCAACGACCGCTGGGGCCACGCGATCGGCGACGAGGTGCTGCGCCATTTCGCCGAAATCCTGCGCACGCAGTTGCGCGCGGGCGACCTGGCGGGGCGCATAGGCGGCGAGGAGTTTGCGATCCTGCTCGCGGCCGCCGACCTCGAAGGCGCGCAAAGCGTCGCGCGGCGCATTCAGGAGCGCTTCGCCGCGCAGCCGCTCGCGGTCGTTGGCGAGGCGGTCGCGCTCACCGTGAGCATCGGCATTACGCTCATGAGCGCCGCCGACCTGAGCGCCGAGGCCGCGCTCACGCGCAGCGACTTCGCGCTCTACCGCGCGAAAAAGGGCGGCCGCAACCGCATCGAATGCGCGTGAGGTCGGCACGTTAGCTGACGTTGGCGTGCGCGGGGCATCGCGCGCGACCGCGGCGAGCGCCTTGGTGTATGTTGGCGTCATACCGTAGCCGCCGTCCTTGACGGCCCTGGTGCGGAGGACGCCTTGCCCGAAGTGTCGCCCAACGTTCGCGCGGCCTGGTCGCGCACCTCGCGCATGCTCGTGCTGCTGCTCGCGGCCCTGCTGCCGCTTTTGCTGTGCGTGGCGCTCGGCCGCTACGAAGCCGAGCGCATCGCGCGGCGCGAAGCGAGCTTCGCTTCCGCGTTCATCATCGGGCAGGTGGTGTCGATCGTCGAGACGGCGCAGAGCGCGGCCCGCCCGTTCGCGCCGCGCGCGGCCGAGGCGTGCAAGACGCTCGCGGCGGATCTCACGCACAAGGCCGCCACCTTGCCCTACGTGCGCACGCTCAACATCCTTTACGACGGCCGCGTCGACTGCTCGTCCGCGTTCTCGCAACAGGCCCTTCCCTACGGCGTCCGGTTTGACGCTCATGTGCCGACCTCGGACGGCGAATGGATCATGCTCGTCGAGGAAACGCCGATGGTGCACAACCGCCCCTCGCTGCTGGTCGGCATAGTGGGCGAGGCGGGGCGCGCGGTCGTGGCCGTTGTCGACGTGCAATATCTGCTCGACCTGTTGCACGGCGCGGCGCCGCTCACCGTGTTCCGCCAGGCCGAGCTGGGCATGGGGGCGGGCATGGTGCTGCGCGAAGCCCAGTCGCTCGTGCACGTACGCGACGCCCCGTTGCTTGCCGACGTGCAAAAGCGGATGTCGGGCGCCACGATCGAGCTGAAGATCTACGGGCGGCCGGAGCGCATTCGCGAGTTTTGGGGCGGCCTGCTGCTGCGCTACATGCCGTGGGCGGCGGCCTTCTCCGCGCTGCTCGTGTGGCTCGTGCGACGCCTGCAGCAAAGCGGACGCACGCGTGGTGACTTACTGCTGCGTGCCATCCGGGCCCACGAATTCCATGTCGAATACCAGCCGCTCTACGGCGTGGCATCAGGGCAGTGCGACGGCGCGGAGGCGTTGCTACGTTGGGTGCGGCCTGGCGTCGGCGCCATGCGCCCCGACGAATTCATCAAGGATGCCGAAGAAGAGGGCGTGATCGTGCCGCTCACGCAGCATCTGCTGAAGCTCATTGCGCGTGATATTGCTGCGTGGGATGTCGCACCGGGCTTTCATCTCGGCGTCAATTTCGCGCCCGAGCATCTTTCTGGCGAGCAGCTCATCGACGATGTCCGCACATTGTGCAAAGCGGTGACACCGCGCGGCGTCAAGGTCGTGCTGGAGATCACCGAGCGCACCCTCTTGCGCAACACGGAACTGGCGCGCAACAACCTGGAGACGTTGCGCAGCGAGGGCGTCGAGGTTGCCATCGACGACTTCGGCACGGGATATTGCTCGCTTTCCTACCTGGAGGCGTTTCCCTTCGACTACCTGAAGATAGACCGCGGCTTCGTGCTGACGATCGACCCGCAAGGGAGCAAGGCGGTCGTCCTCGACTCCATCATCGATCTCGCGCATAGCCTGGGGGCGAGGCTCGTGGCCGAAGGCGTGGAGACCCAGGTGCAGTTCGACTATCTGTGCGCGCGCGGCGTGACTTATATCCAGGGCTTTCTCTACGCGAAGTCGATGCCGTCGGAAGCGTTCATGCGCTGGTGTCGCACGAACGTCGCGCACATGTCGCCCAGCTCGCGCGTGACGGCTGGCACTTGATCGCCGCGTGAAAGAGCGGGGCAGGCACGCACGCGCTTTCCTGCCAGCGTGATTTGCTTAGCGCGAAACATCGGTTCTGCGAGCGCGTGCGCGCCGGTAGCATCGGGGCTCAACGCCAGAACGGAACATCAGAAGATGACTCGCCCCACGCCCCTTTCCCGCCGCCATTTCCTCGCCACGCTCGGCGCGACGCTCGCCAGTGCGGCGCTGCCCGCCCGGGCATGGGCGAAGTACCAGCCCGACCAGTTCCGCATCGGCTACCAGAAGGCGGCGAGCACGCTCGTGCTGCTCAAGGCCAACGGCACGCTGGAAACGCGCCTCGCGCCGCTCGGCATCAAGGTGTCGTGGACGGAATTCCCGGCCGGGCCGCAGTTGCTCGAAGGCCTGAACGTCGGTGCGATCGACTTCGGCTACGTGGGCGAAGCGCCGCCCGTGTTCGCCCAGGCCGCCGGCGCGGATTTCGTCTACACGGCCTATGAGTTGCCCACGCCGCATGCAGAAGGCGTGGTGGTGGCGAAGGACTCGCCGGTTCACGACGTGGCCGGCCTCAAGGGCAAGAAGATCGGCCTGAACCGCGGCTCCGACGTGCACTGGTTTCTCGTCGCGCTGCTGCAGAAGCACGGTCTTTCGATCGGCGACGTGCAGCCCGTGTTCCTCGCGCCCGCCGATGCGCGTGCGGCGCTGCAAAGCGGCGCCATCGACGCCTGGGCGATCTGGGACCCGTTCCTCGCCGCCGTCGAATCGCAGGACGGCGCGCGACTCCTCGTCGACGCGAGCGGCGTGGCGAGCCATCACCAGTTCTTCCTGAGCCAGCGCGAATTCGCGCAGAAGCGCAAGGACGCGCTGGCGATCGCGCTGGACGAACTCGGCAAGACGGGGCAGTGGGTGCGCGCCAACACGGCGGCGGCAGCGGCGAAACTCGCGCCGATCCAGGGGCTCGACGCGGCGACGATCCAGACCGGCCTCACGCACTACGCGCACGAGTACCGGCCCATCGACGCCGCCGTGATCGCGCAGCAGCAGAAGATCGCGGACGCGTTCTACGACCTGAAGATCATTCCGCGCCGCGTGGTGACGAAGGACGCCGTGCTCGCATGACACGCGCGGGCAGCGGCCGTCCTGCACGAACGCGCGATTAGTGCTGCGACGACCAGCCCTTGTAGCTGGCCACGTTGTCGCGCGTGACGAGCTGCGGCGTCATCTCGATCATCGGATTGGCGGGCTTCTTGCCGTTCATGATTTCGTAGCCCACCTGCACGGCCGTTTGCGCCATCTTCCACGGGTCCTGGCTGGCCGATGCCTGCACCATGGTATCGGTCTTGAGCGCCGTTTCGATATCGGGCGCGCCATCCACCGAAGTGATCACGATGTTGCTGCGATGCAGCTGCTTCGCGGCAAGGTCGCTGCCAATGGCCTGCGGGTCGTTGATGGCGAACACGCCGTCAAGCTTCGGGAAGCGCGTGAGGTAGCCCTGCATCACGTTCATGCCGCCTTCGCGCGAGCCCTTGCCGTCCTGATCGTCGGAGAGGATCTTGATGCCGGGCGACTTCGCGAGCACCTGCTTGCAGCCGTTCACGCGGTCGATCACCGCCGAGACCTGCGGGCCGTTCTGGATGATCACGTTGCCCTTGCCGTTGATTTTCTTCGAGAGGTACTCGCACGAAATCGCGCCGGCCTTCACGTTGTCGGTCTGTACGGTGGCGTTGGCGCCCGCGGCGGCCACGTCCACGGCCATCACCACGATGCCGGCCGCCTGGGCCTTTTTCACCGCGGGCTCGATCGCCTTCGGATCGGTCGCGTTCAGGAGGATCATGTCCACGTGCGCCGAAATGAAGTTGTCGATCTGCGTGAACTGCTTGTTGAGGTCGTAGTCGGCGGAAACGGCCGTGACCTTGGCATTCGGATTGATCTGCTTCGCTTTCGCTTCCGCGCCCTGCACGATCGTCACGAAGTAAGGATTGCCGAGCGAACCCACGGTAATGCCGATCGACTTCAGTTGCTTGTCGGCGGCGTGCGCGCCTTGCAGCGCGAAACCGAGAGAGAGGGCTGCGGCGGCGGCGAGTACGGCTTTCTTCTTGAACATGAGGTTGTCTCCTGAGGGGTCCTGTGTGGGTGCTTTGCGGGCGGGTGCAGGAGGACCGCCTGCACCCGCGCCTGTTACTGTCCGTTGTGTGTTGCTTACGTGCGGGCCGAGCCGCGCTGACGGTAGCGGTCCAGCGCCACGGCGCCGACGATCACGAGGCCCTTGATGATGTACTGCCAGATGTCCGAGACGCCGAGCAGCACGAGGCCATTGGTCAGGACTGCGATGATGAGCGCGCCGATCAGCGTGCCGACGATCGAGCCCACGCCGCCCACGAAGCTCGTGCCGCCCAGAATGACCGCGGCGATCGCGTCGAGTTCGTACGACTGGCCCAGTTGCAGGCCGTTGGCCGCGTAGAGGCGGGCGGCCGACATCACGGCGCCGAGGCCGGCGAGCAGGCCCGACACGGCATAGACGAACATCTCGATGCCCCACACCTTGATGCCCGAGAGGCGCGCCGCTTCCGGGTTGCCGCCCACCGAGTAGATGCGCAGACCGAGCACCGTGCGGCGCAGCACGAACCACGAGGCGGCCACGACCACGAGCGCGATGATGACGAGCCAGGGCACGCCGAGCACCGTGCCGTTGCCGATGAACGCGAACGGCAGTTGCGGGTTGAAGATCGTCGTGTCGTGGCCCATGAGGCGGGCGATGCCGCGCACCGCCGTGAGTGAGCCGAGCGTGACGATGAACGGCGGCAGGCGCAGGAGCGCGATGAGCGCGCCGTTGATGAGGCCGAAGCCGAGACCCACCGCGAGCGCCATGGGCACGCCGACCCAGCCCCAGCCCGCGAAGTTCGAGCCGATCATGGCGGCCATGGCGGCGGCGGCCAGCACCGAGCCCACCGAGAGGTCGATGCCGCCCGTGAGAATCACGAAGGTCATGCCGGCGGCGAGCACGATGTTGATCGACGCCTGCTGCGTGACGATCGACAGATTCTCCAGCGTGAAGAAGCCGTCGTTGAGCAGGCCGAAGCCGATGCACAGCAGCACCAGCACGGGCAGCATGCCCGCGGTGCGGACGAGCGACTTCATGCGTTGGCGGTGGCCGTCGACCGCGACGCTGCGCGCCGGTTGCGCGGGCTGAGCGGACTGCGTGGGCGAGGCCGCGACGCCATGCCGGGGAATGATGCTCTTCATGTCGTACTCCTGAGGGACGTTTTCAGCGTATGCGGTAAGGGTCAGGCGGCTTCGTCGAGCGCGTGCTGCGAGCCGGTGGCGAGTTCGATGATCGCTTCCTGGGAGATCGGCTTGCCTGTATAGCCGCCCAACTCGCCAGCGAAGATGCCTTCGCGCATGACGAGCACGCGGTCGGCCACGCCGATGATCTCGGGCAGCTCGCTCGAAATGACGATGATGCCCACGCCGGTTTTGGCGAGGTCGTTGATGATGCGATAGATCTCCGACTTCGCGCCGATATCGACGCCGCGCGTGGGCTCGTCGAGGATCAGCACGCGCGGCTTCGTTTCCAGCAGGCGCGAAAGCAGCACCTTCTGCTGGTTGCCGCCCGAAAGCGCGCCCACGTTCACGCGCGCGTTCGGCACGCGGATGGAGAGCGAGCGGATGGCTTCCTTCGCGCGCTCGCCGCCGCGCGCGAGGTCGAGCACGCCCATGCGCGCGTCGCGCCCTGCCACGGCCACGTTGATGTTGTCGCGCACGCTCATGTCGAGAAAGAGGCCCTGATGCTTGCGGTCCTCGGTCAGATAGACGAGGCCCGCGTTGATCGCATCGCGCGGCGTGTGCACGCTGAGCGTCTTGCCGTCGATGGCGATCTCGCCGCGCACGCGCGGCTCCGCGCCGAAAATCAGGCGCGCGAGTTCGGTGCGGCCCGCGCCCACGAGGCCCGCAATGCCGAGCACTTCGCCTGCGTGGAGGTCGAGGCTGCAGCCGCGCACGCGCTTGTCGTCGGCCACGTCGCGCACGCTGAGCACGGCCTTGCCCGGGTCGTAGGGCGCGTGCGCCTTTTTGTAGAAGCCCGAAATATCGCGGCCCACCATCATGCTCACGAGGCTTTCCGCGTTGAGCGCGTCGCGCATGAGCGTGCCCACGTAGCTGCCGTCGCGCAGCACGGAAACGCGGTCGGAGAGTTCATAGACTTCGGCCATGCGGTGGCTGATGTAGATGATCGCGAGCCCTTCGTCGCGCAACTGGTTGATGAGCTTGAAAAGGCGCTCTGTTTCGCGCGAGGAGAGCGGCGTGGTGGGCTCGTCCATCACGATGATGCGGGCGTCGCTATGCACGGCGCGCGCGATCTCCACGAGCTGACGCTCCGCGATGGAGAGCGAGCCGACCTGCGTGGCGGGCCCGAAGCTCGCGCCGAGGCGCTTGAGCACGTCTTCGCAGCCGCGCTCCATGGCGCGGCGGTCGACCATGCCGAAGCGGCGGCCTCCCTTGCGCAGTTCGCGGCCCGCATGAATGTTCTCGGCCACCGAGAGATTAGGCGCGAGGCTCAGCTCCTGATAGATGACGGCCACGCCCAGTTCGCGGGACGCATGCGGACCGTCGATCACGACCGGCTTGCCCTCGATGAGAATCTCGCCGCCGGGGTCGGCCTGGTAGGCGCCCGAGAGAATCTTCATCAACGTGGACTTGCCCGCGCCGTTCTCGCCCATGAGCGAGTGGACCTCGCCGGGGTAGACGGTGAGGCGCACGTTGTCGAGCGCGCGCACGCCGGGGAAGGTCTTGGTGATGCCCCGCATTTCCAGCAGCGGGGGCGTGGACTCAGAGGGCGACATGGCTCTCCTCCTGCGCTTGTGCGTAAGTTTGTGCGCCGGCGCCCATGAGGATGCCCGCGCGCGGCGAAAAGTTGAAAAACATGGGGAGCGTGGCCGCGCCGAGCGCGCCCGCATCGGGGCCGAAGGTGCCGCGCACGAGCGCGGGCGTGCCGCGCGCTTCGGGCGCGGTGGCCGCCACCGCGAGGCGCAGGCGCTGCATGAGCGTGTCGATGAGCCCCGCGTCCACGTCGGCGTCGAGCACGACGGTCGGCACGTCGAGCACGCAGATCGCCGAGCGCAGCGCGGGCGCGAGCGCGTCGATGCAGTCGTCGAGCCATTCCTGCACGGCGGGGTGGCCGCGCGCGATGCACGCTTCGAGGTCGGCGCGGCTGTCGATCGTCTCGCCGCAATATTGGAGGTGGCGGCGCAGCGCGATGAGCGAGGCGCGCGAGAGCAGGATGTCCCACTGGCCCGGCGGCTTGTGCGCGGAGGGCAGGCGGCTGGGCGGCACGGGCATCACCGCGAAATCGCCCGCGTTGCCGGTGAGGCCACGCACGCAGTCGCCGTCGATGGCGATGCCGCCGCCAATTGCCGGGCCGAGAAAGAGGTAGAGGAAGTCGTCGCGCTGGCGCCCGCAGCCGTAGAAGATCTCGGCGATCGCGGCCGCGTTGCCGTCGTTCTCGCTGAACACGGGCAGCGCCGTGGCGCGCGCAAGCTCGCCCGCGAAGTCGACGTCGTTCCACACGCGGAACGTGTCGGCGGGCAGGCCCAGTTCGCGCAGCCAGCTGCCGAGGTTGTACGGCTGCGCGACGCCAATGCCGGCGAGGCGGCTGCGCTCTTCGGTCGTGAGGATGCCTAATAGCCCGGCGATGTCGCGCTGCACGATTTCCTGTGCTTCCGAGGGTTGCGGCAAGAGCATGTCGCGCGAGCGGCGCTCGATCATCTGGCCGGCGAAGTCGACGAGCACGGTTTCGATATTGGTCCGGTCGAGCCGCACGCCAATTGCGAACGCGCCGCGCGGCGAGAGACGCAAGAGCGAGGCGGGCTGGCCGCGCTGGCCGTCGCGGCGGCCGCTCACCTCGATCAGGCCATTGGCCGTGAGCGACGTGATGATGCTGCCCACCGCGGTGCTCGTGAGATTCGCAAGACGCGCGAGATCGGCCTTCGACGCCTCGCCCGCGCGACGCAGCGCCTGCAGCAGCAGGCGTTCGTTGAAGCGGCGGACGTTGGCGGAATTGCTGCCCTGACCGACATGCGGACTTCTCACGTGTCTCCTCCAGATCCAGAAAGAGGCGTCGGCATGCGATGCAGCGTGCTGTCGACTAAATAAATCAAGTTGATTTATTTAATGCTAGAAATCGGTGGATGTCAGCCTGGGGAAATCCCGTTAAGGGTAGTGGGGCGCAATGGGAGCGTTGAGGCCCTGATGCAAAAGCTTAGGAGACTTTTACGCAGGTGGGGAACGAAGCGGGCAACAAAGCGGGGAGCGAACAAGGGGGCGTGCCCGCCCGCGCGTCGATGCTGTCTGGGCATTGCGCGCGGACGGGCAGAAGAGAAGCGTGTGATCGTGTTACGACTGCGCTTCGCCCGCATCCCGGCAAGCGAACCACCGTCGCGCCGCACGCGTCGGCTCTGCGCTTTCCGCCACCTCGCGCCACCAGCGCTCGCCGCGGTGCGGCTCGGCGAGATCGAGCCGCTCGCCCATGCGCGGCGTGGAAAGCACCACGCCGCGTGCGAGCGCGAGCCCGGTCACGCGTTCGAACGGGTCCTGCCAGCGATGCATCGCGAGATCGAACGTGCCGTTGTGGATCGGCACGAGCCACTCGCCGCGCAAATCGACATGCGCCTGCACCGTTTCCTCGGGCTGCATGTGGACGTAGGGCCACTGCGGGTCGTACGCGCCGGTTTCGATGAAGGTCGCGTCGAACGGGCCCAGCCGCTCGCCGATCGTGCGAAAGCCGTCGAAGTAGCCGGTGTCGCCGCTGAAGAACACGCGCAGGTCGGCGTCGGCGATCACCCACGAGGCCCACAGCGTGCTGTTGCCGTCGAAGAGGCTGCGCCCCGAGAAGTGCTGCGCGGGCGTGGCCGTGAACTCGATGCCCTCCACATGCGCACCTTGCCACCAGTCGAACTGGCGCACCTTCGCGCCGTCGATGCCCCAATCTATCAGCCGGTCGCCCACGCCGAGCGGCGTGAGGAAAACGCCCGTCGTCGCAGCGAGCGCGAGCACGGTTTCGCGGTCGAGGTGATCGTAGTGGTCGTGCGAGAGGATCACGCCGCGCAACGGCGGCAGGTCGGCGAGCGCGATGGGCGGCGCGTGGAAGCGCTTCGGCCCGAGACGCTGAAACGGCGAGGCGCGCTCCGCGAACACCGGGTCGGTCAGCCAGAACTGGCCGCGCAGCTTGAAGAGCAGCGTGGAATGGCCGAGCCGGTAGACGCTGCGGTCGGGCGCGGCTTCGAGTTGATCGCGCGTGAGCGGTTGAACCGGCAGCGCCCCCGCGGGCATGGTGCCGCCCGGCTTGTGGAAGATCATGTTCCACATGATCCTCAGCGTCTTGCCGAGGCCCTCCACCGGGCGCGGACGTACGTTGCGAAAGCGCTCGCCGTCGTGCTGCGGCGAGGTGTGCGAAAGCTCGCGCCCGCGTTGTGCGGCGCTCAGGCCCAGGGTACGGCTCAGAGAGGCGAAAGGCGAGGTCATGGAGCGGCTACCTGTGGAGACGGGAAGTAGACTGCACAGTGTAGTTTATTCTGGCGAAAAGTAAACTACATAGTGTAAGATTTGGAAATGGATTCCAGTCCCACTTCGACCACCCCACAGCGCCTGACCGACCGCAAGCGCGCCGCCATCGTCGCGGCGGCCATCGACGAGTTCCTGGCCTCGGGCTTCGACGCCACGAGCATGGACCGCATTGCCGCGCGCGCGAGCGTCTCGAAGCGCACGGTCTACAACCATTTCCCGAGCAAGGAGGCGCTGTTCGCGTCGATCCTGTGCCAGCTCTGGGACGCCAGCGCAACCGCCGACGCGCCGGCCTACCGCGCCGGCGAGCCGCTGCGCATGCAGCTCATCGCGCTCCTCATGCGCAAGCTGCGGCTCCTCAACGACGAAGCGTTCTTCAAGCTCGCGCGCGTGGCCATCGCGGCGGGCATCCATTCGCCGGAACGCGCGCGCGACATGGTGGCCCGCATCGGCGAGCGCGAGGAGGACCTCACGGTCTGGGTGCGCGCCGCTGCTGCCGATGGGCGCCTGAAGACGCCCGACCCGGCATTCGCCGCGCAGCAGTTGCACGGCGTCGTCAAGGCGTTCGCCTTCTGGCCGCAGGTCGCGATGGGCCAGCCGCCGCTCGACGAAGCGCAACAGCGGCAGATCGCCGAATCGTCCGCCGATCTCTTTCTTGCGCGTTACGCATGAGCGCCTGAAAGCGCGTTGCACCTGGCCGCGACGCGCTACGGTTGTTCTGGACTAGACTCGTTCCTTTCAGGATCGCAGGACGACGGGAAGGAGAGGTTCATGCCATTCATGCTGCTCATCGCCGAGCCGCGCGGCCAGCGCGATACGCGTGCCCTGTCCGAAGGCGAGGCGCTCTACGCGCGCATGGTCGCGTTCTCCCAGGAACTCGCCGCCGAAGGCAAGCTGATCGACGCGCACGCGCTCACTGCCGACACGAACGGCGCGCGCGTGCAGGTGCGCGGAGGCCGCACGAACATCGTCGATGGCCCGTTCGCCGAAGCCAAGGAGATGATCGGCGGCTTCTTCCTGCTCGATTGCGCCACGCGCGACGAGGCGCTCGCTATCGCGCGGCGCTGCCCGGCGGCCGAATGGGCGAGCGTGGAGGTACGCGAAACCGGTCCGTGTTTTCGTTGAAGCGCCATCTGTCCAGGTAATTTCCCCAGGCAAGCAAAAAAATTCGCCGCCCGCCGTCGATTTCCGTGCGCCCCGTGCGTCGTGTTCATGAGCGCACCCACCGGTGCCGCTTGCTTCGAAGATTCCGGAACGCCACATTCAGGAGAAGACAATGCGATTCATGATCATGGTCCGTGCCCACGCGTTGAGCGAAGCGGGCGAGCCGCCCGCCGACGTGGAAATATTCGCCGAGATGGCCCGCTATCACGAAGAACTGGCGAAAGCGGGCGTGCTGCTCGACGCCTCGGGCTTGCAGCCCAGCTCGCGCGGCTTTCGCGTGCACTACACGAACGGCAAGCCGACGATCGTCGACGGCCCGTTCGCCGAAACGAAGGAGCTGATTGCCGGCTACACGCTGATCCAGGTGCGCTCGCGCGACGAAGCGATCGAGTGGGCGCGCCGCTTCCCGGCGCCGTTCGGCAAGCACGACGAATGCGAGATCGAAGTGCGCCAGCTCTATGAACTCGAAGACTTGCCCGAATGCGCAGGCGTCGAGAGTTTTCGCCAGCTTGAAGCGCAACGTAAGGCATCCTGAGGGTTTTGCCTTTAGTGACTCGACATCAACCGATCATTGCGGGAACACCATCATGCACAAGCACATCTTCGTCAATCTGGGCGTGCGTGACCTCAAGCGCTCGATGGACTTCTTCGGCCAGCTGGGCTTCCAGTTCGATCCGAAATTCACCAACGACCAGGCGGCCTGCATGGTGCTCGGCGAGAACATGTACGCCATGCTGCTCACCACCGACTTCATGCGCAATTTCACCGACAAGGCGCTCGTGGACGCCCGCGAATGCACCGAGGTGCTGACCTGCCTCTCGTGCGTGTCGCGCGAGGAAGTGGACGGACTCGTGGAAAAGGCGCTGGCGGCGGGCGGCACCTCGAAGCGCCCGCCGATGGAATGCGGCACCGACATGTACGGCCGCAGCTTCGAAGACCTCGACGGCCATATCTGGGAGTTGATGTACATGTCGCCGGCGGCCGTCGAGAAGGGCGCGCACGGCTCGTGACGCAGCCGGGCGACGAACGCTGCACCTTCGCTGCGACGCGCCGCGCGGTCGAGGCCGTGTGGCGCATCGAAGCGGCGAAGGTGATCGCGCACGCCGCGCGCATTGTGCGCGACGTGGGCGTGGCCGAGGAAATCGCGCAGGATGCGTTCGTCGCCGCGCTGGAGAGCTGGCCGGCCAGCGGCATTCCCGAGAACCCCGGAGCGTGGCTCATGACCGCCGCGAAACATCGTGCGCTCGACCGGTTGCGGCGTGTGGCCTCGCATGCGCGTGCGCACGAGGCAATGGGCGCGGATCTCGAAGCGCTCGAAGCGCACTTCGCGCCTGACTTCGTGGAGGCGCTCGACGCGGCACGCGAGGACGAGATCGGCGACGACCTGCTGCGGCTCGTGTTCGTGGCGTGCCACCCCGTGCTGCCGAAGGAGGGGCGCGTCGCGCTCACGCTGCGCCTGCTCGGCGGCCTCACCACCGCCGAGATCGCACGTGCGTTCCTCGTGCCCGAGGCGACCGTCGCGCAGCGCATCGTGCGGGCGAAGCGCACGCTCGCGGCGGCGAAGGTGCCGTTCGAAGTGCCGCGGCTTGCGGACCTGGCGCCGCGGCTTGCTTCGGTGTTCGAAGTGATCTATCTGATCTTCAACGAAGGCTATACGGCCACGGCGGGCCAGGACTGGACGCGGCCCGCGCTCTGCGAAGAAGCGCTGAGGCTCGGCCGCATGCTGGCCGGACTCGTTCCGGTGGAAGGCGAGGCGCATGGCCTCGTCGCGCTGATGGAGCTGCAGGCTTCGCGCTTGCCCGCGCGCGTGGACCGGGCGGGGCGCGCCGTGCTGCTCGCCGACCAGGACCGCAGCCGCTGGGACACGCTGCTGATCCGCCGCGGCCTCGCCGCGCTCTCGCGTGGCGCGGCGTGCGCGGGCGCAACGGGCCCCTATGCGCTGCAGGCCGCGCTCGCGGCGTGCCATGCGCGCGCGCCGAGCGCGGCGGCGACGGACTGGGCGCAGATCGTCGCGATCTACGATGCGCTTCTCGCACTCGACGCATCGCCAGTGGTGCGCCTGAATCGCGCCGTGGCGGTGGGCATGGCGCAAGGGCCGCAGGCGGCGCTCGATCTCGTCGATGCGCTGTGCAAGGAAGCCGCGCTGCGCGACTATCCCTGGCTGCCGGCTGCGCGTGGCGATCTGCTGGAAAGGCTCGCACGGCATGCCGAGGCGCGCGCGGAGTTCGAGCGTGCGGCCGCGCTCACGCAAAACGCGCGCGACCGCGAAGTGCTGCTGGCGCGGGCTCAGGCGTGCGCAGCACGCATTTAGAGAGCACCTCTGCGCGCGCGGACCCACCATCTCGCGCTCGCGAACTCAGAACGCTTCGCTACGCGAAGCGCCTGTGCGCGAACATGGCAAGGTCGATGCGGCTCTCGCCTTGCGTGATGCACTCGGCCAGCGCCTCGCCGATCGCGCTGGCGAACTTGAAGCCATGCCCCGAAAAGCCGGTTGCGATGTGGACGTTCGGGCAGGCGGGCACGCGGTCGATGATGAAATGCGTGTCGGGCGTCATGTCGTATTCGCACGCGCGCCCCACGCGCAGCTTGCCCGCACCCGGCAAATAGCGCTGCAGGAAGGCTTGCAGATCGCCGAGATCGCTGGGTTCGGCGCCAAATGGCGCGAGCGGCGCGTCCACGGAAACGGGCTCGCCCATGTCATGGCGGCCCAGCTTCAGGCCGCTGCCGTCGAGGTCGGGAAACCCGTAGTAGCCGCCGACTTCCGAGGCGACGAAAAAGCCGGGGAAGCGCTCCGGCGCGAAGAGGCCAGACGTGGCCTCGAACCACGCGAACGTCTTGCGCACGCGTGTGACCGGCACGTCGAGACCCAGCGGCGCGAGCAGATGACGCGTCGATTTGCCGGCGCACACGATCAGGTCGCGGGCGGTGAACTTCTCGTTCTTGTCCGTCCAGACAGTGGCGCTCTCGCGGCCATGGCACTCGATGCGCGTGACGCGCGTATTCGTGCAGAGCGTTGCGCCGAGCGCGGTCGCGAGCTGGCGGTAAGCGGCGATGGCCCGCTCGCAATAGAGCACCCCGGCGCCGGGTTCGAAGTTGGCGATCTGGTCGGCCCTGAGCCGCCATGCGGGCCAGCGCTTGCCGGCAACGGTTGCGTCGAGCGTTTCCAGCGGGATGCCGTGGCGGGCCGCACTCGCCTGCACCTCGCGCAGGAACGGGTCGTCGGGCGAGCCGATATTGACTACGCCCGTGCGCGCGAAGAGAGTTGTCCGCGGGGTTGTCCGCGGGGTTGCCTGCGTTTGCTGCTCCAGGTCTTCCCACAGCTGCTGGGCGCGCAGGGCGAGCGGCACGTATGCCGCGCCTTCGCCATAGGCATGGCGGATGAGGCGTGTGCCGCCGTGGTGCGCCCCCTGGTCGTGAGGCGGGTCGCCGGCGTCGAGCAGCAGCACCTTGTTGCCGAGGCGGCTCAGGTAATAGCCGGCCGCCATGCCCATCGAGCCTGCGCCGACGATGAGCGTATCGAAATGTCGATTGCTAACGTTCGTGTCCTGCATGCCTGCCCCGTGCGCGGTACGCGCGCACAGGCCAGTCCCGCCGATCGGGGCCGGGCATGGGCGCGCCGTGAAGGGCGTTCATTGTCGGCGCTTCGCCCGCGGCTGTCGAGCGAGCGCGGGGCGCGCTGGCACGAACAGGAACGAGCAGGCGCGCTCAGGCCTTTTTGCGCGGCGGCGTGCTGAGAAGCGCGTCGCGCTCGAGCCGGTCGAGCAGGCCGACAATGCGCTTGCGCTGGGTCGCGACGAGGTCGTAAGTCTCGGCCACGGTGCGCAGGCGCTTGCGCCAGTAGGCGTAGTCGAAGCCGCTCACGGCGGCGCCTTTGTTGTGCGTGAAGTACTGGACCATGCGCTCGACGTGGTCGAGCTGGGTGTCGGCCAGCGTGGCCGGCAGAAGTCCCGCAGTCTTCGGAGGCACTGGTTTGGCCTGGGTGCGCATTTTCTTTTCGGTTCTCTCAGGTCGCCCGTTGGGCTGCACGGCGTGGATCGGCGCGTTCCTGGCGTGCTGCATGCCGCGCACTGCGTGCCCAGACTCCCCCGGAGGGCACGGCAATGCGAAACGCAAGAATCCGGATCATCGACACGCTAGGCTCCGCACGAGTGCGCAGACCGGCCTTGTCATGGCGAAAATTTAACGTGCTTTTTCGGCGAGGCTTTACCGTGCGTCTCAATCTTGGGCACGGTAGCGGATTGGCCACACTGAACGCGCGCCTGGACGCCCCGGCCCGGCGAAGCGCAAACCGTCCGTGCCTTGCCTACGCCTTGGCGCGTGTGCGCCGCCTGCGTGGCCCCGTGGACATCCGGACGACGAGTTCGGGCGGCGGCCCGAGCACCATCGGCGGCTGCTGGTCCGGTTCGTCGATCAGCCGGATCAGGCTGCGGATCGACAGCTCGGCCACGGCCTCGGTCTGGATCGCGACCGTGGTGAGCGCGGGGCGCATCTGGTGCGCGAGCTGGATGTCGGTGATGCCGATCACGGACACATCGTCGGGCACGGTGCGGCCCATGCTGACGAGCGCCTGGATCGCGCCGACGGCGAGCAGGTCGTTGGTCGCGAAGATCGCGCTCACGCCCGGGTGCTGCGCAAGCAATTCGTGGCAGGCCGAGTAGCCGGCATCGATCGAGTCGCGCACCGGCATTTGCGGCACGCTCGCGGGATCGACGCCGCCGCTCGCCAAAGCCGTTCGGAATCCTTCCGAACGTGCGTCCTGCAAGCCGCCGCAGCCATCGCCGATCAACATGCCGATCTTTCGGTGTCCCAACTCAAGAAGATGTTGCGCCGCGAGCGTCCCGGCGCGGGCGAAGTCCACGGCCACGCACGGTAGCGCGGGCGGCTTTTCGGGGTGCTCCCACATCGCCAGCAGGATAGGGCCGTTGTGCATCGCTGAGATGCACAGTTCGTTCATGGCGATGTCGGTGTTCATGACGAGCACGCCGTCCGCGAACGTACCCGCGATCTGGTTCAGGTAGGCGCGGGCGATCTGCGCGTCGTCGTCGGTGTTGCAGACCATCAGGAAGTGGCCCGCCTTGCGCGCGGCGCGCTCGGCCGCGAGCACGAACTCGGGGTAGAAGGGGTTGGCGATGTTCGAGAGCATGAGCGCGAGCGTGGACGAGCGGCCCTGCGCGAGCGCGCGCGCATTGAGGTTGGGGCGGTAGCCCAGCTCGGCGATGGCCTGCAGCACGCGTTCGGCCGTTTCGGGGCGGACCTTCTCGCGGTTGCGCAGCACGTTCGAAACGGTGGCCGCGGTGACGCGTGCGCGTCGCGCGACTTCTGACAAGGTGACCATGTCGAGCCTTTCCCACATTCAGGGAAGATGATTCAGATGTTGCAATGCTGCGGCAGGGTTTGCTACTTTTCTTCCACAACATCAAAGGAGACAGCGAATGCGCGATTATGCCGGATTCGAATTTAAGCGGTTAAATGCCCGCTGTGCAAGGGCCGCTGGCTATTTTCAGCGTAAAATTTAAGCGCTTAAATCGCGAGGCGACAACACATGGCGACGATACAGCTCTCGGGCGTCGGCAAACGCTACGGCGATCACCCGCCGGTGGTCCGGCGCGTCGATCTCGACATCGGGCATCACGAGTTCTGCGTGTTCCTCGGGCCGTCCGGCTGCGGCAAGTCCACGCTGCTGCGCATGATCGCGGGGCTCGAGGAATTGAGCGAGGGCGAGCTGCGCATCGGCTCGCGCGTGGTGACGGATGTGCCCGCCGCGGAGCGCGGCGTGGCGATGGTGTTCCAGAGCTATGCGCTCTTTCCGCACATGACGGTGTTCGAAAACATCGCGTTCGGCCTGAAGATCGCCAGGGTACCGAAAGCCGAAATCGAGCGGCGCGTGCGCGACGCCGCGCGCAGCCTGCAACTCGAGGCGCTGCTCGACCGGCATCCCAAGGCGCTTTCGGGCGGGCAGCGGCAGCGCGTCGCCATTGGCCGCGCCATCGTGCGCGAGCCCGGCGTGTTCCTGTTCGACGAGCCGCTTTCCAATCTCGACGCCGCGCTGCGCAGCCATACGCGTATCGAGATCGCGCGGCTCCATCAGCGTTTCGTGGATGCGAGCGTGGTCTATGTCACGCATGACCAGGTCGAGGCGATGACGCTCGCCGACCGCATCGTGCTGCTGCACTCGGGCGCCGACATGGAGCGCTACGGCAGTGTGGCGCAAAGCGGTGCGCCGCTCGATCTCTATCATCATCCGAAGTCGCGTTTCGTGGCCGGCTTCATCGGCTCGCCGCGCATGAATTTCATCGATGCGATCGTGGAGTCAGCCGAAGAAGACGGCGTGCGCGTCGCGCTTGCTCACGGCGGCGAGACGCTGCTGGCTTGCGTGGACGGCCGTGGGCTGCAGCGCGGCCAGCCCGTCACGCTGGGCGTGCGGCCCGAGCATCTGCGGCTCGATGGCGACGATCAATCGATTGCGTGCGCAACGGTGCTGGCAGAGCGCCTGGGCGAGCACAGCTATCTGCATGCGGATCATGCGGCGGGCACGCTCGTCGCGAAGGCCCCAGGGGATTCGCCGATCGGCGTGGGCGAGCGCATGCGCGTGCACGTGCCGCCGCAAGCGTGCCATCTGTTCGACGCCGAAGGCGTTGCGTTGCGCCGGCTCGCAGCAGCGCACGCGCCGGCGCTGGCCTGATTTCGTTATACCCCGCCGGTAGAGCGGGTCATGAGGCCTGGCGGCGCGAACGCCGCCAGTCAACAAGGCTATCTAACAGCAGTTGGATGGATCGACAAAGGAGACAACAGATGTCCTCTCATCGCTCGACAGTTTTCGGTGCGCTCGCCCGCGCCTCGGCCGCCGTCGCGATCGTTGCGGCGACGGCGTTCACGAGCATGGCCGCCGATGCCGGAACGCTCACCGTCAACGTCTCGGCGCGCGCCAACCAGCGCTCCACCTGGCAAGACGCGTTCGACAAGTTCAAGAAGGCCAATCCCGACGTCGACCTCAAGGTCTCCTATATAACGGAGGAAGCCTACAAGGTGCAGATGGGCGGCTGGCTCGCGACCGATCCGCCGGACGTGGTTTCGTGGCATGACGGCGAGCGCATGGCGTACTACGCGCAGCGCGGCCTGCTCGAAGACCTCTCCGCGGACTGGGCAAAAAACGGCTGGAACGAGCAGTACGCGGCAGTCAAGGGCGCGTCGACGTGGAACGGCAAGCAGTACGCCGCGCCGCTGGGCTATGACGCCTATGGCTTCTTCTACCGCAAGGACCTGTTCGAGAAGGCCGGCATCAAGTCCGAGCCGCAGACGTGGAACGAGTTGCTGGAGAGCTGCAGGAAGCTCAACGCCATCGGTGTGCAGCCCATTGCCGTGGCCGCGCGCGACAGCTGGACGCTGGCGGCCTGGTTCGATTATCTGGACCTGCGCATCAACGGCAACGAGTTTCATCAGCAGTTGATGGCTGGCCAGATTCCCTATACCGATGCGCGCGTGAAGAAGGTGTACACGACGTGGAAGGCGTTGATGGACAACCACTGCTTCATGGAGAACGCGCTTTCCTATGATGTCGATTCGATTGCGCCGGTGCTCGTGAACGGCAAGGCGGCAATGATGCTGATGGGCACGTTCTTCTCGGCCAGCTTCCCGGCGAACATGAAGCAGAACGTGGGCTTCTTCCGCTTCCCGATCATCGACGCGAACGTGCCGACGGCCGAAGACGGTCCTGTGAACGTGCTGCTCATTCCGGCCAAGGCGAAGAACAAGGCCGACGCGCGCCGCCTGCTGGCTTTCATGGAAACGCCGGCGATCAACGCGGACCTCGCGCACGGATGGGGCCAGCTGCCTTCGAACAACAAGGCGGCCGAGCCTGACGATCCCATCTCCAGGGTGGGCTTCCAGACGCTCGCAAGCACGCGTGGCGGCATCGCCCAGTTCTACGACCGCGATATGCAGAAGGAGATGGCCGACGAAGGCATGAAGGCCATGCAGCAGTTCTACAGCGACCCGTCGCAGCTCGATACGCTGCTCGCGCGCCTCGAAACGACGCGCCAGCGCATCTACCACAAGTAAAGGCGCGGTGCGGCCGGCGCATTGCGCCGCCGGCCGCACCTTCCTCGAACACCGGCGAGACTTCACCATGTCCGATACCTTGGCGCGCCCCATTGGGGCGGCGCGGCCGCGTCGCGCCTCCACTGTGCGGCGGCAGCAGAATCGTGCCGCGCTGTTTTTCCTGCTGCCCGGCTGCGCGCTCTTCACGCTGTGCGTGATCTACCCGATCTTCAGCAGCATCACGCTCAGCTTCTACAACTGGGACGGCATGACCGCGAAGACCTTCGTCGGTTTCGCCAACTATGTCGAGCTGTTCCAGACCGACACGTTCTATACGGCGCTCAAGAACAATCTGCTGTGGCTCGTGCTGTTCCTGCTCGCGCCGCCGCTCGGTCTCGTGTTCGCGCTCTACCTGAACCAGCACGTGCGCGGCATACGCGCGGTGAAGTCGCTGTTTTTCGCGCCGTTCGTGCTCTCGGGCGTGGTGGTCGGGCTCGTGTTCTCGTGGTTCTACGACCCGACCTTCGGCCTGCTGCGGATGATCGTCGGGCACGGCGTGCCCGTGCTCGGCGACCCGAAGCTCGTGACGTTCGGCATTATCTTTGCCGCGCTCTGGCCGCAAACGCCGTTTTGCATGGTGCTCTATCTCACGGGGCTCACGGCGATCAACCCGGAAATCGTGGAGGCCGCGCGCATGGAAGGCGCGAAAGGCTGGCGGCTCTTCTGGCACGTGGTGCTCCCGCAGCTTCGCCCGGCCACGTTCATGGCCATCGTGCTCACGGTGATCGGCGCGTTGCGCAGCTTCGACCTGATCGCGGTGATGAGCGGCGGCGGACCGTTCGACAGCTCGACCGTGCTGGCCTACTTCATGTACGACCAGGCGATCAAGTATTACCGCGAAGGCTATTCGGCGGCGATTGCAGTCGTGTTGTTCGCCATCATGCTCATCTATATCGTGTTCCACCTGCGCCGCATGCTGCGCGAAGAACGCTGATTTTTTCACCGGTCTTTCGCCGATTTTTCGTCGATATTCACGGAGTCGCCGCTCATGTATCCGCTTCCCGTCGATCGCTGGAAACCCGCGAATCGCGCGCTTTACAAGATTTCGCTGCCCATTGCGCTCATCATCTGGCTGCTGCCCATGCTGGCGGTGCTCGTCACGTCCATTCGCTCCACCGAGGAACTCCAGCAAGGCGACTACTGGGGCTGGCCGAGGCACTTCGCGCTGCTGGAAAACTATGGTGCGGCGCTCACGCAAACGCCCATGCTCCATTACTTCGCGAACAGCGTGCTGATCACCGTGCCTTCGGTGATTGGCGCCATCGCGCTGGCGTCGATGGCGGGCTTCGCGCTTTCCACGTATCGCTTTCGCGGCAATACGGCGGTGCTGTTCGCCTTCGTCGCGGGCAACTTCGTGCCGATCCAGATCCTCATGATTCCGGTACGCGACATGGCGCTGCGCGCGGGGCTCTACAACACGGTGTGGGCGCTCATCATCTTTCACGTGTCGTTCCAGACCGGCTTTTGCACGCTCTTCCTGCGCAATTTCATCAAGCAGCTGCCATTCGAGCTGATCGAGGCGGCGCGCGTGGAAGGCGCGAGCGAATGGGCCATTTACTGGCGCATCGTCCTGCCGCTCGTGCGGCCGGCGCTCGCGGCGCTCGGCATTCTCGTGTTCACATTCGTGTGGAACGACTACTTCTGGGCGCTCTGTCTCACGCAAGGCGACGACGCCGCGCCGATCACGGTGGGCGTGGCCGCGCTCAAGGGGCAGTGGACCACGGCATGGAACCTCGTGGCGGCGGGTTCGGTGCTCGCGGCGCTGCCTTCGGTGCTGATGTTCTTCGCCATGCAGAAACACTTTGTCGCGGGGCTTACCTTCGGCGCGAGCAAGGGCTGATCGAGCCCGGCTGGAGCCGAAGGATCTTTTTATCTAATTCGTATTCCTGACGTTATTCCGAGGCGGATTGTCAATCATGCAAATCGGTGTCTGCTACTACCCCGAACAATGGCCGCGCACGATGTGGGCCGAAGACGCGCGGCGCATGGCCGAACTCGGCATCACACACGTGCGCATTGGCGAATTCGCGTGGAGCCGCATGGAGCCGCGCGCGGGCGTGTATGTGTGGGACTGGCTCGACGACGCCATCGAAACGCTCGCGGCGCGCGGCCTGAAGATCGTGCTTGGCACGCCCACGGCTGCGCCGCCCAGGTGGCTCGTCGACGCGGTTCCCGACCTGCTGCCTGCCCGCGCGGACGGCACGCGCTGGAACTACGGTTCGCGCCGCCACTACGACATTGCGAGCGAGGCCTGGCGCGCGCATTGCGTGCGGATCACGGAGGCGATGGCGCAGCGTTACGGCGCGCATCCGGCCGTGGTCGCCTGGCAAACCGACAATGAGCTGGGTTGCCACGACACCGTGCCGAGCTGG
>Ga0306920_100001798_pt1 | contig 26666 bp, 36 predicted proteins | sample flu12Cox44000170_FD_204666 | JGI IMG/M metagenome (GOLD analysis project Ga0306920, IMG submission 204666) | Lab enrichment of tropical soil microbial communities from Luquillo Experimental Forest, Puerto Rico - flux4day.12C.oxic.44.000.170 (v2)... | ecosystem: Environmental > Terrestrial >...
ACATCGGAAGATGCCTGGCACTCGTTATTTTGCAAGCCCGACTGGTGCCGAAGCGGGCGACGACTCCCGTGCGCTGATTAACAGCGGTTTGCGGTAGCGTCCGAGAATCGAGTTCCATCGAATCTTCAGCACTTCCATGCCCATTCGGAGACCGTCGCGTACCGGGTGGATCTTGGAGCGATGATCGTGCGCCCATTCCACCGCAACCTCGAGCGTTTTAAGCTTGAATTTGTCGGCCAGAAATAGCAGTTCAGGATCGAAGCCCCACCGCTCGATGCGCTGGCGTGTGAATACCGTGTCAATGGCCCGCCGGTTGAATGCTTTGAAGCCGCATTGCGTGTCTTTGTATCGCAGACCCAGGACTACACGCAGCCCAAGGTTGAACAGCCGTCCGTAGAGTTGCCGCATCAGCGGCTGGCGCTCGGTTTGCAGTTCGCGTTGCAGCCAGCGGGAGCCGATCGCGACGTCTGCACCTGCGCTGAGCGCCCCGAAGAGCTTGTCGGCTTCGGTGATGGGGGACGACAGGTCGGCATCGGTAAACAGTGCAACCTCGGCGCGCGCATGCAGCATTCCGTTGCGCACGCTGTAACCTTTGCCGCGATTGCCTGGGTTCTCCAGCAGCACAATCATCGAATTGTTCACGGCGAATTGCCTGACGACTTCGGCGGTCTTGTCGGTGGAGCCGTCGTTCACCACGATAATCTCAGCGGCAAATTCGCGCTCGCGAACATACTCCAGCACTTTCGGGAGGGACTCACTCAGCCGCTCGCTTTCGTTGTAAGCGGGAAGAATGAAGCTGTGAGTAGGGGATGTCATTGCCGCGTTCGGATGTGCTCATTGTATGACAGGTATACGAAAGCTGAAGTTTTGGGCGTTCAGGCTGACGAGTTTTGACCACAAGGAAAACGCGTATGACCTAACTTTCTGCATTTTCTAGGCTTACCGGTGGGTGCATTTTCGTAACGTTCGCGCACCATGCGGCGGGACTGCGCTGGACGCACATGCGCTACCTGCATCTTGTTTTTCCCCTTCTTATGATGTTCGTTATAAGTGCCACGGCGGCATCGAAACCGCACGTCATAAGCCTGGGCAAGCCGATGCCGGTAAAAACTCCCTTTCGGGGCCGTCGGAAGAGCAGTCGGTGAGCATCACGGCTCGGCCGCTCTATCTCGACACCCAGCTCAAGGAGTACACCACCGGACCGGTACATGACATCACCCACTGTGTGTTCGTGATTCGCCGAGCGTATCGGGTGAACGATTCGCTGCCCACGGAATCGTCAGCGCAGCCACGCTGGTTGTGACAACGTGGAGCCTGGCTCCTGCTCGACCGCAACACCGGCCGCATCACACAGATCAAGCTGCCGGACTTCGATCCGTACGACTCGGATGCGAGTTGGTACCGCGACGACGCCCCGTATTGCGGAGTTGCCGATGTCCAGCGCGTTTCGGCAATTTTGTTGCCCAGATCACGACGAAGAAGCTGATTTACAAAAAGCATCTCGAGAAGCCGGAGAGTTTCCCGACGCAGTCTGGGCGCCGCCTTTGTGGCAACGCAAGCCAATTCGGGTGACGTTTATGCCGCAGAAATGGAAAAAAGTTGTCGGTCGATGTAAACGGACGCTTTGCCGACGTCACACCCGACACGCCCGGCGAAGAATGACGTAAACTAGCGGCACCTAACCATGTGGGGTGCCTGTGAAGTCGTTCGACGAGCTGCTGCATGATGCCGAAATCGCCCACGGCCACCTCTGTGCCGGACAAATTCTCGGCGTGCGCATGGCCCTCCTCGGCCTCGAGTTGCTGGGTCTGGACGATCCGTACGGCAAAGATCGCAAGCGACTTGTGACCTATGTTGAAATTGATCGCTGCATGACCGACGCCATCGGAGTCGTAACCGGATGCCGGCTCGGCAAGCGCGCGCTGAAGTTTCGCGATTGGGGCAAGGTCGCCGCGACCTTTGTCGATCTGGAAGCCGGTCGTGGTGTCCGACTCTGTGCCCGTGAAAGTTCGAAGGCCCTGGCAGAGCAGATGCATCCGGAGATTGGCGACAAGAACCAGCAGCAGATGCTGGCCTACCGCGAAATACCTAATAACGACCTCTTCCGAGTGCAGTGGGTAAAAGTCGAGGTTGGACCGCAGGAGCTACCGGGCTACAAGGGCGAGCGCGTCGTGTGTGCACAATGCGGCGAAGGCATCAACTTCCAGAAGGAAGTTCGCCGCGACGGCGTTATTCTTTGTCGCGCATGCGCCGGGGAGCGGTATTATGAGCCGCTGTGAGCGGCTGCTGAGAAAAGTCTTTTTCTCTCTTGAGGAATTCCCTCAGGGCTGAAGCCCGGATATATTTTCAACCTCTTCCGGCACAACCGAAGTCGTGCCCTGTCGCAAAACCATCGGCAGACGGTGTTTTTTGGCAACCTCTAAAACCAGCTCTTTTAGAAGCGTGGTTACTCGACCGCCTGAAGCGGTGCATTCTGCTGGTCAGAGTTGCGCTTAGCCGCAGAGGTCATTCTGCTAACCTCAGCGCTAAAGGTCCCGCGGAATGAAGGTCCCTTTTGCTGGACGCCTAAAGGCGTCCTCCACTCCTCTGTCGTAGATGGCATTGCGGGACCTTTTCAAAGAGGTAGTTATTTTTTGTTTTCAGACTCGGTCCTCACGGCAACACCCGTTCCTTCCGTCACAGTGTTGAACTGATCGACCTTCACGTTGTCGAAGCGCTCCGTCAGCCCACTCGGCCAGCGGATTTCCACTGAGTCTAACTTTGTCGCCGCTCCCAGCCCGAAGTGAACGCGCATGTCGTTTTGCGAGTAATAGCTCGATCCGCTGCGCACTTCTTCGACCAGCACCCGCTTTCCTGCTTTCAGCGTGATGCGCGCTCCGATTCCGTCGTGATTCGATTTGATACCGACTGTCTTAAAAGCAATCCAGTGATTCGCATATGTCTGCTCATTCTTCAGCAGGCTCGGCGTCGAGTTCATGTTGCTGATCACCGCTGAGAGCTGGCCAGTGTTCCACAAATCGCCGATGGCTAACCCGCGCGACGATGCGACGGTGGTTATTCCGCTCCCGGCAGCAGCCGACACGTCGCTAAATGTGCCGTCGCCATTGTTGCGGTACAGAATCCGCGGTTCCTGGTAGTCGCTGCCCAGGTGAAACTTGTCGACCTCCGGATACACATGTCCGTTCACCAGCATCAGGTCAGGCCAACTGTCATTGTCAAAGTCGAAAAACATCGTGCCCCAGCCGAGATACTTGGTGTGCAATCCCAAACCAGCCGCCGTCGTTACGTCGCTGAACGTGCCGTCGGGATTGTTGTGGTACAGCGTCGACGTGTCATCCGAGAAGTTGGTCTTGAAGATGTCGAGCCGGCCATCGCCATCGAAGTCGCCGACCGTTGTACCCATGCCGCCCTGCTCGCGGCCGTCTTCGTTAAACGCCGCACCTGCGATCACAGCCACGTCGGTAAACGTTCCATCATGGTTATTGTGGTACAGGATGCTCGGCGTACTGTCGCAAGCGACGTAAATATCGGGCCAGCCATCGCTGTCGTAATCAAGCGTCGAAACTCCCAGCCCGAAGTGTCCGTTCGTCTGGTCAATGTGCGCTTTGACCGTCACGTCCTCAAACGTTCCATCGCCGCGATTGTGATAGAGGATGTTCTTGTGGTGCGGCAGCCCTCGGGGTCCGCACATCACTGGAGTCCCCTTCCACATGCAGGATGGCCGGTCGCCCGGAGCCGGGGCCGTGGTCACGTCGAAGTCAACATAATTCGCAACAAATAGATCGAGCTTGCCGTCGCGATCGTAGTCGACAAAAGCGCAGCCCGCTCCCCACTGTTTGCCGTTGCCCGCGACGCCCGCCTGCTCGCTCACCAGCTTAAAGACGCCGTGTTCGTTGTGATACAGCCGGTTCTTCCCGTAATACGTAACGAACAAATCCTGCCAGCCATCGTTGTCGTAATCGCCGACGCAAACCCCCTGTCCCCAGCCGGTCGCGTCCGCAAGCCCTGCCTTTTCGGTAACGTCGGTGAACGTGCCGTCGTGATTGTTGTGATAGAGGTGGTTCGTCGGGCCGCTCTTCCCCGCCTTCATGTCCTCCAGCGTCGTGCCATTGACGAAGAAGATGTCAGGCCAGCCATCATTGTCGTAATCGAAAATCGCGACCCCGGTCCCGGTCGTCTCGATGATGTACTTCTTGGTGTCGACTCCGCCGAAGACGTTCTTCATCCTAAGACCCGCCTTCTGTGCGACGTCGACGAAATTTGCGACACGCTGAGAAGTGTTCGCGGAGTTTGCTTGGGCAGAGATCTCGCCGATGAGCACGGGCAAAACTAAAATCAGGAGAAGAAGCCGCGCGTGCGAGCGGAATAGAGTGGGAACACCCGGGGGGCAAAACATCCTGGATTTCGATACTAGGGAATTGCTTCTCGCACCGTCAAGCAGCGCTTCCGGACTCAACTCCGCTCGAGCCGTGCGTTACATCCATCTCGCTCAATCGCAGGACGAGGCACTTGGCCGCTCCGCCCGCTTTTAGAAACTCCGTTAGCGCTACTTGAATCAGTTTGAATCCGTGCGCTTCGAGAGCACTGAGAAGTTCGGGGCTCACTTCGTTCAGGATAATCGTCTTCCCTACATTGATCGCATTGCAGGCAAAGCGAAGCGCGTCCGAGGCGCTGACCGCGATCAGCTTGCTGTCGTCATATCGCGACGCGATTGTTGCTTGCGATTCAGCATCGAACGCTTCCGGATAATAGAGCAGGTAACCTCCGAATAACGGACAAAAGCAGGTATCAAGGTGATAAAAGCGCGGATCGATCAGCTGCAGGGACAGCACCTCGACCCCCCAGGTGGCCCATAAGTAGTCGTGGCTGGCTCTCCGGCTCCGCATTCCATGTCCAGCCCAAAGCCGCGAATCATCGGCTTCGAACAACGCGTCGCCTTCACCCTCAAACGGCACGCTGAGCGGTAACTCTCGCACGGCGAAGCCAGAGTCGTCGAACCACTTACGAAAGTGCGGTTCTTCCCCCTGCCGCTCGGCATGCAGAAATCGGCTCAACGCGACTACTCCTTTGCGCACCAAACCTGCATTGGCGGTAAACACCATGTCAGGCGATCCTGCCTGCTGCTCCAGCAATTCCACGCTGGCCACGCCGGTGAGGGCCGCATGGAGCTGCTCCCACTGCCGCGTCGCGTTGCGGCGCGAAGACCGATTCACATTTCCCGCCATCCAGGGATTGATGACGTAGTTCACGTCATAAAGGGTCGGCGGACACATCAAAAAGGTTGGTTGACTGGCGACCGGTCGGTCGCTCTTGCGGTGCGACAAAACTTCGCCGGGACCCACAGGAGCCTCTTACCGCAGAGTCTGCCCTAGGTTCCTTGCTGAGTCCAATCCAAAATTCCTATGGACCTTATGCGTTACTGCCGTACAGGGAAGGCTGGTTACAGCGACGGCCCCAAACTTACTTCTTCACAGGATATTCCTTAAACAACTTGCTGACTGTGGAGTTCGCTTGGTCCATCAGCTTGTCTGGGTTGTTGCTGATCGCTTCCGATCCCATGCCGCGCCAGATGAGTTTCTTTGCCTTGGCGTCAATGATGTCGATGATGAGCTGCCCCGGATGCACCACAACCGTCGAGTTGCCGTAATAGCCGTCCCAATAGAGCGAATTTCCCGGCGAGGTCATGCTCGGATCGAACGGCGGGATCCCGCCTGTGGCGTTATAGATCGGGTTGTTCGAGGTCATGCTGACTTCCGTATCGACTGCACCGTACATTTGCACCAGCAAGTCCGGATTCGACGGGACTTTGGTGAGGCCGCGTGCCGCCATTTCCTGATCCACGGCGCCCACAATGTCGAGCGCCAGCATGGGATGTGCCACTGCACCAACCGGCGCCCAACCGTATGTCTTGTATTTGGCGAAGTCCACCGACTTGTCGTAGTGGACGCGGATCTTCTCCGCGGTCGCGGTTGCGCACAGCATGGCCATCACCAGCAGAATGGTGATCCCAAACGACGAAATGCGAGTGTGACTCATGGACATTGACTCCCTCGTCATCGAACTCTATTCACAAGCGGCGCGCCGTGCGTGGAGCGCGAACCCGGGCTTGGACACATCGGTCAGTCGTTAGTTCTTCGGCCACTGCTTGAACATCTTGTTGACGGCGTTCTGCACTTCCTTCTGGTTCTTGTTGCCGTTGTTGTTCAAGGTGTCCTGGGCAATTCCCCGCCATATCAGCTCTTGGGCTTTTGTGTCGTACAGGCTCACGACCATGGTGCTGACCACGTTCTGCTCTGGGCTGATTCCGCCCATGCCGCCGCCGATGCCGCGCATCCCCCAGGCATTCCACGATGTCTGTTCGCGCTCGCCACCGCTGGCGGTCAGTATCACGTCCGGGTTCTGGCTCTCGGGCACCTTTTGCAATCCCTTATTCGCCATCGCGGCCTCAATGTCCTGCTGCGCCACTTGCGCCAGGATCGAGTTCTGGATCTGGTTCTTATTGTTCGAGCCCCATGCGTACGTGTGGTACTGCGAGAAATTGGCTTCGTGGTTGTAATTGACCGAAACCTGAGGATGAAGATCTTATTTTGCGCACTGGCAATCTGTGTTGTGAGTTCGTTGGCAATGGCGCAGCAGGTATTACTTCGATTCCGGTGAACCGCTCGCGCCCACCGGCTGTAAAACTCGCTTTCGCGGCACGCTGCGACACACTCTACCGACGGAATCCTCCTCCACCGCCCCAACGATCTCCGCCTCCGCCCCAGCTACGGTTACCGCCGCCAAAGCCACCCGAGTGCTGGTATTGCGAAAAGTTGTGGCTCTGGGTATCGCCACGAGCTCGATTTTGCGCTTCCTGATCCAGATCGCCGTATGAGCCGCTGCTCGGCTTCGTGTAACCGCTGCTCGCCGATGGATGCGATTGATCGTAGCTCTGTGTCCGGTTCTCAGCGTCCGAGGTGGCGTTCGGATGCGACTGCTCGTAGCTCTGCGCCGATGCCTGCGCCGTGGACTTATTCACCGTGTTCCAGCTTCCGTTATCGTACTTTTGCCATCCACTGCCGGTGTTCTTGTATACGTTGCCGTTGTGGTCGGCGTACATGTCGCCGCTGGATGTCTTACCCGCGGCAGTGTTCCCGTAGGCCGTGCCGGTTGCCCCCGCATACCCGCCTTTCGAGGTCTGGGCCGTCGCCTCGGAACCATACGCATTGCTGGCATGCTGCGTGTACGCTGTGTTTCCGTTCTTGCTGTACACTGACTGCCCCCACGAGCCATAGGCATTCGAGCCCTGCCGCGTGGCCGCCGACGCTCCGGTGTATGGGTTGTAAGCTTCGCCCTGCGCACGACTGCCGTAGGCCGTGTTTTCTTCGGCGCCGCGCGCATACGTCCCTGTGTTCGGGTTATACGACGTCCCCCAGTGCGCGCTGCCGTACGGACCGTAGGCCGCCCCGCCGTACCCATATGCTCCGGTGTAGGGGTTGTACGTGTGATAGCCGTATGTCGCGGCGTACGGGTAGTAGTAGCCACCATAAACGTACGGAGGATAGTAATAACCCGTCCCGCTCGCCACGATTGCACCCACCGCCGCGCCGGTAATGAACGCGCCCATATAGCCAGCTGTGTAGCTGGCCTGCACATCTCCACTCGGCATCGTTGCCTGCGTAACATAGGTGACGTTGTACACCGGCGAGCTTGGCGGAATCGTATAAATGACTTGCGGCACCGTCTGCGCCGTCTGCCACGGCCCGCTAGGACTGGACCCAACGAACCAGATCCCCTGATAGCACAGGTAATACTCGGATCCAACCTGAATCACTTTGTTCGGCGTGTTCGTGGCGTACGACATTGTCGTGCCGGTGATCGGCAGGAATTGCGGCGACCCAACGTAGGAGACCTTTACTTCCGCTGCCGCCTGCTGCGGATTCACCGTCGCCGTCGTCGGGATCTGTGCGATTAGCACTGCATCTTCTGCTTCCGGTGTTCCCGGGACGGAGGCCAATATAGTGCCTATCGGAGTACCCGGCGGTATCTGCTTGAAATCCGGGGGAAGGTTGTAAGTGCAAAACGTCCACGGCCCCATCGGACCCGACGCTGTAAACCACCGTCCCGAGGTCGGAAAGTAGAACGCGCCCGTCGGACCGTATTTGAACACCGGGCTGCCGGTGTTCGACGCATAAGAAAGCTGCGTACCGGGGATCGCGGTCCACTGAGGAAGGCCGCTAAAGACGATTATTTCCGCCGGAGTGGTCGTGTAGTACACCATCGGCGAGGTAGTCGCGCTGCCCGGCGGCGGAGGAATAAACTGCTTCAGACTCGCGAAGTTCGAATTCGCCGGAACAGCCGACATTCCCGGCGGCAGTTGCGTAGTCGCCGTAAACGTGCCATCCAGGCTGGTTGTCGTCATCCAACCCTTGCCGTTGAACAGGTAGTACGCTCCCCCACCCTGCACCTGGAATAGCGGCCAGTTCGCGTTCACCACAAATTGCAGGTTCGAGTTCGCGATGTTTCCCATCGCCGGCGAGCCATTGATCATCAGCAAGATCGCCGGCTTAACGCTGACGAAAATCGTCGGAGGCGTGTTGTTCAGATCGGCCGTCTGCGGCGGTGTCTGCGTCTTCTTGACGCTCGCCACCAGCCGGTCGAGCGAAATCGTCATCGTGGCCGCTGGGTTCAGGAACGTCCGCACCTGCACCCCTAACTGCTCGGATTTATCCGGCGGCAGTGACGGAAACGTCACACTCGTAATCTGCGGATTGCTCAGGAAGACCGTATGCGTGTCGAAGTTCACGCTGGTCTGCATCTGAGCTGTGATTACGCCCACCTGCTGCTTGCCGCCTGTTGGCGTGAGGGTGAATGCTAGACGGACATCCAGGGTCTGGTAGTTCTTCCAGTCATCCACCTGTGGCTGGTAGCAAACCAGCTTTCCGGATGCATTGCTCAGTGTCTTTGGCCAGCCTTTATCCTGTGCTCCTGCTAAAGCCCCTAGAACAATGACAGCGAATAGTGCCAAAAATGCATTTCCAACCACCGAACAGCCCCGACGAAAGCTCTCGGCGCGTCGCATAATCATCCGCCTTTCTGATGCGTCGGGTGCTCCATTCCCGCCGACGACGAGCGCATCTGTTGACGTTTTTTCTTGCATGGCAGGTCCTCTCCAGCCTCGCAATATGCCGCGTACAACACCACGCCCAGCGCCGTGAGCGTGATTAGGACCACCATTACAACCATCCCCACCATGACTTCGCACCCCCGGGACAGCGACAAGAGAATCTTGCAGGGATTATTACATAGCGAGACTTTGCAAGTGTTGCAATGCGCCGGTCCCTCGTTAGCTTGCTTCCGTTAAGTTGTAATTTGCCAGGCCAGCATTATGAACCACTCCCGGCACACTCCGCCAGCCATAGCAATCCTGTATCGCAAAGCGCTCATGCTCCGGACGAACCGACAATAGAGCTGAATGTTTCATCCTTGGAAACGGCTTCGATCGCTTCCACCAGATCCGGAGCGATTCGCGACTTGTACACATATCCCGACGCCCCCGCAGCAAATGCGCCTCTCACCATTTCCTGACCCTCCAGCACCGACATGAAGATGAATTTCGATTGGCACCCCGCGCGGTGGAGTTTCCGCACCACTTCAAATCCCGACATATCGCCCAATGCCACGTCCAGAATCGCGATGTCCGGCTCCAGCACGGGGATTTCCTTCAATGCCGCTGCCCCGCTCGTGAGTTTCCGCTGGACCTTGAAGTCGGGCTCCAACAAATGCCCCACCATTTCCAATACCTCGGGATTGTCGTCGACCAGCACCAGGCGGACGGACGATTTCAGGTTCTTGGTTCCTCGCATCTCGTCAACCGCTCAGTAACTATGAATACGTGGGTCAACATTACTGGGCGGGTGCACACCTGCCTACTGGCAAAAATAGGGGGTTTGGCACTCGAAAATGCTAGTGGTCTAAGGGAGGAAGCCCGCGAGACAACGGTTTTGTGTCAGGGCGCAACTTCACCCGCCGCGGCGGGCGGAAAAAACTCACGTTCCGAGCAGCTTCGTATCAGGGTATGACTTTACAAGTCGCGCGACTTCAGCAGCGTCGTTAAGCCCTTCGTTTTTGTTCATCACCAGGCGACTGTAGTCGCCGAGGGATCTGCATTTTCGATTTTTCCGTAGCCTCTTTAGTCATGCCGTAACGATCAAAGATACGTCCGGCCCTTAGCGCATGGAAAATTCTCGAGAGCGAGAATCAGCCCGAGGTCATCTGCCGCTTGATGGCATACTCCAGCAGCTCTGCATTCGTCTTGAGCCCCAGAGTCTCCATCATGCGGTATTTGTGGAAGGCAACCGTTCCCGGCTTGAGGTTCAGCTCGTTGGCAACTTCCTTCATCGACATTCCCTCAGCCAGCAGTTGCAGAATCTCGCTTTGTCGGGTCGTGATCTGCGCATCCGCCGTCGCCGCCTTGCCCTGATTCAGTAGGAAATTCACTGTCTCACGCGCAACCAGAGGTGACAAATACGATTCCCCTCGTAAGACCATCCGCACGGCGTTCACCAGTTCCTCGGCCGCCGACTGCTTCAGAACATACGCGGATGCGCCGCGGCGAAATGCTTCGGCCGCAACCTCGGGCGCCTGGTTCATGGTCATAAAGACGAGCTTGACGGAAGGCAGCTTCTGCTTGATCTGCTGTGCCGCATCCAGACCGTTGAGGTGTGGCATGGCAATGTCGAGTATGACCAAATCAGGCTTCAGCGTTATCGCCGATTTCACCAGGCTGCGGCCATCGGTTTCCACCCCGACCACTTGATATTCCGGCTCCAGGAGACTCCTGCAGGCGTCCGCCAGCAAGCGATGATCGTCCGCCAGCAACAGTCGTGCACTCGGCTTGCGCTGCATATTCATGGCACGCGTCCGACTAGAATGGAATTCGTTGCCAAGTATACGACGGCTTCTGCCGCGCGTCCTGATTACTCAATCGATAGCACTTAAGATTAGTGGTTCCGTCGCTCAGTGGAGCCTTCAGATCGACTAATTGCGCTCACTTGCATGGCGACTAATCTAACCGCGCGACAAGGATCGCCAGGAAGAGCTGTCCACTGATCGCTTCGCCGATGGCCAACATGCGGCTGGTCGGGCCCGTATCGCCGTAGCCCAGCGTGCTGAGAGCGCAAAAGCTGGAGTAGATCCAATCGACAACCGCGTCATTGGGCCTTCGGTGTTGGTGACTGAGGAGGCATTAAAGTATTCCGCGATTTGATAACCGTGTGCATAGGCAACTTCTAACAAAAGGTATTCTGCCACTGCGCCTTGAATTCGCACAGCATGAATCGGGCCTGCACGAAAAACCTGCACCAACAGGATGTAATCAATAACCAGAATTGCCGCGATGGTCCACCCGTCATTCCATGCCAGACTGTAACGACCCGGCACGCCCACTCTGTCCATCGAAATATCAATGTGGGAATCGCCACCGCAATGCCAATCGTCAGCAGCGCTCGCCGGCCTCACGCAATGGCCACTCCGGCAATCAGCATGAGTGATCCCACAATGTCCGACGCCAGCTTGATATTGACGCGCTGTCCCCCACCGCCGGTAGCACAAATATCGAGATGACGAGCAGCACCAGAAATAACGATAGACTCGCCTGCGACTGCCAGGTCTGGGCAATCAAATCTCGAGCTTTGGCTCGGATCGCCGTCGTCATAGCCGACTCGCGCTGGACCCATCCGCGCGAAATCACCTGGGACGGCATAGCCGCCGCCCCGGGCAATCGAGACAATCTGGGGAATTTTACTTCGTTGTTGTCGTCGGCAGTCCTTGTATGGTTCCGGCAATTCCCTTGTTAAGCAGCGCTCGAACAACGACACGACGATTTTCCGCCTGTCCTTTCTCGGTTTTGTCGTTACCGACCTGGCGGCTCTCACCCATCGCTCCCGGAGCCATCATGTTGGTCAAAGGAACATGCCCCTGCTGGATCAGAATATTGGTGACATTGTTGGCGCGGTCTTCGCTTAACTGCTGGTTGAAGGCCGCGTTGCCCACGGCAGAGGCGTAGCCCTTCACTTGAATGTTATAGCCGTTGTACGTCATAGCCTTCTGCACTAGTGCCATCAACGGCGCAGTGTACTTCGGATCGACATTGGTTTGACCGTTGCCGAATAACACGGTGACTTCGTCGAGGATATAATAATCGTCGAGCTGTCCGAACCGAGCACTGTTGGCGGCGATGGCTGCCTTATTCGCCGCAATCTCCTTCTGCTGCTTGTCGAGAGCCTCCTGCTGGGCCTTCAGGGCTGCGTTCTGGGCAGCCAGTGCGTCAGCCTGCTGCTGCAGTTCAGCCTGATTGGCAGCGGCCTTGACTGCCGTCTCGTGAACAGCAGCTTGGGCCGACTGTGCCTGTTCGAGGTCTCCGCCCGTGAACCTGACCCAAGTCGCCACCAGCTGGTTCTGTGCGTTGTAGCTACCCTGCACTTCGCATGCCAGGCCAGGGATCAAAGCAGCCATGGACATGTCTTTCCTGCGGGCCTTGAGAACACCCTGTAGCTGCTGCACATCGGTACCGTCATTCAGCACGACGACGATATTCCCAGTATCCGTTTTCATGGTCATGGTGTTGCCGGTACGACTGATGATGACGCCCTTTATCTTTAGGGACTGAGCGAAGGCAAGCGTGCTCACGGCCACCGTTGCCAAGAGTGTGGCAATTGCGATCAATCTCGTTGCGTTGATGCGGTAATTCATGGATCTTGCCTCCGAATTGGGCTCTCCGAGTGACAACTGACATTCATCGTCACCGGCGGGTGGGGTTTGTGAAATCATTCGCGTTCACGACCAAACCATGGTGGTTTCGGGGTGCAATGACTGTTCAACATTCGGCCTGAGCTTCGATCCGACCCTGGCCTATAGCTTTCTCGAAGACTGCATGATCTTGCTCCGCTTGGTCAGTATAGGCTTTGCTAAAGCCAGCGACAGCTTTATCAAAAACATGCTTTTGCCAATGTATCCCGCCATCATCGCGGGATCGCCGGAGCGGGCGTGAGCACGAGCCAACGTCCCAGCCGCAGAGTGTGGCGTAGTCCAACATGGCGGATGGATTGAACAACTCGACTGGCGATTTGATTTTCATATCCACGCAACTGCTGCACATAAAAATGGTGTCCGCCTCGGCCGTGCGTCCAGCCCAAGAACACGTCGCTTGCAGCCTGCATCAGGTGCTGGCCTACGACTACACGCTCCCCGTGGTTAGGGTATGTGCTTTTGCCAACTAAGGTCTCCAAAACCGACGGCCCCGCCTCGTTGTAACTCCCTTTCCATCAGAGTTCCACGCACGCAATACGCGGTCCGCACCTGTACTTCCTGCCGGCCGGCAACTGCAAAAACTACTAGTGGAGGAGAGGCAGTATTGGTGGTGGTGGTGGTGGTGTCATGGGGAACCGAAGCCACTCTTGAAGATCGAGAATCGAGAAGCATTGCTTTTGTCAACAGGTTACGCCGCTGGGCACTGCGTGCCGAAAATTGTCCCTCGCTCTCATTTCATAAATGCGCGCGGAGTCCCAAACCGAATTCCTTACGGGGCCTTAGCGGCACGGCTGAAGCCGTGCCTGTTCCAAACCGATTGGTGAGATAGCGTTTAGCTAAAGACGACTGTCTTGTTCTGGTACACGAGGACTCGATTTTGCAAATGCCAGCGAACTGCGCGTGCAAGCACGACCCGCTCCAGGTCGCGTCCCTTGCGTAGCATATCCTCTACCGTATCGCGATGCGAAACGCGAACCACGTCCTGCTCGATAATCGGCCCCTCATCCAACGTTGCTGTAACGTAGTGGGCAGTGGAGCCAATCAATTTGACCCCGCGGTCAAAAGCTTGGTGGTACGGCTTTGCGCCAACGAACGCCGGCAGAAATGAATGATGGACATTGATCGTCCGCAGCAGGTAGTGGCCAACAAACTCGGGTCCCAGAATCTGCATGTATCGCGCCAGCACGATCAGGTCGATGTCTTGCCCGATCAAATCCATCATCTCCTGCTCGCACTTCCGCTTGTCCTGCGGAGAGGTCAGCAAATGAAACGAAATCCCATGGAAGTCGGCCAGCGGCTTGGCCTTATCCTCGCTGCGGATGATGGTGACAATGTCGCAAGCCAGTTCACCGGTGCCGTGCCGATACAGCAGGTCGGCAAGGCAATGGTCGTATCCCGAAACCAGGATGACCACCTTGGGGCGATGATCGGTCAGGGCCGGGTGGTACTTGATCTTGTATTGCTCGGCCAGAGGGTTAAAGTACCTCTCAAAGTCAGAGACTGGAATGTCGAAGCGTGCGAGGTCCCACTCCAGCCGCGAAAGGAACATTGCCCGGCCACTGTCTACGTGATCGTCGGCGTGCAAGATTCGACCATTGTGGGTTACCAGAAACTGGGTGATGGCCGCCACCACACCCTTATGTGCATTATCAACAGGAGTGCTAAGCAGCAAAACAGCTGTACTCATAGCTGCATTCTAGGACGCAGGACGTCGTGCTCTCGCGCTTCGAAATATTTCCGTAGCGGTCAACAAGGCGATTCCCGCCAAATAGTCCGGGTTGATCCTCGATTCTCTGTAGGTCTGCTTGCATTGCTTATTCTCCCCGATGGTGTGTAATTTTGCAGCGAGGAGCAATGTTTTTCTAGCCGGCATTCAGTTAGTGGTAAAACAGAAAGCCTTATGGCTACCAGAAGCGGAGACCAGGGCTTCCAGAAAGGCGCGCGGGATTATGCTGCATATCTCGAGACAGCCGAGGGCCGATTACGGACAGACTTGGTGTTCGCCAATCTGCAAGAGTTTCTGCGCACATCGCAGACGGTGAAAACACTGCATGCGCTGGATGTTGGATCCGGCACGGGAGCCATTGCGGCACGCCTAGCGCAGCTAGGTTTTCAGGTCTCCCAACTGGATTCCTCTGAGGAGATGCTCAATATAGCGAGACACACAGCAGACAAAGCGGGGGTCATGGACAGAGTTACCTTCGTGCACGGCGACGCTGGCCAATTAGCGGATCTGTTTGGCGCCGCAGCGTTCGATGTAATTCTTTGCCACAACCTACTCGAATACGTCGACGACCCAACTCTCGTATTGCGTGGTGTGGCTCGCACGTTACGAGGCAATTCGGCGATACTATCGATCGTCGTGCGCAACCAGATGGGAGAAGTCCTCAAGGCTGCGATCCAGGCGGGCGACCTGACGGCTGCCGAAACCAATCTCAGCGCTGAGTGGGGATTTGAGTCCCTGTACGCAGGCCGAGTACGACTCTTTACCTCGGCTGGCTTGCGCGCCATGTTGACGTCGGAGTCGTTGGAATGGATCGCCCAGCGAGGTGTACGCGTCGTTGCCGACTATTTGCCGCCGAACATTTCTCGAACAGCCCAGTACGGACGAATCTTCGAACTGGAACGCAGGCTCGGCGCACGGCCGGAATTTGCTGCGATTGCCCGCTACACACACTGCCTGGCGCGCCGGAGGGAGAATCGCACGTGACGAATTTGTCAGGCGAAGCTACGGGTTCGCTGGTCGCGAATACAGCAGCCGGGATTTCGCTCGGGCTGGGGCTCACCAATGAATGCAATCTCTCCTGCGCTTTCTGTTATCGCGATCCGGCCCGTACAGATCGTCTGACGCTGGAGGAGGTTAAGTCAGTGATGGAGCGCCTGCCGGTTCGTTCTGTGAATTTGGGGACGGGCGAGAACGGAATGCATCCCGACTTCAGGGCGATTCTGGCGTACCTGCGCACGCAACCGGTCAAGCTCACGATTACTTCCAACGGTCACAGCGTCGCCGTTTTGGAAGACAGCGAACTGCGCGCTTTTCATGACATCGAGTTCTCGCTCGATTACCCGACGCAAGCGGAGCAGGACATGCAGCGTGGACCGGGCAACTGGGCGCTCGTTCAGGAACAGGCCGCGCGTTGCGTGAAGCTGGGTGTGCCTGTGACTGTCGTCGCGGTCATGATGAAGTCGAATTACCTGCGCCTGGCAGAGGTCGCGCGAGTCGCCAAAAAGTTCGACGCGCCCCTGCGCGTGAACGTGTATCAGGCGGTGCGATCCGACATCTATGCGCTCTCCTACGAAGAGTATTGGGAGGGCTTCCGGCGCCTCTTTCGAGAAACCGATGTGATCGCCATTGGCGAACCGCTAGTGCGAGCTCTGGCAGGGCTGCCACCGCTTCCGGGAGGATGCGGTGTAAGCACGGTGCGGGTTACGCCGCGTGCCACGACACAGCCCTGCGTGTATTGGCCTGGACCCGGCGAGCCGTTGACTGAGTTGATCTCGACAGGCACCGGCATTGTGGACTCGGCACCCTTCGAGCAAGCACGAACGATCCCCGAGGCATGCCAACCGTGTGAGTTCCGGGACTCTTGCCATGGCGGATGTGCGGGACGGCGACGCTTGCAAGGGGCGTTGCTGCAGCCCGACTATTACTGCCCGATCATTCGCGGAGTACGGCCCAAGATCGAGGTCCGGATGGCCCCTAATCGCGACCTGCCCAAACTGAGCAGTTCCTGCACGACCGTAGTCGTCGCCAGGTAGAGACGCGAACAACTCAGCTTGCGCGGTTCCCCAAACTGGAATTTCGACTCGCTGCCCTCGCTCAGGATTTCGGCTACGGGCTCCCCACTCACCCCATCCATCAGGTGCAAAGGCGGCAGCTGCCGGGGACCCCGGTTAACGCCCGCAGGGCGCGTCAAAGTACGCTTCCTCCACCGAGATTAAAAACCAAGGGGGTTACAGCACGATTATACCTAAACTATTACAAACAAAATTACTTATAGCAGCTAAAATGGGAATTTACACACTGCAGATCAGACGACGAAGGACGTGGACACAGCAGGAGGTTGACGAGAGAGTGGGTAGTGGATCTTGGTTAGTGGTTAACCCGCTGCGCTATGTACGTATTCAGAAATGCGCAGAATTCGATTGCCTCGGCCGGCAGTTTTCTTCCCCGATTTGCTGATCTCGTGAAATTCCAAGGTCTCGATCGTGCAGAACCCTACCATTACCCTGGCGGATGATGTGGCAGTGACAAACAGGACCATCGACGCGCAGGACGGGCCGCTTGTTCTCGTTGGTCATTCTTATGGTGGCGTCGTGATCACGGAAGCCGGTAACAACCCTAAAGTGGCCCGACTTGCCTATATCGAGGCTTTCGCGCCCGATAGCGGCGAGTCAGTCGGGTCGTTGATCAAGGACCCTGTTCCTGGAGCGCCGGTGCCACCGATATTGCCGCCGCAGGCCGGATTTGTTTTTCTTAACCGCTCGAAGTTTGCAGCGTCCTTTGCTGCCGATGTGGAACCGGAGTTGGCCGCCTTCATGGCCGATTCTCAGGTCCCCTGGGGACTCGATGCGCTCAACGGTCGAGCCACCAAGCCTGCGTGGAAGTCCAAACCAAGCTGGTACCTGGTAAGCAGGGACGACAAGATGATCCCTCCCGATGGTCAACGTGCCATGTCCAAGCGCGCTCGATCCAAGACAATCGAGGTGAAGGGAAGTCACTCTGTTTACGTCTCCCAGCCGGAGGCAGTGGCAGATCTCATCGCGGAGCAGCACAGGGCAAAAAATAGTTGGAGGTCTCGGTTTGCAGCGTTGGCGTGCAGGCGGTCGATAGAGACCGCCTGTTCCTTCATTGTCGCTCCGGGGTGTAGGAGCTCTGGATGAATCCAGGGTGCATTGTCACCGAAAACATTGGCGCCGGGTGCGCCGCTTATTGCGCGGGCATCCATTTGTCGGAACCCGTCAGCTTGACGGCCACGTTGGTGAAGAAGATGTGGAGCGGTGCGCCGTCGGCGGTTCCGCGGTGCTCGGTGGAGACCAAAAGCGGCCCTGCCTTTTTGTAGCCCGCCCAGGTGCAGATCACTTCACTTGGCTTCGTAGGCCCGCCGCGGTGGTAGAACATAGCCTCAATGCGGTTGTCTTTGCCGATGTAGAGGTCCCAGGTATCGCCGGGCGTGTAACCACCGGCTTCCGCAGGATACTTAACCGAAACCAGTTGAGCCGAACCGGTGCCTATCGGCAGTTTCTGCATTCCTTTATCGGTAACGGTGGCGCCGGTGTCCCAGTAAACGTGGAAGGGGAGCAGAAACCAATAGTTATCGTTGACGAAACTTGGTTGAACTTCGTTTTTGACGTTGTCGGGCTGGCTGCTGAGTTGGTTGGCGTTGTAGGTAACCTTGACCGGTTTGCCCTCTTTGTCTTTTCCCTCGAAGGTGATCTGGTTCGTCTTGGGCTCCCAGGTCCACGCGTGACTAGCTTTGAACAGCCCGGTGATTTCCCCGTTCCAGGTGTAGCGGACAGCCTCGACCTGGTCCCACGAATCGAGACCATAGGTTTTGGCGAGTTTTTCGAGGATGGGATTGTGCTGCTGCGCCCAGGAAGTTGTTGCGAGAACCAGGAGCCCAAAGACCAATAGAAGGCGTAGCACTTTACCACAGCGCAAATTTGTCATGGAGGCTCTCCTTGGTGAAACCAACGATGGTGTTGGATGACGGGCGGCGGCTTGAGGACACGGAGATGTATTGTAGTGGAATCGCGGTTCCGTGTCGCCGTTTCGCGGTCAGGAATCGTTTCCGCTTCTACCCGACGCCGAGGCATTGGGCTCACTTCATTCCGCCGCTTCGCGGCGCGCTTTGGCGCCATCCCAACCGTGAGATCCACGGTGATTTTGCGACCCAAGGCGGCTAATCGATTGAGGATTGCGGCGTGGCCGGTCCAGTGACTCGGCGCAGAAGAATGACTGCAGCGGTTATCGCGACGGCTCCGTACTCCAGCAGCATGACCCAGCCGGGAAGTACAAACGGACGTCGCAGCGTGCGCAGATGCCAAACCAGATACGTGGGGATGATGCTCACCGTCCAGAGGATGAGGGGCAGTGTCGAGACCGATCGCACGAACGGCAGCAGCCAGAGCAAATACCACGGAAACACCGCGGGCGCACATAGAAGCGAGGCCGCCATAGGCCAGGCGAATGCATCCGCGGACGGGCCCTGGAATCTGGTTCTGAACCAGATCGCAACAAGGACGCCGACGAGAACTGCCAGTCCCGCTACAAGCTGTGGAGCCGCCACTCGCCGGAGCGCTGCAAACACTGGGTCGTTAAACCCAAAGCCCTGGATGTAAGTTCCAAGCGACCCGATTGGAATTCGCCCTTGGCTGAAAAACACTAGATAGAGGAGTGCGAACACGATAGTCGCCAGCAGAGCGTCGCGAACCCGAACGCGGCGCCAGTAGAGGGGCGCTAGCACAAGAGGGAGAAATTTTACGGCGACGGCCAGCGCGAATGCGACGGCTGCAATCGCGCGCCAGCGGCGCAGCAGCGCGGCGAATGACACGACCAGCAGCAGTACACCGAAAATGTCGATATGACCGCTGCCCGCTACCTCCGTTGCCAGCAAGGGGTGCCATGCGTAGGCGAGGATCCAGTGGGCGCCTTGCCCGGTACGGCGCAAGACATCGAGCAAGACGAAAACAACGCCAAGGTCGCAAATGACAAATCCCACTCGCATCGCGAAGGTAGACTCACGAATCGCAGTGACGGCGCGAAAGAAGAGCTGAGCTCCCGGCGGATAGAGGCTGGGTAGATCCGGATTGTTCAGGCCGCGCGTCTCGGCCGTGTGCAACCCGGCGAACGCGGGATCGCCGGGGATCACTACATAAGGGCTATAGCCAAGCTGCTGCAGGCGACCGTCCCAAACATAGCGGCGAACATCGTCATCGGAACCCGTGGGAATGACCAGGAAAGCAATGTGCCACAGCGCAGCCAACAGGAGACCGATGACGATTACACGCCTGGGGAAGTTCGGGGTGCAGAAGAATTCGCGGATAGCGAAAAGATATGCGATGCCGGCTATCCATAGCGGAATGATGGGGAAGGCTTCGCCATCGCCGCCGAAGCTGCGCGCGCAGATGATCAGAGACACCAGCAGAATGGCTCCGAGGCCGTAAAGCCTGTGCGAGGGCGTGAGGTTCACTGGTCTCCACCGGCACTTCGGGACCGCGGCACGAACTGTTGCCACTGTTGCAGCCACGTGGCCGTGCGAGGCGCCCGCGACGGGGCAAGCCGGAGTTCCGCAGCAAGGCGGGTCAAGTCGTCCTCCACGTCAATGTCATAGAAGGGATCGGTAAAGCCGACCGAAAGCTGAAGTCTGCGAGCGCGATCCAGCAGACCGTTGAGAGCAGTGTCGGTTCCCATCCCGTGGCCATGAAAAAGCGCAGCATGGTCAGCCTTTGCGCCAACGAGGTAATAGCCACCGTCATGGGTCGGTCCAATCACCACGTCGTTGGTCGTGAGTAACTCGAACGCACCGGTGAGAACCTCAAGTGGAAGGTGCGGGCTGTCGCTGTTGAAGGCGATGACGTGCCGAGCGCAGGTCGTGAACCGTGCAAACACTGACGTAAGACCTGCCGCAAGACCTTCCCCTCGCTGCGCTACGACTGCTATTTCACTTCTGACCAAATAAGTCAGCTCTTCGACGTCGGATGCAGGACACATGATGGCAACCTTTACGCTGGGCAATGAGCGCGCCAGTGCCATGGTGTCGTCGAGTAGGCAGCGATAAAGCTCGGTTACAACTTCCACGGGAAGGCTTCGCGCTAAACGGGTCTTCACCGTTCCGGGTCGCGGCGCCTTGGCCATGATGACCAGCGTGCGGTCACTGTCGGCCGAATGCAGGATGGTCTTTCTCGCTTCCATTCAAGATTGCCGGGTGTTCCGGCTTAGTGGTTTCCGGTGTCCGAAATAATATTGCACGATTCGGCTGAGGATGAACCACGCCGCGCCGAAGGTGCCCCGAAGCGTGCCACTGATCTTCGATTTCCCGATTCGCGGGTAGTAGCTGACCGGCACTTCGACAATCCGGAATCCGCCGAGCGCGCCCTTCAAGATCATCTCGACTGCCCAGCCATACGTCTCTTCCTGCAAGGCGAGCTGCCCGAGGACATCCGCACGCGCGGCGCGAAACGGACCCAAATCGCTGATTTGCTGACCATACAATACTCGGATCACGGCGGCAGCGAGTCGGTTACCAAATGCGGAGTGCCACGGCAGCGCGCCCGTCACGTTGTGTTTCGCAAGGCGCGAACCCAGCGTGATGTCCGCTCGGTCCTCCGCGATGGGCGCCAAGAGGAGCGGAAGCTCATCGGGTCGATCGCTGTAGTCGCCGTCGAGGAACACGGCCACGTCGGGCGCATTGGCTGCGGCCAGCCCGGTCAAACAGGCACGCCCGTATCCGCGACGGGGTTCGTGGAGAACGCGCGCTCCCGCCTTTTTGGCAATCTCGGCCGTCCCGTCAGTGGATTTGCTGTCGACCACAAGGACTTCGGTGACCAGATGGGCGGGGAGATCGGCGAGAACGCGTCCGATTGCCTGCGCTTCGTTATGCGTGGGGATGATGACGGAGACGCGCATTGAACTCGGCTTAGAGCAACCACCGCGGAGCGTTGGGCCGGCGCTGTGCCAGCCAGGCGTCGACGCCCCACGCTCGCCCGGCGCTTCCGATTGCGAGCCCAAGCGAGGCGAGAACAGGAACCAGCAGTTCCCAGATCCATGCAGTACCCCACTCCGACATCCAAAGACTGCCGAGATACAAGAACGCGACAAAAGCCACGGGGCGCGTGAGGAGACCAAGGATGAGTAGCACCCCGAGAGAAATCTCCAGCATTGCCTGCATGGGAGCCGCAATGGCAGCGTGGCTCGCCGCCTGTTCCATCACCGCCTTCCATAGAGCGGGCGAGTGGCCCTTCTCAATGTAGTAGTGGATCAATCCAGCATAACCGGCTGGCGTGTAGAGTCCCTTGCCCAAATTCTCGAAGAACACTGATACAAACATTGCGCCAATCGTCACGCGAACCAATGCCAGTCCGCAGGCGGCGTCGGCTTTGCGGACCGAATTTTGGGTTGGGCTTGCGTTCATGGTTGCTCCTCGAATTAAGACAGTTCTTTCGCGGTGATCTCGTATTTGAAATTCTCAGGATCCAGGCTGTCGAGTGTTCCCTCGGCCGTTTGTGCCTGCGGGTACATCAGGAAGGGGAGAGTCGTGCCGCTGGATCCCGGCAATTCGACATCCTGAGCGAAGTTATAGGCCATCCAGTTCATCTCCCAGGATCCGAACAGGCGCTTGCGGGCGCTGGTCACCATCTCGTCGCTCAACGGGCGGTTCCCTGGTGGCTCCTCGAGAACCACCTTTCGTACGTCGGCTGGATCGACGGGCACCCAGCCGAATTCCGTTAAATAGACCTCGGCACGGCAGTGCTGGGCCTTCGTTACTTTTTCGGAGGAGGCGCCGAGACTCTTGTAGCCCAGCTCGGATTTCGCTACGCGAATGCCGTAAACGTCGCGCGCGGGGAGGCCGGACGCACGCGCAAGTCCGACGTAGAGAGCATTCAGGTCGGCACACTTGCCGCCCAGGTAACCAGTGTTGAGCAGCACGCTGATGTCGCCGCGGCCGCAGCCGCGCACCTTGGGATCGCGAAACGTCTTGTCGACGACCCACTCGTAAATCGCACGCGCTTTCTCGACATCGGTGTTGGCATCCTTCGTGATCTCGGTCGCAGTCGTCTTTACAATTCCATCGGTCGGAATGTATTTGTGCGGCTGAAGATAGTATTTCAACTCGGCGGGGGCGGTTGGCCGAGCGGGGCGGGGCTTGGATAGGTCTACCGAGTAATTCTTCAGAGCCACTTGGCTGGTCAGCGTCAGGACTGGTTTTACGTCCGCAGGGAATGTTGCAACGATGATACCTAAGCCCTGTTGCTTGCTTTCTACCATTCTTGCCTTGCCGCCGTCAGCGCTGAACCGGTTCGAAACCGTCTTCTGAAAAGGCGTGTTCTGAATCAGGGCTGCCGCTAGCCATACTTTCGTTTCTCCCGCAGGCTTAAGAACTTCTGCGCGAGTTGTCACTTCGAAGGTGCGCCAATCCTCGGCAGGAGGATGCTGCGCAAATGAGAGTTCAGCTCTCGAGAGCGTGAGACCGGCGAACCCAAGGCTGGTGGATCGTAAAAAATCACGCCGATGCATGATTCACCTCTAAGTGGGGCGTGTTGCCCGCGTCGGATACTTTACCAGTTTTTCGGTTATCTGCCGGCAATGTTCGAATGTGTCCTGCGAACTGCCGGTTACTGGTTTTAGCAACGGGAGAAGAGGAACGCCAAGCTCCAGGGGACAAATGATTCTGGCTGGTAACGTCCCGGTTCAAAAAGTCTAACCTAACGTTCCACTTACGCGAATGCTCAGGAAAAATCTCGATGCTGCCCAAGATGTAACTTGCTTGCCACAAATCGATGCGTTGATGTCTGCGTTGGGATTAAAGTAATGTTCAGTACGAGCGTGCGTCGCGACGTGCGAGCCAGCCGCAGTTAACCGCGCCCGACGCCAAGTTAGCACACCGGGAGGTCAAAGCATGTTCTTTCCACGGATGACCTCGACATGTATCTCTAAGGGTGTAATGGCATGCACCGTGTCGGTTGCGATAACCCTCGCCGTGGTCCCGACCTCTGCCCAACGTGCCGAAATTGACTCCACCAAGTCAGTCATTACCGTGCACGTCTTCAAGTCCGGGCTTTTGTCTGGCTTCGCACACGATCATGTCATCCAAGCGCCTGTCGCATCAGGTGGCATTGACGCGCAAGAGAAATCCCTAAGCCTCAGCTTCAACGTTGCCGACATGAAAGTGCTTGATCCCGGTACCAGCGACTCCGAACGAAAAGACATCGACGAGACCATGAAAGGGCCGAAGGTGCTCGACGGCGAACAATTCCCCGCGATCAGCTTTACATCAAATTCTGTGAAAGCCTTGGGAACTGATCGCAACGAAGTCACCGGCACGCTCAAGATCCACGGCGTTTCCCGTCAAATTACAGCACCCGTAACGTTCCACGACGGGAAGTACAGCGGATCGCTGACCCTGAAGCAGACCGACTATGGCGTCACGCCTGTCAAAATCGCCGGGGGCACCGTCCGCGTGAAGGACCAGATCACCATCGAATTCGAAGTTGTGCCGACATCGACGGCCACCCATGGAGCGACTCACTAAACGCTGCCAATCTGCTCACCCGAGCAGCATTGGCAGGAGCACTCCCAGTGATAACACTATTATAGGAACCACAATCTCTCTGAACCAAACGCCACATGGATGATTTTCCAGCACACACCCCCGCGTGGCTTGACCTCCGTGTTCCGGATGGGAACCGGCATTTCCCCAAGAGTGGGCACAGAGGTGGGGGCCAAAGAAAGGGGCCAAAGCATAGGCTCTGGCCCGGATGGGTTCATTTTGATGCTGGTTATTTTGCCAAGCGGCGGCGAACAATACCCGCGAGTCCGACTGCTCCGGAAGCCAGTAGCAGCAGGCTCGAGGGCTCGGGGGTGGTTCGCGAGCCCGATCCGGAGAGCGGCGCGATGTCGTCGAGCGCTGGGTCGAGAAACTGCTCTGACGTGAAGGTTGCAGTACTGATGTTTTTGGTTGCGGCATAGTCGGCGAAGAAGAGATTGCCGTTGTTGGAGGCCACAAACAACAGACCTTTCCCATTCTCAGCCGCCTGATCAAACGTATCGCCCGAGGTGGTAATCTGGCCGACCACGGTGCCGTCGGGCCTGATCTGCTGGATGTGGTTCGCGCTGTTGACGAACAGGTTTCCGGTGAACGGGTCGAAGCTGATTCCGTGAGCAAACAGACCGGAAGCAATGCGTGTGGTCACGAAGCTGGAACCATTGAACACAATGCTGCCGAAGTTGCCCGTGCCTCCGTCAGGCGCGGTGGTGTAGTAATACTGACTGGTCAGCGGATCGAAGATGACGCCGCGGATGTCCGTATCGTTGCCGGTGACAGGAAAAGAGGTACCCGCAGATCCAAACGGAAGTGGAACGACCGAAATGAACGCGTTCTGGCCATTGGCCATGTTCCAGACCGCAGTGTTGGTGGAATTGAGCGCGAGGTGATACGACTGAAAGGCGCTGCCGACATTGACACTCGTGACCGGGCCGCTCGTCGCCAGTTCTTCACTCAAGAATCCGGTGCTCTGGCCGGCAACCATCAAGGTCGGGTTCTTGATGAGCGGATCGAACAACAGCCCGTCCGCGCCCGGGGTCGGATTCAGATTCACGACCGAACCTAGTGTCAAGCTGACACCTGGGTCGTAGGTGAATGAGACGTTGTGTACGTTAGCCCCGCCGGCAAACGTCGTGAAATCGATCGTACCCTTAACGTTTTGAGCGAAGCCGCTCAAAGCGGTCAGCAATACAGCTGCGCATAGAGCACGCAAGCCACTCCTGGCCATAGTTCCTCCCTCTAGATTAATTTTTCCCTCGAGTCGTCTACCCGATCAGCAGACAAGAAAGGCAAGCCTGGACACTACGTTCCGCTGGAAGAGTATGTTTCGAGCCAAGGCGAAAGTCAAGCAACATCGCATGAAATACTAGACAATTCTGCAAGAATCAGCGTGGGTATGCCACTACCTCCGTGGTTCTGCGGAGGAAGCTATTACCCACCTTATGGGGCATGACTACTAGTCATGAACTTTATTTGATAGCACTATAGTGGTAGTAAGCTATCCAAGTAATCTCGTTTCCCCATTGCCTCATCAACACGGTTTTCCGACATTTGCCGAGTGCGGCTTCACCGGCTTCTGCGGCATCACCTGTTGCGCCTTCTGGTGACGCCTGGTCGAGGGTTGCGGTTCGTTTCACCGGGCGCTCTGCGGAACGTGGGTGGTGCGACATGGGTGTTCTTCTCTATCTGCTGACCGCGCTCTTGATTGCGTAGCTGTGGCCGCTCCGGGTATGGCGTACTTGAGGATGCCGACGCCCTGCTCCTTAACCGCTTCCCAAGCGTCATTCAGCTTCATGGCCTTGCGGTATTCATCGACCGCATTCGTGTAATCGTCCAGCACCCCGGCATCTTCCGCAGTCGAGCGGATGGCGTCGTCGAGCGAAGAGGCGAAGAGGCAAACTGGGACACGTAGCGTGTGGCCATGGGCGTCAGCTTCATCTGCTCGGCGGTCGAGAGTCGTTGTCCGGCATTGGAGAGGAACTGTCGCGCCTCCGAGTAAGTCGGGTCTCCGAGGTTGGGGTCGGTGGTTCGCCTAATGAAATCCTTCATCACTTTGAGCATCTGGCCACCGCGTGAGGCGTCATCCGCAAAACGGACGACATCGGAATCTTGACCAGCCGATACTCGATCCCCGAGCCTCGACTTCGGACTCGTTCATGCCCACCCGGGCAAGTTCCGGATCGGTGAACATGCAGAAAGGGATGGGCCGATTTAGCGTAGTGCGATGGCCGCCGTTCAGGTTGTCGCGCACGATGCGGAAATCGTCATAGGCATCCACATGTTCATCATAGAAGGCCGGAGCAACGGTCTTAGTGTGCTCATCAATTACGCACGTGAAGGTGAAACTCGTGCCCAAGTAGCCGCCGGAACCCTGCACGCGGGCGTTGCCCAGCATGTCTCGCGCGATCGTGGTGTGATCTGTGAAATGCCCTTGAGTGCCATGGTCGGCCTGAATCTTTGCGGAGATTGCAGACTGGCAGGGAGCCACAGCGGACAAGTAGTTTAGACGCTTAAGCGTCTAATCTGAGAATTTATCTCCCACAATTCAGGCAGCCAGCAGTTGAACAACGTGCTGTATGGATTGATCTGCCTTTCGGTAAGCAGTTTCGATAG
>Ga0306920_100001799_pt1 | contig 26660 bp, 30 predicted proteins | sample flu12Cox44000170_FD_204666 | JGI IMG/M metagenome (GOLD analysis project Ga0306920, IMG submission 204666) | Lab enrichment of tropical soil microbial communities from Luquillo Experimental Forest, Puerto Rico - flux4day.12C.oxic.44.000.170 (v2)... | ecosystem: Environmental > Terrestrial >...
TCCACCGCCCCGGTGACGCGCACGGTCACGACCTTGGTCGCTCCTTCGGCGTCGCCCGCCATCTGGCCGGCCAGGTCGATGCACGCCGACGCCAGCGCGGCGCCGAACTTCTCCGGGTCGGGTCGGCCCGCCCGCCCGCCCGCCAGCACGATCACGGTGTCGTTGGTGGACGTGCAGCCGTCCACCGAAAGCGTGTTGAACGACTGCTGGACGGCGGCCTGCAACAGTTCGCGCAGTGCCGGCGCCCCTACGTCGGCGTCCGTCGTGAGCACCGCCAGCATCGTGGCCATGTTCGGTGCCAGCATCGCCGCCCCCTTGGCCATCCCGCCGATGGTCACCGACCCGGCGGACTGTACGGTCTGCTTCGCCCGGGTGTCGGTCGTCATGATGGCGCGCGCGGCCAGCGCACCTCCATCACCGTCCGCCCGGGCCGCGACGAGCGGTCCGATGCCCGCCTCGACCGGTCCGAACGGCATCGGGATGCCGATGAGGCCCGTGCTGCACACGAGCACCTCCTCCGCCGCGCATCCGAGCTCGCGGGCCACGAGCTCGCACATCGCGCTGGCGTGACCGATCCCGGAGTCGCCCGTGGCCGCGTTGGCGTTGCCGCTGTTGAGGACGACGGCCGCCGCTCGACCCCCGGTGGCGTCGAGATGGCGTCGCGACACGACCACCGGAGCCGCGGCCGCGCCGTTGCGGGTGAACACGGCGGCGGCGACGACCGGCCGTCCGTCGGCGGTGGCGACCAGCGCCAGGTCCGGCGCACCGGCGGGCTTGATCCCGCAGGCGACGCCCGACGCCACGAACCCGCGCGGGGCGGTCACGCTCACGACGTTTCGCTCACGGCCGCGCTCCGTGCGTTCGCCGTGTGCGTCCCGCTCTCCGCCGCTCGGGCGTGGGCTCGCTCACGGCGCCAGGCCGACCGTCGAGAGTCCGGCGGTCTCCTCCAGCCCGAGCATGAGGTTGGCGCACTGCACCGCCTGCCCGGAGGCGCCCTTGACCAGGTTGTCGAGGGCGCTGAGCACCACGAGCCACCCGGTCCGGGCGTCGACGCGCGCCGACAGGTGGACGGTGTTGGCCCCGCGGGTCGCCTTGGTGGACGGCGACCGCTCGTCCACGACCACGAACGGCTCACCGCCGTATGCAGCGCCGAGCTGGTCGAGGGCCTCCGCCGTCGTGGCCGGCCCGTTGGCCGTCGGGCGGGCATAGCAGGTGGCCAGGATCCCCCGCGTCATCGGCGCCAGGTGCGGCGTGAACAGGACCTGCGCGCCGATCGCCTGCTCCATCTCCGGGGTGTGCCGGTGGTCGAGCAACCCGTAGGCGGTGAAGTCCTCGTCGACCGTGCCGAAGCTGGTGGTCTGCTTCACGCCCCGCCCCGCCCCCGAGACACCGCTGGCCGCGTCGACGATGATCCCGACCGGCTCGACGGCGCCGGCGCGCACGAAAGGTTCGAGGGCGAGGGCGGCCGCCGTCACGTAGCACCCGGCGGCGGCGACCAGCCGGGCCCGACGCACCGCGTCGCGGGTCAGCTCAGGGATGCCCAGGACGGCCTCGGCCAGCAGGTCGGGGGCAGCGTGCTCCCACCCGTACCAGCGCGGATAGTCGGCCAAGTCGCGCAGCCGGAAGTCGGCGGCCAGGTCCACGACGTGCCCCACCTTGGGCAGCAGCCCGGGCACCACCCGCTGGGTGGCGCCGCTGGGCAGGGCGGCGAAGACGAGATCGAGGCCCGCCGCGTCGGCCGGGTCGTAGCGGCGAAGGGCCAGACCCGGGTAGGCGGCCGCCAACGACGGGTGGATGTCGGCAACGAGCGCTCCCGCCGCCGAGTCGGCGGTGGCGTACACGACGTCGAATTCAGGGTGAGCCGCCGCGATCCGCAGCAGCTCGACCCCCGCGTACCCCGACGCCCCCAGCACCCCGATGGTGACCACGGTCGGCAGCATAGTCCATGCACCACTCTGCATACTCATGCAGCTGGCACAAACGCTGGCGGTCGTCGTGGTGCCATGTTCCCCACGCGCCCAGCGTCACGCCCAGAGGGTCACGCCCGCAGGGCGGCTCCGTGAGCCTGCTCGACGGCGTCGATGCAGCGGCGCCGCACCTCGGCCCGCTCGGCGTCGGTGAGGGTGTGGTCGGGGGCAGCCAAGCGCAGGCGGAAGGCCAGGCTGCGCTGGCCCGCCGGCACGCCCGCACCCCGGAACACGTCGAACAGCCGCACCCATTCGACCAGCGGACCGCCCGTCTCCAGCAGGGTGGCGCGCACGGACCCGGCGGCCACGTCGTCGGGGACGGTGAAGGCCAGGTCGATGTCGCTCGAGGGGAACCGCGACACCGGCCGCACCGCGTCGTCGCTCCGCCGGGCGGCGAAGAGCGGGTCGAGCTCGAGCTCGAGCCAGCCGACGCGTCCGTCGAGACCCCACGCCGCCACCACGTCGGGGTCGACCTCGCCCACCCAGCCGATGGAGCCCCCGGCCACCCGGACGGCGGCGCTGCGGGTCGGGTGGAGTCCGGGTGCCCGGCCGGCGTGGAGCGTGACCCCGTCGAGCCGCAGGCCGGCCACCAGCCGCCACAGGACGCGGGTGGCCACCGTCGCGTCGGCGCCCGTACCCGCCGGTCCGGCGCCGGCCAGGATCACTGCCCCTACCTCGCGCTCGTCGGGGAGGCCCCGGCCGGGCGCGGCATCGGGGCCGCTGAAGCGGGGGGCGTCGGGGGCGCCCGGCAGCCACACCTGGCCGATCTCGAACAGCCCGAGGTCGCCGTTGCGGCGGTCGTGGTTGAACGCGGCCGCTCGCAGCAGCCCGGGCAGGAGCGACGACCGGAGCAGGGACTCCTCGCGCACCAGCGGGTCGACGGCCACCATGGTGCTCTCCGGCAGCCCGGCGCGGGGATGGTCCCCCGGTCCGAGCAACGGGCTGCCGGCGGCCTCGTTGAGCCCGGCGCCGCGCAGCACGTCGCGCAGGTCCCTCCTGGTCCGCTGGTGGGCGGTGAGCCGCCCCACCTGGGTCGGCCGCACCGTGGTCAGGGCGATGTTGCCGTAGCCGTGGTGGCGGGCGACCTCCTCGATGACGTCGATCTCGGCGGTCGCATCCGGCCGGAACGACGGGGGGACAACCCCGAGGTTCTCGCCGTCCCCGTCGGCCTCCACGTCGAACCCGATCGGCGTCAGCAGCCGGCGCACGTCGTCGCCGTCGAGCGCCGTGCCCAGCACGGAGTTGAGCCGTGCCACCCGCAGGCGCAGCTGCGGCCGCACCGTGGCACCTGGGGCAACCCAGTCCACCGTCGACCCGCGCACCCGCAGGGCGGGCGCGGTCGCCCCGAGCACCTCGGCGAAGCGGGCGACCGAGGCGGTGATCCCGTCGATGTCGACCCCCCGCTCGAACCGCGCCGACGCCTCGCTGCGCAGCCCGAGCCGCTTCGACGTCCGGGCGATGGCCATCGGCACGAAGTGCGCCGCTTCGAGGACCACACGCGTCGTCCCGGGGTGGACCTCGGAGGACGCCCCGCCCATGATCCCGCCGATGCCGATCGCCCGGTCGTCGCCGTCGGTGATCACGCAGTCGGCGTGCGGTCCCGTCCCGAGCACCCGCGCGACGTCGTCGAGGGTGACCACGACCTCGCCGGGGAGGGCGGCCCGGGCGCCGAGCACCGGCGCCGGTAGCCGGTCGAGGTCGTAGGCGTGGGTCGGCTGGCCGAGCTCGAGCATCACGTAGTTGGACGCGTCGACCACGTTGGAGATCGGGCGCATCCCGGCCAGCGTGAGCCGGCGGGCGATGGCCTGCGGGGAGGCGGCGACGGTCAGGTTCTCGAAGACCGTGGCGGTGAAGCGGTCGCAGAGGTCGGGGGCGACCACGACCACGTCGAAGCCGGCCTCGCCGCCGGAGGGGAGCGCAGGCGCGGCCGGGATCGCGAACGGCTCCCCCAGGCGTGCCGCGGCGTCGCGGGCCACGCCGGCCATGCAGTTGGCGTCGGGCCGGTTGGCCTCGATGGCCAGGTCGTACACCACGTCGGGCTGGATGCCCAGCGCCTCCGTGATCGGCGTACCCGGAGCGATGTCCGGGTCGAGCACGAGCAGTCCGGCGGCGTCGTCGCCCAGCCCGAGCTCGCGGGCCGAGCAGAGCATGCCGTCGGACACGACGCCCTTCATCTTCCGGCGCCCGATCTCGAGGCCGGCGGGTAGCACCGTGCCCACCGGTGCGAGGGGAACGGTGTCACCGACGGCGAAGTTCCAGGCACCGCAGACGATCTGCGCCTCGCCGTCGCCGGTGTCGACGACCACGCGACGGATCTTGTCGGCGCCGGCGATGCCCTCCACCGCGAGCACGCGCGCCACCACGACGCCGTCGAGACCCTCGCCGACGCGGGTGATCGCCTCGACCACCATCCCGAGATCGTCGAAGACCTCACCGAGGGCCACGGGGTCGAGGTCGAACGGCGCGAAGTCGCGCAGCCACGAGAGAGGGACCAGCACTTCAGCTCCTCAAAACTGCGTCGTGAAGCGCAGGTCGTTGTCGGCGAGGATCCGCATGTCCGGGATCCCGAAGCGCATTTGGGCCAACCGGTCGATCCCGAACCCGAACGCGAACCCGGTCCACTCCTCCGGATCGATGCCGACCGCGGTGAACACGTTGGGGTGCACCATCCCGCAGCCGCCCAGCTCGACCCATCCGGTCCCCGAGCACGTACGGCAGCCCACCCCTTCGCAGATGGTGCACGTGATCTCGAACTCGGCCGACGGCTCGGTGAACGGGAAGTAGCCGGGCCGCAGCCGGGCGCTGATGGCCGGGCCGAAGTAGGCCCGGGTGAACGTGTCGATGGTGCCGGCCAGGTCGCCGAACGTGATGCCGTGATCGACCACCAGCCCCTCGATCTGGCTGAAGCTCGGCGTGTGCCGGGCGTCGGGGGTGTCCTTGCGGTAGACCCGTCCGGGGACGACCGCGTAGATCGGCGGGGCCTGCGCCTGCATCAGCCGGATCTGGACCGGCGACGTGTGCGTGCGCAGCAGCGTCGTCTCGGGCTCGCCCCAGTCGAGGTACAGCGTGTCGAAGCCGCTGCGGGCCGGGTGCGCGGGCGGCATGTTGAGCGCCTCGAAGTTGTGCCAGTCCGACTCGACCTCGGGTCCTTCGGCGACGGTGAAGCCCATCCCGAGGAAGGTGTCCTCGAGCGCGTCGCGCGTCTGGGTGACAAGCGTCAACGAGCCCCGCAGCAGGCCCGGAGTGACCTCGGTGAGGTCCAGCCGCTCGGCGTCGAGGCGCGCCGCGCGCGCGGCCGCCTCCAGGTCGGCGGCCCGGCTGTCGAACGCCGCCGCCAGACGCGCCCGGGCCTCGTTGATCAGCGCACCCGCCTTCTTGCGCTGGGACGGGTCGAGGGTCCCGACGGTGGCGTTGAGGGCGGTCAGCTCGCCGCGCTTGCCCAGGACCTCGGCCTGGGCGAGGCGCAACTCGTCCACCGAGGTGGCGGCGGCCAGTCGCTCGTTGGCCCGGGCTTCGATGTCGCCGACGGTCGCGGGGTCGAAGGTCACGGCGCGTCGGGTCCCCGTTCGCCGGGGAGGTCGGGTTCGCTCACGGTCGGATGCAGGTCTTCGAAGGAGTAGAGGGGGACGGTGAAGCGGAAGGTCGTCCCCTCGCCGGGGACGGAACTCGCCGCCAGCTTGCCACCGTGGACCTGCACCAGGCCGCGACTTATCCACAGACCGAGACCGGACCCGGTCGGCCGTCCCAGGTCCCGGCGGAAGAACTTGTCGAACACCTTCGGGAGGTCGGCGGGCGGGATGCCCTCGCCGCGATCGGCCACCGACACGGCCACCTCGCCGTCGCCCACCTCGGCGGTGATGGTCAGCCCGACCGGCGACGCGTACTTGCAGGCGTTCTCGACCAGGTTGGTCAGGACCTGGGTCAGCTTGTCGGGATCGGCGTACACCTGGGGCACGTCGGGCGCCGCGACAACGCGGGCGTCGAGCGACGGGTACTCCATGCGCACCTTGGCGACGACATTGTCAACGAGGGCCGGGATGTCGACCATCTGGCGGTGCAGGTGGAGACGGCCCGTCTCCAGCCGGGAGATGTCGAGAAGCTCGTCGATGAGGCGCTTGACGCGGTCGGCGTCGTGGTTGACCTGTTCGAGCATCTCGCGCTTCTGCTCCTCGGTGAGCCGGTCCCAACGGCTCAGCAGGAGACCCGTGTACCCCTTGACCGAGGTGAGGGGCGATCGCAGCTCGTGGGAGACGGTGCTCACGATCTCGATGCCGCTCGGGTTCTGGCGCGACGGCCGGGGCGCGACGCGGAGCGCGAGCGTGGCGCCCTGGAGCGTACCGTCGCCGGCGCGCTGGTAGGTGGCCGTCACGTGGACGAACACCTCGCTGCCGTCGGCGCGCGTGATCCGCACCTGCTGCTCGGGCACGCCGGTCACGGACCGCAGGCGCGAGGACGGGTGGAAGCCGGCGCCGAGCAGCGGATCGCCCACCAGGGTCCGGGGGTCGAGCAGCTCGGCGCAGGACGCGCCGACCAGGGCGGTCACCGCGTGCCCGGTGAGGGCGGCGGCGGCCGGGTTGGCGTCGACCATGCGGCCCTTCACGTCGATCCGCACGAGGGCGTCGGGGGCGAGGTCGGCCAGCCGGGTCTCGCCGTCGACCGCCGGCCGGTCCGGAGCTGTGGCCGGCGCCGACACCCTGCTCATGCGTTCGCCGCCGCCGCCGTCGGGACCGCCGCGGTCGGGACCTCCGCCGTCGCCCGCCGCTGCCGGGCCGCCTCGAAGCACAGGACGGCGCCGGCCACGGCGACGTTGAGCGAGTCGCTGCGACCCTCCATGGGGATGTGCACGAGACCGTCGAGCGACCCCAGCAGGTCGTCGGGCAGTCCGCTGGCCTCGTTGCCGAGCACGAGGGCCGGCGCGGTGGCCAGGTCGGCGTCGGTGTAGGGCACGCCGCCGCCGGCGGCGGCGCCGACGCAGCGGCGCCCCGTCGCCCGCAGGGTCTCGAGGGTGGTCACCGGAGCGCCGCCGACCACGAGCGGCACGTGGAACACCCCGCCGGCCGACGCCCGCACGCACTTCGGGTTGTACACATCGACGGTCCCGTCGCAGCAGATTACTCCCGCCACCCCCGCCGCCTCGGATGATCGGATGACCGTGCCGAGGTTGCCGGGGTCCCGGACGTCCACGCAGACCACCACGGGGCGAGCGTCGGCGGCCGGACCGGCCAGGTCGCGCAGCGGTCGGTCGACCATCGGCACGACCGCCAGCACGGGCTGGGGGCTCACCGTGTCGGCCACCCGCTCGAGCACCCCGGGGGCGAGGTCGTAGACGCGCACGCCCCGCTCCCAGGCGGCCGTCACCTCGGGCGGCGGGTGGTCGCCGGGGGCGACGTAGACCCCTTCGATGGCGGCGCCGGCCGCGAGGGCCTCGCGGAGCAGGGTGGGACCCTCGAGCACGAACGCGCGCTCGGCGGCGCGCGCCGACGGACGGCCGAGGAGCCGCCGCAGGCGTTGGACCTTGGCGTGCCGGTAGGCGAGCGGTGCCGTCCCGACCCCCGCGGTCTATTCCGCCGGCACCGGAGGGGACGCCGGCCCGGGGGCGGGGGCCGCCGCGGTCCGCGCCTGGGGGGCGGGGGCGGCCTCGGGCCGCGCTTCGAGGGCGGCCGACGCCTGGGCGACCAAGGCGCCGAAGGCGGCCGGATCGCTCACGGCCAGGTCGGCCAGGATCTTGCGGTCCAGGTCGACCCCGGCGGCCTTGAGACCGGCCACGAAGCGGCTGTAGCTCATCCCGTGCTGGCGGGCCCCGGCGTTGATGCGCTGGATCCACAGCTGGCGGAAGTCGCCCTTGCGGGCCCGACGGTCCCGGTAGGCGTAGGACAACGAATGCATGACCTGCTCGTTGGCCGACCGGAAACTGCGGCTCTTGTTGCCGTAATAGCCCTGCGCACGCTCGAGCACGGCCCTGCGGTGCTTCTTCCCATGGACAGCGCGCTTGACCCTGGCCATCGAGACTCCTTTCGGGTGAGGTGGACGAGCGAGCTAGCGGCCGAGCAGGCGCTTGACCTGACGGGCGTCACCGGGGGCGATGTCGGCCTCGGTGGCCAGGTGGCGCTTGCGCTTCGGGCTCTTCTTCTCGAGGATGTGGTTGAGGAACGCCCGGCGACGGCGCAGCTTGCCCGTGCCGGTGACCTTGATCCGCTTGGCGGCTCCTTTGTCGGTCTTCATCTTGGGCATGGTGGCTGGACTCCGTGGTCAGGCATTGGAGGCCGGGGCGTCGCCGTTGGGCGAGGCGCCGGCCGGTTGACGGGTGGACGAGGTGGAGGCGGCGGCCTGCTGGCGCCGGGACGGAGCCGGCGTGGCGGCCGGTGCCTCGTCGGCGGGGTGGGCGGCGGCCTTGGCGGCGGCCTGGGCCCGCTTGTCGGGAGCCAGCACCATCACCATGTTGCGGCCGTCCAGCCGGGGCATCGACTCGACCTTGCCCACCGAGTGCACGGTGTCGGCGATCCGGTTGAGGATGTCCTGGCCGAACTGGGGCCGCTCCACTTCGCGGCCTCTGAACATGATGGTGATCTTCACCTTGTGGCCGTCGGCGAGGAAGCCGGCCACCTTGCGGGTCTTGGTGTCGAAGTCCCCGGGCCCGATCTTGAGCCGGTACTTCATCTCCTTGAGGCTGGCGTTGGTCGACTTCCGCCGTGATTCCCTGGCCCGCTGCGCCTCGTCGAACTTGAACTTGTTGTAGTCCATGATGCGGCAGACGGGCGGGTTCGCCATCGGTGCCACTTCGACGAGGTCGAGGTCGAGGTCCCGGGCGATGTTGAGCGCCTCCGGCAGCGGCTTGATCCCGAGCTGTTTGCCCTCGGGGTCGACCAGGCGGACCTCACGAGCGCGGATCCGTTCATTGATCCGGTGCTCGTCAGCGGTGGGGAATGCGGTTATGCGGCATCACTCCTCGGGGCTCGACGAAAAAGGACGGGCGTCGGAAAGCAACGCCCGCCCCGGTGGCGGCCATCCGACCCGGCGCACACCCGCTCGGGGGTGGCCGGGTGGGGGTCGTGAGCCCCAACTTTCCGATCTGGTTTTGTGCCGTAGGGTACACCCATGAGCAGCCTGTGGACGCCAAGCGGCGAGCGGCCGGTCGGCCGGTCGGCCGAACCGGCGCCCCCCGCCGGCGGTCCGGAGGCGCCGTCGGAGGCCGAGCTCAGCGCCCTCCGGGACCAGCTGGCCCGCACCCCGGCCGCGGTGGTGGTGACCAACCACTGCCTCGGCCTGTGGGAGCTGGCCGCCCTCCACCTCAGCCTCAGCCCGCCTCAGTTGGACGAGGCGGCGATCGCCATCGACGCCCTCGGGGCCGTCGTCGACCGGCTCGAGGGCCGGCTGGGGGACGAGGAGAGCACCCTGCGCGACGCCCTCGCCCAGCTCCGCCTGGCGTTCGTGCAGGTGAAGGCCGCCGCCGATGCGGAGGGCCCCGGCCCTGCCTGACCGCCGGCCGGAGGCGGGGATCACCATCTACGGCCGGATGCCCGTCCTGGAAGCGCTGCTCGACCGCCGCGCCCCCGGGGTCACCCGGCTCGTCCTCGCCCGTCGGGCCCGGGGCGAGGCGGTCGACCGCATCGTCACCGCCGCCGCCGAGCGGGGCGTGCGCCTCGAACGGGCCGACCCGGCCCGCGTCACCCGCCTCTCCGGCAACGGCCGCCACGACCAGGGAGTCGTGGCCATCATGGCCGCACCCGGCCGGGCCGAGCTCGACGAGTGGCTCCCCGCCCACGGCGGACCGTTGGCCCTGCTCGTGCTCGACGGGCTCACCAACCCGGCCAACGTCGGGATGATCATCCGCACGGCCGCCGCCGCCGGGCTCGACGGCGTCGTGCTGCCGCGGTCGGGGTCGCCGGAGATGGGACCGCTGGTCGTCAAGGCGTCGGCCGGGGTGGCCCTGTGGGCGACCGTGCTCGGCGCCCCGGAGCCGGCCGCCGCGGTCACGGCCCTGGCTGGAGCCGGCGTCGAGGTCATCGGTCTCGCCGGTGCGAGGGGCGAGGGGCTGTGGGGCCTCGACCTTCCGCGGCGGGCGGCGTTCGTGCTCGGGAACGAGACCACCGGCGTGTCGCCCGCCGTCGCCGGGCTCGTCGAGCGGTGGTGCGCCGTCCCCCTCGAGCACGGCGTCGAGAGCCTCAACGTGGCGGCCGCGGCCGCGGTCGTGGCCTTCGAGCTGGCCCGGCGGCGCGCCGGACCCGGCGTCAGCCGGTCTTGACCACCTCGACCGCCTCCCACGACCCCGGCCTCGGTCCCGGTCCGACCACGAAGGCGACGTCGGTGCCGACCTCGACCGAGCGGGTCCCGTCGGTCAGGCGGGTGGCGTGGAACGACCGCTCAGTGCCGTCGTCGCCCCGGATCAGCCCGGTACCCCGCTGGGGATCGAAGGCGACGACCCGGCCGAGGATCGGCGCCACGGCTGCCATCAGCGCACGATCTTGGCCAGCGGGACCTCGATGATGTCGCTGGCACCGGCGTCTTTGAGGGCGGGGATGAGGGTGTTGATGGCCGACTTGGGGACGACCGTCTCCACCGCGAAGGCGTCGCCGCCGAACAGCTTCGACACTGTCGGCGACTTCATGGACGGGAGGAGCCCGATGACGTCGGTCAGGGCCGACTCGGCGACGTTGAGCTTGACGAGCACCTGGCCGCGCGCCTCGAGCGTCCCGGACAGCAGCGTCTGCAGCTGACCCATGGCGTGGCGCCGGATCGGATCGGCGTGGGCCTCGTGGTTGGCGATGAGCTCGGTGTGCGAGACGAGGATCGTCGCGATCACCCGCAGCTTGGCGGCGCGGAGCGCTCGCCCCGTCTCGGTGATCTCGACGACGGCGTCGGCGATGTCGGGAACCTTGGCCTCGGTGGCGCCGTAGGACAGCGTGACCTCGGCCTTCACGCCGGCCGCCTCCAGGAATCGGCGGGTGAGCTCCGGGTACTCGGTGGCGACCCGCACCACGTCACGGGCGGCGGCCAGATCCGCCACGCTCTGCGCCGGAGCGTCCTCGGCGACGGCCAGCACCACGTTGATGGGTCGGGCGGTCGCTTTCGAGTAGTGGAGCGGACCCAGCGACACGACGTCGGCCCCGGTCTCCTCGATCCAGTCCCGCCCGGTGATCCCCAGGTCGAACAGGCCCTCGGCGACGTAGCGGGGGATCTCCTGCGGGCGCAGGATCGTGACCGACGCCACCCGCGGGTCGTCGATGGCGCCGCGGTAGTCCACGTCCGAGGCCCGGCCGACGGCCAGGTCGGCCTGCTCGAACAGGTCGAGTGTCGCCCGCTCCAGCGATCCCTTGGGCAACACCAGCCGCAGCATCCGGTCCAGCCTACCGGCGGGTCCCCGGCGCCCATGGGCCGATGTGCCGCTACCCGGTTGGTCTGCGTACGGTGGGTCGACGGGCATGCTCGGAACGGAGGTACACGCCATGGTCGAGTCCGGAGAGCAGGAACGCCCATCTGAGGACCCGCGGTCGCGCTTCGCCCGGCTGAGCGCCGAGATCGACAAGGCCCGCCGACAATTCGCCGCGCTGCGTCACGAGGGCGAGCGCCACTACATCGATGACCAGCCCGTCGATGCCGAGGTGCCCGCCGTGCTGCGCGACATCGTCGCCCAGAGCGACGAGCTGGCCGCTCTCCAGTCGATGAGCACCGGCACCACCGACGTCAACCGGGCGTTCACCAGCGCCGAGATCGACGACCAGCATCAGCGCCTCGACGACCTCGAGACTCGGATCAGCACGCTCAACCGGCTGGCGGGCGACGACCCCCACCGCCACGAGCAGCACTTCATCGACGGCTGACGCCGTCCCCCGGCTCCTCAGCCTGACAGCCGCGCCCGCCGACCGCGCCCCGGACGCGGGCGGGGACCGGGCTCAGACCAGGACGGCGGCGGGCACCGACGACCCGGCCAGATCCACGCGGATGTCGTCGCCGATCCGGCGCACGTCGAGGACACGGCTGCGGCGGAGCGCGGCCACGTTGCGCGCGCCGGGACCGTCGAACAGCGGTGTTCCGTCCGACCCGCCCATCAGCGCGGGGGCGAGGTAGAGGACGTAGCGGTCGACGAGCCCGGCGTCGTGGAAGGCGTGGGCGACCGTGGCACCTCCCTCGACCAGCAGGGTCACGACGCCACGGCCGGCGAGGTCGGCCAGGACCTCGGGGAGCGGGCCACCGAGCTCCAGGGCGGGGTGCACCCGCGCACCCGCGGGCGCCTGCCCGAGCACCACCCGGAGGGGGTCGCGGCCGGCCACGTGGCGCACCGTGAGCTGCGGATCGTCGGCCCGCACCGTCCCGGCCCCGACGAGGACGGCATCGTGTTGGGACCGGAGCAGGTGGGCGTCGGCCCGGGCCTCCGCCCCGGTGATCCAGCGGCTGGTGCCGTCGGCGGCGGCGGTGCGGCCGTCGAGGGTCGAAGCCAGCTTCAGCGTCACCCACGGCCGGCCGGACCGGCGGTGGGTGAGGTAGGGAGCGAGCTGGCCTTCGGCCTCGGGGGCGGCGACGCCGAGCACGACGTCGACCCCGGCGTCGCGGAGGGCGTCGATGCCGCGCCCCGCCACCTGGGGATCGGGGTCCTCGAGCGCCACCACCACACGGCGGACGCCGGCGGCGAGGAGGGCGTCGGTGCAGGGAGGGGTGCGGCCGCGGTGGCAGCACGGCTCGAGCGTGACGACCACGGTGCTGGCCTCGAGGTCGGCGCCCGCCGCCCGCGCCCGCTCGAGGGCCACGACCTCGGCGTGGCGGCCGCCCGGTGGCTCGGTGGCGCCGGTGAAGGCACGGCCGTCGGCGGTCACGAGCACGGCACCGACCCAGGGGTTGGGCGACGTCGTGTACCGGACCTGCTCGGCCGCAGCGATGGCCTCGAGCATCCTGACGCGGTCGTCCTGTCGAGCCACCCGGGGCAGGCTAATCCCCGGCCGCCGGCACGCGAGCCGCCCGCACGGAGGGCGGACTGCGCCACGGAGGGCGCCACGGTCGTGCGGCCGACGTTGACGCAGGCCGGCCGGGGAGGGACCCGGCCGGCACGCGAACCGACGCCACGGAGGGCGGAGGCCGAGCCGACAGTTCAGTGGGAGGTGGGTGCCCCCACCAGCAGCGCCAGGGCGTGGGGCAGCGCGTCGAGCACCGCGCCGAGGCACTCCGCCGCCCCCGTCGACGATCCGGGGGTGTTGAGGACGATCGAGGTGCCGGCGATCCCCGCCACAGCCCGCGACAGCCGTCCGGGGGCGGGGTTCACGGCGCGCATCGCCTCGGCCAGCCCGGGGGCGAGCCGCTCCACCACCGCCAGGGTGCCTTCCGGGGTCTGGTCGCGGGGCGCGAAGCCCGTACCGCCGGTGGTGACGACCACGCCCTCGAACCCGGCGCACAGCTGGCGGAGCGCCTCGGCCACCACGTCGGCCCCGTCGCTGACCACGCGGCGCTCGACCACGGTCCAGCCGGCGGCGGTCAGCACGTCGTGGAGCGCCTGGCCGGAGCGGTCCTCGCGGGTCCCGGCCACCACGCCGTCGGACACGGTCAGCACCTTCGCCGCCAGCAGCGAGGAGGCCTCCCCCGTCACCGCCGTCCCTCGCAGGCGGCCTCGGCCGCAGCCCGCAACCGGAGCACGGCGTCGGCCGGGTCGGGTTGGCCGAACACGGCGTTGCCGGCCACGAAGCAGGTGGCGCCGGCCTCGGCCACCACCTCGATGGTGTCGGCGTCGACCCCGCCGTCGACCTCGACGAAGGCCCGGTGGCCGGCCTCGGTGATGGCGGCAGAGACGGCCCGGATCTTGGGGACGACCTCGGCCATAAACGACTGACCCCCGAAGCCCGGGTGCACCGTCATCACGAGCACGTGGTCGAGCGAGCCCAGCCACGGCTCCACCGCCTCCACGGGGGTCTCGGGATTGATGGCCAGCCCGGCCCTGACCCCGAGGCGCGCCATCTCGGCGAGCAGGCCGGCCGTGTCGTCGACTTCGACGTGGACGCTGATCCAGTCGGCGCCGGCCTTCTGGAACGCCTCCAGGAAGTCCCCCGGGTTGGTCATCATGAGATGGCAGTCGAGGGTGAGCGGCGTGTGCCGGTCGATGGCGGCGACGACCGGCGGGCCAATGGTGAGGTTCGGCACGAAGTGGCCGTCCATCACGTCCACGTGGAGCAGGTCGACGACCGGCGCGACGGAGTCGATGGCGTCGGCCAGGGCGGCGAAGTCCGCCGACAGGATCGACGGCGCGATGCGACACGGCGGCGGCACCGCCGGGAGTCTACGGACGGGTCACGAGGAGCAGGAACATGCCGTCGGTGTCGGCGGCCTGCGGCAGCAACCGAGCCCCTCGGCCGGCCGGCTCCCACGGTCCCGCCGGGATCGGCAGCGGGGTCAGCTCGGGGTGGCGGGCCGCCAGCCGGCGATCGACCTCGGTGGTCTCGGCGACGGTGAGCGTGCAGACGCTGTAGGCGAGCACCCCTCCCGGGGCCAGGAGGGTGACCGCGGCGTCGAGCAGGCGGCACTGGAGGGCGGCCAGCCCGGCCACCTCCGCCTCGGTGATCCGCCAGCGGGCGTCCGGACGCCGCCGCAGCACGCCGAGACCGGAGCACGGGGCGTCGACGAGCACCCGCTCGGCGGAGCCCGGCCGGAGGGGTGGGGCGGTGCCGTCGGCCACGACGGTGGCCACGGCCCGGGCCCCGAGCCGCTCGGCGTTGGCGGCCAGCACCGCGGCCCGGGCGGGGCGGAGCTCGACCGCGGCGACGAGGGACGAGCCGGCGGCGGCCAGCGCGGTCGCCTTCCCCCCGGGGGCGGCGCAGAGGTCGACCACCGGCCGACCCGGTCCGAGCGCGGCCGCCACCCACTGGCTGGCCCGGTCCTGGACGTACCCGTCGGCGCGGACCGCCACCTCGGGGGGCCGGTCCATGGTGGTCAGCGCGGCCATCGCCCGCTCCCGGCCGAGATCGGCCACCAGCCGTTCGAGGATCCAGTCCGGGTAGCTCAGACGCACCGCCTCGCCCGGCCACGGGGGTGCCCCGTCCTCCCCCGGATGGCCGGCGGCGGCCACCCGCCGGAGCACCGCGTTGACCAGTGGTCGCGACCGGCGGGGCGCCGCCGCGACCGTCTCGGACACGGCGGCGTGGGGCGGGGTGCGCATCCACTCGAGCTGGTAGGCCCCGAGGCGCAGGGCGGCCCGGGTGGCGGGGTCGGGCGGCTTGACGAGGAAGCGGTCCACCAGCCAGTCACAGGCCCGGCGCATGCGGGTGGCGCCGTAGACGAGCTCGGTGACCAGGCGCCGATCGGCGGGCTCCAGCCCGGAGCGGTCGAGGAGCCCGGGCAGGGCCAGGTTGGCGTAGGCGCCCCCGTCGATGCGCGCCAGCGCCCGGAGGGCGACGGCCCGGGGCCGGGCGCCGGGCCGGGCGGCCCGGGGCCGGGCAGCCCGGCCCACCCCACCCGCCACACCGGTCTCACCCACTTCACGCACCCAGGCGCTCGCCCGGGGCGGGCCGGGCGCCGTTGCGCCAGGCCACCGCCGGCAGGGGCGGCTTGCCCTCGGGTTGGACGGTGAGCAGCTCGAGGAGGCCCTCGCCGGTCCCCACCCGCACGCCGTCGAGGACGGCCCTCTCGCTCCGGCCTTCGACAGCGCGCTCCTCCAGCACCAGCAGCCTCCGGCCCCGGAACGCCGTCCACGCCTTTCCGACGCGGGGCAGACGGGCAAGCTCGACTGCAGGCCGGGCCCAGTCCAGGCGGAGATCCTCCGGCGTCACCTTGGCCGCGTAGGTCGGCTCCCCGGCCTGCGGGACCGGCTCGCCGATGCCGCCGGGGCGGGCCAGCACCTCGAGGAGCAGCCCGGTACCCACCTCGACCAGGCGGGCCCGCAGGTGGGCGGCGGTCTCGTCCGGCCCGATGGCGAGCCGCTCGACCGCGTACACCCCTCCGGTGTCGAGGCCCTCCTCCACGTCCATCACGCACACGCCGGTCTCGTGGTCGCCGGCCAGGATCGCCCGCTCGACCGGCGCCGCACCCCTCCATCGCGGGAGGACGCTGAAGTGCAGGTTCACCATCGGGAGCTCGGCGAGCACGTGGGGCTTGATCAACTGGCCGAAGGCGACCACGACGCCGAGCTCGGCCCCGCTCCCGATCACGTCGTCGACGCGGTGGGACACGCGCAGCCCGAGCTCGGTGGCCGCCACCTTGACCGGACTGGCGCTCAGGTCAGCGCCGCGCCCGCGCCGCTTGTCGGCGCGCGTGACGACGCACACCACGTCGTGGCCGGCCGACACCAGCGCCCGCAGCGGCGGGACGGCGGCGTCGGGCGTGCCGAGGAACACGAGCCGCACGGTCAGGCCCCGACCTCGGCGGGCAACCCGTCAATCGTCGACGACGTTGCCGTCCTGGTCGATGACCAGCGACTCGCCCTTGCGGGGGCGGTCGTCGGTGACCTGACGATCGCGCAGGATGCGGAGGGCGGCCTTGCGCTGCGCCGGCGTCAGCCGCTCGAGCACGAGGTGGCCGTCGAGGTGCTCGATCTCGTGCTGGAACATGCGGCCCTCCAGCTCGGTCGCCTCGATCCGCAGCTCGTTGCCTTCGATGTCCCAGCCGGTGACCAGCACGTCGCGTGGCCGCTGGAGCGTGAAGTACAAGCCGGGCACCGACAGGCACCCCTCGTCGAATGTCCACTCGCCCGCGAGCTCGGCGATCACCGGGTTCACGATCGTGTGCGGCCCGGCCCCGTCGTTGAGGTCGTAGACGAACAGGCGCTTCTCCACGCCGACCTGGGGGGCGGCGACCGCCAGGCCGGCCGCCGTGTACATCGTCTCGATCATGTCCTCGGCCAGCTGGCGGAGAGCACCATCGATGTCGTCGACCTCCGCGGCGCGTTGGCGCAGCACGGGGTCGCCGTAGGTGCGGATGGTGAACGCAGCCACCCGCCCAGGGTACCGTCGCTGCGCCCGGGTTCGGCCCGGGGAACAGTCGCCATGGAGACCGGGCACTACTTCGACTCGTCGCCGGCGGTCCGATCCGCGCCGCGAACCGTGACCCTCGCCCTGCCCGACCTGACCGTCGACCTGCGCACCGACCGCGGGGTGTTCAGCGCCGACCGCGTCGACCCCGGCACGCGACTGCTGCTGCTGGAGGCACCGCCACCGCCCGGCGCCGGCGACCTCCTCGACCTGGGCTGCGGCTACGGCCCGGTGGCGGTCACCCTCGCCCGGCGCGCTCCGGCGGCACACGTCTGGGCGATCGACGTCAACCGGCGGGCGCGGTCGCTCACCGCCGCCAACGCACACGCGCTGGGTCTGGGGAACGTGACCGTGGTCGAGCCGGAGTCGGTCCCCCGGGACCTGCGCTTCGCCGCCGTGTACACCAATCCACCGGTCCGCATCGGCAAGGCCGCCCTCCACCGGCTGCTCTCCGACTGGATCCCGCGGGGCGACGTGACCTGGATGGTGGTGTCCAAGCACCTTGGCGCCGACTCCCTGGCCCGCTGGATGGGGGAGGCGCAGGGGTGGAGGGTCGAACGCGTCGCCAGCCGCGTCTCCTACCGCATCCTCGAGGTCCGCCCGTGACCCGACCGCTCGGCCCGACCGACCTCAAGCGCCTCCACCGGTCGTGGCGGCGGCGGACGACCGGCCGGCTGGCGCTCGTCCTCGACGGGGTGATGACGCCGGTCAACGTGGGGTCCATCGTCCGCCTCGCCGCCGCCTACGGCGCGTCGCCCCTGTGGTTGGCCGGCGCGACAGCTGACGTCGGTCACCCCGGTGCGAGGAAGACGGCGATGGGCACCGACCGCTTCGTCGACATCGTCGAGGGACTGGCCGGGGTCGACGCCGTCGCCGCGGCCAGGGACGACGGCTTCCATGTGATCGGCATCGAACTGGCGGAGGGCGCGACTCCGCTGCACGATCTGGTCGTGCGCCCGGACGCCTGCATCGTGCTCGGCCACGAGGATCACGGGCTGAGCCCCGCCGTCCTCGCCGCCTGCGACTCCCTCGCCTACCTGCCCCTCGTCGGCCGGGTGGCCTCGCTGAACGTCGCGACCGCGGCCGGCATCGCGCTGTACGAGCTGCGCCGCCGGGAGTGGGCGGGCCGATGAGGGTGGTGGCGTTCGCAGGAGCCGACGGGCCTCGCCTGGGAGTCGTCCTCGGCGACGAGGTGGCCGACGTCGCCGCCGCCGCGCCCGAGCTGCCCCGCGACCTGCCCTCGCTGCTCGCCGGCCCCGGCCTCCACGCGCTGCGCGACCTCGACGGGCCCCGCCGACCCCTCGCCGACCTGGCGCTGCTCGCGCCCGTCGCCCGTCCGCCCAAGCTGCTCGCCATCGGCCTCAACTACCGGGACCACGTGGCCGAGACGGGGCGCGAACCTCCGGCCCACCAGCTGTGGTTCAACAAGCAGTCGACGTGCGTGATCGGCCCGGGGGCGGCCATCGAGGTCCCGCGGGCGTCGGAGCAGGTCGACTACGAGGGCGAGCTCGGGATCGTCATCGGCCGGCGCTGCCGCCACGTGCCGACAGGCCGGGCCCGCGAGGTCGTGGCCGGCTGGCTGGTCGTCAACGACGTGAGCGTGCGGGACTGGCAGGCGCGCTCCCCGACCTTCACGATGGGCAAGTCGTGGGACACCCACGGGCCGATCGGGCCGTGGGTGGTGAGTGACGACGAGGTGCACGATCCCCACGACCTGCGCATCCGCACCACCGTCAACGGCGACCTGCGCCAGGACGGGTGCACGGCGGACATGGTCTTCGACTGCTGGGAGATGATCGAGCACCTGTCGACGGCGTTCACGCCCGAGCCGGGCGACATCATCTCGACCGGGACCCCGGCCGGGGTGGGCATGGCCCGTCGCCCCCCGGCCTGGCTGCGCGCCGGGGACACGGTCCGCATCGAGATCGACGGGATCGGCGCCTTGGAGAACCCGGTGATCGACGAGCCCGACCGCCCCCCCGTCGGCCTGCCCTGACCCCCGCCGTCGGCGGACATGGCGCCGGTCAGCGCGTCGCCTCGATGGCCGGGGGCCGGGAGGTCGGTGGCGCTCATGGGGCTCTGGGCCCCGCGAGCGCCACCGACCCCCTCCGCGCCACACCCGTTGACCTCCCCGTCACACGCGCCGGGGGTCGACCTCGATCCGCAGCCGGTCCCCGCCGACACCCGCGGGCCGACCGACCGCGGCCAGCCCGTCGCACAGCGCCCGGTGGTCCCGGGCCCGCACAAGCGCAGCCCCGTCCCCGCCCAGGACCTCCATGCCGGGCTGATCGGCGAGGGCCTGGGCCATGCGGGCCACTTGGTCGGCGTCCCCGCTGATCTGGGCCAGGGCGGTCACCGGCGGGAGGCCGAGCTCGGTCCGCACCGCCAGCTCGGGAGCGGTCAGGAGCCCGGGATCGGCCCGGACCGCGGCCTGCAGGACGGCATGGTCGGGGCTCCGGGTCTGCACGATCAGCCGGCCGCCGCCGTCACGGGGTCCCACGAGCCGGGCCGCCCGGGCCAGCAGACCCAGCGCCTCCTCGGCCGCCGGGAACCGGGGCGCCAGCATCTCGGCGTCGAAGTCGAGGAACACGACGGCCGTCGCCGGGATGCCCCGGTTGAGCACAGCCTCGGTGCCGACCACGATCGGCGTCGAGGGCGCGTCGCCGACCTCGGCGGTCACCTCCCCCACCGGCAACCGGGCGAGGGCTTCCAGCTCGTCCCGCAGCTTGGCCACGCCGACCCGGGCGGCCCGCAGCGCCGTGGACCCGCACGCCTGGCACACGGCGGGCCGCACCTGGCCGCAGCGCCGGCACACCAGCCCGTCGTCGCCCGCCGACACCGCGGCCGCGCAGTGCTCACAGGTGGTGACCCGGCCGCACGTACGGCAGGCCAGCAGCCGGACCCGGCCCTTCCGGTTGAGCACGCACACCACCGGGTGGGCCACGGTGGCCGACCGCAGCAGCGGCACCAGGCGGGGCGCCAGCAGCCCGGCCCGGGGGTCCTCGGCCGTCCGGTCCAGGACTTCCACGCGCGCCCAGCCCCGCCGTTCGTCGTCTCGCGCCGGGACCAGCAGGCGCCCCCACTGGAGCTGTTCGAGCAGGGGGCAGGGACTGACCAGGATGCAGGGCACGCCGGCCCGGCGGGCCCGCTCGGCTGCGACCACCCAGGCGTTCCAGGTCGGCGACCGGGTCTCGGCCAGGCCGGCGTCATGGGCGTCGACGACCACCACCGTCCGCACCCCCGCCGCCGGACCCCACGCCGCCGCCCGGGTCCCGACCACGGTGACCTCGCCGGCGGCGGCGCGGGCCCAGCCGTCGGGCAGGACGGCGACCGGCCACCCGCCCTGGCGCAGCCCCGCCCCGAGGGCGGCCGCACCCTCGGCCGACGGGAGGACCACCAACGCCGGACCGGCGGCGAGCACCCCGCTGATCAGCGGCAGCGGATCGGCCGCCGGCGGGATCCGGACGACGGCCTCGCCGGCGGCGCGGGCCTCGCGGACCAGCTCGGCCGTCGACGACGGCGCCCCGGTCCGACCGGCCCGCCAGCGGCTCGCCGGCGGGAGCCACGGCACCACCCCGGGCGGCGAACCGGACCGGAGCAGGGCGGTGCGGCGGCCGGCCCACCGCCACGCGCCCCACGCCGTCAACGCCACCATGTCGGGCGGCGGCCCGTGGCCGCTGACCTTGGCCACGCGGTTGAGCCGCACCCCCTCGGGCGGCACGACGTCGCGGTCCACCACCCATCCCCTGACCCGGCGCCCGTGGAGCGGCACCCGGACCACGGTCCCGACCTCCACGCCGGGCGGGCCGACGTAGGCGAACTCGCGGCCCTGGTCGGCGAGGGCGGGCACGTCGACCGCCACGAGCACCACGTCGGCCGGAAGCGGAGCGGCTCCGGTACGCGCAGGCGGGTCGGCCCCGGTAGCCGGCAGCCATTCGGCCCCGGTGCCGGAGCCCACGGCCGGCGGTCCGGCGGGCCCGGCCGTCGGACCCGACGGCGCCGCGTCCGGCGCACCTCCGGGCCCGGGGCTCACCTCAACGCCGGGGCCGGCGGCGCGACCCGGCCACTCAGCTCCCCAGCGCCGACTTGAAATCGTCGAGCCGGGACGTCACCTCCCAGGTGAAGCCCATCCCGGACCGTCCGAAGTGCCCGTAGGCGGCCGTGCGCCGATAGATGGGGCGGCGCAGGTCGAGGTCGCGGATGATCGCCGCCGGCCGCAGATCGAACACTGCCCGGACCGCTCCCTCGATGCGCACCGGATCGACCTGCTCGGTGCCGAACGTCTCGACCATGATCGACACCGGCTGCGCCACGCCGATCGCGTAGGCCACCTGGACCTCGCACCGCCGCGCTGCGCCCGAGGCCACCACGTGTTTGGCCACCCAGCGGGCCGCGTAGGCCGCCGAGCGGTCGACCTTGGACGGGTCCTTGCCGCTGAACGCCCCGCCGCCGTGGCGGGCCGCCCCGCCGTAGGTGTCGACGATGATCTTGCGGCCCGTCAGGCCGGTGTCGGCGTGGGGACCGCCGAGCTCGAAGATCCCGGTCGGGTTCACGAGCACCTGGTAACCGTCGTCGGCGAACTCCGCCGGCACGGTCGGATCGATCACGTGCTCGGTGAGCTCCGGGAGCAGCTGCCCCAGGCGGTCGACGCCGGGCGCGGTCTGCGTGGAGATCAGGATGGCCGAGATGCGTGCGGGCCGGCCGTCGGCGTAGTCCACGGTCACCTGTGTCTTGCCGTCGGGACGGAGGTACTCGAGCTTCTCGGCCTTGCGCACCTCGGCCAGCCGGTGGGCCAGCCGGTGGGCCAGCCAGATCGGCAGCGGCATCAGGTCCGCCGTCTCGTCACAGGCGAAGCCGAACATCATGCCCTGGTCGCCGGCGCCCTGGGCGTTGAGGATGTCCTCCCCCGACGTGCCGCTGCGCACCTCCAAGGCGTTGGTCACACCGACGCTGATGTCAGGACTCTGCTCGTCGATGCTGACGACGACGCCACACGTGTTGCCGTCGAACCCGTAGGCCTCCCGGTCGTAGCCGATCTCGCAGATCGTCTGACGCACGAGCTTGGGAATGTCGACGTACGCGCTGGTGGTGATCTCACCCGCCACCACGACGAGTCCGGTGGTGGCGAGCGTCTCGCACGCCACCCGGCCGGTGGGATCCGCGTCCAGGATGGCGTCGAGCACGGCATCGGACACCTGGTCGGCCATCTTGTCCGGGTGGCCCTCGGTGACCGACTCGGAGGTGAAGGCGTACGAGCTCACAGCGGCGCTCCTTGGGCTGGAGGAAGTCGGCGGACGGCGGCGTCGACGACCGCCCGGGCGACCGCGGCCTTGGACATCAGGGGGAGCTTGTCACGGGTCCCGTCGGCGCCCAGGATCGTCACCTCGTTGGTGTCGTGCTCGAACCCGGCGCCCGGCGCGCCCACGTCGTTGACCACGATGAGGTCGAGACGCTTGGACCGTAGCTTGCGCTCGGCGCCGGCCTCCACGTCCTCGGTCTCGGCGGCGAAGCCGACCAGGACCTGGCCGGCGGGCTTGTGCCGGCCCAGGTCGACCAGGAAGTCGTGGGTCGGTTCGAGCACGATCTCGGGGACGCCCTCGTCCTTCTTCAGCTTGCGGTTGGGTGGGGCCTTGGGCCGGAAGTCGGCGACCGCCGCGGCCATGACCACGACGTCGGCGGTGGTCGCCCGGGGCACGACGGCGGCCTCCAGGTCGGCCGCCGACGCCACCGGCACGAGCTCGGCGACGCCGGGCGGAGCGGCCCGCTCGCTGGTCGTGACCAGCACCACGTAGGCGCCCCGTGCCGCCGCCTCCGCCGCGATGGCGTAGCCCTGCTTGCCCGACGATCGGTTGGTGATGACCCGCACCGCGTCGATCGCCTCGCGGGTGCCACCGGCGGTGACGATGACGGTCCGCCCGGCCAGGTCGTGGCCACGGGCGAGGGCGGCGACGGTCGCGTCGACGATCTCACCGGGTTCGGCGAGGCGGCCGGCACCGAGGTCGCCGCCGGCCAGCCGGCCCACGCCCGGCTCGACCACCACCACGCCGCGGCGACGCAGCGTGGCCAGGTTGTCCTGCACGGCCGGGTGCTCCCACATCTCGGTGTGCATGGCGGGACAGACCACGACCGGTGCCCGGGTGGCCAGCAGGGTGGCCACCAGCAACCCGTCGGAGATCCCGGCCGCGTACGCGCCGATCACCCGGGCTGTGGCCGGAGCGACCACCACGACGTCGGCGGTCTGACCGAGCCGGGTGTGAGGGATCGGTTCGGGGCTGTCCCAGAGCGACGTGCGCACCGGTTCGGAGGCCAGGGCGGAGAACGTCACCTCGCCCACGAACCGGGTGGCGTCGGGGGTGAGCACCGGGATCACGTGGGCACCGGCGTCGACGAGGCGCCGGCACAGCTCGACGGCCTTGTAGGCGGCGATGCCCCCGGAGACACCCAGGACGACCCGCCGTCCCCGGAGGACTTCCCCCATGCCGATCAGCCGGCTTCGCCGGCCTCGCCCTCCTCCTCGCCCGCGCCCTCCTCCGGCTCCACGTAGGTGGGCACGATCTTGTCCTGGACGATCTCCTCCAGGGCGATGGCGAGCGGCTTGCGCGACACGGACGTGACCTGCGGAGGGACGATGGCACCCAGGCCCTCGCCGAGTTGGTTGAAGTAGGAGTTGATCTGGCGGGCGCGCTTGGCCGAGAGGCTCACGAGCGTGAACTTGGAGTCGACGCGGGTGAGCAGCTGTTCGATCGGCGGGTCCATCATCGACGGTTGGCGCGGCGCGGCCATCAGGGTCCTCCGGGGGGCGAGCGGTAGCCCTCGAGTATACCGGCGACCTCGCCCACGGCCCGGTCCAGGTCGTCGTTGACCACGACGTGGTGGGCCAGCCGCCGGCCTTCGGCCTCCTCCTCCTCGGCCTTGGCCAGCCTCCGGTGGACGTGCTCCGGGGTGTCGCCGCGAGCTTCGAGCCGCTCCCGCTGCTGCGACCGCGAGGGCGGAACGATGAGGACCATGACGGCACCCGGGACGCGCTCGAGGACCTGGCGGGCTCCCTGAACCTCGATCACGAGGACCACATCCCGCCCGGCGGGAGGATGCGGCAGCGGGGTCCCGTAGAGCTGGCCGAGGTACTCCGCGTGCTCGAGGAAGCGCCCCTCGGCGATGGCGGCCTCGAAGGTCTCGCGATCGACGAAGGTGTAGGCGTCGTCGGGCTCACCCGGCCGCTGGGCTCGCGTGGTCCACGAGCGGCTCGGCCAGAGCCGGTCGTCTCCCGCGAGGAGCTGGCCCACGATGGTGTCCTTGCCGACGCCGCCCGGACCGGAGACGACGAAGACCCGTCCCGCTCCCGCCAAGCCGTCAGACCGGGCGCGACCGGGCAGCGATGCGCTCAGGACCGAGCGGAAAGCTTTTCGAACAGCGCCTGGCGCTGATTGGCACCGAGGCCTTGCACCCGGCGGGTCTCGGAGATCCCGACCTCCTCCATGAGGCGGCGGGCCTTGACCTTCCCGAGGCCGGGCAACGCTTCGAGCACGGCCAGCACCTTCATCTTGCCGATGACCTCGTCGGACCCCGCCTGGTCGAGCAGCTCCCGCAGCGTCAGCGAGCCCATCTTCAGCTTGTCCTTGACCTCCGCCCGCTGGCGCCTCGCCGCCGCGGCCTTCTCGAGGGCGGCCTGGCGCTGTTCGGGGGAGAGAGAGGGGGGCAGCGGCATGAGCGAAACCGTAGCCGCGCCCCACGGCACTCGCGCGGGCCCAGGGGGCGACGCGCTCGTCGCGCTCGCCGCGCCGTCCGCGCCGCGCGCTACGTCGCCCGGTGGACCGCGGCAGCAACAGCCGCCGCGGCCGCGACGCGGTCGGTGGCGGCGGTCACCGCCCGCCCCACGACGAGGAGATCGGCGCCGGCGATGATGGCCTCGTCGGGGGTCGCGGCGCGGGCGTGCTCGTGGGGATCGGTCCCTTCGAGGCGAATGCCGGGGACCACCGCGAACAGCCGGGGAGCCAGCTGCTTGGCCTCGCGGACGTCGGAGGCGGCACACACGATGCCGCTGCAGCCGCCTTCGACGGCGGCCGCCACCCGCTTGCCCAGGATGTGGGGCGGGGCGGCGTCGTCGCTCGTCAGCACCGTGACGGCAATGGCCGCCGGGGCCTCGAGCCCGGCCTGGTCCGCTCCCGTCAGCAGGCCCTCGACGCCGGCGCGCAGCATCGACACCCCACCGTGGGCGTGCAGGGTGAGGTAGCTGGCCCCGAGGGCCCCCAGCACCCGCGCCGACCTCCCCACGGTCGTCGGGATGTCGTGCAGCTTGAGGTCGAGGAAGACCTTCCACCCCCGCTCGACGAGGGCGGTCACCACCTCCGGCCCCGTGGCGCTGAACAGCTCGAGCCCGACCTTCGCCACGCTGAACCACGGCTCCAGGTCCCGCGCGACCCGCAGCGCGTCGACCAGGTCGTCGGTGTCGAGTGCCAGCGCCAGCCGGTCGCGCGCGGCGAGGGCGATGGTCTCAGACATGAGCGACTCCGATCAGGTCGGCGATCCGGTCGATGCGTGCATTGCGACACCAGCGTCGCACTTCCGACAGGACGCGTGCCGGAGCACGCGGGTCGGCGAAGATCGCGGTCCCGACCTGCACGGCGTCGGCCCCCGCCTGGAGCAGCTCCACGGCGTCGACCCCGCGCGCCACCCCGCCCACACCGACGATGCCGGCGCCCGGGAACCGGGCCCTGCACTCGTACACGGCGCGGACGGCGATGGGGTGGATCGCCGGTCCGGACAGACCACCTCCACCGGCGCCGAGCCAGGCGGCGCGGCCCCCGGCGTCGATGCCGAGGCCCATCACGGTGTTGACCAGGGTGAGGGCCTCGGCCCCGGCGTCGAGGGCGGCACCGGCGATGGTCGTGATGTCGGTGACGTTGGGGGTGAGCTTGGCCCAGCGGGGACGCCCACACGGCGCGCAGGCAGCCACGACCTCGGCGGTCTCCTCGGCCGACTGGGCGAACAGGTGCCGACCGCCGCCGAGGTTCGGGCAGCTCAGGTTGATCTCCACGGCGACGACCTCGGGCCCCGCGTCGGCGAGCATCTCGGCCGCCCGCCGGAAGCCCTCCGCCGAGTGTCCCCAGATGCTGGCGACGACGCGCGCGCCGGCGTCGCGCAGTGCGGGGAGGTGGTCATCGCGCCACGCGGCCACCCCGACGTTGTGCAGGCCGACGGCGTTGAGCATGCCCGCCACCGTCTCGTGGACGCGGGGTGCAGCGTTGCCGGGCCAGGGGTCGGCGGACAACGACTTCACCACCACAGCGCCGAGCTCGGCCAGGTCCACGTAGGCGCCGAGCTCGGCCCCGTAGCCCGACGTGCCGGATGCGGTCAGCACCGGGTTGGGCAACGCGACCGTCCCCACCACCGTGCGCATGACCGTCTCTCTCATTCGAGCGGGAGCCGGAGCTGCTCGCCGCGGTGGTACTCCTGCAGGCTGAGGACGGCGAGCGGGTGCGTCGCCCAGTCAGCGATGCCGGCAGCGGCCGCTCGGGCGGCTGCGATCGTCGTGAGGCAGGCCACGTTGCCGACGTTGGCCGCCCGTCGGATGTGCGCGCCGTCCGCACGGGGACCCCGGCCGCGCGGGGTGTTGACGACCAGTTGCACCTGCCCCGACCCGATCAGCTCGACCGCGTCGGCCCTTCCCTCCCGCTCCCCCACTTTGGCCACCTCGACGGCCACCGCCACACCCGCGTCGCGGAGGTGCCGGGCGGTTCCCGACGTGGCCGCGATG
>Ga0306920_100001802_pt1 | contig 26651 bp, 30 predicted proteins | sample flu12Cox44000170_FD_204666 | JGI IMG/M metagenome (GOLD analysis project Ga0306920, IMG submission 204666) | Lab enrichment of tropical soil microbial communities from Luquillo Experimental Forest, Puerto Rico - flux4day.12C.oxic.44.000.170 (v2)... | ecosystem: Environmental > Terrestrial >...
TCGCCGCTGAAGGTGACCACGTCCACACCCGCCCGCAGACTGGCCCCAATGGTTGGCTCGCCATATACGCCCACTTCGCGCAGGTCAAAGATGTCTCCGCTGCCCAGGTCCTCCATCAGCAGAATCCCGCGCTTGCGCCCAAGGGCCGCCAACGATTCCAGCGACGGCTGCTCAGTGAAGCCGGTGATCTCGAAGTTGGAGCGGTGCACGCGCAGCAGAAGTTTCGTCCGCTCGTTGATTGCCTGCTCGTAGTCGGAGATGCGCGTGCGGTTCGTCGTCCCCACTTCGCGCAACACCGCGCCCGACTTCGCCATCACGTCGGGGATGCGAAACGACCCGCCAATCTCGACCAATTCTCCGCGCGAGACGATGACCTCGCCTCCCTCTGCCAGCGCATTCAGCGTCAGGAGCACAGCAGCCGCGTTGTTGTTGACCACGATGGTGGTGACCTCGCCTCCAGTGTCGCCCAACAGCTTCACGAACAGCCGGTCCACGTGTACGTCGCGCTCACCGCGCTCGCCGGTCGCGAGATCCAACTCCAAATTGGAGTAGCCCTGCGAAACCTCGGTGGCATGTTGCAGCGCCTCGCGGCCCAGGGGAGCCCGCCCAAGGTTTGTGTGCAGTATCACGCCCGTCGCGTTAATCACCGGCCGCAGCGAGAACGCCATCGCCTCTTGAAGCTGTCGCTCGATCGTTTGTGGCGCGTCCTTGATCGCAGCGGAGATCTGCTGTTCGGTCATAGCGTCCTTTGCAATCCGCAAACGCATGTCCTCCAGCAGCACGCGCACCACTTCCACCGTCGCGCCATGTCCCGCACGCGAGACGATCGCCCGCACGGCGTCGCCGCGCATCAGCTCATCCACCGACGGCAGCCGCCGAAATAGCTCCGATTTGGAATCCGCGTTCACACTTCCCTGGTCTCCGTTCTTCTCTATCACGCATCAAGCCTCTCACAAGGTATGTCATCCGGGGCGAAGGCGTCGCCGATTTCACGACGCAGAAAGGGAAGCACCTCTTTGGCGACGACGGTCTCTCTTGCGTATTCGTCATCCCGGGCGGAGCGATCGCAAGGAGCTCAGTCCAAGGACTGGCTTTTCGCCATGGAGTTTCATGTCCGCCTTTTCCCAGCGAGGGTGGCATCCAAACTACTGGTCGCTAATTGCTAATTGCTACTCGCTTCTCACCCCACCTCCACCAACCCATAGCTTCGGTTCCAGTGGCTCCGCAGGTGCTGCACCGCGCTCCCAATCTCTTCGTTCGTGATCTGCTGGTTCGGCCCCTCCAGCACGAATTTCGCCTGCTTTCGGGCCAGCTCCAGAATGTCACGATCACGCAGCAAATTCGCCACCCGGAAGTTGGGCAAACCCGTCTGCTTGGTGCCGAAAAACTCTCCCGGCCCGCGCTGTTGCAAATCCAGCTCCGCGATTTCGAAGCCGTTCTGCGTGCGCATCATCGCCTGCAGCCGCTCTTCCGCCTCCGGAGAAACCTTGCCGCCGGTCATCAGCACGCAATACGATTGCGCAGCTCCCCGCCCGATGCGTCCGCGCAACTGGTGCATTTGCGATAGTCCAAACCGTTCCGCGTGTTCAATCACCATAACGCTTGCGTTCGGAACATCCACGCCCACTTCGATCACCGTGGTCGACACCAGCACGTCGATCGCGCCCCGCTGGAAGCCCGCCATGGTCGCGTCCTTGTCGCCCGCGCTCATGCGGCCATGCAGCAGCCCAATGCGCAATCCTGCCAATTCGCCTTGGCGCAGTTGCTCATACATTTGGATGGCCGCTTTGAGTTCGCCCGCCCCCGAGGTCTTCGGCAAGCGATGGTTTTCCGCTTGCTGGAGTGAAGGCATCGCACCCTCTTCGATCGCCGGATACACCACGTACGCCTGCCGCCCGGCTTTCACCTGCCTGCGGACGAAGTCCCACACCTGCTCCGCCGCATCGTCGGCCACGCGTCGGGTCTTGATCGGCGTGCGTCCCGGCGGCAACTCGTCCAGCACGCTGGTGTCCAAGTCGCCGTACAGTGTCAGGGCCAGTGTGCGCGGGATGGGCGTCGCCGTCATCACCAACACATCGGGTTCCGGGGCCCCCAACGAGCGCCGACTTTGCGCTTGCTGGGGTGAAGGTTCAGCTGCGCCCGTCTTCTTCATCAGGCGGAAGCGCTGCATCACGCCGAAGCGGTGCTGCTCGTCCACAATCACCAGTCCCAATTTGTCGAACTCCACCGACTCCTGGATCAGCGCATGCGTTCCGATCACCAGCTGCGCGTTGCCCTGCGCTATGTGACGGCGCGTGTGTTTTTTGCGGCTTGACTCCTGCGAGCCCGTCAGCAGCACGATGCGATAGCCCGCCTGCTCCAGAATCCGCCGTGCCCACAGGTAATGCTGAGTGGCCAGGATTTCCGTCGGAGCCATCAGCGCCACCTGATATCCGTTTTCGATCGCGACCACAGCCGCCTGCAGCGCCACGATGGTCTTGCCTGAGCCCACATCACCCTGCAAAAGCCGACGCATGGGAGCTGGCTCCCTCATGTCATCGACAATTTCTTTCAGCACGCGCTTCTGCGCTTCCGTGGGATGAAACGGCAAAATACGCTTCACCGCCGCGCGGACCTGATCGTTGATCTGGAAGCTCACGCCGCTCTGCGCCCGCATCTTACGCCGCTTCAACTCGAGTCCGAGTTCGAGGAAGAACAGCTCTTCGAAAATCAGCCGGAAGATGGCCGGAGTGCGCGCCGCCTGCAAGTTCACCAGGCTCTCGCCGACCTCGGGCCAGTGCGCCTGCCAGAACGCGGGCTTGCGATCGATCAATCCCATCTGCCCGCGCACCGCTGCCGGTATCGCGTCGGGCAAGTCCTGGTCCAGTTTCTCCAGCATCCCGTGAATGATGCGCCGGAACCACCTCGCCGTCAGCCGCCCCTTGCCCGCCGTCTCATAGATAGGGACGATCCGTCCGACCTCGAGCGACTGCCACTTGCGCGCTTCTTCGTCGTCCCCGTTACTCCTGTGCGCCGGATCGCGCAGGATTTCGAACTGCGGCTGCATGATCTGCAAGCGGTCGTAGCCGTGCGACGCCGCCTCGACCTTGCCGTACAACGCCACCAGTTGTCCCGCGCGAAATTTGTCCTGCAGATAAGTTGCGTTGAACCAGATGCACTTCAGGGTTTCGCGCCCCTGCCCGGCCGTCATCTCGAAGATGGGCATCCGCCGCGTGCGGAACAGTCCTGATGTCCGCACCTCAGCAATCACGCTCGCCATCTCGCCCGGCCGAAGCTCGCCAATGCCGCGCGGATTCAGCCGGTCTTCATAGCGAAACGGCAAATAATACAGCAGGTCCTCCACCGTGCTGATACCTTTTTTCAGCAGCATCGCGGCATACCACGGTCCAATGCCCTTTACGTATTGCACGGTGGTGGAGAGATCAAGCACAGTGCGATGGTAAATCAGTGGCTGGTAGGTAGGGGTTGGAACCTACGTCTTGAATGCATCAGGCCAGGCCGCAACTTCGCAGGATGGGGACGGCAGTCGCTGAGGCAACTGTACGGCGTGCGCCGTGGCCCCAACCCGCAGAATCCAATGACAGCAAGGCTCAGCATCAAAATGAAGCAGTAGCGGCGAGGTCGGTATGATATGGCGAAAACTATAGGACGCGGATCCGAGCGCCAACAAGGCCTTGCTCTGCGCCGGGCACTCCATTTTTCACTCCCACCGTTCGACTCAAAGGGCGCGAAGGCGAGTCGATCGGGCGAAACCCACGCAATCCTCTGTCACGCTTGATCCGCGTCATCCGCGCGAATCCCCGGTCGCGTTTGCCGCACTTCTTGAAACTTGCAACTCGAAATTTGAAACTGAACTGAACCCAGGGAATCGAGCATGCTCCCCCGCCTCCTCAAACAATTCGCCGCCGTCCTGCTGGGCAGCCTGCTGTACTTTTTCGTTCTGATGCCGCATCTGCCTCCGGCCGCGCGCCACCAGCCCTACCGCCTCGACTGGGGATTGCTGGTCGATGCCTGGATCTGCCTCGCGATCTATGGCCTGATCGACCTGGCGCTTCGACTGCGCCGCAAAAGCAATCGCTGAATCGAAGAGTCACGGTCAAAACATGGGGGAGCCCGCAGGCTCCCCCATGTTACGCATCTCAATTCCCACTCAGAAGTGCTGGCTGGAGTCGGTGCCCTTAAAGATGTCCTGCCATTGGCGCTTTTCCTGCTCCAGGTCTTTCTTCAGTTGCTCCATGTCCAGTTTGAGTTGCGGCTCCATCTCTTTCACCGTCTCCGCCATTTCGCGCGCCATTCCGGCTAGTTCCGTCGCCATGGGCTTCATCGCGTCGGACATTTGCTTTGCGCTCTTCGCCAATTCGGGGGCCATCTGCTCCGCTTCGTGGCGCATCTTCTCGGCGTCCTTGCGCATTTCAACGGACTGCTTGCGGAGTTCCTCCGCCTGTTTCCTCACCTCAGCCGACGCACTCTTGCAGGCGGATTCAGCCTGGCGGTCGATCTCGTCTACCTGTTGTGGATCCGGTAGCGCGAGCGCACCCATTTGCTGCGCGTTCTTCGCAAACTCAGGTCCGAGCTTCTGCAGCTCCTGCGCCGTCTCCATGTCCTGATCGAAGACATCCCAATCTCCGGTCTTCAGCTCAGAGGAGTTGGCCGGTAAATTCATTTCGATGGTCTGCTCTTTCCGGTCGCGTACGATTACCAGCGTCACTTTGCTGTCGTGAGTTTTCAGGGCTCGCCGCCAGTCCGCCATGTCGTGCACCGTCTCACTGTTGACCCGAACGATTACATCACCAGCCTTTAAGCCTGCCGCCGCTCCCGGGCTGCCCCTCTCCACTGAGCGCACCAGAACACCCTTGTTCTGCGGGACGCCGAAAAAGTCACAAAGTTGCGGGCTCAACGGTTCCACCACCAGGCCATGTCGCGTGGAGAGTTGCGTAAAACTCGGCATATCGATGTCGGGATATGTCCTTGAAGGCGTAGGTGGCATCGGTGAAACAAACGGCATGCTACCGGGTGGGGCAATCGGAGGCTTGGGCATGCTCGCCATCTGCTTCCAGTCGCCCAGTGTCACCTTTACCTCTTGCTTTTGTCCGTTCCGAAAGATGCTCATGGTTGCGCTGGTGCCCGGCGCGCTGGAATGGATGAGGCCCGCCAGTTGCTCCGGCCCTTCCACCGGTTTGCCGTTAAAGACAACTATGATGTCGCCCTGTTTCAGGCCCGCCCGGAAAGCCGGTCCGTCCTGGACAACCCCCGCGATAGCTGCGCCAGTTCCGTCTTTCAGATGCAGCGAGGCCGCCTTTTCCTGAGAAACAGCGTCCACCATGATGCCTAAGTAAGCGCTCGAATGGGGCTCACCGTTAAAGACCGGTGCTGCAGAAGCCGACGTTACAACGTTCGCCGTAACCAGCACCAGTGCAGCACGTGCAAGTAGTTTCGAAACACTATGAATTGCCATACTGCAACCCTTCCTACTGCAAACGCCGGATGTCGATCTGCCCGATGGTGGTGCGCAGCCGCAGTATCGATCCTCCGCCATTCAATGCGCCCTCGCCAAACATCGACTTCGGACCATAATTCCCGCCTTCCTGCATGATCACCAGGCCGGGGAACTCCGACTTGATTCCCGCTCCGGTGGCCAATTCGGTGGACGCGTGCACATTTACACCGAGATTGCCCGGAAGATACACCACCACATCACCTGCAGCCGTATGCAGAAGAGAATCCCGGAACTGGTTGCGTCCACCGACGAACTGAACGGTGATCGCTCCGGCTCCCGTCTCGACTTGCGCGCTCTGCCCAACTTTAAGCAACTCGACCGCGCCGCCACCGCTGATGACACGCACACCGCCTTGCGCGCTCGCCAGTCGTACACTGCCGCCGCTGGTTTCGGCAACCACCGAACCAGCAACATCGCCAAGGTTCAGGTTTCCACCGCCCGAATTCACGTGCAAGTCTCCATTGCATTTTTGCACTTCGATATTGCCGGCTCCGGTTTCGATCGACGTTCCTCCCGAGGTACCGATGCGTACCCGGCCCCCACCTGTCTTCACCACCAACTGGCCGTTGACTCTCTCGACCGAAACGTTTCCTCCGCCATTCTGCAAGTACAGGTCGGAACCCACGCTGCCCGCTTCCATGGTGCCGCCGCCGCTGGTGATTCTTACCGGACCGACCACATCATTCAGCTTCACGTTACCACCGGCGGTCACTCCCGTCACGCTTCCTGTGATCGAATTCAACGACAGCGACCCCGCGCGTGTCTCCACCTTGACAACCTGCGTTGTTCGCGGAATCTGCACCACGAAATCTGCGGTCATCTGATTCACATTGCGGCCGCCCAGCCGGCCTTCGAGCACGACCCCCTCGCCAGACTTGTTGGCCGAAATCCGCAGCTGCTCAAACTGCCGGCGCGCTGCCGCCTCGCTGTCAGCGTAGGAACGCTTGCGTACCACGTATGACATCTGCGCCGCGTTGCCCTGCACCTGCACCGAACCAAGGTCGGTGAACTCCCGAAACTCGCGCCCTGCCGGCAGAGTACCCGTCGTCTCCTCGACCCATGAATTGCCGTCGCGAAACACCCGCGACTGTTGCGCGCATAGCGGAAGCGACAACGCCAGGGCCAGTGTCACAGCCGCAGCGCTCCACCGGCGGCTGGCTGCCGCTCCAAATTGGGGACCTGTTTTCATGGAGCTCGTTAATACAGCGTCGGCATCGAGGCCAGCACGCGTTTGGATTCCGAACGAATGTAGTCGCTCGGGTCCTCTTTCGCCAGTTGCTGCAACGCCATACGCACGCTGCTGTCGGTTTTCACGGGCTCCAGCGCGTGCAGCGCACCACTGCGGACGCCCAGGTTGCTGTCATTCAACAGGGCCTCCATCACCGCATTGCGTACCCGGATATCTTCCTTCACGAACGAACTCAAGCCTTCCAGCGAATGCAGCCGCACTCCCGGATTGCTGTCATAGCGCAGCGCGTAGGTCAGCGTCTCGCGCACCTTTGCATCGTCCGTCCTGGCCGAGAGTGCATCGATCGAGTTTAGCCGCACTCCGACATTGTCGTTACTCTTCGCCGCATACAACAACAGGTCCTGCACCTTAGGATCGTTAACGGTCCCCTGCACCGACCCCGGCGATACCCGGTCGTACTGAACTTTCACCGTATTGGTCGTGGGATCTTTCTCGATGGAAGTGATGCCGCTGATGGAAGCTTCCTGCGGTGCCTCCGTGAGCGTCGTCCCTACCCCCCGCATCGAGGCCTTGTACATTGTGCCCAAACCACCGCCGAAACCTATCAGGAAGATGGCCGTCGCCAGCGCGGGCGAAAAGCGCACCTGCCGCAGCCAGGCTGCCGGATCAAAGGCGAAACGCTGGTACCAGGCGCGATGCGGGTGCGCCTGCTCCAGCGCTTCCTGTAGCCGCATGCGCGAAGCCGCCAGGAAGCTTGCCGATGGCTCTTCCACCGGTAAGGTGTTCATCTGTGCCTGAAACTCCTGCTGCTCCGCCAGTTCCGCGGCACACGACGGGCAGCGCATAGTGTGCTGCTGCACTTCGTGCCGCACGTCGTCGGCCAGCTCGCCATACAGATACAGCGAGATATTTTGTTGAACCCAATCGCAATTCATAAGTCCATCCTTATACATACTTCTCCGCACGCTTGGGCGCTGGTGCCTCATCCCGTCGCATTCTTTTGGCGACAGGGTGGGATAATCCCCTACCGCACGTCTTTCAACGCCGCCCTTAACTTTTGCGTCCCGCGGAACAGCGTATTCTTCGCCGTTTCTTCTGTCGTATTCAAAATCTCGCCAATGGTGCGCAGCTTCAATCCCTGGTAGTGCTTCATCTCAAATACCATACGTTCGCGCGGCGTAAGCTTCGACAGAGCGCGGGCAATTCGCTTGCCTAATTCGCGCCGCATCAGGTCTTTTTCCGGACTGGCTCCCGAGCGAACGTCCGCCACCTGCTCCAGCATGTCGAAGCTTCCCCCGTCGGAATCCGTCACGACGCCGGATTCTTCTTTTCTCACCTGCCGCTTGCGCAGATGGTCAAGGCAGAGGTTGGTGACGATGCGATAAATCCAGGTGTAGAACGAGCACTCGAAGCGGAAATTGCCGATGTTGCGGTAGGCCTTGAGAAACGCTTCCTGGTAAATGTCCTGCGCGTCCTGTTCGGAGCGCGTCATGTGATACGCCAGGCGAAGCACGGCGCCATCGTATTGGCGTACCAGTTGCTCGAACGCAGCATGATTCCCGCGTTGGGCCTCCCGGATCAACTCCGCGTCGTTCATTCGGCTCTGGGTCTGCTCCGCTGTGCCTCGGCGTTCCGAGGAGGTCGTGGAACACGTCTGGTTCGCCCCCCGCGTCGTCCCTGGAAGGCGAAGACCCGGGCCTACCGTGAGGGGAATCGCTACCGCGTCGGCCGGCATGCTCATTCCTGCCCGTCTCCAATTTGCAGGCCCAATCGTCGAGCTTGCAATTAGATAGACGAGACCTCGGCCAAAGCGTGAGCGATCATTATAGCGGCTGGGACGAACTGCCGAACCGGCGCCGCTACTCTCGCCGGCCGTCCGGACGTGAACCTCCGTTGATTTAGCTGGATGTTAGTGCCAGCCCGGATGTTCGGCGTCCGGCTGCTGCTGAATGAGAACCCCCGCGCGGGCTTCCAACCCTAGCGAAGCTCAACTCCCGACTTGGGCACCGTTCGCCGAGCAAAATGGCCAGGTCGGGCATCCCTGGGCCGCCCGGCCCATCCATTTCGTGAATGGAATCAATCACATGGTAAAAATCGATGAGTTCCTGGAGAATGGACAGGAAAATTTATTACAAGCTGCAGCACGATCGGTGGTAACTCCACGCATAGTCGGCGCGAGCCGCCGATTCGGCAGCAAAGCGGAGAACAGGCTCTGAGCGAAGCCGAGGCACAGCCGAGGCTGCACTCGCAACCCATTGCGAATCTATATTTTGCCCGTAACCGCCTTGGTTTCAGATATCTTGCGTCACAAACCCGGCTACACCGTTGCTTCCAAAGACCTCAGGGGAGGGGATGGGTCTGCCAGCAAAATCAGCCAGCGAGCCAAAAGAAAAAGCCAGCGGCGAGGCTCAGGCTCCTGAGTCTCTCGACACGATCTGCTTGCGGGAAAAAGAGTTTACGCCTCCGCGCCTGCCTCTTCGGCAGCCGGAGCTGCTTCCTCGGCGACGGCTTCCTTTTTCACCACGGCCTTCACCGTCACCGTGACTTCGCGGTGTAGCTTGACCGGCACGTTGAACTCGCCCACGGTCTTCAGCGGCACATCGAGCACGATCTTGCGGCGGTCGATGGTGAAGCCCTTGGCTTCCATTTCGCGTGCGATGTCGGCCGACGTCACCGAGCCGAACAACTGGTCGTGCTCGCCCGACTTGCGGGTGAACTCCAGCATCAGCCCGTTGAGCTGCTTGCCAAGATCCTCGGCGCTGCCCTTTTCCTTGGCCGACTTGCGCACGGCGGCGGACTTCATCTGCTCAATGACTGCGCGGTTCGCCGAGGTGGCTTCAATCGCCAGCTTCTGCGGGATCAGGTAGTTGCGGCCGTAGCCTTCCGCCACCTTCACCACATCGCCCCGGTGGCCCAGCTTATTTACGTCTTCTTTCAAAATGACTTCCATCAGGAAAACTCCGTTTCAATCTTTAACAACTAGCGACCAGCAATGAACCGCTAACAATCAGCTAGGACAACTGGGTAGCGTAACCTTTCGCCGACTCTGCGAAAGGATGCGACGCAAGTCGCTGCGCTCCTTCAACGGCGTGAGGATCGAAACTCCTCAGGGGCTAAACGCCCATCGTTTAAGAGTACCCCTTCGGCACGGCCGAGGCCGGGCCCTTTCAAATCACACAGCGAAGTAACCAGTACTAAGCACTGGCCACCAGCCACTCGCCACTATCTGCTCGAGAACGGCAGCAGGGCGATATTGCGTGCCTGCTTGATGGCGTCGGCCAGGCGACGCTGGTGCGGCGTGCACACGCCCGTCAAGCGCCGCGGCACGATCTTGCCCGACTCGGCAACGAACTGTCCCAGCAGGCGCACGTCTTTGTAATTGACGCTGTCGATCTTCTCGACGCAGAACTTGCAAACCTTTTTGCGGCGAAAGAATTTCCGTCCGCCTTCACGTGTGCCTCCCGGGCCGGCGCCGGGACGTCCACCAGGACGCGGACCGCGCGGGCCGCGATCGCCGCCAGCGCCGCCTTCAGGACGGGATGCCGGGGCGGAGCTGCCGCCTTCAGTCGCAGCTACTGAAGCCGCTGTATTCGTAGTTTCGTCTGCCATGTTTCTCCTTTGGGCTGCTTAAGCCCATCAAACTTTGACCCATCAAACTTTTGGTTCGGCTGGAACCCACGCCTTGATGTTGCCTCGTCATGTCGCGCGGTCCGCGAAAAAACCGGTGTCACCGTGAGCGAAGTGAGCCGGGCGCGACGGACAACCAGGTCGAACAGCTTGCCCCGAGCGAAGCCGAGAGGACCTCTTTGTCACCACGCTCTTGCACGCCGGAGTTTAACCTACGCGCTTGCCGGAGCCACTTCCGCATCCGTCGCTGCCGCCGGTTCAGCGGCCGCTGCGGTTGCTGCGGTAGCTTCCGCCGCCGCTGCTGCGGCCTGCGCCTGGCGGCCCTTACCACGCTGTCTGGCGTCGCGCAGCGCCTTGACCTTGGCCATGCGCTTCTGTTCTTCGTCCACCCGCACAGTGATGAACTTGATCACCGGCTCGGTCACACGCAGGCGCCGCTCCACTTCCTTCACCATGGCACCATCGCCTTCCAGGGTCATCAAAATGTAGATGCCGTCCTGAAACTTACGCACCAGGTAAGCCAAACGGCGCTTGCCCATGCGCTCCACGCTCTTCACCGTGCCGCCGGCGGTACCGACCTGGCCTTCCAGGTTGGCGACCAGCTTGTCCTGGTCTTCTTCCGTCATGTCCGGACGCACGATGAACATCAATTCATAAGTACGTTGCATTCGTTTTCTCCCGGCAACTAGCAGCTAGCAATGAGCAACTAGCTCCCGTTGCCTGTGCCTTTCCAAATTCTTTCGAACCACTTGCGGGCCTAAACCCACGCTCGGACCTTTGCTCCCGATACTTGCCTCAATCCGACAGCTGATAGCCAAAAGCTAGTTGCTAGTCGCTTCCTCATCCACCTTGCGATTAAACCTATTCATCGCCGCCTGTACACCTTCCGCGAGGATGACCTTCACCGCCTCGGCTGCCGTGTCCAGCACCTGGTCCACCACCTGGTACTGCGATTTCTTGAACGGCGTTAGCACGTACTTCGCGCCGTCACCTACGGGATAATCCGGCCCAACTCCCATGCGAATCCGCAGGAACTCCTGCGTACCCAGCGCGCCGATCACCGACTCCACACCGTTGTGTCCAGCCGACCGGCCCCTTGGCCTGATCCGCAGAGTTCCGAACGGCAAGTCAAGCTCGTCGTACAGCAGCACCAGGTCCTGTTCCGGCTGCACCTGGTACTCACCTACCATCTCGCGCACCGACTGGCCGCTCAAGTTCATATAAGTTTCCGGCTTGGCCAGCACCACTTCTTCAGTACCGATGCGGCCCCGCGCGGTCTGTGCGCGACAGTTGCGGTTGTTCACCCGTACGCCGCACTGGGCGGCAATACGGTCCACCGCCAGAAACCCCAAGTTGTGCGGTGTGAACTGGTACTCGATGCCCGGATTGCCGAGCCCGACGATCAGTTTCACGTCGCCTACTTCTTCTCTTTCTTCTCTGCCTTCTCGGCCTTTTCGGGCTTGGCGGTAGCTTCCGCAGTTTCGCCTTCGGCTTCCTGCTTGCCCTTTTTGATGACTTCGGGCTCGGCAGTCGTCGCCGCGGCTTCGGCTCCCTCGACAGGCGCGGCCTCCACGATTTCCTTCACCGCGGTCACGTGGGCCACAGCCTGGGTCTCGTCAGTCAGGAACTTCACTTTGTCGACCTTGACCAGGTCGGCGACCCGAATCGTCTGTCCAAATTCCAGCTTGCTGACATCTGCGACGATGTGGCTCGGAATGTCGGCGGGCAGGCACTCGATTTCGACCTCGCGCATCATCTGTTCGAGGATGCCGCCCTGGATCTTGACGCCCGGCGCTTCCCCCTTCAGCGCAATCGGCACACTGACGCGGAGCAGTTTGTCCATGGCAATGCGTTTGATGTCGACGTGCAGCAGCGCTCCCTTGATGGGATCCGACTGCCAGTCCACGATCATCGCCTTGCCCGAGTCTCCTCCCGCAGCCAGGTCGAAAATCGTGTTGTGACCCGATTCCGAGACCAGGATGCGCTTAATCTGTTTGGGATCGACGGCGATCGTCAACGGTTCCAGACCGGCGCCGTACAACACTGCCGGGATGAGGCCGCTCTTGCGGACGCGGCGCGCGTCATTTTTTGTGCCGCTCTGCCGCGGCTTTGCTTCTACGTTCTTATCTAAGGTTGCTGTAGCCATAATTTCGTTCCTTTACAAAAACAGTCTGCTGACGGACGTCTCTTCGTGAATCGACTGAATCGCGCTGGCGATCAAGCCCGCGATCGACAGTTGCCGGATCTTGGGTTCGTTGCGCCCCGCCTCCGTCAGCGGGATGGTGTTGGTCACTACCACTTTGACCAACCCCGATTGGGAAATCCGCTCGATGGCCGGCCCCGAAAGCACGGGATGCGTGGCGCAGGCATATACCTGCCGCGCGCCCGCGTCGAGCAACGCCTGGCAGGTCTTCTCCAGGGTGCCGGCGGTATCGATAATGTCGTCGAGGATGACGCACGTGCGGCCGTCCACGTCACCGATGACATGCATGACCTCGGTCACATCCATTTCCACCCGCCGCTTGTCGACGATCGCCAGTGCCGAATCCATTTTCTTGGCGAAGAAGCGCGCACGTTCTACGCCACCCGCATCCGGAGAAACTACCGTTAGGTCTGGAAGATCCAACTCTCTGAAATGCCCCACCAGCACGGGCGACGCAAACAAGTGATCCACCGGGATATTGAAAAATCCCTGGATCTGAGGTGCATGCAGATCGACCACCAGCGCCCGGTCGGCCCCTGCGGTCGTCAGCAGGTCGGCGACCAGCTTGGAACTGATCGGCACACGCGGCTTGTCCTTGCGGTCCTGCCGGGCGTAACCAAAATACGGAATCACCACCGTGATGCGGCGCGCCGAAGCGCGCTTCAACGCATCGATCAGCAGCAGCAGTTGCATCAGGTGGAGGTCCACCGGATCGCACGTCGGCTGAATCAGGAAGACGTCGGTGCCGCGCACATTCTCTAGGATCTGCACATACGTCTCGCCATCGGAGAACCTGCTGATGTAGGCTTGCCCCAGCGGGAGTCCCAGCTTGTCGCAGACTTCCTTAGCCAGCGCATCATTGGCGGTGCCGGAGAAAATCTTCCACTTGTCTTCGCTGCGTGCCCGCACCGGCTTGGCCTTGGCATCCGTCCCCGATTGCTGTTTCCTGTCGGAATGTTGCGTTAATACAGTGGCTGACTCGCCGCGGGCGATCGCCGGTTGTGCGGTGCCGGTTTTAGTACCTGCTGCTTCCATCGTCTCCACACCCCGCCAAATCTGGTTTGATTACAAGCTGGGTCATGAAAAAAACAATTAGCAACTGGCGATTAGCAATTAGCTTTTGGACTTCGCTAGTCGCCTCTCGCCAAAACCTTTAGTCTCTGTCATCCCGAGCGAGTCCACCGCTTTGGTGGACGAGTCGGGGGGGCCTGCATTTCCTGTAACCTGATCAATAACTTCGGAAAACTGCCAACTGGCCACTGACAATTAATTTGGCTGGGCGGCTAGGATTCGAACCTAGACAAAGTGCTCCAAAGGCACTTGACCTACCATTAGTCGACCGCCCAATTCCGTAACTGGTTGCTGGTAATTGCTAACAGGTCAAGAGCTCGACAACGCTCGACTAACCTAAGCCTAAGACCGCGAAGCGCTGCAATGCGCGATCGACACTCGTTGGCAGCCACCAGTTACCCGTTACCAGTCACCGGCTGCCTTTCCCAATACTGTTCCCGTGCCAGCGTCGTCGTCGCCACTGCGGCATGTCCGGCGTCTCTCATACTGGCGGCTGCAGCGTCGGCCTGATCGGGGGAAGCAAACAAGCCATACAGCGTCGAACCGGAGCCGGAAAGCGACGCAAACCGCGCGCCTTCACGCAACAAGACACTTTTCACCTCACGTAACTCGGGATACTCAGGAAAGACGACGCGCTCGAAGTCGTTTTCGATCCCGGTTCGGACAAGGTCGAGAAGAGGTGTCTCGGCCCGGTCCCCGCCCACGGCGGGAACACCGGATGCAGGCCCTTCCGCAGGCACCGCCGGCGAAAGCAAACTCTCGCTCCACCAAGCGTACACGGCTTGGTGGAACATCTTCATTTTACCCATGGCTGCAGCAGCGGTCAACTCACCTCCCCTGGCAATCAACGCGTCCCATTGCGCGAAAGCCCTGGGGGTCGAGACTCCCAAGGGTGGTGTCGCCACAACCACCGCCATTGCCGGAAGGTCCTGCAGCGGATAGACTTCCTGTCCGCGATCGGCGCCCAACACCGTGCCGCCTATGAGGAAGAGCGGCAAGTCGCTGCCCACCTCGGCTGCGATGCGCAACTTGTCCTGCGGAGCAAGATTGATGTCGAGTGCGCGCTCCAGGCCAAGCATCGTTGCCACCGCATTCGACGAAGCAGCGCCCATGCCTCCCTGTATCGGCAGTCGCTTATCAATCTCGATGACAACCTTGCTATGCACCTTCACGGTTTTCAGTACGCGCTCGGCGATCTTGTAGCAAGTGTTCGAGGAATCGCGCGGCACCCGCGGATCGCCGCAGCGAATCTCTATTCCATTTCCGGGTTGCGCCTCGACACGGACTACGTCATGCAACGCCAGTGTCTGGTAGATGGTACGCAGCTCGTGAAACCTGTCCGGCCGCCCCGGCCCGATCTTCAGTCCGAGATTGATCTTCGCAAACGAGCGCAAGGCGATGGGCACGAGGAGTGTTCAGTGGCTAGTGGCCAGTGGCTAGTGTAGCAACAGCGTTTCCAGGTTTCGAGTTTCGAGGAAAGGCCGGGAGCCCAATCAATTCGCCGGCTTGCCAACCTCGTAAATCTCGCCGCCTGGGGCTAGAACCTTGTAACTCACCAGGTGACCCACGCCTCTCACGGAATCGTTGATCTGAAAGTGGGCCGCTTCGGTTCACTCGATCTTGCCGGGATTCTCCATTGGGGTCGGCAATCGTTTCCGCAGGAAATCCCCAGATGGGCTAACGAGCACGATGTAGTTACCTTCTCTTGGAGGCTCAACTTTACAAAACGATACCCAACTATCGTCCGGAGACCAAGAGAGTTGCCCAATTCCCGATTGGGAAAATCATGGTTCGTCGGCTCGATGGGCGGATAAACAATCTTGTCTTCGCTGGACAATAACGCGCCGCCGTCCCCAAAGTAAGCGGGATTTGGCGGTGAGCCAGCCACTTGCGGTTGTGCGACCAGAGGAAGTCGAAGCCACTTACAAGCTTTTGCAACACTAGACTAGAGTCAGCATCCACGATCCAGTAAAGACAGTTCGCCTGCCCGCACAACATCGCCCCGATGCGGTGATCGTCCATCCACTGGAGCTGTTGGAAGTCCCGGCAGGCTTCGTCAAATCCAACCTTCCAAGCGAATTCTCCGCAGGACTTGGCAGGATAAGAAAGTTTTGGGCGTGTCTCCGCAAGGTTCGGAGTCAAAGTCGGGATTGACTGCGGCATACACCACGCGATCGCCGATCGGCGACCCGGCCGCAGGCTCGGCGGCCAGCGCGTCGTGGAGGACGCGCCTCGGTCCAGCGTCGGTTTCCACCCAGACCTCGTGGGCCCTGCGCCCACGCCTTGTACTTGGGTGGCGGATCAATGTCCGGCGACATCAACCCAAAGAGAGCATGAATCATTGCGGAGGTCGCCTTGCCGTCAGCTAGCCGGCACTGTGCGGCGAAAAATTGGTGGTCTGCAACAGCAAGAGCTTTTCCCGTGCGCGATCCGAACGTGGGTTCTGTCGCAGCTTTAGCCGTAGCATCGGTTTAAATCCGTGGCGGTTCCCTAACCTGCACGATTTTGCTACTTGGTCCGCAGCGTCTTCAACGCCCCGCTCCATGCCACAACTTCGTCGACCATGGCGTGCACCGAGCGCTCATGGTGCGGACCCGGTTTGAAGGTGGTGTAGTTCTCGAAGTCAGTGTGCAGCGAGAGCAGCACCTGACTGCGCACATCGGCCACCATCAGCTCGCCCATCACCAGGCGCAACTGCTCCGCCGCGCGAGCCCCGCCCGCGCTGCCATAGCTGACGAACCCGGCCGCCTTGTGGTTCCATTCCTTCCATAGGAAGTCGATGGCGTTCTTCAGCGCGCCCGAGGTGCCGTGGTTGTACTCCGGCGTCACAAACACAAAGCCGTCGAAAGCATCGATTTTGGCGGCCCATGCCTTGGTGTGCCCATTGGTGTACCGGCCCATCAGGGGCGGAATCGGCTCGTCGAGTAACGGCAGGTTGAAGCCGGCGATGTCCACGATCTCGAATTCGGCGTCGCTGCGCCTGCTGGTGAACTCAAATACCCACTTGGCGACGGCTTCGGCCTTGCGTCCGGGACGGGTGCTTCCCACGATGATCGCGATTTTGAGCATGTGCGTGTTCTCCTGTGAGGCAGCTGCGACAGATTGTATGCCGGTGAGATGAAAAAGCCCCGCATAGTCGCGGGGCACGTTGCCAACGATTGGATTTCTCAGTTCCGGCTTCTGAACTTCGACAGCAGCCGCAGCATTTCCAAATAGAGCCAGATCAGCGTGACCATGAGCGCGAAGGCGCTGTACCACTCCATGTATTTGGGAGCGTTGTAGCGCGCGCCGTTCTCGATCAGGTCAAAGTCGAGCACCAGGTTGAGCGCGGCCACGCCAACGACCAGCAGGCTGAAACCGATACCAATGGGGCTGCTGCTGTTGACGGTGTGAAAGGTTATGCCGAAGAAGCCGAGCACGAATTGCGCCAAATAGAACAGCGCGACGCCGCCGGTGGCTGCCACTACGCCCAGCCGGAACCTGTCGGTTACCTTGATCAGGCCGGTACGATACGCCAGCAGCATGGCAACCAGCGTCCCGAAGGTCAGCATGACCGCCTGTATGGCGATGCCGTGGTAACGCAACTCGAACATGGCGGAAATGCCGCCCAAAAGCGCGCCTTGGGCCAGCGAGTATAACGGCGCGGTTACGCCCGCCCATTGTTTCTTGAAGATGGTGACTAACGCCAGGATGAAGCCACCGATGCCGCCGACCACCATCATCGGAGCCACGGACGCGGGATCTCCGGTAGCGAAGAAGCGGTTCCAGGTCCATGCCGCCGAGGCCACACACAGCAGCAACAGGACGCCGGCTTTGTTCACCGTTCCCGACACCGTCATGGTGTCGCCGGCAAAGCCCGACACTTCGCGGAAGGTGTTCTCGCCCAGCGCCGGATTCGCAGTTTTCATCAAGGCCGCCATTCCATTTCTCCTTGCTTTCTCAGGTTGGATTCGCGCGTGTTCACGGCAATGCAGTGTATTCGATCTCGGTGGATCCATGATACGCGGTTTGCGCAATTCGACGCAGAGCAGTGACCTTTGCGCCTAGAACAGCGTCTCCTGCCCAGGCGTACTAGCCGTTCCCGGACGCTTGATGCCGAAGTGCTGATACGCGAGATGCGTGGCGACACGGCCGCGCGGTGTGCGGTCCAAAAATCCAATCTGGATGAGGAACGGCTCGTAGATTTCCTCGATAGCGTCAGCTTCCTCGGCCAGCGACGCCGCCAGCGTGTTCAAGCCGACCGGCCCGCCCAGGTACTTCTCGATGATGGTCAGCAGCAGCTTGCGGTCGATTTCGTCGAAGCCGTGGCGATCGACCTCGAGCATCTCCAGCGCCGCCTGCGCTGTGGGCTTGTCGATCTTGCCGGTGCCGCGTACCTGAGCATAGTCGCGCACCCGGCGCAGCAGGCGGTTGGCGATGCGCGGTGTGCCGCGGCAACGCGAGGCGATCTCCATCGCCGCCGGCATATCGAGCGCGACATTCAGAATTTCTGCCGAGCGTTCGAGGATGACCTTCAGGTCTTCGTGGGTGTAGAACTCCAGCCGCAGCACGATTCCGAAGCGCGAGCGCAGCGGAGCCGACAGCAGTCCGGCGCGCGTGGTGGCGCCTATAAAAGTGAACGGCTTCACGTCCATGGTGTGAGTGCGCGCCGACGGTCCCTGCCCGATGATGATGTCAAGCCTGCAGTCTTCAAGAGCCGAGTACAGCAGCTCTTCCAACCCGGGCTGCATGCGGTGCACTTCGTCGATGAACAGCACCTGCTTCTCGCGCAGGTTGGTGAGAATGGCGGTCAGGTCCCCCTTGATCTGAAGCGTCGGTCCCGAAGTCTGCTGAAACGCCGCCCCCAGCTCATTGGCGATGATGTTGGCCAGCGTTGTCTTGCCCAGTCCCGGAGGCCCGTAGAGCAACACATGATCGAGCGCCTCGCCGCGCGACCTCGCCGCCTGGATGGCGATTTCAAGGTTGTTCTTTACTTTGTCCTGCCCAATGAACTCACGCAGCCGCTGCGGCCGCAGCTTGAGCTCGAACGAAACATCGTCATCGACCGAGGCGGCCGACACAATGCGCTCCCGATCCAGGTTGTCCTTGGACAAAACCACAATGGGGCGATAGTAAAGCGAAAGGGCAGACGAAGCAACTTGCATGCAAGCAGCGCGAGCTGACCACTACGCCGACTTTGCGCGACGAGCCAAATATTGCTGATCGAGCCCCTGCCGGATCAGGGTTTTGATAACTGCCTGGCGGCTAATGTTTAGATCCTGTGCGGCTCGATCAAGTTCCTGCAGCATCCCGCGGTGAGGTCGAGACTCACCCCCTGAATGGGCTGAATCATGCGTCCCTTGGCGGCGAAGAAGCCGGAGACGTCCTTGCCGTTGTCGGCCATGTTGGCAATTCTTTCCGCCGAGACCGGCTTTACCGGCTTACGAGTTTCCTTCCTACAGTTCGATCTCCTCCCGGGTCGATTTCCAAAGTGTCACCAGATGATGGATTTCACCGGCTTGGTGGTCGCGAATTTCGCAAATCACTGAATACAATCGGTCGCCCATCTATCCGATGGCACGGTACTACTCCGCTACATGCGATCGCTGATCGAGCCAGTACGGGCGGCAGAACAACTCCAGCGTCTCCTCCAACCCGATGCCGCGTAGGGGTTGGCCCACAGCCGCCAGCTCTTCCCGGGATCGAAGGAAAAGCGCATGACGTATAACAGTTATACTATACCGGCCGTGTGATCGACGCCGTGAAACCATCCGACCGACCGTGGACCGTTCTCGTCGTCACGAATATGACGAAAATGTAAACTCGTGCACGCGCTGGCTCGTCCAGGCAGTAGAATCGACCGCACGCCGTGGCCCACCGCAAATATTAGCTGCGACTACACGCCTTAGTTGTTCCGGGGCAAACTAAGTCTCCCTGGCAACCCCAATAATGTACCACCCCACGACCTCTGCGGCTGTCGACAGGCGGATCAACGCACAACGGGAACCTTCACAGAACCAGCTGAAAGGATGCGCATCATGATTTTCGGCATGAGCACTTCGACTTTCACCCTGATACATGTGCTGATAAGCCTGGCTGGAATAGGCTCCGGATTCATGGTCATCTTCGGGTTTCTCAACGGCAAAGCCCTCGCCGGCTGGAATACGATTTTTTTTACGACCTCGCTGCTGACCAGTTTGACAGGATTTTTCTTTCCTTTTGAGCGGCTGCTGCCCTCTCACATTCTCGGCCTTCTGTCGCTGACGGCATTGACCATCGCTCTCTTCGCGCGCAACGTCTTCGACCTCGCCGGCGGGTGGCGCCTGATCTACGTCGTGACCGCCGCCATGGTTCTGTACTTCAACTGCTTCGCGGCGGTGGTACAGTTGTTCGCGAAAATACCGGCCCTGAAAGCCACGGCTCCGACGCAGACCGAGTGGCCTTTTGTGGTCGCGCAGGGTGTGGTCCTGGCGATCTTTCTCGTGCTGACATACCTGGCCGCAAAAAGGTTTCGTGACCAAACATCACCGGCGCGGTGACCAGACAAAGCACCTGGTCGCGACACCTTGGCAAGTCGAAACCACACGAATCATCAACCGCCCGAGGACTCCAATGCTTCTACGCACAAATCGGCCGGGCGCCAAAGTGTCGCAGGGTTTAAAGCATTCGGTCTGGCTTCAGGGGATGCCGTGCGGAACCAATGCCGCCTATGAGTACATTAAGGCCTTCTCCGAGACGGACCAGTTCGAAGACCTCAAGAAGTTCGACGTCCCCACGCTGGTCCTGCATGGTGACGACCAGGATAGTTCCCATTGGCGCAGCGGCCATGCCGTCATCCAAGATCGTAAGGGGCGCTCTGCTGAAGGTTTATCCGGGCGCACCGGACGGCATGCCTTCGACGCGGAAAGATGAACCTAACTCGGACCTGCTGGCGTTCTGCAAGGCGTAGCGGATACGGGTAGCATGGAGCGGCTTTCTGCCTCAGATTTGCGTTGCGCAACGTCGCGAGTCTGGGGCATCGAAATGCGTCAACTACTTCACCGCAACGATTTGCATGGAGGTACCCCGCCGGATCCAGCGGGCCGGAGGTTTGTCGCCTGGAGCGACGATACGCAACGGACCTTCCAGGGCGTCGAGCGGCATGCCGTCAAGTTTGTCGGCGAGCAGGATTTCGCGGTTGGCGAAGTCGGGATCGACTTCAGCCACGGCGAAGACGACCTTGTAGCCGTCGGTGGCCTCCACCAGCAGCACTTCGGTTAGGCGTGGACCGCGCATCCTGGTCCCAAGCTGCACTCCGGCGAGGGAAAGCACGGCCGACCGGGGAACGCCTGGAAGGATGCAGGCTTATCGTGGTCCCTGACATTAACGGTGACTTGCGGCAGAGCGGCAATCTGCGCCGCAGTCAGCGTGGTGGACGTGCCATCGGCACGGACTACCTGTAGCGATTGCGCCGTCAGGCCGGGAGCCAGTGCGCACAGAACTAGGGCGAGGCTGAAACGTTGCACCCGGTGTTTCATTGGCCCCTTTCAGGGAAACAGGTGGATCAATCTTTCTGGAGCATGACTTCAGTGGACTTGATTACCACTTTGACGACGTCGCCTTTTTTGAGCGCCATCGCTTCCGCGCTGCGGCGGGTGATCACGCTTTCGATCAGGTTGTCGCCTACGCGTACCACGATGTGAGCCATCACGCCGCCGAGTTGAATCTCCTCAACGGTCCCTGCCAGCTGATTGCGAGCTGAGAGTGTCATAGGATGAGTCTACCCCGTTTCACAGCCATATGGGGGCAACCCTGCCGACGTCTTGCCCGGCAACGCGAGTTCAGATTGGTTGGTTCCAGGGATCGATGAGGCGAACCCCGCAGTCGACGAAATCGTCGAAATTACCAGTCGCGCGCGGCCTTGTGAAGTTGAACTATCGACGCGATCTGCACGTCAGCGTGGGTGATAGGCTTGCCCAGCGTCCGGTGTCGGGAGGTGATACGCGAAAAGACCCGCGCGGCCTGGCTGTCGAACGCGAGAATGCGACCGGCAAAGTCTTCACCGAACATGGCTCCAGCGGTCGCAAGGAAGGCGTCACGTCGCCTGCTCTTGGGAGGGAGCTCGATGCCGTAAAAAACTTCCGCTTCCATGATCACGGTGGTGAACAATTCGACTGCCGAACTGTTCGCTGACAAGGTCTGCGCCGGCGATTATGATTCCGCTATCACTTGCATATGAAGAACCTCGGTATCCTGCTCTCCGGGCGCGGGTCGAACTTTGAGGCCATCGCCGAAAACGTCGCCTCGGGCAAACTCGACGCAAACATAGCGGTTGTGATTTCGAATCGGGCGGCCGCGCCCGGAATCGAGTCAGCGCGGCGGCGCGGACTCAAGGCGCTGGTCATTCCGTCGAAAGGCGCCCAGCGCGAGGAGCACGAGCGCGCTGTAGTCGCTGCCCTGCGCGAGCACCAGGTTGATCTAGTCTGCCTCGCGGGATACATGCGCCTGTTGTCGCCGAGATTTGTGCAGCAGTTTTCCAACCGGATCCTGAACATTCATCCCTCGCTTCTACCTGCGTTTCCCGGACTCGAGGCGCAGCAGCAGGCGCTTGAGTACGGGGTGAAGCTGTCGGGCTGCACGGTGCACTTCGTCGACGCCGACCTCGACCACGGCGCCATCATTCTTCAGAAGGCTGTACCAGTGTTCGACACAGACGACACACACACGCTGGCAGCTCGCATACTGGAGCAGGAGCATGTCGCTTATAGCGAGGCGATTGGGATAGTGCTGGAGGGAAAGTACCACATTGTCGGACGGCGTGTTGTGGTGTCGGGGGTATAACGCATGAATCCTGGGGTTCTGCAGGTGCAGAATACGGTTCTAGCCTGAGTAAGATTTATCATCGAACGGCGCGCGTCTTTTCGCCCAAGGAGATCAATTTATGTCGGAAGATATGTCGACGGCCAATGTGGAGGTTGCCGTCGCATACTTGCAGTCCATCGAAAACCGCGTAAGTGAGGAGGAACTGGCTCGGTTCTTTGCGCCCGATGTGGTGCTGGAACAGTTTTTCAACCGATTGGTGCCCAAGACTGTGCAATCAACCCTGGCGGACGTGTTGCGCGAGTCCGCGCAGGGCAAGAAGTCCGTGTCGCATCAGAAGTACGAAGTCCACAATAGGGTCGCCTCCGGCGACTGGGAGGCATTACAGGTCAAGTGGGAGGGTATTCTCGCCATTCCGGTGGCAGGACTCGCGGCCGGATCGGCGATGCGCGCCTGGTTCGCCATGTTCTTGCAGCATGAAGGCAGGAATCATTCACCAGGCAAATTACGATTGCTTCGAAGCGTGGTGAGCCTGACGCAAGACGACCATGGTCATGAGGTATGGTCATGAATAAATCGGCAACAGCCAGAAAGAAAAACCGAAGGAGGCGGCCGGCCCTGGCGGGCTGAGCCAGATCGCGGCGGACGAGTTCAAGGCCAAGTGCCTCAAAGATTATGGATGAGGTGCAGGAAATAGGCAGATCGCTGGTGGTCACCAAGCGGGGCAAACCCGTGGTTCAGGTGGTCCGACTACAAATGGCAGAAACAGAAGGAGGGCGCCTTTTTCGGACGCTGGTGGGATTTATCACGATCGTGGGAGATCCGGACGACCTGATCAAGCCGGTATTTTCGCGGGAAGACTACGACATGCTGAAAATGATTCTGCTCGATACTCATATCGTGGTCGGATGAGCCTCTCCCCGCGACGTCTGTCGCATCGCGCCACACTGGCGATTCGGCTCGCTCATCATTTCGAGGACTTGCCGTGTCAGCCGTCACCCTGGTTGCCTTCGTTAGCGCGCTGCCGCCGCAGCACGGGCCGAGGGCATCCCGTTGGTCACGGCCGACGAACGCATCCAGAACTGTGCACTCCTGAAAGCAGTCTGGTAGCGAACCTCACATCTCGTAGTGCAGCAGCGAGTACACGTCGTACTCCCGCAGCTTCTCGCGGCCCTTCAAGCCGTCGAGTTCCACGACGAATCCCAGTCCGCAGATCTCGCCGCCCAGCGACTTCACCATCTCGGCGGCGGCGCGGGCGGTGCCGCCGGTCGCCAGCAAGTCGTCGCAGATGAGCACGCGCCGTCCGGGCGCGATGGCGTCCTTGTGGATCTCCAGCGTATCACTGCCGTACTCCAGCTCATACGTCCACTTGAGCACTTCAGCCGGAAGCTTCTTCGGCTTACGCACGGGCACGAATCCTGCGTTGAGCCGGTACGCCAGCGCCGGCCCGAAGATGAAGCCACGGGCCTCGATACCCAGCACCAGGTCGATGTCCTGATTGATGTAGTACTCAGTGAGCGAGTCGATCAGCCGCGCAAAGCCCAGGCGGTCCTTGAGCAGCGTGGTGATGTCGTAAAAGAGAATGCCAGGCTTGGGAAAATCGGGCACCTCGCGGATGAGCTTCTTCAGGTCGTTGCACTTCTCCGCTGTGGAGGACATGGGCTACCAGACTCCTTCGATGGCGAACGATTTAGCGTCGAGATACGGTGCAGGCGAAACCGCGACTTCGTCCACTCGCGCGGCCCGCGGTCCTTCGCGCAGACGGCCGTGCAGCGCGCTGAGCTGCTCGCGGGTGCCGGTGGCCATTACTTCCACGCGGCCGTCTTCGCGGTTGCGCACCCAGCCGGTGAGTCCGAGCGTCGCCGCTTCGCGTTCCACGAACCAGCGAAAGCCGACGCCCTGCACGCGTCCGGAGACCAGATAACGACGGGTTTCGCGATCGTCATTCATACGGCAAGGTTCAAGATAAACGGCGAGCGAGGCGACCGCAACCGAACCGGGAAGCGCGGGGACCCAAGCGTAGGCTTCCTTGACTTCATTCATTGCAGACTGTTTCCCAAGTCGGCATCGGCCTCGATGACGAGACAGTGGCGTCTTTCGTGTGCCGCTAGCTAGGTCAACATATCGTTGAAATGATCTCGCAGGCGTGTCTCAATGGGGGCAACGCTGTTACGATCCGTCAATTTCAGATAGAGTACGCCACCAAGGTCGGTCGGAACTTTTGCACCCTTCTCCCGAATCACCACCGCGTACTTTCTGCCTTTCGCTCCGGCGTAATAGCCCGCCTCATAGACAACATTGTCGCGAGCAGCTCCCAGTCGAGCCTCTCCGCTGGGTAGGTCGTCATCCGCCATGAATAGGAAAACGAAACAGTTGGTGAGCCGCTCGGCATTCTCAATAGACTCCCAGATAATCTCTCCCGGTGAAAGTCACCCCAGTCGTACACCGTAAGACCGAGCTTTTCGGTCAAGAACCTCCCGACGGAGTCTGCGACGCTCGCCGCTTCGGAGGAGTAGCCCAAGAAGACGTGCTTGTCGCGCTTGACCTCCTGCGACCCCTTGGAGAAACCCGCTTCAAATTCGCCGCGCTGCAACCAACCTTCGTCCACCGCCTCCGGCATATCGAGAACGGGATGGACGACGCAGAACGCCTCGCTCGGCAACCGGCTTCTTTCGCAGCACAAGCCGCGGTTTTTTCGCCACAACAGCCGTGACCCCGCTGATATGCATGACTCGCTTGTGAAGATGGCTGAGCTATCTCGATCACGATAAAGCCGTCGGGCCTCCCATTGCTGGAAAGCGACGATCAACACTCCGTGCGAATGCCGCAGGCTCTGATATCTCTCTTCGATCCGGTCAGCGTCTCCCGACTGGGGCTGGATGGAGAACCCTGCTCTGCGATCCGTTCCGAGGTGGCGCGCATAACCCGCCTCTGGTTCTTCGCCCGGTTCTTCTCCTGCGGCGCTTCCAGATAAATGGTCAATTGGCTGTCCATCGTTTGCTACGACGTGTTTCGCGATCGTGACTCATGGGGGCATGACCCAAGACAAACCCAAGATAAACGGCGAACGGAGCAATCGCAACCGATGTGAGAAAAGCCGGGCGGGTATGACAATCACGGCCTCGACGTCCCCAGAACAGGCACCTTATGAACGCCGAGAGGAGGCCTGTCCAACATTCGGGCCAGCGCTACGCCGCCGGAGGCACTTTCACATCGTGCGAAACGATGATATGGTTCTCATGCGTTCTTCGCCCCTTTTCAACGCGACTGGAAGTCAAACGATTTGCCCAAAGGACGGAGGGAAAAAACACTATGCTGCGCACCAAAACAGCTGTGCCATGTTTGCTCGCATACGTATTTCTGGTTCTCGTCACCCTGCCTGCTTGGGGTGCGAGCAAAGCGGACGATGAAGAAACCATCCGCAATGCCACCACGGTCTTGCAAGCCATGCTGGCAAGCAGCGCCGTTCCGGCCAGCGTGCTGGCTAAGGCCAACTGCATCATGATTCTACCCAGCGTGAAGAAATTCGCTGTCGGCGTCGGTGGAACCGGCGGTCGCGGCCCCATGACGTGCCGCGAGGCCAGTAGCGGCAGGTGGTCGCCGCCCGCGATGTTCACCATCGGCGGCGCCAGCGCCGGTCTTCAGGTCGGTGGCACGGCCAGCGACTACGTCATCGCCATAATGACGTCGACCGCAGCCGACAAGGTGCTGAATAGCAAGGTCAAGGTTGGCACCGACGTGTCGGCAGCCGCGGGTCCGGGTGCTTCGGCTGGCACGGGAACTGCCGACATGTTGACTTATGCTCGCTCCAAGGGACTGTTTGCCGGCGTGTCTCTTGACGGCGCATCGCTGGATCCGGACAGCAAAGCCAACGAGCGGCTTTATGGAAAACCGGCCAGCGCGAAGGAGATCGTATCAGGGAGCGGGGTGAAGGCCACGCCTGCCGGGCAATCCCTGATTTCACTTCTCGACAGCAAGGCTGGAAAACACAGCTAGTAAGAAACCGAGCTGCCGCAATCCGCGAGGGGTCATGGCCGGCACCCGCGACCCGTCGCTTGGCCTTCTCAAAGCAATGACGGGTTCGCCACGTTAGCTGCACGGTCCGGAATTCGGTGGCGCAAAACAAAGGCGCGACCCCAGCCGCGCCCAATGTTTCCCGCAGGTCCGATGTCTTACACGAGTTTGGACGCGACTCTGTTCAGCCACTGGACTAGCCTGGATTCCCACGCTAATCTGTCTTACTAACTTTTTTGCTTGTTTTGCCCCAGGTAGGATTGGCTATTCAC
>Ga0306920_100001804_pt1 | contig 26640 bp, 28 predicted proteins | sample flu12Cox44000170_FD_204666 | JGI IMG/M metagenome (GOLD analysis project Ga0306920, IMG submission 204666) | Lab enrichment of tropical soil microbial communities from Luquillo Experimental Forest, Puerto Rico - flux4day.12C.oxic.44.000.170 (v2)... | ecosystem: Environmental > Terrestrial >...
ACCGTGGTTCAGGGGCCGGTGAAATCCAGGGTTTACTACGTTTATGCCACCGGGCCGGGCGGCCGGTCCTGGGGGCCGAGGGACAAGAGCCAGACGGGGGGTACGTTCTGCATCGATCCCAAGCTCAAATATGCCACTCACAACCGCGACTACGAAGCCGGCAAGAACCTGATCAACTGCGACGCCGTCGGCCTCGTCGGCACGCAGTTTGATCGCGTCGACACCGGAGAAGCCGGCGATTTCACCTATGGTCTTGGGATCGGCGCCAGCCCTCCACCCCCGTCGCCGGTTGTCACCCCTCCCGCGCCATCCCCCAAACCAGGCCCAGCGCCGGTTGTTGCTCCTGGCCCATCGCTTACACCAGGCCCGGCGCCGACCGGCACCGCCTGCCAGCGCTACCCCAACCTGTGTTGAGAGGTCACCATGATCACGCGCAGAGACCTTGTCGTCGGAGGAGCTCTGACCATCCTGTGGAGCGCCGCCGGCTGTCCATGCCTGGCGGACGCGGCAAGGAGCAGAGGTTCGTTCGGATGCATGCTTGACGGCGATGAAGCCGAGCGATTTCTCGCCATCAGCTCCGAGCATCAGATGTATGCGCACGGCGAGGAGACGATTGTCGCGAGCTCCGGCAACCGGGAATTTGACTATGCTCTCGCCCACACGCTCTCGAGCATAACGGACACCTTTCACGTCCTTCCCGGGTTTGCATACTATGACGACGGTGACCGCCCCAATGCCTATGCGACGGACAGGGTGCGGCTGGCCAAGGCCGACGGCACCGTGCTGTTCGGACGCCGTTATCTCAGCGCAATACTCGCTCGGCCTGAGCAACCCGATGTCGCCGCTGCCACCGTCTGTGCACACGAGTTCGGCCACATCCTGCAATACAAGCTCAATCTCAAGCCGGTGCTTCTGGCCGGGCAGTCTACGGTCAAGCGCCTGGAGCTGCATGCCGACTACCTGGCCGGCTATTACGCTGGAATCCGCAAGCTGTCGAAGCCGGACTATCCAGCGGCGGTGTTTGCCAGCACGCAGTATTCGTTCGGAGACTTTAACCCCAACAGCCCGCAGCACCATGGCCGCCCCGATGAGCGCGCCGCCGCCATCATCCGCGGCTTCGAAGTGGCCTATCGGGAGCGGCACAACCTTTCCGATGCAGTGCGCATCGGGGTGAACTATGTCGCGACAGTTTGATTGGATGCACTAAAGCTTGATGAGATGCATATAATTCTTCCGTCATGGCCGGGCTTGTCCCGGCCATCCACGCCTTTGACCGCGCTCGCGATTAAGACGTGGATGCCCGCGACAAGCGCGGGCATGACGATTCAATCTAATGTCATCCCGCACTATGCCGGGAGCACCACCGGCGCCGGCGCGGTCCTGCCGCGGATCAGGTCGGAGCCCTTCTCGGCGATCACCATGGTCGCCGAGTAGGTGTTGGCCGACGGCATGCTCGGCATCACCGAGGCATCGATCACCCGCAGATTCTCCATGCCGTGCACCTTGAGCTCGCTGCTGACCACGCTTGACTGGTCGCTGGCGGGACCCATGCGACAGGTGCCGATCAAGTGCCAGACGGTGCCGCCGTACTGGCGAGCCCAGTCGAGGATCTCGTCGTCGGTGCGCACGCTCTCGCCAGGAAACGTCTCGATGTCCACGAACCGCGACAGTTGCGGCGTCGAAAGCAGCCGCCGCGCCAGCCTGATGCCGCCGACCATCGCCCGCTGATCGGCCTCCTGCGAGAGATAGTTCGGCTGGATCGCCGGATCGATGAACACATCGGTCGATTTCGCCCGCACGTATCCGATGCTCTCGGGCCGGTGCTGCCAGACCCCGCAGCTCATGCCCGGATAGTCGTCGAGCATGCCGACGAAGCCCTCCTTGTAGCTCGCCGGCGAGAACACCACCTGCAGATCCGCGCCGCTGATGGCCGGATCGGACTTCCAGAAGCAATAGCAAAGCGAAGGGCTCACGCCGATGGCACTGGGCCTGCCGGCGAGCCAGCGCAGCACCTGGCCGATCAGCGAGGGGCCGCGGGTGATCTCGTTGATGGTTCTCGAGTTCTTGGCACGCGCCACGAGACGCACCGAGCAATGGTCGCGGAAGTTTTCGCCGACCGCCGGCAGATCGTGAACCACCTCGATGCCGAGGCTCTTGAGCAGGCTGGCGCTGCCGACGCCTGAGAGCTGCAGCAGGCGCGGTGAGTTGATGGTACCACCGCTGACGATCACCTCCCTGCGCGCCTTCACCTCATGGATGGTGCGGCTGCGCTCGTCGACATAGCGGACGGCGACCGCCTTCTTGCCGTCGAAGACGATCTTGCAGGCGCGCGCATGGGTGCGAAGATCAATGCGCCCGGATTTCTTCTGCGCCGGGAGCAGATACATCCGGCCGGCGCTGCGGCGCAGCCCCTTGTGGATGCAGCGCTGGAGATAGCCGACACCCGGCTGCGAGGCACCGTTGTAGTCCGCGTTGCGGGGAATGCCGAGGCCCTCGGCCCCGGCGATGAACGCCTCGCAGATTTCGTGCGGCCAATCGAGATCGGTCACCGGAATGTTGCCGTCGCGGCCGCGATAGAGGTTGTCACCTTCACCGATCCGCCGCTCAAACCGTTTGAAATAGGGCAGGAGGTCGGCATAGCCCCAGCCCGCGTTGCCGCGCTGCGCCCAGCTGTTGAAGTCGTCGGCCTGACCGCGGTTGATGATCATGCCGTTGATCGAGCTCGATCCGCCGACGGTGCGGCCGACCGGCATGATGACCGAGCGTCCGTTGACGTTCGGGGACGGCTCGGTCTTGAACTGCCAGGTATAGGCTTCATTGAACATGATCTTGATGAAGCCCGCCGGAATATGAATGTAGGGGTGGCGGTCGGATGGACCGGACTCGAGCGCGCAGATGGTGACGCCGGGGTCTTCGGACAGGCGGGCAGCAACGATGGAGCCCGCCGCACCGGTCCCGACCACCACGTAATCGAAGGTTGATGTCGACCGTGGCTGCTGATCCTGCATCATCTGAAGGTCCGTTCCTGCGCGTGCCGAATGCTGCATTCCACAGTATGAGTGACTCCTTGAACGTTGTCATTCCGGGGCGGGTACGCGGCCGGGATTTGCCGGCTCAGGACAGTGACCCCGTCCCGATATAGGCGGCAATCACCGCTGGATTGTTGAGCACTTCGCCGGCGGAGCCGGTACCCAGGGTGCGGCCATAATCGAGCACGTGAATACGATCGGCGAGATCGGCGACCATTTGCATGTCGTGCTCGATCCAGATCATAGCCAGGCCGAGCTCGTCCTTGATGCGCAGAATGAGGCGCGCCAGGTCCTCGCGTTCGCTTCGATTGAGGCCTGCGGAGGGCTCGTCGAGCAGCAGAAGCGACGGCTCGAGCGCAAGCGCACGGGCAAAGCCGACGAGCTTCTGCACGCCAAACGGCAGCGTGCCGACCGGCGCGTGGCGATATTCAAGAAGCCCGACGAAGTCCAGCACTCGCTCCACCGCCTCGCGATGCCGCAGCTCCTCGCGCCGCACGGCGGGAAGAAAGAACATCTCGGCCAGCATCGAAGTTGCGATGCGGCAGTGACGGCCGGTCAGCACGTTTTCCGATACCGACATCTGCGCGAACACCTCGCCATGCTGGAAGGTGCGGGCGATGCCGAGGCGTGCGACTTCATGCGCGGGTCGTCCATTGATGTCCTGCCCGCGCAGCCGGATCGCGCCGTCGCCGTGATAGATGCCGCTTACGCAATTGAGCACGCTGGTCTTGCCAGCGCCGTTCGGTCCAATCAGTGCGAGCAGCTCGCCGGCTTCGACGTAGAGCGACACGTCGGTGAGAACGGCGAGCCCGCCGAACCGCAAGCATAGCTGCTCGACCGAGAGCTCAATCATTGCGGCGCTCCGCCGGCCGCTGTCGCAGCGCCCGGTAGCTCCGGCGTTCTTCGCCACTGGCCTGGCCGAGATAGGATTGCTGAATCTCACCCCGCCCGCGCAGCTCGGCGGCCGGGCCTTCCAATGCGACGCGCCCGTTCTCGAGGACGTAGCCGTAATCGGCGACGGCGAGCGCGACGCTTGCGTTCTGCTCCACCAACAAAATGGTGATGCCGAGCTCCTGCCTGATGCTCGAGACCCGCCGCACCAGATCCTCGACGACGACCGGCGCCAATCCCAGCGACAATTCGTCGATCAGAAGCAATTCGGGCTTGCAGACAATGGCGCTGCCGAGCGCCAGCATTTGCCGCTCCCCGCCCGAGAGGAGGCCTGCGAGCTGCGAGCGCAACCGAGCGAGGGCCGGGAAGAACTGGAACACCAGAGCTTCGAGCCGCTGGCGCTCGGCGGTGCCGGCGCGGTGCGACACGGCAACAGCCAGGTTTTCTGCGACCGTCAGATTGGGAAAAACCTTGTCGCGTTCCGGCACCAGCACGATGCCGCGCCTGGTATTTGCGTGCGGCGGCTCACCTTGGATCGCCTGGCCGGCGAAACGGATGCACCCCGCGGTGATGGATGCATCGTCGAGGCCGATGAAGCCGGAAATGGCGCGCAGGGTCGTGGTTTTACCGGCGCCGTTATTGCCGAGAAGCACCACGATGGTCTGCGGCATGACGCGAAGGCAGACGCCGTAGAGTGCGATCGCCACGCGATGGTAGGCGACCTCGAGCCCCTCGACGGTGAGCAGTGGAGCGTTTGCAGCCACGTCCGTCATCGCGGCAGCCGCAGCGAGGTTGTCGCGAGCGAGGCTCGCAGGCGATGCCAGATGCCGATGAGCCCCGCCGGCTCCAGCAGCAGGAACAGGATCATCACCACTCCGAAGGCAGCGTAATCCAGCGCAAAGACCGTGTTGCTGAAGCGCGCCGGCAGCAGGCCGGCAAGTGCTTCGATAGCATAAGGAAAAAGTATGACAAATCCGGCGCCGAGCAGCGCGCCTGGAATGGAGCCCATGCCGCCGATGATGATCATCGCGACATATTGCACGGTCAGGTAAAGCGAGAACGCGTCGATCGACACGAAATTGCGGAAATACGCGAACAGGGCGCCGGCGACGGCGGTCATGGTCGCGCTCACCATGAATGCCATCAGCTTGAATCGCTGCACGTCGATGCCGAGCGCGCTCGCCACAACGTCGCGCTCGCGCAGCGCCCGCCATGCCCGGCCGGTGCGGGAGCGCTGCAGATTGATGCTGATCAGGAGTGCGAGGCCGGCGAAAAACAGCAAGGCAAAGTACCATTCGCGTCCGCTGCTCAGCGACCAGCGCCCGATCGACGGCGAGGCGATCATGATGCCGGTCGAGAGAATTTCGCGCGCCTCATATTCGCCGCCGAGATAGATGACGACAAAGTGCAGCCCGAGCGTGCTGATGGCGAGATAGAGGCCGCGCAGCCGCAGCGAGGGCAGGCCGAAGATCAATCCGAGCAGCGCACCGAGAACGGCGGCCGCCGGCAAGGTCACCCAGAACGGGGCGTTGGCCTCGCGCACCAGAACGCCGACCGCATAGGCGCCGGCGGCCAGCAGACCGGCGGTACCGAGCGAGATCAACCCGGCGAACCCGGTCAGCAGCATCAGCGCGAGCGCGCCGATGCTGGCCAGCAGCACCTGATTGGCGAGATCGAGCAGGAACGGAGTGGCCACGAACGGCAGCGCGACCAGCACGAGGAGCACCAGCGCAAAGCGTATCCGCTGCCGGGTCGTGCCCAGGAGGCGAAGCTCCATGGCGTCGTTCCACATCTCAGACCCGGTCCAGTTGCTCGCGGCTGCCGAACAGCCCCCAGGGGCGGATGGCCAGCACGATCAGCAGCACGATGAACGGCACCACATCCGAGAGCAGCGGATTGACGTATTGGATGGCCGCAATCTCGGCGGCAGCCACGATCAGCGCGCCGAGAACTGCACCCAACAGACTGTCGAGCCCGCCCACCAGAGCGGCCGGAAACGCCTTCAGCCCGATGATTGCCATTGTGGATTCGACGCCGGAGTCGAGCGCCATCAGCATCCCCGCGACCGACGCCGTGAAGGTCGACAGGCCCCAGGCGAAAGCATACACGCCGTGCAACCGGATGCCGCGTTGCTCGGCGAGGAGTGGATTCTGTCCCGCTGCCCGCATGCGCACGCCCCAGCGGGTGAATTGCAGGAAGCCGAACAGCCCGACATAGACGAGAATGGCCACAGCGACGATGGCGAGGCTTGCCGCCGATATTTGCACGCCGGGCACAATGGCCACCGGCGGATTGCGCCAACCGAACGTCGCGCCGGGATAGAATTGCTGCGTGGTCCAGATCAGAATCACCAGACCGCGCAGCAGAATGCCGAGCGCGATGGTGATCAGCACGGCGGCCAGCACCGCCTCGCCGGTCATCCAGCGCATCAGCACCACATAGACCACCATGCCCATGACGAGACCGCACACCGCGGCCAGCGCCAGCGCGAGCAACGGATCCCCGCTGAACAGACCGGCGGTGGCAACCAGGAAATAGGCGCCGACCATCATGAGCTCGCCGTGGGCGAGGTTGAGAACGCGGCTTGCGCGATAGATCAGAACGTAGCCGGTGCTCACCAGCGCGTAGATCGCAGCGAGCACGACGACATTGGCGACGAGTTGCAGTGACATGAGGCGAGCGCGCGGCCCGGCTTTGGGGGCTGCGGCGCGAGCGAGAAGCTCACCCTGCGCGGCGCCCCCGTCCGCAGTCAGTCGACGACGTCGACCGCAAGCCAGTCGCGCATGCGCACGACGCTCTTCTGGTCCGGATCATAGCGGTAGAACCGGTAGTACTGCCTGGTGCGGAAATGATTGTCCGCCGTCCACACCAGTGGGCCGCCGCGAATGCCCTGCGTGTCCAGGTTGAGGTTTGCCATCGCCGCGGCGACCTTGCCGGCGCTCGCCGGCCAGCCGCTCTGGGTGAGGACCTGCTCCAGCACGCGGCCGGTGATCCAGCCCTCGGAGGCGTAGGTTGCCGGAAAGGAATATTTCCCCTGCGCGGCAACATCGCGCATTTCCTTCTGCACCGGCAGGTTATCCTGAAACATGGCGTTGGCGGTAAACACATAGAAGCCGCCGTCGGCGATGCGCGCCAGCTCGTCCTCGGCCTGAATATGGCCGTAAGCCAGGTAGGTGCCGGTCCAGCCGAGCCGGCGCAGCGCCTCGAATGTCTTCGCTTCGGCCGGCCACGGCGCATAGGCATAGCCCCAGTTGGCATCGGCAGTCTTGATCTTGGTGGCGAATGGCGTGTAGTCGGCGGTAGCCGGCGGTATGAACTCCTTGTCCACGGTCGTCATCCCGAGCGAGCCGGCGAGCTTCTCTGCGGTATCGATCCCGATGCGCGAGATCGGGACCGGTATCCCGACCAGCCCGAATCGAACCGGCTCCTTGGCGATTTCCTTGATCCATTTGATCGCGGTGGGAATGTCGACAGCGAAATCAAACCCGGTCGAGCAAAACAGAACAGGATCGGGCTTGGGCGGATGCGTCTCTTTCGGACACACGGCGCCGGCGAACCACAGAGGTACGTTGGCCCGCCTCGCTTCGGCAATCACCGGCCCGTAGGTGGAGGAGAAGCTCGAGTTGATCAGCAGCATGACATTGTCCTGCCGGATCAGCTTGGTGACGTTGGCGGCGGCCTTGGACGGCTCGGCCTGATCATCCTCGATCAGCAGGCTGACGCGGTGGCCGTTGATGCCGCCTTTGCCGTTGAGACGGTCGACATAGATGCGCAGCATCTCGATCACCGGCGCTTGCGTCGCGGCGCCGGGGCCGGTCATCGCGGCCGTCACCCCGACCGTATAGGCGTCCTCTGCCCGCACGGTCGCGGGCGGCATCGTGCTCGCTGCTGTCAGCCCCGCAATGAAACCGAGAACGACTGCTCCTCGCATGGAAATCCTCCCTTGTGCCCCGCTGCGTTTATACCGGAAAATATTGTTTTCAGCGTCGATCTTTGGCGCGCTGCGCCGTGAATGTCAGGGACCCTGTACGTCCGTCGCCCTGAAGTCGTCACCCTTGAAGAGGAGCGGCGCATTGAGGGTTTTGGCCAGCGCGTAGGCTGCGCAATCGGAAAGGTTCAACCGGGCGCGGGAGTGAAATGCCTTTGCCGTAGCGATCGAAGGCGTCCGCCACTACCCGCACCTGAGCCTTATCAAAAGGAAAGATTTCGATCTCGTTCTCCGCAAGCAGTTGCCATAGGAGCTCGACCGCGGGCCGGCCATGCCGTATCCGCAGCACGGCTGCTGTCTCATGCGCGTTCACGGCAGAAATGACGCAGCGATCCGCAGCGGCGATAAGCTGCTGAAAGGTTTGCTTCTCGGGTTCTCTGAGGAGAACCGCTAGCAAGGCCGAGCTATCGACGACAATCATAAAGCGTTGAGGTCGCTCATGATGTCGCGCGGAGAGCGCCGATCAAGCACGGGCATGGTCGCGAGCTCGTCGATAACGTGATCAATCCGCGCCATGCGCGCGGCAACAGCCTTGGCAGAGTTGTCGCTCCGCTGCTGCGGTTGGGATGCAATGCCAGCCGCGCGCGCGCTTTGTTCGAGGGCCTGCTTGATGGCCTGTTCGATGGACAGGCCTTGGGCCAATGCCAGTCGCCGGGCCAAAGCTTCAGTCTCTTGGGATAGATGAATCATCGCAACCCTCTGAAAAACTCTGTTTTAGAGTAACAACTTTCCGCGAGCCCGGAAAGCCCAGGAGTCATTATCCGGCGATCACTCGATCACCTCGTTGGCCTGCGCGAGCAGGCTCGCAGGGACTGTGACTCCGATCGCGCTCGCCGTCGGCAGGTTGATGACCAGCTCGAACTGGGTTGGCTGCACGACCGGCATGTCCGCCGGCTTCTCGCCGTTGAGAATGCGGCCGGTATAGATGCCGACCTCGCGATAGCGCCCGAAGGGGCTCGCTCCATAGCTCATGAGCCCGCCGATTTCGGTAAAGTCGCGCAGGAAGTGGACGGTTGGAAGCAGATAACGCGTCGCAAGCGTCACGACTTGCACGCGACGATCGACGAAGAACGGGTCGGCACCGACAAGAATGGCGTCCGCCCTGTCCCGCACGAGCGCAGCAAAGGCCGTTTCGATCTCGCGGCTGGTCTCGGCCCTATACATGTCGATGTGCCGTCCGATTGTTTCTGCCGCCGCCTCCGTCTCCCTGGCAATGGTCTCTGCGGCAACCGGATTTGCGGGATTGACCAGGAGTGCGATCCGCGCGGCGCCCGGCATCAGCTCGTGCAGCAGACTCAACCGTTTGGCACTGAGCTCGGCCGCCATGTAGTTGACGCCGGTGACATTGCCGCCGGGGCGGCTGAGGCTTGCCACGATGCCGGCTTTCACCGGATCGGTGCCGGCGGAAAAGACGATGGGAATGGTGGCCGTTGCCTTCTTTGCTGCAAGGGCCGTTACCGTACCGATGGGCGTGACAATGACGGCGACCTGATGCTGCACCAGGTCGGCCGCCAATTCCTCGAGCCGGCTGTTCTCACCATGCGCCCAGCGAAATTCGATGGCGACGTTCCTGCCCTCCGTGTAGCCGGCCTCGGCAAGGCCCTTGCGAAATGCCGCGAGCAGATTGCCGTTCGGCTCCGCCGAGCCGGGATGCAGGAAGCCGATCACCGGCACCTTCGGCTGTTGTGCGCGCGCCGCGATCGGCCACGCCGTCGCGCCAGCAAGCAGGGTGATGAGCTCGCGTCGCTGCATGTCGGATCCTGAATTCACTGTGCAGCATTGTATCCGCCCAAACACGTACTTTGACAGGGGCTGAAGCGGGGTGAGTTGAGATGCATATAGTTCTTCCGTCATGGCCGGGCTTGTCCGGCCATCCACGCCTTTGACCGCGCTCGCGATTAAGACGTGGATGCCCGCGACAAGCGCGGGCATGACGATTCAATCTAATGTCATCCCGCTCTAAAAACACCGGACGGTGCACAGCCAACCCCGGCGCGGCGCCCGTCGCTACTCCGCTGTCTGGTGATCCGTCATTTCCTGACAACAACCGCCTCGAGATACTCGCCGGGAACGACCAACGTGCCATCCTCGGCGACGTTGAATTCGTCGAGCAGAGCGTAAAGCTCGGTCTCGAGCGCCTTGCGCGCCTCGGGATCGATCGCTTCGAACGCCTTGACGACCGGACCGTAGTAGCTCCGGAACACCTCGATCCAGTGGCTGGGCGATCTGTACCGGAAGATAAATTGCCTGCTCTCTCCAGCGACGGTCGCCTTCGCGCCGAACAGGGCTTCGAGATGTACCCTGCTGCCCCAGAGTGCGGGCGATTTGACCCCCGGCGGTGGCGGAACGAACTTGCCGATGGTCTTGAACAGCCTGCCGATAAACCCCTCAGGCGTCCAGTTGGCGAGGCCGATCTTCCCGCCCGGACGGCAGACGCGGATCAGTTCGCTCGCGGCCCGCTCCTGATTTGGCGTGAACATGACGCCGAAGGTTGACAGTACGACATCGAAGCTCCCCTCCGCGAAGGGGAGGTTCTCCGCGTCGGCTTGCCGGAATGTCACCGCAAGGCGTTCGGCTTTGGTGCGCTCGCGGCCGCGATCGAGAAGCGCGCCGACGTAGTCGGTCGACACCACCTCGGCGAAACGGCGGGCTGCGGCAAGGGTCGCATTGCCGTTGCCCGCGGCAACATCGAGGACGCGCTGGCCGCTGCGGAGATCGACGGCCTCGCACAGCCGTTCGCCAACGATCTGCAGCGTCGTGCCGACAATGGCGTAGTCGCCGGAGGCCCAGGCAATCTGCTGGCGCCCCTTTATCGCGGCGAGGTCAATTGTCGCAGGTGCGGCTGTTTGAAGCTGCATGGTGCTCTCCTTTCCTTGTTCGTGTTGACGCCTACGTAAGCCTGCTGCCGGCGAATACGAATGACCGGGCGTCCGGATTGCTTGACATCGCGTCCGGAATTCGAGAGGCCGTTGCGGGAGCGTCCGGTTCCGTAGCCGAACCTCCGGGAGAGCCAGAATGGCTGCGGATGCGTTATCTGATTTGTTGAAGACGGTGCGACTGACCGGCGCAGCTTTTTTTGACGTTGCCGCGAGCGAACCGTGGGTCGCCGAGTCGCCACCACGGGACATGATCCTGCCGAAGATCCTGCCGGGCGCTGACCATTTGATTGCGTATCATGTCGTCACCATGGGCCGATGCTTCGCCTCCATGCCCGGCAGCGAGCCGATCACGGTCGAAGCCGGCGAGGTGGTCGTCTTCGCCAACGGCGATCCGCATGTCATGTCCAGCAGCCCGGGCATGCGTGCCGACCCGATCGCGGCGGAGGCGCTCGATGCCGCAACCGCTGGCCGCTTGCCGTTCGTCATGAACTACGGCGGTGACGGTCCGGTCGCGGCCAGGCTTGTTTGCGGTTTCCTCGCCTGTGATGCGCGGCCGTTCAATCCGCTGCTCGAGAACCTGCCGCCGGTAATCAAGGCCGGAGGCCAAAAGGACGATGATGGCGGCAGGCTCGGTCAGTTCATCCGTGTTGCAGTCATGGAGTCGGCAAGCAAGCGCGCGGGCGGAGAAAGCGTTCTCGCCAAGCTGAGCGAGCTGATGTTCATAGAGGTGGTGCGCCGGTATGTGGAGGCGCTTCCGCCGCAGCAAGCCGGATGGCTGGCGGGCCTGCGCGATCCTTTTGTCGGCAAGGCACTCTCGCTCCTGCATGGGCGACCGGCACATGGCTGGACCATCGAGCAGTTGGCGAAGGAGGTCGGCCTGTCGCGTTCGGTTCTGGCAGAGCGTTTCGCGGATCTTCTGGGCATTCCACCGATGCACTATCTCGCCAGATGGCGGATCCAGATTGCTGCGCAGCTTCTCAGCGGAGGCAACGTCAACATCGCGACCATCGCCGCTCGGACCGGTTACGAATCCGAGGCCGCATTCAGCCGTGCATTCAAGAAATTGATGGGTGTGCCGCCGGCGGCCTGGCGCCGGCAGCGAACGGCCGGAACGCACGCGACATAAAGCAGCTCTCGGTGAAACCACCCTGTGCGTCATGCGCGGGCTCTTGACCCGCGCATCCATCTTCTTACGAGAAAAGATGGATTGCCGGGTTCAAGCCCGGCAATGACGATCGAGAGTCTATTCGACCGGAACCGCTATGACTGTTGCCGATCTTGTCGGCCGCCACGTGTCCAGACCGGCCAAGGTTTACAAGCTCGTCATCCGCTCACGCATGAAAGCATTGATCGCCGCATCCGCATCGATCTCGCTCCTGTGCAGGCCGATGTCCTTCAGCGTGCGGTCATCGAGCTCACAGAGAGCAGTTTTTGCTGCCGTTCGCAAGCGCCAGGCGAGGTAAGCCTGCCAAAGTGCCATCAGGCTCGCCAGTGCCGTGGCGGTGTGCTCGACAACTTTGATGGGCTTTGCGGACGGCAAGGAGAGGGTAGACATGGTGCTTGGTTCTTTTTGACCGAGGTTTGCTCCAGGTACGCACATGAAAGTCGCTCCGCGACTTCCAGGCCCCCGGCATCTAGAACGGCGCTCGCTCGCGCCCAATGAGCGCGCGTCCGGGATTCTTGCCAGCCAGTCCGGAATTTCGATTCTGGCCTGGCTGCTTCCTCCAACGCTCACCCCATAGACTCGCGCAGTCTGCGCTTTCATTCACCTCTCACGTCAAGGTGATCGGGCGGGCTGCTTTCGAGCAGTGGATTTTGAGCGCGACGCTACGGTTGCAGCTTCGGTCGAGGCGTGCCCAGGACGGCGATCGCCGCAACCACGAGGAGCCAGAAGGGAAGCACACCCAACCCCGGGATCGACTCCAGGGCCAGTCCGGGCAGCAGCAGCCATTGGCGGCCCAGAACCAGGAAGAGCACCAGCGCGGTCGCAATATCCACTACCCATACGAGCGGGGGCAAAGGGGTCGCGAAGGCGCCGACGGCGTCGGAGAGGCCCGCAACAGCGAAGGCAACGGCCAGCCGCTTTTTGGAGAATTTGAGAATGCGCGAGGAGGGCGCCTCGATGCTGGTTGGTTCCATAGGGCCGCGTCATCTCCTGGAATGGAACTGTTCTACGGTTCGGCAATTCAGATCGCAGAGTGTCAGTCGCCGCAAGCCTGTTCCAGGACCAGTACCGTGCAGCCTCAGAACAGGCGCCCCGATCAGCATGTGGAGCTTCAGTCTCTCACGCCCTTGCGCGGAATGGCAGCGCTGTGGGTCGTTCTCTATCACTATACGGTCCTTTACTTCCCCTCGATTCACCCCGAGACCTACACCCATTTTATCGAAAAGGGCTATCTCGCCGTCGACATGTTCTTTGTCCTGAGCGGGTTCGTCCTCGCCCATGTTTACCGGGATGCATTTGTCGACGACCCCGAGAGCCATTATTGGAAATTTTTCTCCGCGCGTGTTGCCCGACTTTACCCCCTGCATATCTTCGTGCTGACATTGTTCCTGGCCACCGCTCTGGCCGCTCGCGCGGTGGACTATGCGGCTACCGGCAAATTTGCGCCGATACCATGGGAGGGTGCGCGATCCGTTGGCGCGTTCGTCGCCAACCTGTTCATGCTGCAGGGGCTCAAGGCGAGCGAGCTGAGCTGGAACTATCCCGCCTGGTCGATCAGCATCGAGTTCCTGGCCTATCTGGTTTTTCCCTTCGCATTGTTGCGGATCTGGAGAGCGCGCCGAGCCGCCAAGGTCGCCCTCGGATTCCTGCTGTTGGGCATGCTCGTGTGGCTTGCCTACTGGACCAAAGACAATTTCAACCAGTGGGATGGGCCAAAAACACTTTTACGATGCCTGCCCGAGTTTGTCGGAGGAATGATCCTCTACAACTTCTACGCACGTCGGCAGCTGCCGTTCATCCTGCGCAGTGACTTCCTGTTTGCAGGCATCGCCGCAGCGTTGATAGTGCTGCTGCACTTCGGGGCTGCCGATCTGCTCATTATCATGTTGCTGCCGGTCGTTGTCCTTGCGGCGGTCATGAACACGGGCTACGCGGGAAAGCTGCTCAATATCCTCCCACTGATCTGGCTTGGACAGATTTCCTACTCCCTTTACCTCATTCACGGATTTGTCCAGTTCGTCACGACCAGGCTGCTTGCGATGTCGGATGTCCCGGACAAGTCGGACCTGTCCGTGGCAAGCTCTATTGCGCTTGCGCTTGCCATGTTGTTTGCGAGCGTTTGCCTCGCCGCCATGACTTATTACGGTGTTGAGAAGATCGGCAGACGCTATCTCCGGAAAATGCTTGGAGTTCAGGCTCGGCGCAGGACTGCTGCCGTTGTCCCGGAGCCCATCCCTGCGCGGTCGCAACCCGGTGCTCCGCGCGGTTAGCCTGGCGTCTTCGAACGGGCTGGCTCAGCAGCGCCTACGCCCAGCGGTAACGAACTCTGACTTGTCATCCCCGCGAAAGCGGGGAGCAAGTAACCACTCTGCTCGAAGTTAAACCCGATAAGACGGAGGTTTACTGGGTCGTCCGCTTTCGCGGACGATGACAATCGAGAGTCATGATCTACTGCCATTGTATTATCCCGCAGCGCATCAAACAGCCCTCGGCCGCGAAGCCAGCTCCGGAGCTTTGCCGCGCCATGGTGCGGAGAAAAAGAAAGGGATAGAGTGGACAAAGCCAGATGGCGAAATGACTGGCAGGCCGGGGCATGCCGGGCCGCAATCAAGACAAGCAAGGAGCAGGACCATGAGGAAACGCAGCGATGCGATACGCAATGCCATGCTTGCTGGAGTGTCTGCGCTGGTCATGGGGTGGGCGCTGCCGGCGCTGTCGGCAGATGTCACTGCCGATCGGCTCGCCAATCCTGACAAGGAGCCGCAGAACTGGCTGATGAATCACAGGAGCTATGATGCGCAGCGATTCTCGCCACTCGCCAGGATCAACAAGGACAACGTCAAGAACCTCAAGCTTGCTTATGCGGTGGCGATCGGCGGCACTTCGGTCAATGAGAACCTGCAATCGACCCCGCTGGTCGAAGACGGCTTCATGTACGTCGTCGACCAATGGGGAGTGCTCTACAAGATAGACGTGCGCTCCGGCGACGCGGGCCGCATCGTCTGGCGCATGGATCCCGGACAGGAGAAGGTGCCGCTGTCGAACCGCGGCGCCGCGCTGTGGGGGGATCTGGTCATCACGGTTGCCAGCTACCCCGCACGTGTCATCGCCACCTACAAGGATAACGGCAAGATTGCCTGGGAAACGAATATCGCAGACGGGCAGGCGGATCTGCAGATGTCGGCCGCACCGCTGCCTGTGAAGGACAAAATTCTGGTTGGTGCCGCCGGCGGCGACCGCGGCGTTCGCGATTTCATTGCCGGGTTCGACGGCGCAACCGGCAAGCTGCTGTGGAAGAAATACGTCGTTCCGGCGCCCGGCGAGCCGGGCAGCGAGACCTGGAAAGACCATAACAATGCCTGGCAGACCGGCGGCGGCGCCATGTGGATCACCGGAAGCTATGATCCGCCCAGCAATCAGGTGATCTGGGGCACCGGCAACCCGGTGCCGATGTTCGACCCGACCTATCGGCCGGGCGACAATCTCTACACCACCAGCATGATCTCCTGGAATCCCGACAGCGGCAGCATGAACTGGTATTTCCAGTACATTCCCGGTGACATGTGGGACTATGACGAAGCCCACACTCACATCCTGGTCGACGGCGAGGTCCGCGGTCAGGCGCGTAAGCTGATTACGCACGCGGCGCGCAACGGCTTTCTCTACACATTCGAGCGCGCGAACGGGCAGACGGTCCTGGTCAAGCCCTACGTCGACAACATCAACTGGACGGCCGGCATCGACCCGAAAACCGGCAAGCCGGTCGACTACGATCCCGCCAGGGATATCCAGGTGTACAGCGGCAAGATGAACCAGACACCGGAGTCCCCGGTGAAGAAGCTTTGCCCTTCCATGTCGGGCGGCAACAACTACTGGCCTGCCTCGTACAGCCCAAAGACCCGGCTGCTCTACATCCCGTCGAATGCCTCATGCAATGAGATCGCCCTTGATACCGGCTTGGTCAAGAAGGGGATCTGGTTTGGTGCGGCGTTCAAGCACATCGAGCGCGTGGAGACCGACCTCGTCGTCGCCGACCCCTTCACCGGCGAGATCAAGAAGAAGGTACGCGTGCCGTATCCGAACAACAGCGGCGCCCTGACGACAGCCGGCGGCCTTGTCTTCACCGGCTTCACCGATGGATCGCTGATGGCCTATGACGACACCACCATGCAAGAGCTGTGGAAGATCAATGTCGGCACGGGCTTCCAGGCACCGCCCATGACTTTCGAGGTCAACGGCAAACAATATGTCGCGATTCTCTCGGGCTTGAGCGCGATATCAAAGGGTCGCCACGCGTTTACGCCCGAGCTGCGCGAGATGCGCAACCAAACCATGCTGTTCGTGTTCGGGCTGTAGCGGCTCGGTCGCGCGGCCTGCTTTACCTCTCCCCGTAGGGGAGAGGTCGGATCGCGCTTGCGATTCGGGTGAGGGGGGCCACGCCCGACGTGAGAATCCGGCCCCTTCACCCGCCCCAGCTCCGCCCGTCCATCACTTACCCTTGAAGACGGCAAGGATGTAATCAGCCACCGCTTCGATCTCCCGCCGAGTAAGGCTGGTCGAATGCGGATCGGGCGGCACATCCTTGCCGAGCTCGGTGGCGGTGAAGCCGCCGCACCTGTCCTCGTAGGCGTATTTGTCGAAGTGCGGCATCTGCGTGGCGGGCCGCCCGCAGGCGATCACGTCGATCAACTGCTCGCGCGTGAGAAAGGTCTTGTGCAGGTCGGCGGGACGGCCGGGGGCGCGCGGGTCGCCGCGCCCGTCACCGTTCACTCCATGACAGAACTGGCAGTCCGCCTTTTCGTGGAATATTCGCTGGCCGAACGACACGTCTTGCGCGCAGGCGATCTCGGTCAATAGTGCAAGCGATGCTGTTATGACAACCAGTGGCAGAGATCGCATGTTTTGCTTCGCCTTGCCGGCCGGCCCAACCCTCATTCCATCTGCATATTGGCGTTCGCGGCGACTTCCCGCCAGCGCAAGATTTCTTTTTTGATCCAGGCGTCGAGCTCGTCGGGCGTCATAGCGGCCCGCTCGAGACCGAGGTGCTCGGTCTTCTCGGAAAATTCGCTGGAGGCGACTACCGCGCCAATGTCGGCTGCTATCCTCTCGACGAGAGGACGCGGGATACCCGCCGGTCCGACGACGGCAATCATGGCTGAGACATCGAGCCCGGGATAGGTCTCGGCGAGCGTCGGCACGTTCGGGGCCTCCGTGAGCCGACGGGCGCCGATCGGCGCGATCAGCTTCAACTCTCCTGCTTCGACGTGCGGCCTGGCCGAATGCCACACATCGAACATGAGTTGCACGCGCCCGGCGATCAGGTCGGTGAGCGCCGGGGTGCTGCCGTTGTAGTTGATGTGCTGCATCCTGATCCCGGTGCGCAGCTTGAGCAGCTCGCCGGCAAAGTGCCCGGTTCCGCGCGGTCCGGGTGAGGTGTAGTTCAGTGGCGCAGGACTCTGTTTTCCGTACGCGACGAGCTCGGCGATGGTGTCGGGCGGAAACGACTTCGTGGCGACGAGCGCCATCGGCTGGGTCGAGACCACGGCTATCGCCGAAAAATCCTTGTTGGCGTCAAACGGCGGGTTCTTTGCCGTCGCCGCGTTGGTCATGAAGGAATTGACGATCATGCCAAGCGTGTAGCCGTCGGGCGGTGACTTCGCGATGGCGTTTGAGGCAATCAGCGTGCCCGCGCCGGGCCGGTTTTCGATCACGATCGGCTTGCCGCCCCAGCGCGCCGACAGCGGATCCGCCAGCAGGCGGGCGACAACGTCCGTGGGGCCGCCGGGCGCAAATGGAACGATCATCTTGACCGGGCCCGAGGGATAATTTGCCGGCTGTTGCGCGAAACTTCCGCCCGCAAGCACGACGGCGAGACCTGTGGCGGCGATCCTCGCAACATGGCTCATCGCGGTCTCCCTTACTGGCGTACCCGCGCGTCATGTACCACGCTTATGCGGCGGTTGAGAGCTGGCAAGAAAGGCGAAGCGCCGCCAAAATACGGCGCGCGGTGCAGGGGAAGGCACGGTATCGCTGCAATGAGTGGAGAGCGACATGCCTGGTTTGCTGGCGCTGGTGTCGGCTTCCATCTTCTTCGGAGCTGCGATCTACGTGAACGTCGCAGAGCAGCCTGCCAGGCTCGCTTTGGATGATGTGGACGCACTCGCGCAATGGCGTCCGGCCTACCGGCGCGGTTTCGCAATGCAGGCCCCGCTGGCCGCGCTCTCGATGTTATTGGGTGCCGCCGCCTGGTGGACCACTGGCGATCTGCTGTGGGCTCTCGGTGCTGTGCTCATCCTGCTCAACTGGCCTTATACATTGATCGCGATCATGCCCACCAATCGCCAGCTTGAGACCACTGCCTCGGCGAGGACGCGAGACCATCTCGTGCGCTGGGGGCGGCTGCACAGGGTCAGGAGCGCTCTCGGTGCGGCGGCAACAGCGATCTATCTGATCGCGGCGGCGCGGGCTGTCTGAATTCATCCGCCATTGAGCCGGTCTTTATCGGCCGGCGCATCACGCCGGTTTCGGCAAGTCCGCTTACCCTACAAGACTCCCGTGAATGCAGGGATCCCGCTTCAGCGGCCCCCCTTGTGCCGTCGTGCCGTGGCTATCTCAGCGATAGACCTCGCGCCGATGGCCGACCGTTACCACCAATACGACGAACCGGTCATCGTCGATCGCAGCAACGATTCGGTAATAGCCCACTCGGTAGCGCCAGAGCCCCTTGCGATCGCCGGTGAGCGCATGGCCGAAGCGGCGCGGATCCGCGCTGTGGGCGACGCGTTCGCGCAAATAATGCAGCACGCGCCTCTCCGCATCCGCACCGAGCTTACGCAGGTCGCGGACAGCTGCGCGATGAAACTCGACCCGCCACGCGGGCGCGGCCATCAGCGTTTCGTGCGCCTCTTGAGCTGCCGCTCCAGGCTTTCGAGCGTCACGCGCGAGCCGCCACGCGCAAGGCGCCGACGCGCCAGGTAGTAATCCTCAATGTCCTCGAGCTGACGCAAGATCGCCTCCCGCGCGTAATAGCTCTTGCTGCGGCCAGTCTTTTTGGCGAGGGCGTCAAGCCGTTGTTCTATCTCAGCCGGCAAACGAAGGGCGAGCATCTCACAAATCTCCGATATTGCTATACATGTATAGCAATATCGGATTGCTGAAGCAACGGCCGAGGGGCGCAGAGAACCAAGGCTAGCACGACTCGGCCGCGCGGTCAGCGGGATGCTTCCTCCCAGGCTGCAGGATCCGGCGACCAACTCGAACCATTGCTTTAAGCTCCTACCCCGCGATGAAAATCCTCGTGCCCGGCATGTTGCTGACCGCCGTCGCATGGACGGCCGCCTGGGGACGATTCGGAATCCTAACGGAGTTCTCGTTTTTCCCGCTTTGGCTCGGATACATCCTCGTCGTCAACGGCATGAGCGAAAGCCTGCTGCGCCATTCCCTCATCCGCAGCATGCGAGTTTCGTTCCTGGCCCTATTCGCCTTCTCGGTACCGATGTGGTGGTTCTTCGAGCTGATGAACTCGTTCGTGCACAACTGGCACTACGTCCTCGCGCACCCGATTTCCAATCTTCAATATGGCATCCAGGCATCCGTTGACTTCTCGACCGTCATTCCGGCAGTGCTGTCGACCGCATATTTGTTCAATCATCTTCTGCGGCATTTGCGGTTGGCGCATTGCCCCCCGGTTCGGATTCGGCATTCCTGGCTCGCTCTGTCCGTTCTGATTGGCGTGGCGGCGTTCTGCGTCCTTCCCGTCTTTCCGAACCAAACATTTCCAATGGTCTGGATCGCTCCCCTCCTGCTCATTGAGCCGCTTGCGTATGTCGCGGGAACACCGTCCTGGTTGCGCTCCTTGGAAAACGGTCAATGCCGGCTGGCGGTCTCGATCATGGTTGCCGCCCTTTTCACCGGGTTTTGCTGGGAGATGTGGAACTATGATTCACTGCCGAAGTGGGTGTACACGATCCCCTATATGGGTTGCTGCAAGATTTTCGAGATGCCCATTCTGGGCTATCTCGGCTACCCCTTCTTCGGCCTGGTCGTATTCACCTACACGGCGCTGATCTCGGCTGTGTTGCTCAGACAGGATTTGGTCGCGATGTTCGATCGCTGATGCGGATTGGGTAGGGCGGATTAGGCGCGTCTCTTACGCGCCGTAATCCGCCGATCGCGCGGGATGGATTACGCTTTCGCCGATCCGCCCTACGATGCTAACCGCAACCGCTGAACGGCTTCACAATATATTGTTCCAGAGCAAGATACGGGTTGTTGGCATTGGCCCTGATGAGGTGAGAATACCGTCGTGAGCCAACGGGAATGGTAGGGCGGATTAGGCGCGTCTCTTACGCGCCGTAATCCGCCGGCCGCGCGGGATGGCGGATTACGCTAACGCTAATCCGCCCTACAATGAACGGTGAGCCCGGTTGCGGCAGCGGGCCAGGCACGGCACTTGAAAGGGGTTCGAGGAAGACGGATGTCACAGCTCACCGCCAAGATACGTGCACAACTCCGCAACGCCGCCTTTGCCTACGTGGACTCAAAGGGTCGGCGACGCTTGCCAATCCACGACGAGGCCCACGTTCGCAACGCGCTCGCTCGCTTCAACCAGACGAGATTCGAGGATGATGCCGCACGCGAGCAAGCGCGCAAGAGACTGCTGACCGCGGCCAAAAAATACGGCATCGTGCCGATCGGGTTCATCGCCGGACAGCTTGCGACCGAACGCCAGGAAGGCGAGTCCAGCGCACGCGCTGGGGTGGTGCGCGGTCTGCCGAGCGGTCAGGTCACGCTCCTTCTGGCCGATATCGAGGATTCGACCGGCCTGCTCCGCCTTCTCGAGGACAGGTACGCCAACCTCCTCGATGACGTGCGTCGCCTCCTTCGCCGCGCCGTGCAGCGGTCGGGGGGCAAGGAGGTCGACATTCGCGCCGACGAGCTGTTTGCTGCGTTCAAACGCCCGTCCGGTGCGCTTGCTGCTGCGCTGGCCATCCAGCGCAGGCTCGGCTCACGGTCATGGCCGGAGGGCGCCAACGTGCGGCTGCGGATCGGCATCCATACCGGCCGTCCCAAGCTGACCGACGGCGGCTACGTTGGCCTGGCGGTGCATGCTGCGGCGCGCATCTGCTCTGCCGGTCATGGCGGTCAAATCCTGCTCTCGAGCGAGGCGGTTCGAGCGGTGGGGACATCGGCGCCTCGCAACGTCAGCTTTCGCAGCCTGGGCGCTCACCGGCTCCAGGGCCTGCCGGAGCCGCAGCCTCTGTTCCAGCTGGAGGCGCCAGACCTCCCCGGAAACTTCCCAGCACCGCGAACCACAAAAGGGTCAATCCAGCCTTCTGATGAACTGACGACCAGGGCTCGCGGCGCAAACCACACGGCCCGAGCACGCTCTCGTTCGCGATAGAGAGCATCGATGTTGATGCGACGCAGTTTTATCGTCGGTGCCGTTTCTGCGGCTCTTGCCGCCGCCGCACGCGCTGGCGATGCATCGGCGACTGCCTTCATCACGGCGATCTACAATTCCTACAAGGGCAAGGACGCGAACGGCGTGCCACTCGACAGCGAACGCACCATCGGGCGCTACTTTGAACCCAAGCTCGCGAGCTTGATGGCAAAAGACCAGAAGGACGCGGCGCGGCGCCAGGAAGTGGGGTCGCTCGACTTCGACCCATTCGTTGATGCGCAAGACTGGGACATCACCAGCTTCGACATCGTGGTAAGCGATGCGGCCGCCGGCAAGGCGCAAGCCACGGTCAAATTCGTCAATCAAGATCAACCGATGACCGTCGTGCTCGATCTGGTCGGGATCAGGAATGCCTGGCGCATCCACGATATTACCTGGTTGCGGGATGGGAAGACCGAGACGCTAAGAAACATTTTTGTTCATTAAAGCGGCAGCGTCGGCGGCGCGCTTTAGTGTGTTGGCACTTCTGCGACATGTGATGATGCTGCTGGCATGTCAGCAATAGAGTTGTAAGCGGACCTTCCTCGCGCAGACACTCAAACATAGCGCCGTAAATGCTAACGCCCACAGTTAGCAGGTCGGCGGTCACGCCCCTCTTTCCTGATCCGCGAGTTGCGCCTCGGCAAGCTTGGCAAGACGGTCGTAATCGTTCGCAATGCGCCGCATAATCGTCCGAGCTTCATCGTGGGTCATCTGGTCGGCAACTGTGCGAGCTTCCTCTGCACGAAAGCGCCAATGCTCAGGGTCCCAGGAGAACTTTGCGGATGACATCAGCTTACCTCGGAAAAGGCCCCAGCCCATTTTGAGGACCCGGGCCAGTTATCAAGGAGCATACCGGGCTAGGAGATGGATTTTTTCAGATGTGGTCAATTCATCAAAGTGTCCGAATTGGTCAGAGGGGACGGTCTAGCGCGGTTCAGCCCTCGGCCGCAATGTCCGCCCCTGGAGCCGGAATAAGGTTGAGCCTGAACGACTGCTGGTCAGTGCCAGCTTCGGACATAAGGTTGCCTGAGGCCATGTGTAAAACTGCCAGTCGCGGGCATGGCGAGTAGCTGCCAGTGCTCCGATACCAGGCAGCTTCCATGTCTTGTCGAGCAATGGCTTCTCATCGTTAGCCGTCAGAGGCTGGTTCTTCCAATTCTGAAAGCTTGGGCATGATTGCAATTTGATTCCATTTTCCTACAGACCCATGCGGAGTATAGTTGCCATGCGCGCTATTGTTTGCCTCCTCGCCGTCCTCTTCCTTGCCGCCGCGAGTTCCGCCGCCGCGCAGCAAAAGCACTTGATTGACCCGATGCTCCCCGGCTCGCTCGATCCCAAGCCGCTGCCGGCGCTGCAAAATCCGGACGCGCCGTCAACGCCGGCCAAGGAGCTGTTTGCGCGGAAATCGACGCCTTTCCCCGGAGCGTCGCGCTCGATCGGCGGCGATTTCGACGGCTGCCTCGCCGGCGCCGTGTCACTGCCGATCACCGGTCCGACCTGGCAAGTCATGCGGCCGTCGCGCAATCGCAACTGGGGCAATCCGCAACTCATTCGCTTCATCGAACGGTTTGCCACGAACGCAAAAAAGGTCGGCTGGAACGGTCTTTTGGTTGGCGATATGTCTCAGCCGCGCGGCGGGCAGATGCTTTCCGACCACACGAGCCATCAAATCGGCCTCGACGTCGATATTTGGTATGCGGCGATGCCAGACCACGTGCAAAGCCGCGAGGAGCGCGAGTTTGGCCCGGGCACCGATGTGGTCGCGCCCGATCTGCGCGACATTGATCCGAAATTGTGGACCCACGGACATACTGTGCTCATCCGAACCGCTGCGCAGGATCCGGTGGTTGTCCGCATCTTAGTCAATGCCGCGATCAAGAAGGCGTTGTGCCGCGAGGCTGGAGCTGATCACGCCTGGCTTCGCAAGGTACGCCCCTGGTATGGTCACGCCGAGCATTTTCATATCCAGATTGCCTGTCCGGCAGACAGTCCGGAATGCAAGCCGCCAGCACCGCCGCACCCAAGCGACGGCTGCGGTAGCGAGCTCGATTTCTGGTTTAAGGAATCGACGCTGCACCCGCCGCCGAGTAAACCGAGACCGGTTTTGACGCTGGCCGGGTTGCCCCCCGCGTGCAGGCAGATCGTCAAAGCGCCGTGATTGTCGGCGCAAAATCTTTTCGACAGCATCGGTCAATAACGGCGGTTATGACCGCATTACGTCTGCATCACGCCAGTAAGCGGAAATAATCCGGGCTCTCAGGCATTTCCGGGCGGTGCCAGCAGCCGACATATGCAGCGTAGCAAGTTGGCGTTCATTCGATCAACTCGTCAGCGACCAACAGGATGTCGCGATTGATCGTCAGCCCCATCGCTCGGGCAGTCTTGAGCGGGTGTCATTTTCAATGGCTCCCGGGATCGTGCGCGCAGGCAGCATCTGCGCATGGGTCGCAACATAGGGCGTTGAGAAAAACCCGGGAAAATTCCCCGCATGCGCAGGCGCGTTGCGCAAAGAGCGGCAGGGGTCAGAAGTGACATTTCGTGACGGCCGTCACAGCGGCGCGGAGCCTGAAGGGTGTAAGGCTCACCTCGACTCACACATGGAGAGCAATGATGAGCAATCTCCGAAGCAAGAACGACGAATTACGCTACAACGAGCTTAACGGAGTGAGCGGGAGTCTCGTAGTGATTGCGATAATCGCCGTCTTGATTGCGATGCCGATCCCGTGTTGGACCATTCTCTTCCTACTAAATCCGTAGCTGCACCTTATCGTAACCGCTTTTTTCTCGACGCTGCCGACCCCCACGAGCTAGCCCCGGAGGCCCCACTTACCGGCGCGCAACGCCGCACACGAAATGGCCGGAGCACTTGGCAGATGGTCCGCTTACCCTCGAATACTCTCCGTGAAAGCGGATATGCGCGCTCGGCAGCCCCGTGCCGAAAGGGCGTTACCGCGGTGCAGCAAACAGCCTCCCTAATCGATCACCTCGTCGGCGAGCTGTTGAAGGTAGAAAGGCACGTCGAGGCCGATCGCTTTGGCGGTGTTGAGATTGATTACGAGATCGAACTTTGTTGACTGGTGAACCGGCATCTCGCTCGGTCGCTCACCCTTGAGAATACGGCCGGCGTAGATGCCAGCTTGGTGATACCCACTGGTAACGCTGGGGCCGTAGCTCGCCAGACCGCCCGCCGCAACGAACTCGCGAACGTAGTAAATGACAGGCAGTGCATGGCGTATCGCCAACGCGCCGATTTGACCACGGCGGCCCTCGGCCGCCAGCGCAGGTAGTCGATTGTTAAGACCCTCGGCCCAGCGGTATTCAATCGCCACATCGCGGCTTTCGACGAAGCCAGCTTCGTTCAGGCCCTGGTGTGAAGCCAGAATTACTCGATCACCTCGTCGGCGCGGCCGAGCAGCGTCGGTTGCATGGTCAGGCCAAGCGCCTTGGCGGTTTTGAGATTGAGCGTCAATACGTACTTGGTCGGTGCCTGCACCGGAAGGTCCGCCGGCCTCTCACCCTTGAAGATGCGATCGACATAGGGCGCGGCGCGACGAAAAATGTCTACTTGGTCGGGTCCGTAGAAAAACAATCCGCCGTCTACAGCAAAGGTATTGTCGCAATAAGCGGCCGGCACATTGTTTCGCGCCGCGAGCAATATGATTGCCGCGCGATGGACCTGCGAAAAGGTATCCGGCAAGACAACGAGGCCGCCTCCCGGCTCGCGCCCAAGCGAGGTTATGACCGTTTCGATTTCGGCTTCGCTATGAACGGGCGCCACGATCGGCGCCACCTTGAACGATTGGGCCGCTGCCTCGAATGAGGGCAGATAATACGATCTGGCGTAGGGAGCGGTGTTGGGATTGAACATAATTGTGGCCCGCTTGACGCCGGGCGCGATCTCCGTGAGCAGCTCCAGCCACTTGCCTCCCATCGACGCTTCCATATGGATGAAGCCGGTAAGATTGCCTCCTGGGCGCGGCAAGCTGGCAACGAAGCCAACGCCGACCGGGTCGGAAACAACCGCAAATACAATCGGGATCGTCCGCGTCTCCCGCTGTAGTGCAGCGGTCGGCGGAGTCGAGTGAGCGAGGATCACGTCGGGTTGCAGGTCAACCAATTCCTTCGCGAACATCCGTGTCCGGTCGACGCTGCCGGCGGTCCAACGAAGGTCCATCCGCACATTGCGGCCGTCGGTCCAACCTAACTGCGCAAGTCCCTGTATGAACCCGGAGAGTTGGGCCGTTGCGTCAGGATCGCTCTCAGCAAATGGCATCAGCACTCCGATGCGCCGCATTCGGCTGCCCTGCTGCGCGCGCGCCGCCAGCGGCCATATCGCCGCCGCGCTGCCGACAAGCGTGATGAACTCGCGGCGCCTCATTCGATCACCTCGTCGGCGCGCGCGAGCAGCGTCGATGGAATGTCGAGGCCTAGCGCCTTGGCCGTCTTGAGATTGATGACCATCTGAAAGTGCGTTGGCAGCATAATCGGAAGTTCGGCGGGCTTTGCGCCCTTGAGGATTCGCCCGGTGTAGATTCCGGCTTGTCGATAACTACTTGCTATGTTCGTTCCGTAGCTGATCAGCCCGCCAGACCGCGCAAACTCGCGAAATGGATAGATCGCCGGAACGCCGATGCGCGCAGCCAAAACGGTCAGTTCCTCGCGTCGGAGCAAGAAAAAGGGATCGGTGCCCACAAGAAGGGCGTCGGGGCGCTGTCCAGCAATAGCAGCAAACGCGGTATTGAGTTCGTTCAATGTGCTGGCATCGAACATCTTTAGCTGCAAACCCATCGTCTGCGCCGCTGCCTGAACATCTTTCACTTCGGAGGTGCTCTCCGGACTAAGCGGATTTACCAGCATTGCCACGGCTGCTCCCTTGGGAGCAATTTCGCGCAGTATTTCGAGTCGCTTGAGGACAAGGTCTGCCGACATTACTGTCATGCCGGTGATGTTACCGGCTGGCTGGTTGAGGCTCGCAACGAGGCCATTGGCGACCGGATCTTCGCCCACCACAAACACAATGGGGATGGTCGCCGTCGCGGACTTGGCTGCAAACGCTGCGTTGACTCCCCCGACGGCGACGATGACCGCAACCCGCAGACCGACCAGCGCCTCGGCCAGCGGAGGCAGCCGAGCAAATTGACCGTCGGCCCAGCGGAATGCAATGTGTAAATTTTGTCCCTCGATGTAACCAGCCTCTTTCAGACCCTCTCGGAATGCAGCCTCAACTGATGCGGACTCACTAG
>Ga0306920_100001805_pt1 | contig 26633 bp, 30 predicted proteins | sample flu12Cox44000170_FD_204666 | JGI IMG/M metagenome (GOLD analysis project Ga0306920, IMG submission 204666) | Lab enrichment of tropical soil microbial communities from Luquillo Experimental Forest, Puerto Rico - flux4day.12C.oxic.44.000.170 (v2)... | ecosystem: Environmental > Terrestrial >...
GCTGGCGGAGACTGGAGCAAGTGCCGGCTCGCACTCCGCAGTCCGATGCGATGAGCAAGGATCTCACCAAGCGCGGCTTCACCTTCGTCGGCTCTACGATTTGTTATGCCTTCATGCAAGCCGTCGGACTGGTGAACGATCACCTCGTAACGTGTTTCCGCTATCGGGAATTGCAATGAGGAACGTTTTATGGTGTGTGCGTCTCCGTAGAAAGCATTGCCGGCGATGCCGGTGTCATTGAGGTATCCGACATCCCGAGCTGTGCCGTCGGCGCGTCTGGCACGCGACGATTTCGCAACCTTCATCCAGCTTCTGCGGAGTGAGATTAGGCTGATCGAGTAGCATCCGGGTAGCCGTGAGCGCCCGTCGTAACGCATTCCACGCCCGAGTGGCCCCGTCATTCTGTTACCCTCGCATCCTAGCGGCGATGCCTGGGACCGAAGGGTTCAGCCTGATAGCCGCGGACTCTTCTTTGGCAATTCAGATGTCTACACGGAGCGGCTCGTCGAGGATCGCGAGCGAACCAAGGCGCAGCCGCATTGCCGCCCTGATGCGAAACCAATCGCGGTCGGAAGCGGTCGACTATGTTTCCGGCTGTCCATCCATAGGTGGTGCTGACTCGCACGCCCCGATTCATCGCGCACTCGTGCGAGCAGGCCGCCCGGCGGGGAAATCCGCGTCCTAAATGTTGAAGCGCTCCGCCGACACCATGCTGCTGACTGGCCAGATCGCGGGCAGACCCGCGCTGGCTGGGAATCATCGAGGCGTGGGCCGTCGCGTGTGTGTACCCGCCGTCTGCATCGGAAGGGGCCAGGGTCACTGTACCCGCTGGAACAACGTATCGAGTCCGGCATTCCGGAAACGCCCCACATGGCTGGACGCTGGTCGGTCGTCTCGCCGTAGGTGACGGCTCGATTCGGCTGGACGGTGTCGGTCAACGCGCTCGAAACGCCGCCCTCACCGCCGAATACGCTACTCAAGCGCATCCCCGTCCTCGAACGAGGTGGCGATTTGGCTCAGATCACCCCCGGGCCCGCCCATTGAATGAGTCCAAAGGAGAGGCCGACGCGGTCGGCGTCAAGTCAAGTTGAGGCGGGAACCGGGCGCCCGCGTCCCAAAGGCCCGGTTGAGGTCACCAGATCGGTCATCGCGCTCACCGGAAATCGAGACCCCGGGCAGTGTAACTTCGGTTAGCAACCGGATCAGCCGGTTTCCGCCAGCCGTGGCAGACGCACGTCAGCAAGCCTGGGGTTCGATAGCCGAGCAAGGAAGTCCTCCATCGCCCCGCCGGCCTGCCTGTCTCGGTCACTGCAGCTGCTCGCTGTCCGTTCGACCGGGCGGTCAGGGATGCATGTGCAGGGCTGCGGAGAGCGCCTGATTGGGAGTGCTGCTCGCGATGGTAACGGCGGCATACGGGTCGGCGGACTTACCGGCGGCCAAGGCAGCAGTCTTCTGAAGCACATTCTTCTCTGTTTCGCTCTTGAACCACTTGGCGGCGCCAAATCCTACGAGAAGAGCGTTGGCGACGTCACCGGTCGAAAAGCTGATGGGCAGTTCTGCGCCGAAGATGGTCATGGCTTTTGTCGCGCCCCATGAGCCGAGAGCCGCCAGAGCGCCAACCAGTACGGTCCCCAAAAATCCGGGCTGAAACACATCATTCTCCACCCGCGGCTTGTGGAGCCCGCTGTCACCAATGAAAACATTCACAAAACCGCCTGCGGCTCCGGCGAGCAGCACCAACAGGATCGCCCAGAATACGTCCATCCGTATATCTCCTTTTTTCTTATGTCCTCGCGCAGATGCGCCGCTTTCGACTGTCCAGAGTATAGGGCCAAGGGTCGTGATTTGGCGAGGGGGTGCTGTGAGGATCCTCACGCTTCGGCAGGGGCAGCATTAACCGCGGGTCCGGTTCTGATGGTGGCGAAAATGACCGGCACCACCGCGCGCAGGGCGAACCGAGCCATCGCCTTTTCGACCAAGAGAGGGCCCGGGCTCAGAGCCAAACCCACCGCCGCCGACTGTTCTGCCACCCTCTGCCAATTGATCGACCAGCGTTGCGGTAACCTCCCGAGGCGCGGGTGTCATCACGAATCGATCGAACGGCGCGGCCTCCGGACGATCTCAGATAACACCACTCTGATATCGGCTCGCGCGTCTGGTAACCGATCGCCTGAGGGGCAGAAGCATAGCCTCCACCTGGGGGCCTATAACGTACTGAACAAGGCGTTCGGGATGGCCGCCGGGACGGGCATTTTCAGAATAACCGCTTGAGCCGAGTGAAACCCGAAAGAGCCGAGACAAGCGACTGCGGCAAGGAAAAACGCTCGGGGCCTCCAACTTCTGGCCAATATCGCCCGAGACAGCCTCCGCCGGTAAGGCCCTATTAGTCCGAGCGGGGCGCACTCTATTTCTATTCGAGCACGTGGATGTCGCGGGCGGCGCACATGTCTTTCAGGATCTTCGGCCAGACGCTGACGCTGACCTCGCCCAAGTGCGCCTTGCGCAGCAACAGCATGAGTGTGCGGGATTGGCCGATACCGCCGCCGATGCTGAGGGGGAGCTGATCGTTCAGAATCGCCTGATGATATGGGTACTTTAGGAAATCGAGCTGGCCGGTAATCTCAAGCTGCCGGCGCAGGGTCGCGGCGTTGACTCGGATACCCATTGAGGTCATCTCATGCCTGCGTTCTGTGACCGGGTTCCACACCAGCATGTCACCGTTTAGGCCATTGGTCGGCCGTCCGGCATCCGAGCGCGTCTCGGTAACCCAATCGTCGTAGTCGGCTGCGCGCATCTCGTGCGGGTACCCGTCTTTGAGCGTCCAGCCGATGCCAATGATGAAGACCGCGGGATATTTTTGCAGGATCGCCGTCTCGCGCCGTTTTCGAGGCAGATCCGGAAACATGTCCAGCAGGTCCTCAGCATGAAGGAACCTCAGGTCCTCGGGCAGGTTGGGATACCGTGAGTCCGCGAGCTTGGGAAAAAGCTTGAGGACGTGTCGCTCCGCGCCGACCAACACCTGCCAGATGGCCCGAACGGTGGCCTTCAAATAATCCAAATTGCGCTGGTCGGCGGTGATGGACTTCTCCCAGTCCCATTGGTCCACGTAGGCGCTGTGATCATGGTCGAGGAAATAGTCTTTGCGGACGGCTCGCATATCCGTGCACAGGCCCTCGCCGGGCGTCATGCCGAACCGCTGCAAGGCCACACGCTTCCACTTGGTGGCGGCCTGCACCACCTGGGCATCGATGGGATGTTTGTTGTCGTTGGCAATGTGGAACTGGATGGGGGTGCGGGAGCCGTCACGGTCCAGATAATCGTTGACGCCGCTCTCCACATCGACGATCAGCGGAACCGTCACCATCATGAGGTTCAGCTTCCGGCAGAGGTTTTCCTCGACATAATTCTTCGCCGCAAAGATCGCTTGCTGGGTCTCTTTCGGATTCAGCAGAGAATGGTAATTCTTCGGCAGAATCGTTTCCAGTTCCGTGTAGTCGCCGACGCCAGGTCCGGCAAGGTCGGCTTTCTTTTCGGTGACGATCGACACAGTGTCGCGCTCCTTTTCCTCTTATTTTGGTTCCGGCCCCGGCATCCGCCCGGGCATGGACTTCAACGTCTCGACGTGGAGCCGGATAACGCTTCCCGTCTTGACAAACTGCGGCACCGACGTTCTCGAGGCGGCATGGGTGACGCCTCCCGTCTTGCCTTGGCCTGGGTGATATTCCGAGCCCACCAGGCGGTAAGTCTGGCCCTTAGAGATAGCCATTCCTTGGCATAATCGGGATCTGAGAACCATCTCCCCTCCGCTTCAAGGCGCGAAGTGCGGTCTGCGCGGGTCAGGTCTTTTTCGCGGGCGGGTTGGGTGGGAGATGAGGATTCGGTTCCGGGTGTCGGGGTCCGGCCAAGAACGGGTGAGGAGGCACCTTGGCCGGTTGAGGCTGCCTGTTAAGAACCTTGGTTCGTTCCACCCTCCATGTCCGCATGACGTGAGGATGACGCGCTTTATCCATACGGTCCTCCCAGTTTTAATGAATCAGGATATCTACATCTGCTTTGATTGTAGCGCGGAGCCGGGCATGATGGAGAGGAACACTTCCGCTCGCGGAGACAAAGGAGACACGCGTGGATCGACAGATGTTTGAGAAGGGTTTGGCCATCCGCCGTTCGGTGCTGGGTGAGGAGTATGTGGATAACGCCATCAAGACGGCCGACGACTTTAGCCGCCCATTGCAAGAATTGGTGACCCAGTATTGCTGGGGGGAGATCTGGGGCCGACCGGGCCTGGACCGCAAGACCCGCAGCTTGATTAACCTAGCTATGATCTCGGCGCTCAACCGGCCGCAAGAAGTCAAGATGCACATCAAGGGGGCGCTCAACAACGGCCTCACCAAAGATCAGATTCAGGAAGTGTTCCTGCAGGTTGCCATCTACTGTGGCGTGCCCGCGGCCGTGGACAGTTTCCGCCTGGCGCGTGAGGTGTTCCAGGAACTGGACCGTTGACCCCGCCGGGCGCGCGCGTCACGTCTCAGTTTCGGACCGCCCGCCAAGCGGTGGCAGCGCTTTCGCCAAGCCGGGCTTACAGATCGAAGATTGCGTAGGTCGCGGTGGCATCTTGGTATGATGAGCCTCCTCGCACGTCTCATTTCAGGCCGCGTGGCTCATCGTCGGAAATCCCGCGGTTTCATTCGGGAGAGACTGAGATAGGCGCTCCTTCGCTTCACGTCACTGACACCAAACACGAAATCGGCGCGATACGGCTGTAGGACGGCCAGACGCTGCGGTTGGAAATGGTAGTCGTCGCACGCGCTTTCAACTCGGAGCGATTTCGGCCGACGGCAACGACTACGGCCTCAAAGGCGAGTGATGGAGTCCGACGGTGGATCGGTCCGCGCGGGTTGAAAGGTCTGGAGCATCAGCAGAACGCCCCCAATAGACCAGCGGCAGCCTTCAGAATATTCGATCGCATAATTCGTCTTTTAGGTCTGAATAACTGATCTATACTGAGAGTAGCGAGTGGCATGGCCTTTGGCCAGGGCCATCCGGGAGGGACCGGTGCAAAGAGTCCGGATCGCCACCTACAACATTCACAAAGGCCGCGGCTTGGACGGCCGGATTCGGATCGAGCGTATCGCGCGAGTGCTGGGAGAGATTCATGCCGACATCGTGGCGCTCCAGGAAGTGGTGAGCCGCGAGGGTCGTTGTGCCGAGGATCACCAGGCGCGCTTCCTGGCCGACCAGTTTGCGTACTTCTACGCCATCGGGGAAACCCGGAAATATCGAGGCGGCAGTTATGGCAACGTGACCCTGAGCCGCTGGCGGTTCGAGCGGGCCCGGCACGCCGATCTGAGTGTTTCCGGCCGTGAGGAACGAGGAGTGCTGCGCACCGACATCCGGCTGGGGCGCCAACTCGTCCACGTCTTCAACGTGCACCTGGGTACTAGCCACCGGGAGCGAAAAAAGCAGGCTCGGCGGTTGATTGAGCCGGACCTGCTAAAGGCCATGGATATCACCGGGCCACGCGTCGTGCTGGGGGATTTCAACGAGTGGACGCGCGGCCTGGTGACCCGGACGCTGACGTCAGAATTCCGTCTGACGGATCTGCGCGCTCATCTGCGGCGCAGCCGGGCCTATCCTTCCGGCTTGCCTCTATTGCACCTGGATCACATCTATTACGACCACCACTTTGAGGTCGAAAGCGCGCGCTTCCACCGCAGCCGGCACTCGCTGGTGGCGTCCGATCATTTGCCGCTGGTGGCGGATCTGGTCATGGGGGGATCGTCCTGGCCGGCCGCCACACGGGACGTTTCGGGATCACACGGCGCGTTGGTTCCCGACGCTGATGCGTAACCAAAGTGCCGTTCCAACGAGCGGTAACAGGACCATGGAAGCCCACGTCAGTTCATACCAATGGTGATCGAACCAGAGGCCGTAGACGGGCAAGACCAGCGCCTGCACCGCGCCCCAGGCGCCGGAGCCGATGCCGGCCACCAGCCCGGTCTGATCATCGGGATAAGCCCGCGCCGCCACGTGCAGCGAAAGCGTAATGAAACCCACTGCGATGAACATGCCCCAGAAGAAGAGCGCGAGAACGGCCACACGTGAATTGGTGCGGGTCACCAGAGCGAGAGGTAGGCTGAGTGCGGCTAGCAGCAGGTAGAGACGTGCGGGGCGCTGGCGGTCGGCGACCCAGCGATCGGCAATCCAGCCGAAGAAATAGTATCCGATGCCCCAACCAAGGGTCGGGGCCCAAAGGATTCGTCCCAGTTCGGCTTGAGTCATGGAGAGCGCGCGGTTCAAGTAGACCGGGCTCATGGTCAAAACCGTGCCGAGCGGTGCCCCTCCCAAACCCATGCCGGCCGCCAGCATCCAGAAGCGCCGTTCGCGCAGGTTCGGCAAGTTGATTCTGGGCGTCCGGCGGGAGTCCATCAACCATGGCGGACGGGCTACGGTGCCCCAGGCGGCCAGCCACATGGCGCCCAAGGCGCCGGTGATCAGAAACGCCGGCCGCCACCCGTACGCCAGCGCGACCGGCGTCACGAGGAGCGGCGTGACGATGGCGCCGAGCGTCGAACCGCTGTAGGCGATGGCCATGCCGCGCGAACGCCGGTCGGCAGGTAGGGAATCCGCGGCCGTACGTAAGCCGCCAGGGAAGGTGGCGCCTTCGCCAAAGCCTAGCACCGCGCGCGCTGTCGCGAAGCCGACAAGACCGCCGACCCACGCGTGGGAGACGCTGGCGGCGGTCCACACGCCGACCGCGATTAACATGCCGATCCGCAACCCAATCCGGTCCAGAATCGAGCCCCATACGGGGTTGGCGATCATGTAGGCGAAGGAAAACGCCGACACTGCCTCCGCATACGCTTCCACGCTCAAACGCGTGTCGCGCAGGATCATCGGCGAGAGTACGGCGAGCACCTGACGGTCCACATAGGAAAGCCAGGAACAGAGCATGATGACGCCGGAAGCCACCCACATGCGCCAGCCGACGGCCAGGCGCGACTGGGCATCGGTGGCAGGGCTAATCAAGGCGCGCCACCCAGCCTTTCAGCGGCGCCACTGGCGCCGGGTAGCGCTCGAGCACCAGCGGATCGTGGCCGGGAATCACGTGGTCGCGCGAGCTCGCCAGCCGGTAGGCACGGCGATAGCCTTCCAAGGTTTCCGCAACACTGTAGACGATCGGAAACGGGCGCCCCTGTTCCATGTTGGCGTAGAAGTGTGAGGCGTCGGAAGCCAGCACGACAAAGCCGCGCCGGGTGCGCACGCGCACCATCTGCAGTCCCATGGAATGCCCTCCCACGCGGTGCACACTGAGACCCGGCGCGATCTCATCGTCTCCATCGTGGAAGACCAGACGGCCGCGGAAAAGCTTCCGCACCATAGCGACGACGTCTTCCTCGTCGAACGGCTGGCGCATCACCGTGTGGTCCATCAGTCGGCCCGTACAAAACCCCATCTCGCGATCCTGGATGTGGTAACGTGCCGCCGGGAACAGATCGTGGTTGCCGGAGTGATCGTAGTGCATGTGAGTGATCAGGACGTCTTCTACCTTGGCTGGATCGATGCCGATCGACGTCAGTCCTTCGCCCGGAGACCGGAGGAATTCGCGCCCGCGGCGTGTGCCGGTGGACCGATCGAAGCCGGTATCAACGACGATGGCGCGGCCATCGGCAATCACGGCCCACACAAAATAGTCGAGCGGCATAGGGCAATCGTGCGGATCGCCGCCGATGAAATTCTCACTCGCGCTCCGGTGGTGATGTGCATAACGTATCGCGTATACTTGCCAGACCCCGTCGCCCATAGGCTGACTGTATCAGATCGAAGCGCCGCACCGAGCGGTCGCCCGAGGCGGCGTCTCTCAACTGAGGCCGCGGCCGCTCACCAGGTAAACCGCGAAGCTGCCCAGCCAGTGGCCGCCTTCATAGTGCTCGCCGCGGATGCTCTCGATTCCCGCCTGCTTCAGTCGTGCGGCAAGGGCGGCCAGAGACGGACGGCGCGCATCGTCAGAGGGCAGCTTGGAAGCGATACCTTCGAGCATCCAGGCGCGGCTCAGATTTAACCCGGCGAGGTGGTACAACCGGCCATCCGTCACGTCAGAAACTCGCGTGGGTACCAGGTCCAGTGTCGGCAGGAACGCTATGAACCAGCCGGCGAACTCCGTGGGCGGGAGAATCCGGCGCATCACGTCGGCCTCGGCGAGGCACGGCGAGAGAAAGTCCTCCCCCGACGGCTCGTAGGACAGGGGGCAGTTCTTATCGCTCAGGTAATAGTCTCGCGCGCGCGATTCCACGAGTCTGCCGAACTCGGTGTTGGCGGTGATGCGGGCATAGTCCAGCATCAGGCCCATGCCGAAGGCCGTATTGGCGTGCTCGCCGGTGCGAATGGGGTGCTGGAGTTTGGGAAGCCAGGAAGCGAGGACTCCTACGGCGGCCTGCTCGAGAGGGTGAAGCGTAGCGGACCACCGGCGGGCGTCGGGATCGTCCCATTCTTTGAGTTCCGCGGCCAGTTGCAGCAACCACGCCAAACCGTATGGCCGCTCGAAGGTGTTGCGGCCTTTGGCCGTTAGGTAGTTCACTTCCTGTGTGACGTGTGCGGAGGTCAAGCTCTCGGCGAGGGCGCGCCGTGCATCGGCTGCGATGGGCGCTTCGGGAAACAGACGGGCCAGCCGCACCAGCAGCCAGTGGCCGTGCACCGACGAGTGCCAGTCATAGCAGCCGAAGAAGGCCGGTGTCAGTTCACGCGGAGGCATTACGTCGGCGTCGGAATTCAACGCGTGCGCGATCTTGTTGGGATACTCCTGGCGAACGCAGTCGAGCGCCAGTCTGGCGAAGCGCGCGGCCAAAGTTTGGTCAAAATCGGAATCCGCCAATAGCAATCCGCAGCAGGAAAGGCCCAACAGAAGCGGCCGCAGCATGCCTGTATCTTAGCTGAATTCGAGGAGACACTGACGCGTTGGAGAAGTGAGGCCTGATATACTGACCACGACCTCGATGGATATCCAACGTCTCGAACCGTGGATCGACCAGACCGAGACGCGCACCGACCAGGTCACGATTGCGCCGATCGCGGCGCTCGCCGCAACCCTGGATCGTGTGGATGCGCCGCCCGAACCCGGCGACGTGCTACCGCCGCTGTGGCACTGGCTGTATTTCCTTCCCGTCGACCGGCAGTCGGAACTCGGCCCGGATGGCCATCCGCACCGGGGCGGATTTTTGCCGCCGGTCGAGCTGCCGCGAAGAATGTGGGCGGGCAGCCGCCTCGAGTTCCACCGCCCGTTGCATGTCGGCGAGGCGGTGACGCGCACGTCGCGCATCCAAGGAGTGCGCCTGAAAGAGGGGAAGACTGGCCCGCTGGTGTTCGTCGAGGTGCGGCACGAAATTTGCGGCCCGCAAGGCGCGGCCTTAACGGAAAATCATGACATCGTGTATCGCGAACGCTGTAGGCCGAGTGAGGCGACAACCAAGCCGTTGAGCGCGCCCGAACTCTGCGCCTGGCAACGAACCATCTATCCCGACGAAGTGCTGCTGTTCCGCTATTCCGCTCTCACTTTCAACGGGCACCGCATTCATTACGACCGGCGCTACGCCAGGGAGGTGGAGGGCTATCCCGGCCTGGTGGTGCACGGGCCGCTGATCGCGACGCTATTGACGGACCTGCTACGGCGCAACCTGGCGCCAACGCAGGTGGCGCGCATCGCTTTTCGCGCGACCTGCCCGTTGTTCGATACCGGGCCCTTCGTGGTTTGCGGCCAACCGAATGAGGATCAGAAGACGGTCCGGCTGTGGGCCAAGAATCAGGAGGGCCAGTTGGCCATGGACGCGACCGCCACCCTGATTTAACATCTTATGGCGTCGGTAGCTCATTCGTACCTGTTCGTACCCGGGAACCGTCCCGACCGCTTCGGCAAGGCGTGCGCCTCGGGCGCCGACGCGGTGATCATCGACTTGGAAGATGCCGTTCCGCCAGCCGAAAAATCCTCGGCACGCGCGGCGGTGGAGGCGTGGCTGAATCCGGTCCTGCCGGTGGTGCTGCGCATCAACGGCGCAGAAACCGCCTGGTTCGGGGAGGATCTCGCCTGTTGCCTCCGGCCCGGGGTTCAGGGGGTCATGCTTGCTAAAACCGAGAGCATCGAGCACATTCGCCAGCTACAGGAGGCGCTGGGGAAAACAGCGCCGATTCTTCCCTTGATCGAAACCGCGCAGGGGTTTTGGAACGCCCTCGAAATTGCACGAAGCGGCTCGGTCCAACGGCTGGTTTTCGGATCCCTCGATTTCCAGCTGGATCTGGGCATCCGCGGGGATGATGACGAGCTTTTGCACTTTCGATCGCAGCTGGTGTTGATCTCGCGGCTGGCAGGGATCGAGGCGCCGGTTGACGGGATTACCACTGAGATCGACGATCCAGCGCCACTGCGTGCGGACACGACGCGCGCCCGGCGATTGGGTTTTAGCGGAAAGTTGTGTATCCATCCCAAGCAAATTGCGGTGGTGAACGAGTGCTTTGTTCCCACGACGGACGAGATCGGGTGGGCGAGACGCGTGATGGAAGCAGCCGCCGAGGCGCGCGGGGGCGCGATAGCGGTGGACGGCAAGATGGTCGACCGGCCTGTGGTGCTGAAGGCCGAGCGGGTTCTAAAGGATGCGGAGCGCCGGGCCGCCGGATCGAGAGAATAATTTCTACTGTGCTTCGGTCTGATATTCGGTGCCGAACCGTGCGTTCCAGAATTCCGATGAGTTGAGCACAGTCCCGGTTCGGACCCCATGAAGGTGGAAGCTACGATAGAACTCTGGAATTCCGATGGGCGGTGGCGCTTGGGTCCGTGCCGGACCGGACTCACGGGTTCCGGTGATAATAAGTCCATGACACCCCACCGCGCCCAGTCGCATCGGTTCGCAAGCTGTTGATTACTCGCATCTCTGGTTGCCTGGAATCGCGCCGAGTCGCCTGAGTTTGGGCATACTCTTGGGCATACCGTTCTAACCATGCGATCGAGGAATGAGTCCACCCGACCGCCAGCGCTTCAACCACGGGCATCGTAACCACCAAAGCGGGCATTTTACGCGGCGAGCGGCTGGAACATTTGGGGCTGGGCGTGATTTTGGCGGTAGGCGTACAATGTCTCAAACTGGAGGTGCCCAATGAAAACCTTGAAGAAGTACATCGGTTGGACGATACCGGTTGCGGCTGCTCTGCTTACGCTGTGGAACGATACGCACCCAAGACGCACTCAACTGTTGGGCACCAAACCCGTGGTTGCCAAACCCTGCCCCGGCGAACCACCACTGCCAGACTACTTCGTAATCAATGGGAAGGTCATTCCAAATCCCATAAAGACGAGGATGGGACCTTGCTTGACTCCCGAGCAGCGGCGGGAAGAGCAAACACGTAAGGTCCTAGAGTAACAACCCCGCGCTTCGCGTGACTACCCTTTCTTCAACTGTTCCTTCTGGTGCTTCTTCTTATGACCCTTCCTCTTGCCCTGGTCACCTTCCAGACCCTCCTTCTTGCCCTTGCCGACATCCGCCGCACGGTCCTTTCCTGTGTCGCGGTCTTGTGCGGCGGCGGGTCCACCCGGAGCGTTGCTATGAGCACTGCCGGGAACAGAACCGGTATGGGGACGCTGTCCCTGTGCCGCGAGGGACAGGCTGGCCAATATCAAAATACTGAATCCCTTTCGCATGTTTGAAGCCTCCTCAACCCCCAACACGCCGGCCTCGACTTCGTTTCGGATGTGAACAGAATTTAATGCCGGACTACCAACGGAAGTTGATAGCGGCCTTAAACGAAAGTCGTATGGACGACGAGTTCAACTACCCCGAGCGGGTATTGACCGGCGCTAACCCTTACCCCAGCCGCCACATCTCTCGATATGCTGATTTTCCGCGGATATCTTGCTATCCCCGCCTGTCTCAAGTCCAAATGCCTCGGACCTCTCAAGCAATCTCACCCAGGTCAGCAGAACAGCGGGGAAATGGCCGTCTATCCTAAGTTGCTGAGGAAAGGAATGCTTATTTGGTGCAGATGAGGGCCACCGGAGGCCCCCACAGCCCGGTTTCTACGGAAGCGGCCTTGTTCTCATCTTGGCAATCGCGCTGCCAACTTGTCGAATCAGTCTTATTCCCTCTCCAGCTCAACCCCTTTTACTTGCCAACGTCCCGAACCTCACGTTGTTGATCTTCATGGTCCTCGTTGGCGAAAATTCCATTCTTTTCAGTCCCCATTTCGCCAAACATACCTGAGGAGCTGAAGGTTCCCTGCGCGGAAAAGCTCCCGTCAGTGTGAGAGACCGAAAAGCTCCCTGTGTTCGTGGCCATCCACATTTTGCCGGACCAGTCGAACGCGCTAATAGGATCGTGGTTTGGCTCAATCTCGCGCGGACTCCCAAATTTCGTATATGTGATGTCAAACGACAGCAACGATGGTACCCCGATTGCGCCTATGGGGAACCCGTCCGCGAGAGCGAGATTTTCAACATGGATCGATAACGTATCGCCATTTATGACAACAGCATTGTCCGGGATAGACGCAATCCAGAACAGCCCGTTAGTCGTGATCCCAGGATTGAAATCGTGAACGTGTAACCCCGAACTGGGGTCAAAAAAGTCCAGTCATATCTCGACAAATGTGCCATGTGCCGGGGCGGAGACAGTCGCCCCACCGACACCGTTCGCCGGCGCCGCCCCAACATAGTCTCCTTGGTAAACGCGGATGTCAGTCTCAATGTTGTAGGTATGACCAGCCTTGTCAGTGGCGGTACCCGAAGTGTACCCCATGGCTACGATTCCGCTGAAGTTGGTAATTCCGTGTGGCTCAGCGTTGAGGCCATCAAAGCCGACTCCAGGGCCAGGAAAGAACTGGTTGATCAAAAGGTGGCGCCGTGCGAGGATGTCACCGCCAGGAATCGGTATGGGATGGACTTGACCCTGCAATTGCCAAGAGCCGCACACAAGAACGCATGCAGCCAGAGCGAACTTTGGTAAACAGCGCATTTTCTCCTCTCCTTCTTCTGGCCGACCTCACGATTCCGAAGTTGCTATTTAGCAAAACCCGAATTGTCGTGACAAATCGTAAGAAAAATCAACGTTGGTGTCAAGTCCCGATGGGAGGGCTAGCTCGGCTCAGTTCACAGCCTTTTTTGCAAACTTCTCTTGCACCTTTTGGGACTTCGCAGTAGCGGGAGGTTTCTTGACCGCGTTTGTAGCCTGAGCCTCTTTGCGCTCGCGTTCCAAGCGTAATTTGACGAGGCGCTGCCGAAACTCGCGGTCGTTCATCGCTACAGTGTAACAACCTCAGCGGTCGCCGCGAAGAATTCCCAGTACGATCCCAAAAGTACCGGGGGGAGGACGCTTCACGACCGACGCCTATCCAAACGGTATAAAGTCGTAAACTAGCCATTCAGGAGGCACGTTCCAATTGGCGAACCATAACGAATACGACGGCTGGGAGTTGACCGGTCGCCAACTTGGTAAGGGTGGACAGGGCACAGTCCATTTGGCGCGGAGCCCGGAATGGGCTGAGCAACGCCGCGATGCAGCGGGCGAGGTAGAAGAATATCTTTGGCCGCACAAGCGACAAAATGCCGCTTACGCCGAGTGGCGACGCTCCACCAACACGATATGATTCACCGTGACATCAAGACTCAGAATATATTCATTGCGTCTGAAGGGAGGCTGGTCCTCGGCGATTTCGGTATAGTCTTCTTCAGGGACGGTCATGACCGCGCTACGACAACCTTCGAGAAGGTCGGAACCTCCTATTGGATGGCACCTTGGGCATACAAGAACAAGAGGCTGGCGATAGATCAAATAGACTCGACACTCGATATCTTTCCACTCGCAAAAGTGTTGTGGCCAATGATCGCGGGCCTCGACGGCTTTTCCTATTGGAGGTACGCCCGCGACGAAAACAATTTGGAGCAAATGTTCCCTGACGACCCACTGATGCCTCTGATTAATCGCAATATTCTCGCACGATGCATCGTGGAAGAGGAACCCGACTGCACTCTTCGCGCACATGGGCTTTTAGATGAGATTGATAAATTGATCGTCCAAGCGCGACGACCGGGGCAGAAGCCAGAAAATAATGAACCTTGGATGTGCCGCATGTGTGGGCGAGGTCGGGTATCGGCAATCTGAGAACGTAGTGTCCGCTTACACAACCGGCGATACCTCGAAAAGGATTTTCTATAAACTCCACGTATGCGATCGATGCGGCCACGCTGAGATGTTTAACCCCACGGTGAATTGAGCGTTTGTTCCAGCATTTTCCACCCAATTCCCAAACGTCTCCAGAGGGTAAACCCCACCCCTCACATCGCCTCTCACACTCGCTGATTCGGCGTAATACTCATAACCCCACGTCCAAAAGCTTGACCGACAGGGCGTTGAACGCGATCGTGAAGTTGGTTGCATACTTGTATGACGGCGAGCCCGAAGGAGGACACGATGCGTATAGGGTTTCCAGAGTTCATGGTTTTCCTGGGTGTCATACTGCTACTGCTTTTCGTTCTTCTTTACACTTGGCTCGTGATTCTGGCTTTGCGGAGATTCGGCTCGAACAAGTGGCCCTTAGTGGTCTTAATCTTCCTGTTTGGGTGGCTACTGCGTGCCGGAGGCTTGGCCTTGTCGGAAATAGTGGCCGTATTGGGGCTATGCGTGCTTTCGTTTTTGTTCGTGATGTGGCGCTTGGGGCGGTTCGGGGGATAAAGCAAAAAGCCGGAACATGTGTCCGGCCCCTTGCCCTTCACTCTAGAGGAAACCAGTTATTTCGCCGCCAACTTCTGCAGGCTCTCTACTATGTCACACAGGGCCACAACCGCCGCCACCTGCAACTGGCCCTTTTGTGCGTCGTTGAGCTGTGCCCCCGACTCTATTCGCAGCCGGTTGCCGCAGTTCCATACTTACCCGGTCGGCGACGCAGGGACCCCCGGGGGGAGCCTGCCGGCCCCCTTCCATTTCCAGAGGGGTCCCAAAGCCAAAGACTTACCGGCTGTCACCGCGGCGCGTGAAACCCCAAGCAATCCACGTGAAACCCCGTGGACACTTCGCAGCCATTGACGGCCTGGGACAGCGGGGATTTGGGTCATACGCGGAATTGGATGATTGATTCAGGATGCAGCGGGTGGGGTTGGTAATACGCGGGATTTGATGCGTGAGTGAGAGCGATGAGGGTGGGGTTAGGCCCAGCGCGCTATCCTTGGATGAATGGATTGCCCGACCTGTGGTCTTGCCAATCCGCCTGGGGCGTTGAGGTGCGATTGCGGCTACGATTTCGAAACAAACAAGCCTTCTGACACGCCAGGGTGGAAAATCCACCTTTCTTGGGGGCAAAATCTCGCGGCCTTCTGGTCGATTACTTGGCCCGCCTTGGTCGGATTCTTAGTGCTGTTCTCCGGGTATTCGCCTGGCCTCTTTCAAGAACATCTTTTCGCCAACGTCGGAGCGAAGCTCGCCATCTTTGGCATGCAGGCTATTCTCACTCGGCGTTTGGTTCGAAAGAACTACCGTTCTTTTCGCGTATACGTCGTCCGCGACGGCGGACAGCGAACACGGAGGTTGTCCATCCGCGAAACGGCCTCGGTCTGGCTAAGGATTTTCATGCCGCAACTTGTGTACTATCTTCTGTGGTTCGTGATTTATTTGTGGGGGAGGACTAAGATTCCACTCGATACGCTTCGCGCGATTTCTGAGATCGGAGTGTGGCTCCAGATTTTCTTCGTGGGACCATATGGTGTCGATCTGGCCGTGCGAGCGAAGTATCCAACATTCCGATTACAGCCGTACGGCCTCCGAAACAAATAGGTGTTGAACTCCCGGTAGCTCCTCGGACGGTCACACCCCGAACTCAGGTCTTACAGAACCAAGCCCCATAAAGCGATGTCTGGACTTGTCCGGCGACAGGCTGCGAACCGACCCGCAAAACCTATTCTGGATGCAGGCCGGCAACTAGGGAAAACACCTGGTATAGGCGGTTCAAAGCGAACCGTTCCCGAAAAGTCTTCTTAAACGTGTTTGGTGTTATTAAGGAGTATTCCGGCTCTAACATTTCGGGAACGGTAGACGTACTGCGGTATTCTGAAGGTGCAAACACGGGCGGTGCACACGGTGAAAGGCCAATCCTATCCAGCCTGCTGGCGTCGCCCACTGCTCAAGCTGGGATAGGGCCGAAGGATAGGATGAAAGACCAAAAGGCTGAACGCGAACTCAAGAGACTCAGGCTGCGTCTACTTGGCCAAGACTTTCAGAACCACCCAGAACTCGTTGATGTCTGGTTTCGATGGCACCGATGGTTTGGGAGTCCTGTTCAGCCGGCTGGGAGTAAACGCCCAGGCCGGAAGCCAAGCACACCAGTCCAGGGAGAACGACTCAAAGCATATCGCGGCCGCCTCTATATGACGCAGTCGGAATTCGCCAGCAGATGCGGCGTGGACGTTGCTACAATCCAGCGTGGAGAAAACGGCAACGGGTGGGATGCAAAGACATATGCCGCAGTTGCAGACGGCTTGTCGTTGATGTTTAGGGAAGCCGGCTTTAGTGAGACAGTCACCCCAGAAGACCTCCAAACATTTCCTTCATAAAATGTTTTCAAGCACTTCCGGAAAAATCGCATAACCGATAGAAACCGCAGTAACATTACTTCCGTTTCCTGCGGTTTTATGCTGTTCCCGTAAAACGTAAAACACGGCAATATTACGGCAGGTCCTGGGAGGGCCGGTAAGCTGCCTGTATCGGAAACATCGCACCCTCAAGAAGCTGCCATTCCGCCCAAGCGCATTGCTAAGACGCTTGGCGTGTCCACCAAAACCGTCAGCCAACGAAGTGGTACGACGGCCATAAACAGGTTTACATTCCCGCCGGCGCCTTCATTTTCAGTCAGGCGAGCCTTGCAAAACTCTGCAATTTGTCCCGCAAGCAAATTCGTGCAAGTCTCGTGCACCTGGCAAATCTTGAAATTGTGGCCATAGGCAGGGCCAAGCATTATTCCCTGTTAGTTATTGAAAACTGGACTACTTATCAGTCAGAAGAAAAAATGCGGGCCATACCAAGGGACCTTGCAGGGACTTTGCAGGGCCAGACGAGGGCCACAGAAGAAGAAGTTAAGAAGTGAAGAACAAACCAACGCGCAGCTGGAAAACGCTGCGCATGTCCGTGGGTTTCTTCCCCTTCAGAAAAGACCCCTAGAAGAAACCAAACCCCCTCTTGGTTCCGAAAACAGGAATGACTTCGCTAGCGAGGTGACGCCTCAACAAGAGGCGTGGTTCGCCTCGTGGTGGGCGATTTATTGGCACAAGCGGGCGAAGCGGGACGCCTGGACTGCATTTCGCAGGCACGTTACCACCGAAGCGCGGTTCGAGGTTGTGATGGCCGCAACCCGTGCGCAGAAGTCAGAGATGTTGCAGCGCGAACCGGTCAAACGGCCGTACGGCGCTACGTGGTTGAACGGGGAACGTTGGGAAGACGAGGCGGCACCACCGCCAAAGACTAAATCCGAACTAATAGACGAGGACATCGACAATGCTTTCAGATAGTGTTTTAAAAATCGCAATCAAACGTCTTTTGGGCCTGCCTTTTGCACCCGCACCTGGTGAAGACAGAACCCTACTTATCAACGAATACAAGCGCATCCTGCGCAGCCATGTCAATACCGAAGCGCATTTGGAAAAGATTATTGACCACCTGTTGGACCATTCGATGCGGTGTCCACCGCCTGCCGAAGTGAAGGCCGCGGCACAAGACATCAAGGCACCAGACAATACACGGCACCAAGGCTGCGATGAATGCTTTGGTGACGGGTATATCTCAATCCTCAAATCCGTTCATACTGCCGCCGGCGACTATGAGACCAGTTACGCCGAACCGTGCCGTTGCGAACTGGGGCAATATTTGAAGTCCGCACGGGCGGAACGAAAGAAGAAAGCAGCGTAAGTGAGGACTCAATGCTACAGGCAATTGAAACGCGCAACAAAGGCTACCGATTCCGCAGCCGCCTCGAGGCCAGATGGGCGGTGTTTTTCGACAAGATGGGCACACGGTGGGGATACGAGAAAGAGGGTTTCCACCTGTCCAACGGCGAGATGTACCTCCCGGATTTCTGGCTGCCGGATTTAGGCGTGTGGATTGAGGTGAAAGGCCAGAAACCGACAGACGCCGAACTTCAGCGTTGCCGAATGCTCAGGGATGGGACTGATAGTGCCGTCGCCATTTTCCATGGGCTGCCGAGTGAAGATTGCGGCAACGGTACGCTGTACTGTTTTGACTCCTGCGATAGCGGCGGCGGTTGTTCGGTATGGTACGGCGTAAGCCTTGGTCAGAGGCGTGGTCTTGCCTTCTGGTTTCCGGGCTGTGAGTCTAATGGCCGAACATTTTTCGCAGACTGTCTTTTCCAGCGTCTCCTTCCCATTGCCACATGCCGTGGGCCGGGGCAATCGGCCGCCGAAGCGCCAAAGCAGCACGGTTTGAACACGGGGAGACGGCCGCATGAACATTCAAAAGCAGCAAGCCAAATTCGGCCAATCGAACCTCGATAGCGCAAGACGGATTATACAAGACCCGCGCTACAAAGAGGGCAGCTTACTCAAGCTTTGGGCCGTGAATTACCTCAATCGACACGCGGCCGAATCAGCCAAGAGAGAAAGGGAGAAGCGATGAGCGAACCGAACGTGACAGCTGAACCTGAAGGGATAGACCTGGCATGTCGCCTTCTCGCAGCCCTGCGGCCATTAGCAGAGCGGTCGGGCAATAGCACATTGCTTGCGCTGACCGATTGCGTGTGCCAAACGCGCGACGGAAACGAGCTTGCGGGACTGTTCAGGCTATACACCATGGAATATCCCGACGACCCGCTGGCCGCCAAGATACACGTTTGGAATCACGGGGAGTGAGCATTGATACCCGGCCTCAACATTGACGCTCTGCTCGATGCCCTGGCTGACAAGGTCGCTCAACGGCTGCGTGAGGACTCTGCCGGCAGTGTTACGGCGGTCCGGCCACGGTTGCTCACTGTTGACCAGGCCGCAGTGTACATCGGCCGCAGTAAGGACGCGGTACAGCACATGGTGTCGAGCGGAAAGGTTCCGACCATTCGGGCGGACCGGCGTGTGTTTATAGATGTTGAGGACCTTGACCGCTGGATTCGAGAACATAAACAGTGCTTGTGTGTTGCCCATGACCAAACGAGGATTCGGAAGCATCTATCAGCAGCGGAAACGCCGGCCGGACGGAACCGTCACGGTGCTGCCGACGTGGTGGATTAAGTACTCGAAGAACGGCCAGGTGTTCCGCGAGTCGAGTGGTTCCCACGATGAGCGGGAGGCTGGGCGGTTGCTCAAGAGGCGCTTGGGCGAAGTGGTCACGGGGAAATTCGCCGGCCTGACACCGGAGCGCATCAGGATTCGGGAGCTGACCGCGGAAGTGGTACAGGACTACAGGGAGAATGACCGAGCCAGTCTGATGCAGGTTGAGCGAAGGATTGCCTTGCACATCACGCCTATGCTCGGTGATATCCGTGCGGCTGATTTTGGGACTTCGGACCTCAAGCGGTATATCGCCTATCGGCGCCGCCAGAAAGCATCGAACGCGAGCATCAACCGCGAGCTGGCCATCTTGAAACGTGCGTTCTATCTGGCAGCGGAAAGTGACCCTCCAAGAGTCAATCGGGTTCCGCATTTCCCGATGCTAGAAGAGAACAATGTACGCGAAGGTTTCCTTGAGCACGAGGCCTACATGAAACTCCGCAGTGTGCTGCCTGACGGTGTCCAGCTATTGTTTGTCGTGGCTTATCACGTGGGCTGCAGGACCGGAGAGCTGCTGAAGGTGAAATGGTCGCAGGTTGACCTGGTGGCGAACAGAATCCAGTTGGCGCCGAGGACAACGAAAAACAAGCAGCCGAGAACCTTGCCGATTTACAGGGAAATGATTGAACGGCTCAGGCTCGAAAAGCAGATTCTGGATACCAAATATCCAGATTGCCAAGCCGTGTTCCACCGCCAGGGGAGGCCGATTCGCAATTTCAAGAAAGCCTGGGCTGCTGCCCGCAAAAAGGCGGGCCTCGAGGGACTACTGTTCCATGACCTGCGCCGAACGGCAGTCCGCAATATGGTTCGCGCCGGCATTCCCGAGAAAACCGCGATGGCGATTTCCGGGCACAAGACCCGGAGCGTATTCGACCGCTACAACATCGTGAACGACCGGGACCTCACCGAGGCAGCAGGGAAACTGGAGCGGTACCTGGGCGGTTTGGGCATACTTTCGGGCATACCCGACCAAAAAGAAGAATCGAAGGCTGAGAGCAATGAGCGCAAAACCCGTTTGCAATGATGGGGTTGTGCAGCGGCGCGGCTCGCACGTGGACAGCAATTGCGAGGGATAATAAGTCCATGTCGCCTCCACAGCCCGGGCCTGCCCGTTTCGATTCGGCACTGGGCGCCTGGGTGTTGAGCCGATATGCGGACGTGCTGGCGGCGGTCCAGGAACCGGGCTGTGGCCGGACGGCCTGACCGAGGAGCGCGATGAGAGCGGAAAACTGAACCCTCGTGGCGAGATCCAGGAAGCTTTGTCGTTTCTCAACGTCCGTACCTGGCAAGAGACGATGGAGGCTTCAGCGCGCTGTCGATAATTTGCCGGCCGGCGTGCCGGTGGATGTGGTCAGTCAATACGCGCAGCCTTGGTGTCTAGAGGTGGCGATCCTCGCCACCCGGGCCGACGGTGGCGATCGGGATCGCCTCAGCCAATTGAGCGCCCAGGCGTTTGCGGCAACCGGCGAGCCCGACGACTCTCCGCTGCAATCCGAAGCGACCGCCGCCAGCGCCGAATGGCAGCGCATCCTCGAAAAGGGAGGAGTGCCGATGGCCGAGCCGGCGTTTGTGGGCACGGCGCAAACACTTCCACGTCTGCTGGCGAGCGGATGGCTGGCTCTGCTCGAGCATCCCGCCGAATGGGCGCGGCTGCGCGCTCACCCGGAGCTCATGCCCGGAGCGATCGAGGAATTGCAGCGTTATGCCGGCCCAGTCCGGTCCGTGGTGCGGCGGGCCCGGGCAAGCCTTGACCTCGGTGTTGCGGAACTCGGCGGCGCGGTGGAATGGCGCTCGGGCTCGTGATTTACCTGGCCGGCGGTGCTGCCCGCGACTTTTCGCGGGCGCTGCTCTTCCGGCTCGGGAATGGCTCAGAACTTGTAGCCGAATCCGACCGAGATCACCGGGTAGAAACGGAGGAGGTCTAGGTCCCGGTTGATTTTGTCCTGCTCGGCTTGAATACGGTTCTCTACGAGGGGATTCGACGCGGCTGGCTGGCAAATGCCTCCGATGCACGCGCTGCCGTTCAGCGTGAGCTTGGCTTGAGGGGCGCGCTGGAAAATCACTCCCGCCTCCAAATTGACAGCGAAATGCCGCCTGCTGCGGGGAAGCAGATTGCCCACGCCGATCAAGACCATGGGCGACGTGGTTCCGAGGTTGAGATATCCCGTGCCGTGGACCGGATCGGCGGCTGAGCTGACAAACCCGGTGCCGCCGAGCGAGAAGGACTGTCCGCCCGGGACCGAGGCGGAGGCGGAAAGCTGGTTTCCGTTATACACCAAAAGGCCAGGACTGACATGGAGGGGGCCAATCAGGTATTGGTCGTAGAGCACCTGAAGGGAACGCAGGCTTAAATCGCCACCATAATGGATTCCGTCTTTTGTTAAATCGGTGCCGTAGCTGAATATGTTGAACCCGACCCGAACGTTGGATCGGCGCGTCACTGCGGTCGCAGCTTCAATGCCGGCGCCAAGACTGGACATCTTGACGCCGACGCCGAGCCGGGGCTGGGATTCGAATTGCCCGAAACAAGGGAAGAGGCCGAAGGCCCATAAGAGCAACGGCGAGACCAAAATAGACCAGTTACGCATGGGTTCTCCTCCCGCCCTGAACGTAGCATGAATTCTCAACAAAACTCTATGCCCGCGAGGGTTTTTCTTTTTCATGGCAAAACCGCAATCGGCCCCCCCGAAGAGCCCGAGCACGGTTCCGTACCCCGGCAATCCCTGATGCCTACAGCCACTTGGTATCGCCCGCCCAAGCCGCCGGCTTTGCTTTCCCCAGGCTCAGGGTCGTGGCCGTATGGCTTTTGGGCGGCGTCCCTCTCGTGAGAGTATTAGTGAGATCGACAACCTCCCACGCCGCGGACTACAGCGGACTACATCGGATAGGCCAGTTCGCAGGACGGGAAGCGGGCGTCGAGCTCCATATCGCAAGGCGGCGGCGTTCATCTCATCGATCCGAAGGTGGTTGAAGCCCCTCGCCACCAGCCCTCGCCCACCAGCGCCATCGCTACAGTACCGCTCCTCATCGGCGATCTGGCCCTTTTTGAGGAAGCGGGTCGTAAGGTTTGTCGTCGTTGAAGGCCGGGGTGAGGTGCTGACGGCTCGGACGTTACGCCGGGTCCCGTCTTTCCTTGAAGGCGTTAATATCCGAAGGCGTTAATATCCGCGTGGCGCGCAGCCTGCAAAGTTGGCGGCCCCACCGCTCGTCTTCAGCCGAGGTACCAGCAGGCGGTCGACCACTCTTTCTGCGTGCTGTGAGGCGAAAGTGGCCGGTTACGAACTGCTGAATGCCCGTAGTTGGGCGAAAGCCTGTCATTCTAATGGGCCGGCGTCGATGCTCGACGACACGCTCGGCGACCCTCCGGACCCTCTCAGGGTCACAAGGTTGCGCCGTACGTACTCGAGAAAACGAGTGTAAATCCGATTCCGATAAGCCAGCCAATGGAGCGCCGCGACCACCGGAACGACCGCCAGCATCCGCTCGGAAATCCGATTACCCGCCGCGTGGCTCAGGTCCACCGCCAAGGCACGTACCGCTGCCGCTGCGAGGACCGCGTTGCCGCTCCATCGGAACACTCCCAGAGACGCGAACAAGCCGATCTCCACGGCGGCAATGCCCAGTCCGGCCCATGCCAACGAGACCAGTGGGTCCGGCAGCACAAGCCAGGCAAATGCCATCGCGGACGAAGCACCGAACGCTCCCAGGATGTTCGTAATGGCGGCACGCTCCGCGACAGCGAGGTTCGCCGGCGGCCGGATTACGGTTTGGGCCGTGGCGGCCCACGCGGCCAGGCAAGCAGTCAGGTACGATGCCCAGACGTCTCGGGCCGCGAACTTGACGAAACCGTCTCTGTGCATGAGTACCACCGCTTCGGCTCCCAGCGCCGCCACCGGCCACGACATCAGCCGCATTTCCAACGGGAGGCCCAGGTTGCCAGCCTCAAATAGGACTAACGCCAGCAAACACCACGCCAAGCCGGTATACGGCACCGGTACCGTGTTCCAAATGAGAACGCACGCCAGGATGGTGCTGGCGCCGCTGGCGGCCACCGACAGGCCGCCTTGCTCGAATGCCTCGATCTTCCCGCCGTGCCAGCGCGAGCGCAGTGCAAACACGTAGGCGGCCGCCAAGGCAATCGCCACCCCAGAACTCGCCATCGGCAAGCCGGAGACGGTGTAGACGTAGGCAGTGACCAACGAGCCGGTCGCCGCCAGAGTATACGCCTGCATTCGAAATTGCAACAACCGTCGGTGCAACCCGAGCTCCAGCAACAGGAGCGCCACAACGAGCCAGCAAGCTCCCAGGTAGCGGCCGGGAACCTCTGCGGCCAGCACGACGGCGACGATGCCGGTTGCAACCGAGCTGAAGATTGCAGTTGGCCTTCGCAGCACCTGGCTCGTATAAAACCGATTGACATGGAAGAGGAGGGCGTGGAAGAGCGCCGGCAACGTCCAGCTCCAGGTGGTGTGGCCGAGAATCCGGATCTGGGCGGAATTGATGTCGCCGAGGGCGAGACGCGCAAGCGAAAACCCGAAAGCGGTCGCTCCCGAGCGCCGCAGAAAGGGAGCGCGGAAACGGACCCCGGCAAGATAGAGCATTTCGGCTTCGAGCGCTACCCCGATGCTCGCCCAGACTCCGGGTAACCGGAGGAGGATTGCGAGTCCCGTCAGTACCGCCGAGACGCCTATGGCACCTTCATAGCTCCCCTGTTCGAGGCGCGCTAGAAGTCCGCTGCCGGGCCCGAACGAGGGGGGCGGGCGTAGCACGATACGCGTCATCGCGGTCGACAGATAGAGCGCCGCTCCGTACGCCGACGCCAACCAAACCAGGTCTGGCGCGTTTCGCACCCACAGCGTATAGAAAAGTGACAGGAACGCGGCTGCGTTCAGAACCGCCATCCACGCAACGCCGCCTGAAACGACGCGCTTGTCTACGCGCAGCAGATCAAAGATTTCAAACAGCAGCCAATAAGCCAGCAACAAAGCCTGTGTGGAGGCCAGCGGCGCGTTCGAGCTGAGGTGCAAAATGCATGTGGCATAAGTCGACACCAGCCCGAACAAGGCCAGGGGGTTCCACTCGGCCCGATTGCTCACATAGAGCAACGACGCCGCCAGCGGGACCAGGCCCGCCAACGCAAGTGGCGAAGGCGTCGCTGCCAGCGCCCCAAAAGCAGCTAAATACGCCGTCGCCGTCACCGCCTGTGTCCGATAACGCAGGGAATGGGCGATCATTGCGAGCGCCACCAGAAGGGGGCCGAGCGAGCCGGCCAGAGGGTTGTGGATAATCTGCGCCGCGGGTAGCACGTAAATTGCGTAGGAGGTGGCGTACAGGCCAGCCCAGCCCGCGCCAATCAGCCCGCGAGCCCACACGCGCTTTCGCGCGCGCTTGTCTGTCCAGACTCCCCCGGCCAGTAGCGCGCCGCTTGACGCCAAAGCCAACACCGATCGGCCCGGGGCCGCAAGACGGTCGAATGAATACACGAGAGACAGGGCCACCCCAACCGCCAGCAGAATGGCGCCGGCTTTAGTCCACCGACTCGCACCAGCAGTCGATTCCCACTCGGAGCTCCCTGGCGCGGCGTCCGGCCGTTCGCGCCAGCCGGCGTGCGTCGGAGCCGTGAAGCGCGGCTCGAATGGAGGGGAGGGCACCCCAGGAGGCCGCAGCGGGGACGGCGCCGGGAGGGCCGGCGGCACCCGGGATGGGCCATTGGTATGTGCTTCCCCTCGACGCAGGGCTAACCCGGCCGGCCGCGCCGTCAAGGCAGGTGGATCCCAGCGCGGTGGTGCCGGCGGCAACAACCGTGCGAAGCTTTGCTCCAGCCGGAAGATCCGACCCGTTAGCTCCCGTACTTGGGTCTGGTTTGCGGTGACTTCCTCGATCCTCCGCTCCAGGTCCTGCAACCGCGCACGAAGGAAGTACCACCGCAATGCCATCCCTAGAACCACGATGACAAGAAGAATTTCCATACCCGTTTCGGCGACCCCGCCGAGTGCACTTGGAACCATTGTCCCTCTTTTTGTTGGAACCCTCCCATAGGAAGTACTAAACCATCAGGGAGTTTATGTATGAATTCTCACGGACATTTCAATATTTAATAAGTATTAATGGGCGCAATGCGCATCCCTGCGCCCGCAGTGAAGCTGGACAAGCCGGTAAATCAGTTTCGCCGGTGAAAGGTGTGCTGGGTGCAAGCACGCCCGAACCAAAATACCTATAGGCCAAAGGAGACCAAAGGCGGCACTGTTGCAAACTGCGGCTACGGCTCGCTATCCTAGGCGGTCACGAGATCTTTTCATGAGCCGGTACTTCCGTCGAGCGGCGCTGGTGATGGTTGGATCCTTCGTCTGCGCCGGCGCGGCACACGCCCAGGCGCCGAATCCTTCGGCACGATCGGCCGGGACCGAGTCCGGCTTCGCGGTCTTTCAGCAGCGCTGCATGGGCTGTCACGGAAACTCCAACGTGGAGCGGGCGCCGTCGCCGGCCGCGATCCGCGAGATGTCGCCGGAGCGCATCTATGAGGCGCTCACCGCCGGAGTCATGAAAGGCCAGGGCGCGGACTTGACCGACGACCAGAAGCGCATGACGGCTACCTTTATGAGCGGGCGTCCGCTCGGCAGCCTGAAGCAAGGCGACGCCAAGGACATGCCGAACGGCTGCACGAGCAATCCTCCGTTCGCCGACCCCTCCACCAGCCCGGCCTGGAACGGCTGGGGAGTCGACGTCACGAACACGCGCTTTCAAACCGCCAAAGCCGCCGGCCTCACCCCCGCACTGGTACCGCAACTGAAGTTGAAGTGGTCCTTCGGCTATCCCAACGGATTATCGGCCTTCGGCCAGCCGTCTGTGGTCTCGGGGCGCGTTTTCGTCGGCACCGATATCGGCTACATTTACTCGTTGGATGCCAAGACGGGCTGTGTGTACTGGTCCTATCAGACCAAAGGGAGCGTGCGGAACGCCGTCAGCGTCGGCCCGGTTCAAGGACGCGGCAATACCAAGTACGGCATATTTTTCGGCGACGCCCACGCCAACGTCTATGCCCTCGATGCGCGGGATGGCCACGAACTGTGGATCGCCAAGGTCGACGATCACTTCGTTGCTCGCATCACAGCGGCGCCGACATACTATGACGGCCGGCTTTTTGTTCCCGTCTCCTCATCGGAGGAATTCACAGCCTCGACGCTCGACTACCCCTGCTGCACCTCTCGCGGCAGCGTGCTGGCGCTCGACGCCAGCACCGGCGCGCGAATCTGGAAACGATACGTGATGGACGAGCCCCAACCCACGCGGAAGAATTCGAAGGGCGTTCAACTCTACGCGCCAGCCGGCGGCTCGGTCTGGA
>Ga0306920_100001806_pt1 | contig 26627 bp, 16 predicted proteins | sample flu12Cox44000170_FD_204666 | JGI IMG/M metagenome (GOLD analysis project Ga0306920, IMG submission 204666) | Lab enrichment of tropical soil microbial communities from Luquillo Experimental Forest, Puerto Rico - flux4day.12C.oxic.44.000.170 (v2)... | ecosystem: Environmental > Terrestrial >...
ATTTCCGGTGAACAGTGATTGCCAGATTCTTTGAACTCGGAACGGAACAAAAAATCCCGGCACGGCAGTGTGGATCCTATCATTGTTCCTTTCCGTGGAGAGAGTGAACTTGAGGGGTCCACGCGAGAGTGAAATAGGAGCAAGGACAGATGTCATCCAAAGAAGACAGGGCGGGATGCGAGTGAGCAACAGCTACTGGTAGGTTACGCGACGATCGCCTTTGATGATCCGCCCGATCGTGTAGCCCTTCTCGCCGCAACGCTCGAGGATGGTTTGCGCCTTCTTGAACTTCTTGGCGGGAACCACCAGGACCATACCAATCCCCATATTGAACGTGCGCATCATTTCGTCAGACGGAACGTTGCCAACGGCCTGCAGGTGCAGGAAGATGGGCGGTACCGGCCAGGAGTGGATTTCGACGATTGCGCCCGTACCTTTGGGCAACACGCGAGGCAGGTTCTCGGTGATACCTCCGCCGGTGATGTGTGCCATGGCGCTGACCGCCTCGGCATCGATCATGCGACGCACAACGGGCCAGTAGCTCTTGTGGGTACGCATGAGCTCAGTGCCGACTTTGCCCTTGATCTCATTGACATAGGAGTCCGGGGTGTAGTGTGCCTTGTCGAAAAACAACTTTCGCGCCAGAGAGTAGCCATTCGTATGCAACCCCGTGGAGGGCAAACCGAGCAGGACGTCGCCCGGTTGGACGTCCTTGCCAGTGATAATCCTGGAGCGATCGACGACACCCACGATGAATCCCGCCAGGTCATATTCGCCGTTCGCGTAAAAGCCGGGCATCTCGGCGGTTTCGCCTCCGATTAGGGCACAACCATTCTGTTTGCAGGCATCGGCGATCCCGCTGACCACTTTTTCTGCCACGTCGGAGTGAAGTTTGCCAGTGGCGAAGTAGTCCATGAAGAACATCGGCGCCGCTCCTTGTACGGCGATGTCATTGACACAGTGGTTGACCAGATCAGCCCCGATGGTGTGATGCAGGTTCATCTCGAAAGCGAGCCTGAGCTTGGTGCCAACCCCATCAACGCTTGAGACCAGCACGGGATCGAGATAACGCTTCTTGTCGATTGCGAAGAGTCCGCCAAATCCGCCGATCTCACTCAGCACCCCGCGGTTGAAGGTCTTGTGAGCGAGATATTTGATACGCTGCTTGGTGCGGTTAGCGCGCTCAATGTCGACGCCGGCATCGGCGTAAGTGATTCCGTGTTCTTCGGTCGTGTGCTGTGCCAAGGGTCGGAATTCCATCCAGAGGGCGTATCGCCGCAGTGAAAGAGAAGGAAACGAAGATTGTACCATTGCGCGACCGTCTTGAGCGGGCACGAGTCCCAGTCTGATGCGGAACATGGGACCAGAGTCACCCTGCCCAGCTTCAGGCTCCAAGCAAGCCGGGGGGACTACACTGATTGTGGTTTCTTGCCCACTTGGGAGGTAAATTGATGACGACCACCGCCGTGCAAACTGCCAAGCCATTTCCGAAAGCTGATCCATCTGCCGACGTTTACCGTTCTGAGAGTCATCCGCTGGATCGGTTATTCACGCCCCGCAGTGTCGCGGTGATTGGCGCTACCGAGCGGACGGGCAGCGTTGGCCGTTCCGTGCTGTGGAACTTACTCAGCAATCCTTTCGGCGGGACTGTGTTCCCGGTGAACTCGAAGCGATCGAACGTGCTGGGTATCAAGGCCTATCCCAAGGTATCGGAGGTACCGGACAGGGTGGACCTGGTGGTCGTCACCACCCCCGCCGACACGGTGCCCGACGTACTGGCGGAGTCGGTGGAAGCGGGAATCCCGGCGGGGATCGTCATCTCCGCCGGATTCAAGGAATACGGAGAGCGCGGAAGGGAGTTAGAAGCGCGCATAGCGCAGATCATTCGCGGCAAGATGCGGCTGATTGGGCCCAACTGCCTCGGCGTCATGAATCCACTCGGGGGCCTGAATGCGACCTTTGCCCACAGCATCGCCCGGCCCGGCAATGTGGCCTTTATCAGCCAGAGTGGAGCCTTGCTAACCGCCATCCTCGACTGGAGTTTGCGCGAGAACGTGGGATTCAGTTCCTTCGTCTCCACAGGCTCGATGCTGGATGTCAGCTGGGGCGACCTGATCGACTACTTCGGCGGCGATCCGCGTACGCACAGCATTGTGATTTACATGGAATCGATTGGCGATGCCAGTGGGTTTCTCTCGGCCGCGCGAGAGGTGTCGCTGACGAAACCCATTATCGTAATCAAAGCAGGCCGCACGGAGGCGGCGGCCAGGGCGGCAGCGTCGCACACCGGCGCGCTCACCGGAAGCGACGAGGTGTTGGACGCAGCGTTCCGCCGCAGCGGGGTGCTGCGAGTCAACAGCATCTCCGACATCTTCTTTATGGCGGACGTTCTAGCAAAGCAGCCGCGTCCCCGGGGCAACCGGCTGGCCATCCTGACCAATGCGGGCGGTCCTGGCGTGCTGGCCACGGACGCACTGGTTGCGGGCGGCGGCCAACTGGCCGATTTGTCGCCGCAGACCATGCAGGCGTTTGACGAAATTCTGCCGCCGCAGTGGAGTCACAACAATCCGGTCGACATCCTGGGCGATGCCCAGCCCGAGCGGTATGCAAAGTCGCTGGAGATTGCCGCCAAGGATCCGGCCATCGATGGCATGCTGGTCATTCTCACCCCGCAGGACATGACCAACCCCACGCAGATTGCCGAAAAACTGAAGCCGTACGCCAAGGGGTTCGGTAAGCCGGTACTGGCGAGTTGGATGGGCGGAGCGGAGGTAGCCGCGGGTGAGCAGATCCTTAACCATTCCGGGATTCCCACCTTCCAGTTCCCCGACAGCGCAGTACGCGCCTTCAATTACATGTGGCGGTATTCCTACAACCTGAAGGGACTTTACGAAACCCCAACGCTTCCACAGCACGTCGACGCCGAGCTACAGCGGAGCAGGGCAGCGCGCATTTTGCTCCAGGCGCGGGAGCAGGACCACACTATCCTGGCGGAATATGAATCGAAACAGTTGCTGAAATCGTATGGTATTCCTACGGTTGAGACGCAAGTTGCCCTGACTGAAGACGAAGCGGTGGAAGCGGCCCAGGGGATCGGATATCCAGTGGTTCTCAAGCTGTACTCGCTGACGATCACCCACAAGACTGATGTAGGTGGAGTGCTGCTCAATCTGCCTGATCCCGAGGCCGTGCGCAGGGGTTTTGCATCTATCCAGGCGTCGGTGGCTGAAAAAGCCGGAGCCCAACACTTTCAGGGTGTGACCGTGCAGCCGATGATCAACCCTGACGGCTACGAGTTGATTGTCGGTAGCAGTCTGGACCCGCAGTTTGGACCGGTGTTGCTTTTTGGCACCGGTGGCCAGCTGGTGGAGGTCTTTCGCGACCGCGCCTTGGCGCTGCCTCCGCTGAACTCGACCCTGGCGCGGCGAATGATGGAGCAGACCAAGATTTTTAAGGCTCTGCAAGGCGTGCGCGGCCGGTCGCCGGTGAACATCGCGGCACTGGAAGAGCTGCTGGTGCGCTTCAGCCAATTGGTGGTCGAGCAGAGGTGGATCAGGGAGATCGATATAAACCCCTTGCTGGCTTCCCCAGAACGCCTGCTGGCGCTGGACGCACGCGTCGTGCTGCATGGTCGGGAGATGACGGCCGATAAGTTGCCGCAGTCGGCTATACGGCCCTATCCCGTCAAGCTGGTTTCGACGTGGAAGATGAAAGATGGCAAGGATGTTGTGATCCGTCCGATCCGGCCGGAAGATGAGCCGCTGATGATTCCCTTCCACCAGGCGCTATCCGAGCGCAGCGTATATTTGCGTTACTTCCAGCCGCTGAAGCTGACGCAGCGTACCGCTCATGAGCGGCTGACGCGCCTCTGCTTCATCGACTACAACCGTGAGATGGCGCTGGTAGCCGAGGGCCGGGAGGCCGGGGGTGAGCCGAAGCTGCTGGCGATCGGGCGACTCAGCAAGATCCATGGGCGCAACGAAGCAGAGCTAGCTGCCATCGCCATTGACGAGGCGCAGCACAAGGGCTTGGGCAGCGAGCTCTATCGCCGCCTGATCGAGGTGGCCCGGGAGGCGGGGCTGCAGAAACTGGTTTCCAACATGCTGCCGGAAAACCGCGAGATGCGGGCGCTGTGCGTGAAGCTGGGATTCAAGATGTACTCGAGCCTGGAAGACGACACGATCCGGGCCGAACTGGAGCTGTGAGTTCCCTGCCACGATTTTGGTCGAGCGGCCGCCAACGATCGCGGCACCTTTCGCATGCAGAGCGGGCTTGAAATCTGGTCGAGGATCGGAAAACTATTGTGCTGGTGCCGATGTGAAAGCGCTGCTCCAGCATTGCCAGACGAGATTGCGAAGTTTCAAGACTCCTCTAGTTCCTGCTTTCCGCAACCTCCAGATCAAGCTTTGCGCGTTCTCCGTTCATCACCACAGATCCTGAGTCGAGAAGTTGCTGGCCTGTGCAGTCGTAAGCAGCGAAGCAACGCATCATTCGGAAGGGAAAAAAGAACTCAACAGCCTCCGATTTCAACCCATCAGGAAGCCGGATGATGCTGCTGAAGTCGACGCCATCGAAGTCCACGTCACCCGGGAAATAGTCCAGCAAGGGACGGATGAGATGGGAAACATGCTCGTCGAAAGCGAGCGCCGCCAATTTATAGCGGGAAGTCGAAGGCGCAGCGTCTAAGGCAGTGCTAATCGACAATTGCAGGTAGGCGCCCTGGCGGAAGCCGATGAACACCGGCGGTGCGTAGGGAACAAAGTGTGCCTGACTTTCCAGGCCCCTGGTTATCCCAGCGATGGACTCTTGATTATGCTTCTGTAGTATTGCCAGTGCCTCGGGCGTGACGAGCCGTGGGGAGGGTGGCGTTGTCTTCAAATGGGCCGGCGAAACTGGGGCGCTTTCGGTGTCTGCGCCAGTTTCCGGCGGGACAGAAGCAATAGCTGTCGTCCTTCCGGCAGGCGACCGGATCAAATTCCGCTCCTTCCACTCCTCGGGTGGCTGTCCCTCGCGCAGCCAGAGGGCGTAGGGTTCGCCGTTGAGGAACACCTGCGACTCCAGCATCGCATCCTGCTTCTGGTCGTCGGTTTTTGCATCGACCAGCTTCTGCGCCGCCGAAATGGGAACAATGACGGTTACATTCTCCGGGCGCTCCGAACTTATACCCATGACCTTCTGTCGTACGTGGTGAGATACCTCGATGGCGAAGGCGGTGAACGCCGAGTCGTCCGGAAAGTGAGGAGTTTCCGCTTGCAAAATCGGCATCACAACCCGTTCGAAAGTTTCCTTCAAGCGGGCGTAAGGACCCATCCTGTCGGCAGAATAGGAAGCGTAATAATTTCCCGTAACCTCCAATACCGTCTGATTTTTATGTATGTCGAAGCGGATGGAGCGCTGATCGGCCCCAGCCATCTTCGACATATCGATATCGAGCACACGGCTGAAATAGAACGGATAGGGGAACTTGTGCGCTTGGATTTCGCCTCCAATAGCCATCAGCGTCTGCAGGTAACGCGCCTGTAGATGCCGGGCCTTCTCGTCCGAAAGCTCCATGGGAGTGAGAACCTGCGCAGCAAGAGACTTAATCATTCCCATAGCCAGCAAAAATATTGCAAGACTCGCGGTGAGGTTCATCGCAGGCCTCATCGGACTCACTTCCCCAGTGGGAAGTTCGCCGTGACGTTACCTGCAACCGTTACCGACTGGGTTTGAGGCTTCGAGCCTTCATGCCAGATTACGAGATTGTATTTCCCATCGGGAACGTTTTCGATCTTGTAGCTCCCACTAGCATCGCTCTCCGCAAAATACGGGGTGGGGCTGACGACGATGTAGCCAGCCATTTCCGGATGAACATTACACAGCAGGGGGACCACGCCGGGCTGGTCAAATTTGAACGACCGCCTTTCGCCCTTGGGCCAGGTGCCGAGATTGTGAGCAGCCTTCTTATTCCCGCCAACCGATGGCCAGAAAACATTGTGTTGCACGCTGTCGTCGTTCTGAAACTCGACCGTCGTCCCCTGCTGCACCACAAGTATGCCTGGGTTGAACTTCAGGCCTTTCTGGTCCACCAAGGGTTTTTGCGTCGGGGCGGGAAATGTTTTGCCGGCAATGGTGTCGACGTACACGACGGACTTTCCCCCGGAAACCGTGCCCTCAATCGTCCCTGCAAAGGCGGTAGTGGTGGTGGCAAAACCCAGAATTAGAATGAAGGTCAGTGAAAATCGAGGTGTCATTAGGTTTCTTCTCCTGTATGGCCCTGAAGCAGCACTAGTACACAAACTCGAATCCCAACACCAGTGTGTTGGTATGGAACGAGTTGATAGCCACCGGCAACCCAGTGATCGGGTTGAACGCAAACTGGACCGATTGCGCCGGCCGGATTTGATATTCGGCGACCGCCTTGATGTTGGCGTGAATCAGGAATTGCACCGCCGGGGTAAACCGGTTGCGAGTCACGTAGGCGGACCCGTTGAAGGGAGAGCCGACAAATCCTCCCGGCACCAGCGCATTGTGGTAGTCGGAGTTCGAATTGACGCCGTCGTAACGAAACATGACGTACATCCAGGGGTAGGCCAGCCATTCGACATCCGCGAAGCCGCCGCCGAAGGTTGCCGGCGATCCGTGAACGAATCCCACGGGTGTCGCGTTGGTGACGGGCAATGGGATCAGGGCGCCGGTCGAGTCGATGGGCAGCAGGTTGTAGTCGTGACCGTACATGTAGAGTGCGTTGAACTGTAGGCAGCAGCGGTAGTTGAAGGTGAAGTTTCCGCCTACACGATAGAACGGCTCGCGCGCGGTTAACGTCACCGCTTCTCCGCTAAGCGTGGCTCCCGTCAGGCGCTGTACCGAGCGTCCGTAGAAATAAAAAGTCCCGAAGTTCAGATACGTATGGTCGTGCAGACCGGTGGCTGCGGCAGCCTGGATGGCTTTGCGGCTGGCTGCGTCTTTTTCCAGGTTGAAGCGGTAGTTAAAGCTGGCGTAGATGTTCTTGAAGTTGGAATCTGAAGCCACGCCTAGACCGCCGTTGTTGCTGCCTGTGGCCTGTGGAACGTATGGACTGCCTGGGTTCGCGTCCTGACTCACTCCGCTGGTGTTTTGGTTGATGAAGGCAAGGGAATAGTTGTAGCCGCCCGTGTGCAGACCGCCGCTAAATTCGATACCTTGCCCGGACCCACCAAGAGTGAATGCATTGTTCACAAACTGCTGGTTGAAGGCAGGGTTGACCACGCCGAGGTTCGACTGCGTGTAGATGTCATACGGGCTGACCCAGATGGACTTGGATGCGGTGAATGGAATGTCCAGCTCCATCTGGCCGACGCGAAGGTTCAAAGCGTGAGCCGGTAACTTCATCAGGCGGCCGACGTTGACGAATTTCAGGTACGCCTCTCCCAGTCCGCCGTTCGCGTTCGCCCCACTCACGCTGATGTCATCGTCTACCCAGAAGGCGATGTCGCTGCCAAAGTTGCCCGCGCTGAAGATGCTGAAGAAGCCGGTTTCAAAGTCAGCGGTGGGAATGTAGGTCGGAATCGTCCCCGGCGGAACCAGTGAGTTGAACTTACTGCGGCTGCTGCCAGTGAACTGGAGATAATTGTTATAGCGCAGGCCGATGGGAGGAAGACCCGGTATAGTGCCAGGCCAGATTGCCTTTGGCCACAACTCGGCGTTGGCCGGTGCTCCCAGGATGACGGGAGGGATCTTGAGCATACTTGCATCATCTTGCGGGAACTTGAAGCCGGCATCTTTGAAGGACTTTCCAACGTCGTTTAGCTTTGGAAAGTCGATGTGGCAGGTGGCGCAACTGGTGGCGTACTGACGCGCAAAAGCAGGAATCGCTCGGCTCGGGGTTGACGACAGAAGCAGAATCACCAGCATCGGTAAACTTACCGCTAAATTGGTTATTAGTTTTCGGTAGCGCCCCATTCGTGTCATTCTCCATGCTCTGACTTTGGCTTTACTGCGAACGTCTCCTGGCACTTCGATAGGCGAGCGGGCGAGTTCCGTCATTGCTGGCATCCAGCTCGCCCGACATGCCTGGTTCTGCGGGTAAGTCTCGCGTGCGGGCGCCACGGCCCGTACGCAGATGCGACAATCTGTTGAATTCACGAAGCGTGAAGACCAAGCCGCCGACCAGCGCGAAAAACACCAGTGCCGCCATCAGCAGCAAGACAGCCCTTGGGACGCCGACGAATGCAGTCGATTCTCTCCCTTCCCGTCCCGTGCCTTTCAGGGCGGATGTTGATGGTGGCGATCCCGTCCCAGTGCGCGACGCCGGCTTCACGGCCAGCGACGCCGCTACGACGGAATTGTCACTGGCTTGTTCAGTTGGCGGATAGAGAGACAGGTAAAGATACACATCGGCAGCTTCTTGCTCGTTCAGGTAGAAGAAAACCGGCATCCTGCCCCGGTAGCGCATAGATGGCGTGCCCATTTCCGCGGTGGCGCCCTGCGTGACCTTGCGGATGAACTCCGATTCTTTCTTGCGCACCGTAAGCGTGCTTAAAGGGGGGATAGCGCCTTCCATCAACTCTTGCGCACCGGGATTGGGGCCGCTTGCGCTGTGACATGTGTGGCAGGTGGACTTGACGATGAGCTCACCCACGCGCACATGAGACTCTTTAACCCCCGACTGCTCACCGGCGGCGCCGGCGACATCGGCGAGCTGTTCCAGGTATGCAAACAACGAGCGGATTTCTTTCTCATCAAGTTGCGGGAACGACGGCATGTTTTCGCCGCCCTTGTGCAGCCTGTCCAGCAACGCCGTCCTCGCCTGCCGTGCCAACTTCGCGACATCCGCGTAACTCATTTCCATCCCGGAATTCTTCATTCGCTCCTGGATGAGCCGGACCGATGTGGCGCGAACCGGATTGATGATAGAGTTGATCTCGGGTGGCGCACCGAGACCGGCCTCTCCATGACACCCCCGGCAATTTAGGCGGTATAGATCCGCGCCCCGCAATGTCACTCCATCCTTAGGCGAGAGTATGCGGGCTGGCAATGTCTGTCGAAGAGATACTTCCTCCTGTGGACCAGGTCCCAGGCGCCAAGTTTTTCCCATGCTGGTATCACCAAGGCGCCTGTTACGGTGAATCAGCCAACTTTCGCCTGCAACAGGAGTTACGCGGGAATCCCTAAAGAGCGGGGAAGGTCGCGGTGTCGCAACCTGGGCCTGCAACCCGCAGGCCACTAGGAAAGCCATCGTCATGAAACAAATGGGTTGTCTTAGCATTCCTAGTGCCCTCGGTATAGTCTTCGTTCCACCTATCTTGCAGGTCTCTTCCCATGCTTTCGATACGATAGCTGGCCATTAGTGTTTTGCAATTACAGAGGTAGTTCCTTACGGTGGGTACTATTACCAACTTCGCAAAAAACCAAAAATTAGTTCGATGTCATCTTAGCTAACAGCCCCAGGTTAGTTTTGCGGAGCATCAACTTTCACTTGTTTTTTTTGTTTTGTTGTGCATATTTGTGCCAAAGCCACGCATGACAGCGTTATGTAATATCTCCAGCATCATATGGTGTTCGGGATAATGTAAATATTTCGACACAACTAAGCCGTTTTAGACACCAGGATAGACAGCTAATGCTTGTATTTAGTGGCGCTTGCAGCGGCAACAACTGCTATTTGCACTAGCGCAAGTCAAGAGGCTAGCGAAACTAGGAGAAGGGGGGATGCTTTAGGTTGGCAGATCGTTCTGGAGAAAACTTTACTTGCGGCTGGCTTCTAATCGTAGCGTAAGGCGATGACAGGATCGACACGCATGGCACGGCGTGCGGGAATATAGCAGGCTGTAAGCGCCACGAGAAGAAGCAAGACCGAGATGGCGAGATAGGTGAGCGGGTCGGTGGGGCTCACGCCGTAGAGCATGTTCACCATGAGCCGCGTCAGCGCCAGCGCGCAGACGCACCCAATTAAGACGCCTGACACCGCGCGTTTCATAGCATCCCGCAATACCAGGCGCGCCACGGCCCCGCGATCGGCACCGAGGGCCATGCGAATGCCGATCTCCCGCGTACGGCGGGCGACAAGATAGGCAATCACTCCGTAGATTCCAATACTAGAGAGAATCAGCGCAAGCGCGGCGAAGGTGGCCAGAAGGATCATCGAGAAACGGCGCTGGGCAAGCGATAGGGAGATAATATCGTTCATCGTCTCCGTGCCGAAGACTACCTGCTCACCACTCATCTGCCGGCTCATACGGCGGATCGAGTCGAAAACCTGCGTCGTGGGGACCGTACCATCGGTGCGCAGCAAGACCCTGGTTCCGGACAGGCCGCCGGTCATCAAGTTATCCGGCATCTGCAGGTTGACGAGGTAAAACTGGGCGCGCAGAGGACGGATATCATCTGCATCCAGACCCCATTGTTTAACGTGTCCGACCACGCCGAAAATCTCTCCCTGAACGCCCCAATCCTTCAGGTTGATGCGCTGCCCGACGGGATCCCGACCGGGATAGAACTTGCGGGCAAATACATCGTCCACAACAATTGCCACGGGAGAATGTTCGTCGTCCCCGGGAGTCAGAAAGCGCCCCTGCTCGAGCGGAATCTGCATGACTTGCAGGTAATCCGAGCCGATGATGTAGTCGATGGCCCAGTTCATGTCATTATCGCTGGCAGGTTTTGGCTGGCCCACGGGCCAGAAGACCTGCTCGTCATCCCAGTCCATCGGGATGGCGCCCCAGGTCTGCGAAACCGCCTGCACACCGGGAAGGGAGGCGATCCGGCGGTCGAGATCGCGAATAGCGGCGCGCATGGCGTCAGGTTTCGCTGTCGCCATCGAGGGTGGAAAGGAGATTTGAAAGCTCAGGACGTTTTGCGGATTGAACCCGGGATCGACGTTCCACAAGCGAATCAGGCTGCGAAGCAACAGTCCGGCGCCGATCAGCAAAAGCAAGGCCAAAGCCATCTCCGCGACTACGAAGACGTCCTGCACACGGTGATGGGCACCGCTCGCGCCCCGGCCGCCTTCGTTGAGCGACTCACGAAGGTCGGGCCGACGTGTTCTTAGAGTCGGGACCAGTCCGAAGAGAATTCCGACCAGAAGCGAAAGCGCCATGGTGAATCCGAGGACGCGAGTGTCGAAGCTAATCTCCCGAGCGCGGGGCAGCGTCTCCGGCAGCATTGCCAGGGCGGCGCGGGTGCACCAATGTGCGAGTCCCCAGCCCAGCGCGCCTCCGCCGAGGGCCAGCAGTACGCTCTCCGTAAGCATTTGCTGAACCAGACGGGCATGACCGGCTCCCATGGCGATGCGGATGGCAAACTCACGGGAGCGGGTTGTCGAGCGCGCGAGCAGAAGGTTGGCCACATTCACGCAGGCGATGAGAAGCACAAATCCGACAGCCGCCAGGAGCACAAGCAGAATGGGCTTGATGCTGCCGACCATTTGGGTCTTCAGCGGTACCAGCCTGGAACCAATACCCTTGTCGGCGTCAGGATAGGCCTGAGCCAGACTGGCGGTAACCGTGTCCATGTCGGCTTGCGCCTGTTCAATGGTGACGCCGGGCTTGAGCCGGCCGATCCCGTGCAACCCCAGGCCCGCGGCCCGATCATTGAGAAGCGTATTGGCCCATTGCCCGATGGGCACGTATACGGCAAAGTCGCGCAGCAGGTGAAAGCTTGCGGGAATAACGCCCACAACCGTGTAGGCTCGTCCATCGAGAGTGACGCTGGTGCCAAGGACCTCGGGGGAGCCACCCAGCTTGCGCTTCCACAGACCTTCGCTGACCAGCACGACGGGTGCGGCCCCGATTTCATCTTCGCCCTTGGCGAACAGTCGTCCCAACCGCGGCTTCACCCCCAGGATCGCGAAGTAGTCGGAGGAAATGAAGTTGTTGTCAACCTGTTCCGCCTCTCCGACACCGGTCAGGCTGAGCGCGTAAGGCCGGGAAACGGCCATGGCTGCGAACGTGTGATTGTTCCTTTGCCAGTCGCGAAAATTCGGGTAGGAGATGGAGCCGCGGTCAAAATTGGGCTTGCTTTCATGGATCGCCACGAGTTGATCGGGATGAGGAAAGGGCAGCGGGTTCAGGAGGACTCCATTGACCACCGAAAACAGGGCGGTGTTGGCGCCGATTCCCAGGGCGAGCGTCAACAGCGAGACGGCGGTGAAGTCAGGAGACTTCAACAGCTGGCGCAGAGCGTACCGCAGGTCCTGCAGGAGAGTTTCCATACCGTTCGCATCCTTGATTTCATCAGAATGTGCAAGCACGCTGCCGGACCCAACGCGCTGGCCTGTGAGCTATGTCCTTAATACTGCATGGCCTGGCGGGCAGGCCGGTCGCCTTCGAGATCGTGCTTGTGTCCGTGAAGGAGTAAGCTCGTCCGCTGCCGGACAGGTCGTTCCCTGGCCGACACCATTGCGCAAAAGCGGCGAATGATGCAATGCTATGAGGCGAAACACACCGAGTTGAAGTCGCACCGCCATCACCGAGGTACCAGTCGCGGTGCCAAAGGGGCGAACGTCAGAACGTGCCAAGCGAAAAACAGGTGAGATGGTCGCAACTGCGAGTTGGACTGACCGTCGTCTTCGCCAGCCTCGCCCTGGCTGTCCTGATCTTTTTGATGACGGGTACGACCGGACTGTTCACCAAGAAAATCATGTTGCGTTCGTACGTGGACAATGCGGGCGGCCTACGTGTGGGAGCACCGGTGCGGCTGGAAGGTGTAGACATCGGAAATGTCACCGGAATTCGCGTGGTACAAGATCCGCTTCGCAGAGTTGCGCCCGTCGAAGTCCTGATGAAGATCACCACCAAGTACGCCGGCGCCATGCGGTCGGACTGCGAAGTGCTGTTGGCAACGGCCGGCGTGCTGGGTGAGGTATTCGTTGATCTGGATTGCCGTCAGGCCAAGGGCGGCCCCTTGCACAATAATGCCGAATTGCCCACCCGCGATGTGCCGCAACTGCAGGATGTCGTGCGCGCCAGCCAAGGCACTCTGCAAAACGTGGACGTGCTGGTGAAGCGGGTGGACAACATCGTCTCCTACGTCCAGAGCGGCCAGGGATCGATCGGCAAGATCATCTATGATCCATCGCTGTTTAACCGTGCCGACAACATGCTCAACCAGTTGCAGCAGATCGTGTCGCAGGCAAACTCCACCAAGGGCAGCATCGGAAAGCTGCTTAACAGCGATGAACTCTACAACAAGGCAAACAATGCGGTTGACGCTCTGAACAAGATCATCGAGCAGATCAACAGCGGCCAAGGCACGGCAGGCAAATTCATCAAGGACCCGGCCCTTTACGACAACGCCAACCAAACCCTGGCAAAGGCCAACCAGTTAATGACCGATATCAATGCCGGCAAAGGCACTCTCGGTAAACTGGCCCGGGACGAAGCGCTGGCGCGTAAGGTGGATGACAGCATCTCGCGTCTCAATACCATTCTGGATCGCCTGGAAAAGGGAGAAGGCACGGCAGGGAAACTCTTGGTGGATCCGGCCTTGTATAACCACGCGGACGCAACCCTGGAGTCGGCCCACCAGCTCATTGAAGCCATACGCAAAAATCCCAAGACGTATCTGACGATTCACCTAAAAATCTTCTAGGCTGTGCGGGCTATGCAATACCTAATACGCAAACATGAGACGCAGGTCTCGAGAGTAGTATAGCTACTTTTATCAACTGCTTTTCGGTGTTTCCGCTAACCCCGGAGCCCGGAACTGTGCTGATGTTTGGCTCAGGGGCAATGCTCTGGCCACCCTGCTACGCCGCAAGTTTCATTTTTAAGGCGATTTAGAGCTGTTTCCTCGGCCGGGGCGCGGGCTCCGGCCTTTTTTCTGGAGATTAGTGGGCTCATAACAGAAGGCGCAGGCGCGATGACGGCGATTTTCCCTGAGCAGAGGCCTTGTAGTAGTGTGTCTAGTTGGAGATCAGCCGCTAGATTTACGATCCTGCTGACCTTCACTTCCTCTCAACACGATCCAGCGCGAGTCGCGGGCGCGTCGCGAGACGACAATTCATCATTTGAGGCAACCATGTTGGTGCGTAATCTTGCCGTGGCACTCTTGATGTGTGTCGCGGTTGCTTGCTTCGCGCAGACACCCGGAAACAGCCCGGGGGGGCCCAGGCAAATACCCAGCTTTGATGTGACCGCGATGGATAAAGCGGCCGATCCGTGCGTGGATTTTTATCACTATGCCTGCGGCAGCTGGATCAAGAACAATCCTATTCCGCCGGACAAGTCGCGCTGGGGACGCTTCGACGAGCTTTACGAAAACAATCTTTACATCCTGCGCGACATTCTGGTGCAGGCGCAAGGCCCGGGCAAACACAGCGCTAGCGAGAAAATGGTAGGCGACTTTTATGCGGCCTGCATGGATGAGGCAAGCATTGAACTGAAGGGGACGGCCCCGTTAGCACCAGAGCTGGAGCGCATCAAGGACATAAAGACGAAGGCAGACCTGATCAAGGTGGTTGCCTACATGCATGAGAACGCAACCCCGGCGCTGTTTGCGTTTTTTCCGCAACCCGATATGCACGATTCGAACCAAACCATCGCTTATATCGACCAGGGTGGAATCACCCTGCCTGACCGCGATTACTACGTAAAGGACGATCCCAAGTCGGTCGAGACGCGGCAGAAATATGTGGAACACGTCGAGAAAATGTTTCAACTCGCGGGCGACAAGCCGGATATCGCGGCTATGGAGGCCAAGACGGTTCTGGCAATCGAGACACGATTGGCCCAGGCCTCGATGGACCGAACGGTGCGCCGGGATCCCAAGACCCGTGATCACAAAATGACGGTGGCTGAGATCAGCGCTGCGGCTCCCAACTTCGATTTGGCGGTCTATCTCGCCAGTAACGGCGCCCCGAAGTTCACCACCTTGAACGTGGGAAATCCTGATTTCTTCAAGCAAGTCAACAGCCAGCTCGACAGCGTACCGCTCGCCGACTGGAAGACCTACTTGCGGTGGAAGGCCATCACCGGCCACGCCCAGCTTTTGACCAAGGCGTTCGTCGAGGAAGATTTCCTGTTTAACGGCAAGTACATGTCCGGCCAGCAGGAGATGGAACCGCGATGGAAGCGGTGCGTAAAAGCGACGGACCAGAACCTGGGCATGGCGCTAGGTGAGCTTTATGTGGACAAGACGTTCGGTCCCGAAGGCAAAGAGCGCACCCTGAAGATGGTAAAAGCAATTGAAAACGCCATGCAGCAGGACATTGGTCAACTGAGCTGGATGTCGGATACCACCAAGAAGCAGGCGTACGCCAAGCTTAATGCAATTGTGAACAATATCGGGTATCCCGACAAATGGCGTGACTATAGCAGCGTGGTAATCACCTCGGACGACTACTTCGGCAATTCGGTGCGCGCCGGCTCGTTTGAGGTCAAGCGACAGTACAACAAGATCGACAAGCCCACCGACCGCGGCGACTGGAACATGACCCCGCCAACCGTCAACGCGTACTATCGTCCGCCCATGAATGACATCAACTTCCCTGCCGGAATTCTGCAGCCGCCGTTCTACGGCAAGCTGATGGATGATGCCGTGAACTATGGGGGGATCGGGGTGGTGATCGGGCATGAGCTCACGCACGGCTTCGATGACCAGGGCCGCAAGTATGATGCGCAGGGCAACTTCCAGGACTGGTGGGCTCCCGAGGACGGCAAGGAGTTTGAACAGCGCGCCGATTGCACCGCCAAGGAGTACTCAAGTTTCGTTGCGGTGAAGGATGACAAAGGCGAGGTCAAGCTTAACGGCAAGTTGACGTTGGGCGAAAATACGGCCGACAATGGCGGGCTCAAGCTGGCATATATGGCGCTGATGAACACCATCGGCCACACAGCGGGGAAGCCGATCGACGGTTTTACTCCCGCGCAGCGGTTCTTCCTGGCCTACGGCCAGATCTGGTGTCAAAACGTAACCGACCAGGAGGCACGCAAACGGGTACTGACGGATCCACACTCGCCGGGAGAGTGGCGGGTGAATGGTGCGGTGCAGAACTCGGCAGCGTTCGAGCAGGCATTCGGCTGCAAGGCCGGCCAGCCCATGGTGAGCGAGAACGCCTGCCGGGTTTGGTGAGGAGGCCGGGAGCTCGTCTAGGAATCAGGGCAGCACAGCGGAAGGGTGTCCTACGGCGCCATGAACCGCAGGTTGCCTGGTTTCGTACTATCGATCATGGGTCTTGGCGTATCCGCGCCCAAGTTACAAGCGAGGCAATGATGAGACGTTGGTTTTGGATGCCCGGCATTTTGCTGCTGGCCGCAGGTCTAGGATTGGCACAGGAAACCTCTGCGGGCTCGGCGAAATCCATCCTCAGCTTCGATCTGACAGCGATCGATAAGACGGTCGATCCCTGCAACGACTTTTTCCAGCATGCCTGCGGCGCCTGGTTGAAAAACAATCCCATCCCGCCCGACCAGTCAAGCTGGGGACGATTTAACCAGCTGCATGAACGCAATCAGACTATTCTGCGCGGAATTCTTGAAAAGCGCTCGGCCAACAATCCGGATCGCAGTCCGGTCGATCAAAAAATTGGTGATTACTACTACTCGTGTATGGACGAAGCTGCCATCGAGGCCAAAGGCACTGCTCCGCTGAAGCCTTACATGGAAAAAATCGACGCCATGAAGGACAAGTCGGAGATTCCGGCGGTGCTTGCCGGACTTCACCGCGCAGGATCAAATGTGTTCTTTACTTTCAGCTCCGAGCCCGACTTCAAGGATTCGAAAACCGTTATCGCCGCCGCCGACCAGGGAGGACTGTCGCTGCCCGATCGCGACTACTATTTCGACACCGACGCAAAGTCGGTTGAGCTGCGCGAAAAGCTCGAAAAGCACATCGCCAAGACGTTTGAGCTGTACGGCGAACCGCCGGCCAAAGCGGCTGCCGATGCCAAGATGGTGATGAAGGTAGAGACCGAGCTGGCAAGGGTCTCGCTCAACCGGACCGAGCAACGTGATCCAGCCAAGATTTACCACAAGATGAGTGTGGCGGACTTGCAGAAACTAAGCCCGGCGTTCGCGTGGAACGAATACTTCACCACGATCAAGCCTCCCCCGTTCGAAAGTCTGAACGTGGGCGAGCCGGAATTTGTGAAGGGCATGAACCAGCTGATTGCCGACAACGATCTGGAAACTGTGAAGGTTTACCTGCGCTGGCAGACGGTGCGTGGGGCTGCTCCCATGCTGCCCAAGGCCTTTGTCGAACAAAACTTCGACTTCTATGGCAGGACTCTCCGCGGCGCCCAGGAGCTGCGTCCACGCTGGAAACGCTGTGTGCAATATACCGACAACGATCTCGGGGAGGCCCTGGGGCAGGCATACGTAGCGGAAGCGTTTCCGCCCGAGGCTAAGGCGCGTACCCTCAAGATGGTGCACGAGCTGGAAGCTGCCCTGAAACAGGACATCACGGAGCTCTCGTGGATGACGCCGGAAACCAAGAAGCAGGCTCTGGACAAGCTGTCGCGCATCGACAACAAGATTGGCTATCCCGACAAGTGGCGCGATTACAGCGCACTCGATATCATGCGCGGCGACGCCATGGGGAATTCGGTACGTGCGAACCAGTTCGAATTCAACCGGCAGCTTAACAAAATCGGCAAGCCGGTCGACCGGAACGAGTGGGAGATGACACCGCCGACCGTGAATGCCTACTACAACCCGCAGGAGAACAATGTGAACTTCCCTGCGGGAATACTGCAGCCGCCCTTCTATGACCAAAAGGCCGACGATGCGGTGAACTTCGGCGCAATCGGTGCGGTGATCGGGCACGAGCTCACCCATGGCTTCGACGATCAAGGCAGCCAATTCGATGCCGACGGCAATCTGAAGAACTGGTGGACTCCACAGGACAAAGAACAGTTCGATAAGTTGGAAGGATGCTTTGTCAAGGAGTACGGCGGCTTCGTGGTTGTGGATGACGTCCACATTAAGGGAGCCCTGACACTAGGAGAGAACACCGCCGACAACGGCGGCCTGCGCATCGCTCACATGGCACTGCTCGACGCGTTGGGAACAGCCCCGCTGAAGGATGTGGACGGCTATACGCCCGAGCAGCGCTTCTTTATCAGCTTCGCGCAGATCTGGTGCAGCAATGAGACGCCGCAGCAGGCACGGCTGCAGGCGCTCTCCGACCCGCACTCGGATGACAAGTACCGGGTGAACGGGGTGGTAGGGAATGTGCCGGAGTTTGCCAAGGCGTTTGGCTGCAAGGCAGACTCGCCGATGATTCGTAAGGCCGCCTGCCGGGTGTGGTAAGAAGACCAGCAGCCGGGACACCGAGCTTCCCCGTGTCCCGGCGCGCCGGTCGGGAATTTCGAACCGGGTTTGCACCAGTCTTGCTACTACGCACGGCCTGATGTCGTGCCCTGTGCGTTATAGTGGGCAGTGGTGTTGGTGCACTCTTCCCGTCTTAATTTTTTCCGGTTACTCACAGCTCTTGCGGCGCTCTTGCCGCTGGCGGCAGCCCCCGGGTGCAAGCGAACCGCCATCTCCAAGCACGAGTACATGTTCGTAGCAGCGTCGGAGACCGGCCTGCGTGACCGCGTCGCGACCATGTACAACAAGGTCGGCACGGTGCGCAATGGCGAGCGCGTGGATGTACTGGAACGGCAGAAACGCTTTGTAAAAGTCCGTACCGATAGCGGTGCCGAAGGGTGGATCGAACAGCGGAGCCTGGTGGCACAAGAGGTGTACGACGGCTTCCAGAAGCTGGCGCAAGACGCAAAAAGGATGGAAGTGCAGGGGCACGGAACGACCCGCGCCGAGCTTAACATGCACCTCATCCCGGCCCGCGATGGGGAGCATCTCTACCAACTCAAGGAGGGAGAAAAGGTGGAGATCCTGAAGCGCGCCACCACCGACAAGAACGCCCCCAAGCCGCCTTCTTCACCAAAGCCTGCTGCAACCGGCCCTAAAACCCTTGCGCTTGCAAAGCAACAAAACCCGCCGGCCACGCCTGAGGCGGGAAGCGGGTCGGGGTCCAATGCCGCGCAGAGTCAAGGTAGTGCGCATTCGGAAACCGTGGTCTCCCCGGCTACGTCTCCGAGCATCGGCAGTATGGCCGGGAAGGGAAAAGACGCCGAATCGCCCAAGCCCGTGATGGAAGACTGGTACCTGGTGCGGAACCCGTCGGGCGAGGTGGGATGGGTATTGATGCGGATGGTCGATCTTGACGTCCCCCTTGATATCGCGCAATACGCAGAAGGACAGCGCATCGTGGGCTACTTCGTACTGAACACGGTGCCGGAAACGATTGACGATCAGTTAAAACAGGAGCCACAGTACCTGGTGCTACTGAATCACCCCAAAGACGGCCTGCCCTGGGACTACGACCAGATTCGCGTCTTCACCCGCAATCGCAACCGTCATCGCTACGAAACCGCCTATCGCGAGCGCGACATGGAAGGCTACCTGCCAGTAAGAACCGGCCATGCCATGTTCGAGAAGGAAGGGGACCTGCCGACCTTCACCGTTCGCAAGATAAACGACGATGGGCAGGTGGTTGAAGTGACCTACAAGATGAATGGCCCAATTGTGCGGCGCGTGCCGACTCCGGAGGAAGTGGCGGAGCAGAAAGCGAGGCATGAGGCTGAGCTGGCCGCGCGGCAAAAGGCCAGGGAGCAAGCGCGAGCGCAAAGATCACCCGCCCATCACAAAGCGCCCCCGAAGAAGAACAGGAAACATCAGTGAAACGGGATGCTCAAATTTCTAGATATTTCCGGGGACCGTTTCACTGACCCCATCCTGGAACACAGAACACATTGGTATGGTATCGGGCTTACTTGGGATCTTATGCCCCATTGTCCAGGATACAGCGAATGGAGCTGTCCTGATGGCTTCCGACCGCGCACGCATGCTGACCGGGACGGTGGTGAACGCCACTGCCGGCGCCGCCCTCGACTAGGTCAGCTGATGCGAGCCTGAAGAAAAATGTCCGATTGCCGGATCTCAGACGTTTACATTACGGAGCGGAAATTCGAACGATAAGGAGAATGATCATGAGCGAATTTGTATTTCTGTATCGTGGCGGATCACGGGACGGATCACCCGCCGAGATGCAACAAGTCATGCAGAAGTGGATGAACTGGCTCAAAGGGCTCGGAGAAAAGGGCCACATCAAAGACCAAGGCCAACCTCTGGAACGCACCGGTAAGCTGGTTAAAGGCAGGCAGAAGACCGTAACCGACGGTCCGTTTGCAGAAACCAAGGACATTGTCGGTGGTTACACTTTGATTGAAGCCCGCGATCTCGATCAAGCGGTGGAACTTTCGAAGGGCTGCCCCATTTTAGAGCGTGAGGGCGCGGTCGAAGTACGCCCGGTTATGAAGATGAGCATGTAAATGGAACCAAGCGAGCACCTATTCCGGCACGAAGCGGGGCGGATGGTCGCCACTCTGACCCGAATCTTCGGAACCCGCAATATTGCGCTGGCAGAAGACGTCGTGCAGGACGCCTTCTGCCGTGCATTTGAGGTGTGGAAGGTTCGTGGCGTGCCAGAGAACCCATCCGCGTGGCTGATGGCTACGGCCAAAAATCGCGCCATCGACGCCCTTAGGCGCGAGCGCACGGCTCGCACCTTTGAGCCGGAGTTGAGCCGGCTTATCCAAAGCGAATGGACTCTCGCACCTGGGGTTGAAGAACTCTTCTCTGAGAACAAGATCAAGGACGACTCACTGCGAATGATGTTTTCCTGCTGTCATCCGCGCTTGGGCGAGGAGGCACAGGTTGCGCTCATGCTCAATATTCTCTGTGGATTCAGCATCGGGGAAGTCGCCGCTGCCTTTGTAAGCACGCACTCGGCAATCGAAAAGCGGATATCGCGGGCGAAAAAAGTGCTGGCATCGTCGAAAAAGCTCTTCGACGTGTCGGCCGGTACTGAATTTTCCTCGCGCGTTCCGGCTGTGCAGCGCGCGCTTTATCTGCTATTTAACGAAGGCTACCACGGGGCTTCTCCGGAGAGTGCCGTGCGGGTCGACCTGTGCCGCGAGGCAATGCGCCTCACCGCGATTCTGCTCGAGCATCCTCTTGGAGCGACGCCCGCAACCTACGCCCTAGCCGCACTGATGCATCTCGACGCCGCACGCCTGTCGACGCGCACGGACTCATCGGGAAACTTAAGTTCGCTCTTCGACCAGGATCGATCGCAATGGGACTCTCCCCTGATCGCCGAAGGTCAACGACTTCTCGATCTGTCGGCGACTGGCCCGGATCTCACCGAATACCACCTCGAGGCAGCGATCGCCTGGGTCCATGCGACAGCCGGGAAGACGGAGAATACTAATTGGGAACACATCGTTTCGCTCTATGACAGGTTGATGACGATTCGTCCTTCCCCTGTGGTAGCACTGAATCGCGCCATTGCGCTAGGTCAGCTTGAAGGACCCGTCCGCGGGCTTGAGGAGATTCTCGCGATTACCAACCGCGATCGCTTGATGACTTATCCCTTCTACTTTGCCGCGCTGGGCGAATTTCAATCTCGAGCTGGGAGGTATGATCTGGCACAGGAACAATTTCTAAAAGCTATAGACTTGGCACGGAACCCCATGGAACGGAATTTTCTAGAAGCACGGTTCCATACTTGCGCACGTGCTGCAATCTTGGCTCCGGCATCGGCGATTGTCAGTAAGTGATCGGAGTGGGCGTCCTTAGACTTTTCGAGTGAGCGGTTCTGCACCTTTCAAAGGCTGTAGAATTCGGCGATGGCGGTCACGACACGTTGCTGTTCGTTGTCGCGCAGCTCCGGAAACATCGGTAATGCCAGCGATTCTCTTGCGGCGCGCTCCGACTCAGGCAGATCTCCCGCCTTGTATCCCAGGTCGGTGAAGCTCTGCTGCAAGTGCAACGGCACGGGATAGTAAATCTCGGTGCTGATACCTCGCCCGGTGAGGAAGGAGCGCAACTCGTCACGCCGCCAAGCCCGGACAACGTACTGATGATAGATGTGGAAGGCTTCGGGGCTGGTCTGCAACAGCGCCACCGGAGCCTGGGCATCAACCCTCGTTGCTTTGTCCTTCACCAGTCCGGTCGCGTGAAAAAGGCCTTCATATTTCGCTGCTACACTACGTCGCTGCTGGTTCCAGCGGTCGATGTGCTTCAACTTGACGCGTAGCACCGCTGCCTGAAGGGCATCGAGGCGACTGTTCCCGCCGATTTCTGCGTGATAGTAGCGCTCACGGCTGCCGTGGTTGCGCAAGCGGCGCACGCGGGCTGCCAGATCGTGGTCATCTGTCGAAATAGCGCCGCCATCGCCATAGGCGCTAAGATTCTTGGTGGGATAAAAGCTGAACGCACCTGCTTTGCCCAGTGTTCCCGCCTTCTTGCCCCGCCAGGTCGACCCGAAGGCCTGCGCGGCATCTTCGATAATCGCGAGATTATGTTGCTTCGCTAAGCCCCCTAAGGCGTCCATATCGGCGCATTGGCCGTAAAGATGGACGGGCATGACGGCTCGCACCCCCCGCAGCTCACCGAGCAACTTCTGCACCGATGCCGAATCCAGGTTGAAAGTTGCAGGCTCAATGTCGGCAAAAACCGGGGTAGCTCCGCAGCGCGTGATCGAACTAGCCGAGGCAAAGAAGGTAAATGGAGACGTGATGACGCGGTCGCCGGGTTTCGCTCCCACGGCCGCGAGAGCCAACCACAGGGCGTCGGTTCCCGAATTGCAGCCCGCACAATCCCCCGCGCCCAGATAGGCCGCCGATTCGCGCTCGAATGCCTCTACCTCGGGTCCACCGACGAAGTATTGCGTGGTCAGCACGCGCTCAATCGCGGCGGTGATGTCGGCCTTGATCGACTCGTACTGCCGTTTCAGGTCGAGCAGAGGCACAAGCTCCTGCTGGGCGGCAGGCGCGGGCACCACAGATGGAGTCGTCGAGGACATTGTGAAGCTTCAATTTTAGCAGCGGCGCCAGACTGGGTCTGCCGCCGAAGCTTTCAAATGCCTGGTCACTGCAGCTGTACCTTGACATTGAGTTTGCCTTCGCCAGTAACATCAACCGACGCGCCATTCTTGAGAAGAGGTCGCAGGACCGTGGGGTTGCCCCAGTCGAGATCCCAGGCGTTCTCGAGTGCGATAACAGTGTAGGGTCCGGGCAACACCTCGCGAAGAGTAAACGTTCCGTCGCTATCGCTCTGGTCGAGGCGAAAGAGTGTGAGGTTGCTGGCAGGATCGCGTGGTACCAGCACCACCATCGCCCCGGCGTACGGTTTGTCCTGGTTCAGAACCAGGCCGTCGATGCGCGCAATGGAGTGTGTGGCACTAATCACGAGTTGCACGTCCCCGCCGCTTATCTCGACCGTCTCGCCGGCGACCCGCGCTCCCTTTGCCAGCAGACTCTTCACCAAGAAACGCGGAGCATTGTTCAGCATCACGTCGTAGGTTCCGGGGCGAACCCCTGTGTCGCTGAAATCGAACGTTCCCTGGGGGGTAACTTCGGCAGAAAAATTCTCGCCGGTTGTCCGGTTGGCCAGAAGTACATAGATCCTGCCGCTTGGCGCTGCACCGCCTTCGAGCACTAAGGCACCTGTGACCGAGGCCAGTGCTGGACTCTCACGGGCATCAAGCTCCACTGTGCCCGAAAGGTCCATCTCCTTGTACCATCCTCCGCCTTGGCGTTTCAGGCCGGGGTCGGGCATCTCAATGATGTAATGACCCGGGGCTATACCGGTGTATTCGAATGCTCCGCTGTTATAGCCGACGGCTTGTGCTGACATCACCGGCACAATGACTCCGTCAAAGATGCGTTGCGACACGCGCGGAAATCCGCGCGCAAGGTTGTTGGCATTTTTTTCCTCTCCGGCGGCAGTAGTAACGCGTAGATGCACCGCCGGCACGGCGCGCAATGCGACGTTGGCGGTGACGCGCTCGCCGGGATGCACAGTGATGGCGCCGGCGGAAGATGAGTCTTCTGCGGAAGGAAAGAAAGTCATTGGATAGGCCACGTCGAGCCGGGCTTTCTCTTCAGCCACACGAGCGACGTTCTCCGGATCGGGCGGAGGTTCATTGGAAGATGATCCCTGATACTGCGCATACCAGGGCCGGGCCGACACTGCGACGTAGTAGGTCCCGGGTGGGCGGTGACCAAAATGATAATGGCCGCGGTCGTCAGTGGCCGTGTTGTACACCTGTTGGGTTCGCTGCCGGCCAGTTTCATTGTCGCGCGCAAAGAGCGTGACACTGGCGTTGCGCACCGCTTCCCCGTCTTCGTCCGTGACAATGCCTTCGATGAGTCCATCGGGTATGAGCCGAAAAACCAGTCTTTCCGTGTCGAGATCGGGTCCCACGACAATCCCGGTAAAGTAATCGCCATGCTGGTTGAGTCCCTGCTCACTGTAGCCATTTGCACTTGCCGTTAGTGAGTATTTTCCTGGCGGCAGCCCGGCAAAAGCGAAGCTGCCGTCGGCGCCGGTAGAGACTTCGCGACGCGACTCGCGATTCTCGGTTGCGACGACAGACGCCTTCACGCCGGCTAGCGGCTGTTCGGTCAAAGAGCTCACCACGGTTCCGGCGATACGATACGTCGCAGGCGATTGGGTTGGCGTGCGAGTTTGCGCCAGCATTACGAGCGAAAGCGCAGAAATGCTTAAGAGCCTCGCAATCAATGGGTGTCGTCTCCGGTGCGGATGAGTTCCAGTGCCACTCTGGCTCGCTGGTTGGACGAAAGCGTCACGCGCTGAGACTGCGAAAGATACTTCTGTATGACGTCGGAATTAGAAAACTCGATGCCGTCTGTTCGGTCAAAGGCGAAGACGATGTAGTCGCCTGGAGCAACGGAATCGAGCAGGAACTCGGGAGGGGAACCGGACTTATCTCGCGGCGGGTAGCAATAGGAAATCCGCGGCGAAGCCTTGGCGAGTCCTTCTGGAATCGCCAGTACCAACGCCCGATTTGTGAACCCATCGGGCAGATGCACGGTTCCGCTGAGCGAGGCGCCGTCGTTGCGTAGCCTGACCGTCAGTGGCACAGGAGAAGCGCCAGGCATAACCACGAGATCATCGGCCAGCAGGTTGGTCTGGCCGTACTCGGCGGAAGAAACGTACCAGGATTCACGTGCATCGATCACAGCCGAATAGCGGCCGGGATCGACATTGTGAAAAACCAGGTTCTTTTCATTGGGTGGTCCTTCATGAACCGCAAAGGCGTCGGTCGTGCCCGGGCCGCTGCCTGTGAGGCGCACCGATACCGGCGGGCCGGAGGAGTAGGGGCCAATTCGTGGTCTTCTCATTGGGTCCGTTCCAGTGCGCGATTCCATGGTTACCACGATAGGAATCGTTAGCGATGGCGCCATCGCGAGATGCAGGTTGTAGAGATTCGAGTGAACGCTCAGCCGGGCCTCGCCGCGCATGGTTTGGTTAGGACCGGTTTGCAAAGACGCTTTCAAGGTGTACTCTCCCGCAGGCAGGGCACGCACATCAAAACGCCCATTCTCGCTGCTGAACTCTACGCCGATGGGAACTGCAACGCCTGACGGATCGAAGATTTGTAGGGCGACTCCCTGGTCAGGGACATAGCCGGTGATGGTTCCTGAAACGCGGTAAGCCGGAACGTCTTGAAGCGAAAAGTCAGCCTCGGTTTGCTGTCCCGCATGCACTTCGAGTGGCGTCGCCGAGGCGAGATCAAAGGTTCCGGGATAATAAACGCCGGAGTAGCCGCTGACCGCAGGCTCGTCGGCTTCGAGCATGCTCTCAGCGACCGGTCTATAGGGGGCGGTGGCCACGTAATACGCCCCGGGTCGGAGATCGGAGAAGCGAAAGCCTCCGTCACCGTCGGTGTTGGTCGTTCCGTGGTTGTCCCAATGCCGCTGTCCCTCCCGGATGTCAAGTCGGGTCAGCGTAACCGGCACGTGTTCCAACGGTAATCCAGCGGCGGTTGTGACCTTACCGAAAATTACCGCCTCGGGAAAGAGCTTCACTGCGACCGGAGCGCCATTCGAGCCGACGTCCACCGGGACTACGCCGCTGTGGGTCAACTCCTGCTCGCTGAAATAGCCGGGCTTTTGCGCCGAGAAGGCAACCGGACCGGCTCGCACGGCGTCGAACTGGAAGTGCCCGTCGGCATCACTGAACGTAGTGCGCCGCGGTTGAGCGTTCAATTGCACCAATGCCTTGCGGATCGGCTCTCCGGTCATCCCGTTTGTGACGCTTCCCGAAACGGAGAACGCTTGGGGTTCCCCTTGATTGGGGGTTGCGATTTGAGTGGATGAAGCACTAAGAGTGTCAGCGGCTTGAGCGGAGGCGCAAGGAGGACCGGGAAGCCATGTTGCGGCGCCAACGATCACCGCAGCGGTACACGCGAACCGCACCAGCCACTGCGCAGGATGGCTCACGGTCATGGTGGCGGGTATTACCCTTGAGGACATACTACCTAATTCGTAATACGTGCGTGGCGAAAAGGCATCCCATTACAAAACCAAAGAATTGTGCACTTGTTGCGCCTCAAGAGAAGAGTATATGCGGACTTAGGTGACAAATCCGGACTCAATTTGGCGGTCTTCGAACCTGGATCCGATTTCCCCGAAGGTTGCATACCATGCCGGAGCGGCGGCGCCTCGGAATTGACTCGTCAGAAAAAATCATGGGTAAGCTCGGGCTCAGGTAGTTTGCCAAGTGAGTGATAGAGCGCGAGTTCCAGGATGCGGAAGGTGCGAAAGCCATAGGATCTTCTCATGGTGACTTTGGCTT
>Ga0306920_100001807_pt1 | contig 26625 bp, 24 predicted proteins | sample flu12Cox44000170_FD_204666 | JGI IMG/M metagenome (GOLD analysis project Ga0306920, IMG submission 204666) | Lab enrichment of tropical soil microbial communities from Luquillo Experimental Forest, Puerto Rico - flux4day.12C.oxic.44.000.170 (v2)... | ecosystem: Environmental > Terrestrial >...
GCCCCGGCGGGCTGGCAGGTCGGCCTGCTGCGGATCGAGGACGTGGCCATCGGCTGCGCGGTGAGCGTCGTGGTCGGCGCCGCCTTCTGGCCGCGCGGCGCCGCCGCCATCGTCGGCGACGATCTCGCGGACGCGTTCCGGCAGGGCGGGCGGTACCTGACCCAGGCCGTGGACTGGGCGCTCGGCCTGCGGCGCCGGCCGCCGGAAAGCGCGGTCGCGGCCGTCACCGCCGGATCGCGGCTGGACGAGGCGCTGCGCTCCTACCTGGCCGAGCAGGGCACCAAACGGCTGTCCAGCGATGACCTGTGGAGCCTGGTGATGGCCACGACCCGGCTCCGGCTCACCGCGTTTGCCGTGGCCAGCCTGCCCGGCAGCGGGGACGGGCAGCCCGGGCCGGAGCGGGACGGCGATGGGACCGGGCCGGAGGTGGCGGCATTCCGCAGGCAGGCCGCGGACCTGGCCGGCTTCTACGAGCGCCTCGCGGTCCTGGTCGGGCCGCCCGGCCATGCACCACCGCCCGCACCGGTGGCCGTCCCCGACGGGCCCGGCTACCCGGAGGGCGTGGCCTGCAAGGCCAACACGCCGCCGCACTACCGCCCCGACATGCTCTGGGTGGGCGAGCAGCTCTACCACCTGGCCGAGCGCGGGCAGGCGATCACCGAGCCGGCCACGAGAGTGGCCGAGCTGCGGAAAGTGCCCTGGTGGCGCTAGGACAGGCGGCCGCCCCCGGCCGGCCGCGGTGGCTCGGACGCCTGCCCGTTTCCCTGGCCCGCGGCGACCGCGTCGAGCGCCGCCGCGAAGACCTCGGCGATCTGGTCGATCTCCGTCTCGGTGATCACGAACGGCGGGGAGATCTGCAGGGCCGCGCCGCGCAGCAGCCGGGTGATCACGCCGCGCTCGCGGATCTCGGTCACCAGCCGCGCGCCGATGCCCGGGTCGGCCCGGGCGCCCTCGGCGATCTCCACGGCGGCGAGCAGCCCGGTCCCGGCACGTACCTCCCCGACCAGCTCATGCGCGGCCAGCGGGGCGAGCGCGCGGGCCAGCACCGGTTCCAGCCGGGCCACCCTGGCGACGAGCCGCTCCCGCTCGATCAGGTCCAGGTTCGCCGCCGCGACGGCGCACGCGGTGGGGTGCGCGGAATAGGTGTAGCCGTGCCGGAACACCTCCGCCGACCCGGGGCGCCAGAACGGCTCGGCGACGCGCGCGCTGGCGATCACCGCGCCGATCGGCGCGTACCCGGAGCTGAGCCCCTTGGCCGTGGTGATCAGGTCGGGGTCCAGGCCGAACCGCTCGCTGGCCAGCCACGCGCCGGTCCGGCCGAACCCGGTGATCACCTCGTCGGCGATGAACAGCACGTCATGCCGCCGGCAGATCTCCCGCACCGCGGCCAGGTAGCCGTCGGGCGGCGGGTACACGCCGCCCGCGCCGATCACCGGCTCGCAGAAGAACGCGGCGACTCGCCCGGCACCCGCCTCCTCGATCACCTTCTCCAGTGCCGGCGCATCGTCCCAGGCCACGTGCTCGACGAGGCTAACCAGCGGAACGAAGGGCTCGGTGTTGGCCGGGATCCCGCCCAGCGACGTGCCATACGCGTTCATGCCGTGATAGGCGTGCGACCGGGCGATCGTGACCTGCTTGGACCCCTGGCCCAGGGCCCGCCAGTAGCTGCGGGCCAGCTTGGCCGCGGTGTCCACGGCGTCAGACCCGCCGCCCGGGGTGAGGAAGACCTTGGCGCCGGGCATCGGGGCGAGGCCCGCGACCCGGCGGGCGAGCGCCTCGGCGGGCTGGTTCGAGAACGGCTCGAACGTCTGGTACGCGGCAAGCCGGCGCATCTGCGCTGCCGCCGCGTCCGCGAGTTCCGCCCGCCCGTGCCCCACGTTGCAGCACCAGAGGCTGGCCAGCGCGTCGAGGTAGGGACGGCCGCGGTCGTCGCAAACCGTCGAGCCCTCGCCCCGGACGATGGTGACGGCGTGCCCGGCCAGGCTCGCCATGTTCGCGAACGCGTTCCACAGCACCGGCCCGGCCGGCGTGCTCGCGTCGCCCTGGCCGCCAGGAACCCACGGCGTTGACCCCATTGACCTGTTCCTCTCGCGGCTGGTTGAGTCCCCCAAACCTAGCCGCGCGGCCGGGCGGGCGCAGGCACGGCCCGGCGGCTCAGCCGGGGACCACTATTTCGTCCCACGGCCCGGCGGCTCAGCCGGAGACCACGACTTCGTGCCAGACCCCGCCGTTCAGGTTGAGGTTGTTGCCGCCGGCCTGGCCGGGCCCGCGGTCCCCGACGTAGGTGTACAGCGGGTGCCCGTTCCAGGTGACCTGCTTGGTGCCGTCGGTCCTGGTGATCGTGCCGAAGGTGCCGGTGACGCCCGCGGCGGCGGACGGGGAGCCGGTCACCGGCGGCCAGTACGCGGCGCAGCTGCCATAGCAGTTCGACTTGCCCGGGCGGTCCGCGGCGAACGTGTACACGGTGAACCCCTTGGCGTTGGTGAGCACGGTAACGGCGCCGACCTTGCCGGTCTTCAGCGCCACCGAGCCACCGCTGGGCGTGGCCGCCGGGGCGCCCGCCCCGGCGACGGCGACGAACAGCAGCACCAGGCCCACGGCCGACAGCACGGCGATCGCGGGCTGTGCCAGGGGCAGGCCGGCCAGCATCTGGCCCAGGCCCTGACCCGGGCCGCGGCTCCCGGCCGCCGGCGGGGTGATGGCGAGCAGGGCAAGCACGGCGAACGCGGCCACCTCGATGATCCCGGCGACGATCCCCGCGGTGGTGCGGACCTCGGTGAAGCCGAACAGGCCGATCCATATCGACAGCAGGTAGCCGCCCAGGGTGGCCACGGCGAACCCCGCGCCGAGCGCGGCCACGACCTGGTTGCCGGTGGCGAGCACCGCGGCGGCCAGCGCGAACCCGGCGATGATCTGGAGCAGGAACAGCCATCCGATGGTCGGGATGTTCCGGTAGCCGGTCAGGTACAAGTCGAGGTGGATCGCCGCGGTCGCCGCCAGCAGCCCGGCCCCGGTAACCCGCAGCGCCGGCCGGAGCCAGCCACCACGGACCACCGCGTGTGTGGTCTCCATAACTGGATCACGGTACCGGCGGCCGGGCGGTTCATCACGCGAATCGCCGGCGCCCATTCTCCGTCGCGTCACCCGGCGGGCCGAGCCCAACGGTGACCACCCCGCCGCCCGAGGCCGATCGGCCGATCATCAGCGTCCCGCCGGAAGACTCGGCGATACGCCGTGCGATATCCAACCCGAGGCCGGTGGAGCCGATACCGGAGCGGCCACGTTCGGTGGGGTCGTGCGGCGGGAAACCGGGCCCCTCGTCCGCGACGACCAGCCATGCCCCGCCTGGCATGCGCTGGCTGAGCCTTATCGCGCAGCCGGCACCATCGGGCGTGTGCGCGAACACGTTTTCAAGCAGGATGTCCGTGCACGTCGCCAGGTCTTCACGGGACACCCGCACCCGTATCTGCCCCGCCGCCACATCAACGGTCATCCGGCGCTCGGTGTCCTCGGCAAGAGGCCGCCAGAACGCTGCCCGCTCGGCGACCACCCTTCCGGCCTCGCACAGCGCATCATCGCCCGAACCAGCCGGGCGGCGGGCGTCGTGGATGATCTTGCTGACGGTGCACTCCAGGGCCCTGACATCGTCGAGCAGCTGGGCGTGCCCAGCGGGATCATGCAGCGACTCGGCGTCGATTCGCAAGGCGGTGAGCGGGGTGCGCAGGCGGTGCGACAGATCGGCGACGGTCTCGCGCTCGTGCGCGAGCAATTCGCCAATGCGGGCCGCAAGGTGGTTCAGGCCGACGCCGACGCGGCGGACCTCGGGAGGCCCCGTCAAGGTGGCTCTCGCCGAGAGATCTCCCATGCCAAGCCTGTCAGACACCCCCGCCACCGCGGCCAGCGGGCGAACAAGCGAACGGGCAAGTTGGTCGGCAACGGCCACGCTGAGCGCGAGCAGTCCGAGCCCGACGCATCCCAGCAGCAGCCAGGCCTTGGTCACTCCGCGACGCAGCAGCGATTCGGGCACGAAGGTACGGATGACCGCGGAGCCGGCGGGCAGGCCTTCTACGGCGATCAGGATCTCGACACCCGCTGGCACGGCGGTGGTGAAGCTGCGGCCCTTGGCCGCCAGCCGTACGGCCGCAGACCGGGGCGCGGTAGCGCCCAGTTCGCGGCCGCCCGGCAGGAAGACAGTGATGGGGGTGCTCCCGGCCTCGGCATTCATCTGATCGACCGCCAGCCGCAGGCTGCTGCGGCGCAGCGTGGCCACCAGCGGAGTCATGCCCTGGGCCTGGATGGTGGCGGTGCTGATCGCGCGGTCTGCCGCCTGCGTCCGCAGCACGATCGCGAGCGGCAGCAGGAACGAGACCAGGATGAGCGAGCTGGTCGCGACCACGAGGAAGATGATGCGCAATCTCATGCGGGGCCGCAGAGCTTGATGCCCACTCCGCGCACGGTGTGGAGGTAGCGCGGCCGCTGCGCGGTCTCCCCCAGCTTCCTGCGCAGCCACGAAAGATGGACGTCCACCGTCCGGTCAGCGCCGCCGTACGGCATCCGCCAGACATGGGTGAGCAGGTCCCGCCTGGTGACCACCTGCCCCGCGTGAAGCGTCAGGTAGTGCAGCAGGTCGAACTCGCGCCGGCTGAGGTCAACTGCCACGCCGTCGAGGGTGACCTCATGAGCGCGCGCGTCCAGCCATAGGCCGGCAACCTCAAGCGGCTCCCCCGCCCTCGGGCTGCCCGCCTCTGCCCGCCGGAGGACTGCCCTGATCCGGGCCTCGATCTGGTCTCCGCCGAACGGCTTAATGACGTAGTCGTCCGCCCCCGCGTCCAGCGCCCGGACGATCTCGGCCTCATCGTCGCGCGCGGTGATGATCAGCACGGGCACCGTGCTGACGGAACGGATCATGCGCAGCGCTTCCTGCCCGCCGAGGTCGGGCAGCCCAAGGTCGAGCAGTACAGCATCGGGCGGCGCCTTGAGCACATGTTGCAGCGCGGCCGTTGCCGCGGGCGTGCTGGTGACCACGTGACCGCGGCCCGACAGGGCGCGGATCAGCGCATCCCGGATGGGGGCATCGTCCTCCACCAGCAGCAACTGGGCCATAACAGGACGGTAACTGGCGTTACCAATGGAATGAAAGGGAACAGGCTCAAATGAATTTCTCATAAATGTATTCCATGAAGCCTCTTTTACACGCACTTAACATCGCCCGCGTGACCCTTGGCCTGTGCACCATCGCGTTTTCCTCGGTCTTGCAGCCTGGCTGGTCGGAGCGAGCGCGGCGACGGGCGGTAGCCTGCTCGCGGTGAGCGCGCTTGGTCAGGGCATGATCCCCAGCGCGGGCGAGCAGCAAAGCGTGGCAAGGGTCAACCGCGCGCTGGCCAAGGAGGCCGCGGAGCGGAAGGCAGCCGTGCCGCGGGGCGCTGTCGCGCCGCCGGCCTCACGCATGGCGCCTGCATCGCGGATGGCCCGCCACACGGCGCCACCGTCGTCGCCGGCAGCCGGCCCTTCGGCGCCACCGCCTGCTCCGGGTACCGGCGGCACCGTGCTCACCTCGCAGGGCGGCACGCTCGTGGCGAGTTGCGCCGATGCGCACGCGTACTTGGTGTCATGGAGTCCCCAGCAGGGTTTTGGGTCCACCGGCGTGGTCCGCGGGCCCGCCACCAGCGCCAGGGTGACGTTCACCTCCGCGCAGCTCACGGTGACCATGGTCGTGTCCTGTGACGCGGGGGTGCCCACCGCGACCGCCACGACCGTCGGCGCCCCGGGCAACGCCGCTGGCACATTCGGTGGTGACGGCGAGTAAACGGCGGTCAGGGGCGCCGGTTTTGCGCCCTCTCCAGCAGGAGCGCCAGGGTCGGGCACGTGGCGACGGCCCGCCGCGCGTGCACGACCAGCGCCGGCGGGACCATGGCAGAGCGCAGGATGGGGTAGCCCCACGGGTCCAGCTCGATAATCTCCGGCAGAAGTTCCGCGCAGACGCCGTGACCGTTGCAGGCGATCGGATTGACTCGCAATTGGTGGCTCATGTCCAGTTCCAGTCTTGTTCCTCATCGCCCGGAATCGGGAGGAGCGGGGCGCGGCGCACACCGTCGCACGGTCCGCAGCGGTCGTGCCAGCGCGCGTCCGCGATGAACGCGCGGACCGCGCTGCGCGCCAGCTGAGTAGCCCCGTCAGGGTGCCGGCAGGCTCCCCGGCCCTCGATCAGGGGAAGGAGGCCCGCGATGGCGTCGACCGCCGTCCCCCGGCCGCCCTGGAAGGCCAGGTCGGCGACCGCGCCGGCCAGGGCGGGCAACCCCATCAGGCACGGGCCGCACTGGCCGGCGCCCTGTTCGGCGAGGTAGCGCACGACCCGTGCCGTCTCGGCAAGGCCGCAGGACGAGCCGGGCAACGCGATGACAACGCCCGCCCCGAGCGCCCCGCCCACGGCGCGCAGGCCAGCCCGCGTCATCGGTACCGGCCAGGCCACCTCCACGGGCAGCCACGCACCGAAATACCCCCCGATGAGCAGCGCCTGCAGGTCCTCGGCGGGGCCGCCGGCGAGCATCACCACCTCGCCGGCAGCGGTGCCGAGCTCGATCTCATAGACCCCCGGCCACCGGACCGCGCCGTCCACGGTGACAAGCATCGACCCCGGTGCCGAGGGCAGCCCGGCGCCGCGGAACCAGCTATCCCCGTGGCGCGCGATCAACGCCACATGGGCCAGGGTCTCGACGTTGTTCACCAGGGTGGGCCGCCCCCGCACGCCGCTCTCGTGGGGGCGCGGCGGGGAGAACGTCGGCTTGGCCGGCCCGCCGTTGAGGTACCGCGCGATCGAGGACTGCTCGCTGGAAACGTAGCGGCCGGGGATGCCGGTGATCTGGATGGGCACCGGGTCGAGCCCGGCGCGCCTGCGCTCCGCCACGACAGCGGCCAGGCCGTCGATCAGATCATGCTCCTGCCGGTGGACGCACAGGTGGGCCTCGGCCGCACCGACCGCGTCGGCCGCCAGCGTGATGCCGTCAAGGACAAGGTGCGGGAGGTACGTCAGGAGCAGCCGGTCCTTGGCGCTGGCCGGCTCCCCTTCCGCGCCGTTGGCGACCACGACCGCCTCGCCGCGCCCGGCGACGGCACGCATCTTGCGCCCGGTTGGGAAGCCGGCGCCACCTCGGCCGGTGAGGCCGGCCGCCTCCACCATGTCGATCAGGCGCTCGGGCCGCCGCTGGCCGGACCGGCCGCGCAGCCATAGCGTCCCGTATTCGCGTTCGTGCTCGGCCAGGCCCGGGACCAGCTGGTGCCCGACGCCAGCGAGCAGGCGCGGCAGTGCCGCGCTGCCCGCCTGCGCAGCAGGCGGAGCGGTCACCGTCATCTGCTACCGGCCCGTGCCGCCATGGCGAGACGCCAGGTCGCCGCCGCCGCGACCGCGGCAACGCAGCCAAGGGCCGCGGCGAAAACCCAGAGCGTGCGCCGGTCGGTGCCCGTCCCCATCGCGTGGATCAGGGCGACCGGCCAGCAGGCGTAGGCCAGCCAGTGGAGCCCGCGCCAGGCCCGGAAGCCCAGCCTGTTGCGCAGCAGGCTGGTCACCATGACGGCGATGAGCAGGTCCGCCGCCACCGCGCCCAGCCCGAGCCAGGGCGACTTGTAAGACGAGACGAAGGGGATGACGGCGGCCGTCGCCGGGATGGACGTATAGGTATCCACCACGGTGGTGCCGACATGCAGGGCCAGGAAGACTAGCACCAGCAGGGTCGTGTTCCGATGCAGGCCGACGGTGAGAAACCGGGGCCAGTCCTCGCTGGCGAACCGGCCCGCGGTGACGATCCCCAGCAGCATGGTGCCGGTAAGCAACAGCAGTGTGACAACCCCGGTCGCCCGGGTGGCGTACCAGAGGGCCGGTCCGTTGAGGGCGAAACTCATGAGTGGCTTCCCTTGCCGGTAGCCTCGGCCGGCCAGCCCGCGACCGTGACAATCACCCCGCCGCGGCCAGCCAGGCGGGCAGGCAAGCGCTGGCTCGCCAGCCAGCCGGGCGCCCGTTCGCCCCGGATGATCGCGGCCGTGCTCGCCGTGTTCGCATCGACACAGGTGGCGGCGGCGACGCTGACGGTGCGCCAGCAGGAACTCACGGGCATTCCGGTGCTGGGCTCGATGATGTGGTGCAGCCGGGCTGTCCCCCGCGACCAGGCCCGGACCTTGGTGGACGAGGTGGCCAGGCCCCCGTCGCGGATGGTTACCACGGCGTCGTGCGGGGGCCGGCCGGGGCCGTCCGCCGCCTCGGCGCCGTCGAACCCGTGGTTGTCCACGATCCCCACCAGCCAGCCCTGGTCCGGCGGCTCGCCCGCGACCCGGATATCGCCACCCAGGTTGACCAGAACTCCGCAGTTCAGTGTGGCCGCGATCCGCATCGCCGCTTGGTCGGCCGCCAGGGCCTTGGCGGTCGCCCCCAGGTCGAGCATGACCCCGGCGGGGATCTTGATTTCGCGGCGCTCGCGGTCAAGCTCCACCGAGTGCCAGCCCGCCGCCGGTACCGCGGGCCCCGCCAATGGGCTGGTGTCCCGCCGGGCCGCAGCGAAGTCGCGGTCATAGCCAAGCCGCGCCAGCGAGCGTCCGCAGGTGGGATCCACGTCGCCATCGGTGAGGCCGGCAGCGGCGAGCGCCACGGCGACTGCCTCGGCCAGCAGCGCACTGACCCGCGTCATCCGCCCGTGGGCATGATTGACGCGCCACAGTTCGGAGTCGGGACGAAATCGTGAGCAGGCCCGGTCGATCGCGTCCAGCTCCGCGCGCAACAGGGCGCGGGCACGATCTGTGCCGCCGGGATCGGTGACGAGGAGGCTGGCCGACGTGCCGAGGGCAGTGAAGCGCGCGGTGCCGACGGCAGTGGCTGGTGACAGCATCACCCTCCCCCACCGCCCGACCCGCCTGAGGTGGTAACCGGTGGGGGCGGCGGCGGCGGAGCGGGGGCCGCCGGTGGTGGCGGCGGGGGTGGTGGCGCTGCCGGCGCCGGCGGAGCAGCGGGCGGAGCAGCCGGCGGCGCCAAACCGGGGGCGGCGGGGGCACTGGCGTGGTGCTGGTGGTGGCGCTTTGGCTTGTGCCGCTTATGCGCGTGGGTCGCGGCCGCGTGAATGGACGCCTTGGCGCTTGGCTGCGCGGCGGCGGCGGTGGCCGCGCCGTGGGCGGTGCGGGCGAACAAGGCCGCGAAGCCGACCGCGATGACCGCACTGACCTCAGCGGCCCGCCACGTCAGCTTGGAGAGGCGGCGAAGCCCCGCGTTCCGGGCGGCATACCCGGGATGGCCGGGCCAGATCGGGTAGCCGGAGTAGGGATCGTAGTCTGCCCAGCCTTGGCGCCAGGCTGGCACCACGCGCGCGGGATAGGGAGGCGAGCCGGGAAGGGCGGGGTGGCGCGGCCCAGGGTCGTAGGCCGGCCAATCGGGTGGGCGGCGCTCCAGTGGCCCGCCGCGCGTCGCATGGCCGTCGGAGCGGTTCGGGCCGGGGGCGGGTGCTGCCCAGTCAGGCGTGCTGGGCCCGAAGGGGTCGCTGATGCCGGGGAACTGGCCTGGAGCGGGGCCCTGCGCCGGCCAGGTGGCCGGGCCGGGCCCAGCGGCGCCGGATGGCCCCGGCGGTTGCATTGGGTCCTGGCCCAGGCCGAGGCCGGCCCAGCGCGGCGGCCGGGCCTGGGCATCGGCCGGATGGGCTTCCGTCTGGCTGGAGTGGGCGAGGTGGTCCTGAGGCTGGCTGACGGCTGCCCAGTCTGGGCGGCGGGCCTGCCAGGGCCTGTGATCTGCCGATGTTTCATTGCTGTCACGCATATCCGACAGCACAGCACAGCCCCTGTTAAGGGCTCCTGAAGAGGTTTTCAACAAGCTATTGCAGCAGGCAATCAATATGCCAAGAGTTTCACGCCTCGCCTTTCCTTGATGGCCTGCATGCCAAGGCCGGAGCGGCGAGCAGGCCGGCGAGCACCCGGGCCGTGATGTCCGGTGGCGCCACTACCCGCTGCTGCGGCCGGTCGGCGCCGGAGGATAGTGTCCGGAAGGCACGTCCGCCGGATGAAGGGATCGCGATGACGACGCCGGCAGCGGAATGGGACTCGGCTTACCAGGACAGCCCGCCGACCTGGGACATCGGCCGCCCGCAGCCTGCCTTCGCGCGCCTGGCCGACGGCGGGCTGCTGTCCGGCCGGGTGCTGGACGCCGGCTGCGGCACCGGGGAGCATGCCCTGCTGGCGGCGGCCCACGGGGCGGCGGCGATGGGCGTGGACCTGTCCGGGGTCGCCATCGAGAAGGCCCGCGCCAAGGCGGCGGAACGCGGCGTGGCCGCCCGGTTCGAGGTCGCCGACGCGCTGCACCCGGAGCGGCTCGGTGAGACCTTCGACACAGTTCTCGACAGCGGGCTGTTCCACGTCTTCGACGACGCCGGCCGGGCCAGGTACGTCACCAGCCTGGCGGCCGTCCTCGAGCCCGGCGGAACCTACTACATGATGTGCTTCAGCGACCGCCAGCCGGGCGTCTGGGGGCCGCGCCGGGTGCGGCGGGAGGAGATCGAGCACGCGTTCGCCGACGACTGGGAGATCGTGAGCGTTTCCCCCGACGCGTTCTCGATCAACCCGATCATGGGCACCACCACGGCCCAGGCCTGGATGGCGGTCATCCGCCGCCGGTGACCGGTGCGCCGCCGCCAACGCCGCGGCAGTAGCCTCATCCCGCGCCCCGGATCTTAAACCGGCCCGCGATGGGGCATGTCGAGCAACGTAGGGGGAATCGTTCGGGAAACGTACGGCGCGGCCCGGCCGGTCCGCTTGGCGGACCCAGACCCCGAGTGTGACCTTCGGCCCTGGACCGCCCGCCCGGCCGGGCGCAGACTCGCTCGACTGCTAGGGAACGGAGTGCGTGATGGGCGGTTACGCGGAGGCATACCAGCGAAGCCTGACCGACCCCGGGGGCTTCTGGGGCGCCGCAGCGCAGGGAATCGACTGGTACCAGGCACCGGGCGTCATTCTGGACGCCTCGAACCCTCCGTTTTACCGGTGGTTCAGCGACGGGATCATGAATACGTGTTTCAACGCGCTGGACCGGCACGTCGCCGACGGCCGCGGTGACCAGGCCGCGCTGATCTACGACAGCCCGGTGACCGGCGTCGCCCGCCGGTACAGCTACGCCGAGCTGCTGGGCGAGGTCGCCAGGTTCGCCGGGGCGCTGACCAGCCTGGGCGTGGGCCGCGGTGACCGCGTCGTGATCTACCTGCCGATGATCCCGGCGGCGGCCGTGGCGATGCTGGCATGCGCCCGGATCGGGGCGGTTCACTCGGTCGTGTTCGGCGGGTTCGCCGCGCATGAACTCGCGGTCCGCATCGACGATGCACGGCCCGCGGTGGTGGTCACGGCGTCGTGCGGCATCGAGGTCAGCCGCGTCATCGAATACAAGCCGATCCTGGACCGCGCCCTCGAACTGGCCAGCCACCAGCCGGCCCGCTGCGTGATCCTGCAGCGCCCGGAGGCCCGGGCGGCCATGACGGCCGGCCGGGACGTGGACTGGGACGAGGCCATGGCCACCGCGCGCCCGGCCGACTGCGTCCCCCTCGCGGCGACCGACCCGCTGTACATCCTGTACACGTCCGGCACCACGGCGCGGCCCAAGGGGGTCGTCCGCGACAACGGCGGCCACGCGGTGGCGCTGCGCTGGAGCATGGGCGCGATCTACGACACCGGGCCCGGCGAGATTTTCTGGGCCGCCTCCGACGTCGGGTGGGTGGTGGGCCACTCCTACATCGTCTACGCGCCGCTGCTCGCCGGGTGCACCACCGTCCTGTACGAGGGCAAGCCCGTCGGCACCCCGGACGCCGGGGCGTTCTGGCGGGTGGTCGCCGACAACAAGGTCAAGGCCCTGTTCACTGCGCCCACCGCGTTCCGCGCGATCAAGAAGGAGGACCCGGCCGGCACGCTGGCCCGCCGCTATGACCTGTCCAGCCTGAAATACCTGTTCCTGGCCGGGGAACGACTGGACCCGGAAACCTACCGGTGGGCCGGCGACCTGCTGGGCATCCCGGTCGTCGACCACTGGTGGCAGACCGAGACCGGCTGGCCGATCGCCGCCAACCTGCGGGGCCTCGAGCCCATGCCCACCAAGCCCGGCTCCCCCAGCGTGCCGGTGCCCGGATATGACGTGCGCATCGTCGGCCCCGACGGTGCCGACGTCCCGGCCGGGCAGACCGGGGAGATAGTGATCCGGCTGCCGCTGCCACCGGGCTGCCTGCCGACCCTGTGGCAGGACGACCAGCGGTTCGCCGACTCCTACCTGTCCCAGCACGCCGGCGCGTACGTCACCGGCGACGGCGGCTACCGCGACACCGACGGCTACCTCTACGTGATGGGCCGCACCGACGACGTCATCAACGTCGCCGGGCACCGGCTGTCCACCGGCGAGATGGAAGAGATCCTGGCCAGCCACCCCGCCGTCGCCGAATGTGCCGTGATCGGCGTGCACGACGCGCTCAAGGGCCAGGTCCCGCGCGGTTTCGCCGTCCTGAAGGCCGGCGTCACCACCGACCCGGACACCGTCGCCGCCGAACTCGTCCGGCTGGTCCGGGACCAGATCGGCGCCGTCGCCGCGCTGCGCCGGGTGGACGTGGTGGCCGCCCTGCCGAAGACCCGCTCGGGCAAGATCCTGCGCCGGACGATGCGCGGCATCGCCGACGGGCACGAGCAACCGCCGCCCTCCACCATCGAGGATCCCGCGGTGCTCACCGCGCTGCGGCCGGTCCTGACCGACCACGACTGACGAGCCACAGCGGATAAGGGCTGGCGGAGGATCGTAATGCACAATCCCTGGCTGACCGGCGGCGGCGGAGAGCGGGCGGACCGTGCCCGCCGGGTCGCCCGCGCTCATGCCGGCTTCGTCGCCGGCCAGCCGGCGAGCGGGCCGGCGCTGCGGGACGTGGTCGCGCGGTCGTGGCAACGGGCGGCCGGGGCGAACGTGGACCCGGACGGCGGGCCACCGGTGGTGCTTACCGGCGGCGACCTGGAGGCCTACCGGGCCGCGCATCCCCTGGCCTTGGTGATCGGCGTGCTGCGGGAACTGGTGGGCAGCGTCGCCGCGGACGGGCAGCACCTTATGGCGGTCAGTGACTCCGGCGGCCGGCTGCTCTGGGTCGAAGGTCATCGTGGCACCCGGAGGCGGGCCGAGGCGATGAACTTCGTGGAGGGCGCGGCCTGGGATGAGCCGCACGCCGGCACCAACGCACCGGGCACCGCCCTGGCCCTCGGCCGGGCGGTGCAAATCTTCTCCACCGAGCATTTCCTGCACGCCGTGCAGCGCTGGACCTGCGCGGCCGCCCCGATCAGGAATCCGGCCACGGGGCAGATTCTCGGCGTGATCGACGTCACCGGCGGCGACCCGGTGGCGCACCCGCACAGCCTGGCGCTCGTGCGGGCCGCGGCCCGGGCCGCCGAGGGCGAGCTCGGCTGGCAGCGGGACCCGGCCTCCGGGATCCTGCGACCGCCCCCGCCGGTCCCGGACCGGCTGGAGGTTCTCGGGCGCGGCGACGGCCTGCTCCGCACCGGCGGCCAGGACATCAGGCTCGGCCGGCGGCAGGCGGAGATCTTGTTCGTGCTGTCCGCGCACCCGCTCGGGGTGTCCGGGGAGCAGCTGGCGGACGCGCTGTTCGAGGACGGCACCGGCGCGGCCGCCGTGCGGGTCGAGCTCACCAGGCTGCGGCGGCAGGCCGGCGACCTGGTGCAGTCCCGTCCCTACCGGCTGGCGCGGCCGCTGGACAGCGACTACGCCGATGTCTGCGCGGCTCTGCGGCGCGGCGACACCGCCGGGGCGCTGGCGGCGTGCCCGGGCCCGCTGCTGCCCAGCTCGGAGGCGCCGCACGTGGTGACACAGCGCCGGTGGCTGGATGTGCGGCTGCGGTCCGCGGTGCTGGCCAGCGGCAGCCCGCGGCTGCTGTCGGAGTGGGCCGAGCGGTTCGGCTTCGAGGACCTCCAGGTGTGGGAGCGGCTCGCCGCCGTCCTGCCCGCCAGGTCCGGGCAACGGGCCAGTGCCGCCGCCCGGGCCAGGGAACTCCGGGCGGACTACGGCCTGCCCGCCGATGTTGCGTTCGCGTAACGTCGCCGCTCCTAACGTGACCTCCACCTGATGGCCGCCTGGCTCGCGGGCGGCCCGCCTCGATCCGTGGAGGTCCTCATGACCCGCTTCACCGCGCCGGGCCAGCCCGGCGCCCGCATGTCCTACCAGCCGCGTTACGACCACTGGATTGGCGGTGAGTGGGTCCCGCCCGCCCAGGGCCGCTACTTCGAGAACCCGACCCCGGTGACCGGGCAGACGTTCTGCGAGGTCGGCCGCGGCACCGCCGATGACATCGAGCGCGCCCTGGACGCGGCGCACGGCGCCGCCCCGGCGTGGGGGCGCACCTCCCCCGCCGACCGGGCCGCCGTCCTCAACAAGATCGCCGACCGGATGGCCGAGAACGCCGAGGCCCTGGCGGTCGCCGAGACGTGGGAGAACGGCAAGCCGGTCCGGGAGACCCTCGCGGCGGACATCCCGCTGGCGATCGACCACTTCCGCTACTTCGCCGGGGCCATCCGCGCCCAGGAGGGCAGCCTCGCCGAACTCGACGACGACACCGTCGCGTACCACTTCCACGAGCCGCTCGGCGTGGTCGCGCAGATCATCCCGTGGAACTTCCCGATCCTGATGGCCACCTGGAAGCTTGCCCCCGCGCTGGCGGCGGGCAACGCGGTGGTGCTCAAGCCGGCCGAGCAGACCCCCGCGTCGATCCTGTACCTCATGAGCCTGATTGGTGACCTCATCCCGCCGGGGGTGGTCAACATCATCAACGGCTTCGGCGTCGAGGCCGGCAAGCCGCTGGCCTCCAGCCCCCGGGTCGCCAAGGTCGCCTTCACCGGCGAGACCACCACCGGGCGGCTGATCATGCAATACGCCAGCGAGAACATCAAGCCCGTCACCCTGGAACTGGGCGGGAAGAGCCCGAACATCTTCTTCGACGACGTCTCCGCGGCCAGCGACGACTTCTACGACAAGGCGCTGGAAGGGTTCACCATGTTCGCGCTCAACCAGGGCGAGGTGTGCACCTGCCCGTCCCGGGCGCTGGTCCAGCAGGGGCACTTCCAAGAGTTCCTGGCCGATGCGGTGGCGCGCACGCAGAAGATCGCCCAGGGCCACCCGCTGGACACCACGACGATGATCGGCGCGCAGGCTTCGAATGACCAGCTCGAGAAGATCCTCTCCTACCTGGACATCGGCCGGGCCGAAGGGGCCAGGGTGCTCACCGGTGGTCACCGCGCCGACCGGGGCGGCGAACTGTCCGGCGGGTACTACGTCGAGCCGACCGTCTTGGAGGGCAACAACTCGATGCGGATCTTCCAGGAGGAGATCTTCGGCCCGGTCGTGTCGGTGACGTCGTTCGCCGACTTCGACGATGCCATCAAGATCGCCAACGACACCCTGTACGGGCTCGGCGCCGGGGTCTGGACCCGCGACATCAACACCGCCTACCGGGCGGGCCGCGCGATCCAGGCCGGCCGGGTGTGGACCAACTCCTACCATCTCTACCCGGCGCATGCCGCGTTCGGCGGTTACAAGGGCTCCGGCATCGGCCGGGAGACCCACAAGATGATGCTGGAGCACTACCAGCAGACGAAGAACCTGCTGATCAGCTACGCGCCCACGGCCATGGGCTTCTTCTAGGCAGCGGCGATGACCACGCCTGAGGTGTCCCGTGTCGCGGTGACGCCGGCCGCCGCCGGGCTGCTGCGGGAGCTGTACGCGGCCCACGGGCCGCTGATGTTCCATCAGTCCGGTGGCTGCTGCGACGGCAGTTCGCCGATGTGTTACCTGGCCGGCGAGTTCCGCACCGGCACCTCAGACGTGCTGCTGGCGGCACTGCGGGTGGGCGGGGTACCAGACCCGGTGACGTTCTGGATGTCCGCAGCCCAGTTCGAGCGCTGGCGGCACACCCATCTCACCGTGGATGTGGTGCCCGGCCGGGGCAGCGGGTTCTCCCTCGAGGCACCCGAGGGGGTCCGGTTCCTCATCCGGTCCCGGCTGCTCACCGCGGAGGAGGACCTCGTCCTCAACGCCTAGCGGGCCTCGGTGCCGGGCCGCTGGCCGTGGCTTACGGTACGGTGGGCGGTGGCGCGGGAGGGCGCCGCCGGGTCCGCGGGAAGGACTGAGTCCGCCTCCGTTCATCGCAGGTGCTTGGCTGCTGGAAGCAGGACCGTCTTCAGGCGAGCCGGAACGCGGGCCCCGGGCTCGGTTGAGGAGACGCGTCATGTCCCAGCTTCCCGACCGTCCAGACACCGATCAGCTCCGCCGTCAGGCACGCGAGCTGCACCGCGCCGCCGCGGGCGGCGACGCCCGCGCGCTGCGCCGGCTCCGCCAGGTCTCCCGCACGGTCACCCTGTCAGCAGCCCAGCTCGCCATCGCCCGGGACTACGGCTTCCCCAGCTGGCCGCGGCTCAAGGCGGAGGCGGAACGGCGCCGCGCCGAGGCCGGCCCGCAGGCCCAGGCCGGCGATCGGGGCCAGGCCGGCCGCGCACCCGGCGGGGCGGTGGCCCAGTCCGGCCGGCCTGCTCCGGCCGACGGGACAGCGCCGCCGGTGAAGTCGTGGGAGGAGATGCGCGACTGGGCGGCCCGCCTGCTGCTGTCCCGCACCGGGGCCGACGTCCAGGCATGGAACCGCCGGGTTGCCGATACCGGGCTCGCCGAGGAGCAGGCACTGCGGTCCTGGCTGGCCGGCCAGGGCGTCACCGGGTACTCCCAGGCGCTGCTGGTCTGGGAGCGTTTCGGGTACCCGGACTTCATGACGACCGGCGCCGACGAACTGATCGGCGCCCAGTACGCCGACCGCCCGCAGCTGCGGCCGGTGCTCGACGCCGTGCTGGCGGCGCTGCCCGCGCTGGGCCAGGTGACGGTGCAGGCGCGTAAGACGCTGGTCAGCCTGGTCGGCCCGCGCCGCACCTTCGCCGTGGTGCAGGCGACCACGAAGAACCGGGTGGACCTCGGCCTGCGGCTGGATCACGAGGAGCCCGGCGGGCGCCTGCTCGTGGCCAGGGACATCGGCGCGGCCACCCTGCGGATCCCGCTGACCGGGCCGGATGACCTCGACGATGAGGTCCTCGGGTTGCTGCGGCGCGCCTACGAGGAGAACGCCGCACCGCCGCCTCCCCGGCCCCCGGCCCGGCGCCCGGCGCCGGTACTGGGGTCGCTCACCGTGGTCATCGAGGGCTACGACCTGCCCGGGCTCACCTGCCGGCCGGAGCCCGGCGGGTCTGGTCACCGCAACGTTCACGTCGCGTTGTCCGGCACGAGCAGGGACCGCCCTGCCCTGGTGGTGCCGGACAGGCCCGGGCTGGCCATCGAGCCCGTGCCCGGCGATGCCGAGTCGGCACGCTGGGAGGCCCCGGTCACCGTGCGCCGCGACGCCGACGGCTTCGACTTCACCGGGCCGTTCGTCGGGGGCGCCCGCGGCGACCGGAGCCTGGGCCTGGCCTGGGGTGATGTGCCCGGCGACGGCACGTTGCGGCTGTTCCGCGGTGCCAAGCTCCGGCTCGCGGACGTGGATCCCGCGCTGATCGAGGAGGCCATGCGCCCCGGGTACCGGCTCATCGCCCGGATCCGCCTCACCGACCCGCGGGGCAACCCGGTGTGCGCCCGCGTGGATCCCCCGGCGCTCGCCTGGTCGGCCGAGCCCGCCGACGGCGCGCGTTCCCAGTGATATCACGAGACATGGTGGAAAGAACCGGGCAAATCGGGCGTGAATGTGACCGTTTCGAATGAAAAGATGCGCCGGGCCCCGACTACTCGTCCGCCTGGTTGCGGCGCAGGCGCTTGATCTGAGAGGTGCGGCGCTTGGCGGCCAGGCGGCGCTCCCGGGCGGCACGGGTTGGCTTGGTGGGCCGCCGCGGCCGTGGCGGCGCGGCGGTCGCCTCGGTGAGCAGCGCGGACATCCGCTCGGCCGCGGCCTCGCGGTTGCGCAGCTGGGATCTGGTCTCGGACGCGGTCACGGTCAGGACGCCGTCGGACAGGCGGCCCGCCAGCGCGCGCAGCGCCCGTTCCCGGTAGACCGGCGGCAGGGCGGCGGAACCCTCCAGGTCGAAGGACAGCTCGACCCGGCTGTCGGTGGTGTTCACCGACTGGCCGCCGGGCCCGGTGGACCGGGAGAACCGCCAGGACAGCTCCTCGGGCGGCACGGTGATACCGCGCACGGTGACGTCAAGGCCGCTCATCCGGTCTCCGGCCTAGTGGTCAGCGCGGCGAGCACGCCGGGGAAAACCGCGTCGGCCCGCGCGGCCAGCTCCCCGGCGGACAGCAACTGGACCGGATGCGGGATGTAGACCACGCGGGCGCCGGGCATGCCGAGCAGGCGGGCCTGGGCAACGGCTTCGTCGGCGAATGGCGCCGTGACGATGCCGACGGCCGGGATGCCCCGGCGCTCCAGGTGAACGAGGTCGCACAAACTGCACGACGTGCACGAGCCTCAATCGGCGAGGGCCTCCACGACCAGCCCGCCCCCCCTGGCGATCTCGTCGATCAGGCCCAGCGCCGCGGGCTTGGAGAAGATCTCCTTGGTCACCCGCGCGGTCGTCGCGCCGGCCGCGATCAGCAACGCCTCCACCCGGTCGAGGAACTCCGCGCCGCGGTTCTTCCGGATATCGAGCAGCACCACCCGGCGCCCGGCCACGTCCGCCGGGCGCCGCGCGAGCGGCTCGGCCGGCCTGACGCGCTCGTCGAACGGGCTCACGTAGTCAGCGGCCACGTGATTCCACCTCCCGGGAGACGATCTGGGACCCCATGCCGGTGCACGGGCCGAGAACAGCAGAGTAACGGCCGGCCTCGCCACCGGCCACGAGCAGCACGATGGCCTCGGGTGATGCCCACTTGGGCACCACCGCGTCCGGCGCGGCGGCATGCACCGCCGGAGTCGTCTCGCCGCGGCGCAACTCCCTGGCCGGCTTGTGCACCGCGTCGAACATGAACCGCCGCAGCCGCTGCTTGGTCCACCCGGCGCCGCGGAACATCGCCGCGTGCTCGGGGCAGATCACGAATACCGACGGCTCCTCCAGCGGCCACCAGTGGGTGCTCCAGGCGCTGGCCGCCGCCCAGGCGAGGATGTAGGCGAGGTCCTCCGGCGTGCGGCTGCGGTGGTCGGAGATGGACAGCGGTGCGTCGCTGCCGATCACCGTGACCACCGACTGGCCCGGTGCGAAGCCGCGTTCCACGTGCAGCGGCTCCCACGGGCTGCCCTCCTCGTCCTCCGCCACGCAGAACCCGAGCTTGCCCATGTGCCCCAGGGTCGCCCGGTCCATCGCACCGGGCATGGCCCCGCCGGTGAGGCTGACCACCAGCCGCAGCGCCCGGCCGATCGTGAGGTTGGCCCGGAACCCAGGGCCGAGCGCGCCCATGCCGCTGTTCAGGCCGATGGCCTCGCGCACCGGCCCGTTGACCACGATGAGCTGCCCGGCAGGCTGGGTGGTCACCGCCTGGCCGTGCAGGTTGAACGCCGGGTCGAGCACGGCCCGCGCGGCCGCGGCGACCACCGGGAAGTACGCCGGGCGGCAGCCGGCCAGCACCGCGCAGGCGGCAACCCGCGCCAGCGTAGCCTCGCCCATGGCGGGCGGCACCGGGCCGAGGGACTCATCCCCGTCCCGCCCGCCGAGCATCGCCTCGACCCGCTCGGCGGTGGGCGGGATCACCGGCAGGCCGTCGGTCCAGCCGCGGTCGAACATCTCCTCGAGGTCGTCGGTGCCGACCGGGCCGGACATCGCCGCCACCAGCTCCGGATCCAGGGCGGCCTTCGAGGAGCAGCCCGGCTTGGTCAGCGGCCCGGCGCCGGACGGCACCGCCAGCTCGGTACCGAGTTGCGTCCCTGCGGCGCCGAGCAGCGCGGTTAGGGCCCGCTGATCCCACCCCGCCACGGAGCCACCGAGCAGCCCGCCGCGGCCGACGAGCACCGCCGTCGGCACGGTGCTCAGCCGGTAGTCCCGGGACGCCGGGTAGGGCGGCTCCTGCGCGGCCACCTGGCCGGCCCAGCCCAGCCGCCGGGCGGTGCGGATCGCCACATCCAGCGGGTCTTCGAAGATGGCAATGGCGGTCAGCCCGGCCCGCGCCCAGGCCGGGCACAGCGGGCCGAGGCGGCGCAGTGCCAGCGCCGAGGTGGGGCAGTGCTCGGAGACGAAAACCAGCAGGGCGCAGCCGCCCGCGGTAAGGCCGGCGATGGTGACCGCAGCCGGGCCGGTCCCGTGCACAGACAGTTCGGGCGCCGGGCCGCCGTCCCGGTCCCCCTCCGCACGCGATGCCTGCTCCATCGGTCAGGGTCAACCGCGCGCGGTCCCGCGCCGATTCCCCGGCCGGTCCGGCGACGCGCTTTGCAGGCGATCGCGCCGGCGCCGCATAAAGAATGTTGGGTGATCGCGCCAACGGCCGAACAAGAACGTGGGCGCTGGCGCCAACGACCACAAATCACCGATGGCGCGCTGGCGGCTCATCTGGCGGCCACCCGCCGCATTACATGCAGCAGGTATTCCTCGCGGTTGAGCGGGTTGTGGTCGGTCCGCGGCCGGGACGGCGCTGTGCCGCGGACCGGCTGGTAGTGGCCGAACGCAGCCTCAAGCACGCCCTCGCCCCGGGTCAGTGCCGGCAACTGTTCTTCCAGCTCACGTACCTGGGCCGCGGGAATCTCCCCGTCCAGCAGGCACAGCGGCCCGCGCCTGGCCGGGGCACCGGGAACCGCCCGCAGCCGGGTCAGCACCGGCAGCATCGGCCCGTAGGCGTCGGCCGGGATCTCCAGGTGGAAGCGGTGCACCGGCTCGTGCACCGTGGTGCCGGCCCGGCTCAGCGCACTCATCAGGATCAGCCGCGTCAGGTTGCGGAAGTCCCCCGCGGTGCTCGACATGCTCTTGTCGAAGTGGGCGTGCGCATGGCTCTGCCGCGGCCAGTAACCGGAATGCGTCATGGTGACCACGCAGTCGATCACCTGCCAGCCATGGATCCCCTGCTGCAGCGTCCGCGTCACGGTCTCCTCGACCGCCTTGAAGAACGCGAACGGCATCGAGCCAAGCTCGACCTCCAGCCGGAACACCGCCCCGGAGTCCACCGGCGCCGGATCGACCCGCAGCCCGACCGTGGCCAGGAACGGGTTGGTCGGCGTGCCGATGATCTCGAAGGCCGCGCCGGTCCCCGCCGGGCGCTCGATGCAGATCGTCGTGGAGGCGCTGAAGGCGGCATCGACACCGTACTCGCCGGCCAGTGTGGCCTGGATGACCTCCTTCTGGACCTCGCCGTAGAGCGAGAGGAGCAGCTCGCCGCGGACGTCGTCGCGGCGCAGGCCGATCAGCGGGTCCTGCTCGGCGAGCTGGCCGAGCGCGGCATGCAGCGCGCCCTTGTCGGCGGGCCGCCGGGGCACCACGACGGTCTCCAGCGTGGGCGGGGCGAAGCGGTGCCGGGGCCGGCCCGCGGGGGGCACGCCGAGCGTGTCGCCGATCTGGACGTCGCGCAGGCCCCACAGCTTCCCGATCTGCCCGGCACGGACCTGGTCGCGCCGCACCGCGGGACCGCGCTCGAACACGCTGATCGCGGTGATCTTCGACTCGCCGTCCCGGCCAGCGGGCAGCCGGCCGCCACCATCGCGCCCGCCGTCCCTGCCGCTGCGGTCCGGGCCGCTGCGGTCCCGGCCGCGCTGGCCGCGGTCACCGCCGGAGGGCAGCCGGTCACGGACGTGCAGCGCGCCGGAGAACATGCGCACGTAAGCGATCTTCTCCCCGGCTGGGCCCCGTTCCACCTTGAACACCGTGCCCGAGACCGGGCCCGCGGCGTCGCCGCGGCCGGCCGGCAGGAACCGGGTCAGCCCGCCGGTCAGCTCCGCGACCCCGGCCCCGGTGATCGCCGAGCCGAGGAACACCGGGTGCACCAGGCCGCGCCGGGCCTGCGCGGCCAGTTCCCGCCGCAGCCGCCGGTAAGGCAGCCCGGTCTCGTCCCGGACGTAGTCGGCCAGCAGCTCCTCGTCATGCTCGGCCAGCACCTCCGCCAGGCGCGCGGTGAAGGCGGCTTCGTCCGGGCCGTAGGGCCGGAACTCGCAGCCCTGGGTGCCCAGCCCGGTCACCGAGCCCATCGCGACGATCGAGGGGGTCAGCCGCTCCGCGATGCCCGCGAGCACCCGCCCGGCGTGCGCCCCGGCGCGGTCGGCCTTGTTCACGAAGATGAGCGTGGGGATCCGCAGCCGTCGCAGTGCCCGCATCAGCACACGGGTCTGCGCCTGGACGCCCTCCACCGCGGAGATGACCAGCACGGTGCCGTCCAGCACGCCGAGCACCCGTTCCACCTCGGCGATGAAATCCGGGTGGCCCGGGGTGTCGATCAGGTTGACCGTGACGTCGCCGATGACGAACGACACCACGGCGGACTTGATCGTGATGCCGCGCTGCCGTTCCAGCGCCAGTGAATCGGTCTGGGTGCTGCCCGCGTCGACGCTGCCGATCTTGTCGATGACACCGGCGGAGTGGAGCAGCCGCTCGGTCAGGCTGGTCTTGCCGGCGTCAACATGGGCCAGAATCCCCAAATTGAGTGTTCTCACGAAGCGTCATGTCCTTACGCATTGGCGTGAATTCCCTTCCCGGTGGACATGACAGCTGCGCGCATGAGTGCTCCTCTTGGGGTTGCCGGTGGCTGCTGTGCAGTACAGCACGCGGCACCCGCGACGGCAACGCATTTATCAGGCGCCACGACGCCCCGGGGTTACCGTGGCCCCCCGGGCACGCCGTGGCCCTTACAGGTTGAAGGCCGAGGTCATCGTGGGGAAGGAGGCCGCGCCGCGCGGCCCGCGGCGGCCCCGTGGGGCCTCCGGGCCGGCCGCCGCGGCCGCGGCGGCCGGTGCGCCGGCCGGCAAGGGCAGGGCTGCCGCAAGGGCAGGCAGTCTGGTCCGCATCGAGGCCTCCGGGTGATCGTGAGACCGCTGCCAGTCTGCGATCGCCCTCGCGGCCGGTCCCGGATGCGGAGAAAGCCTTACCGGTCGCTCACCGGCTATCGATCCACCGGGATCTACCGGGCAAGCGCGCCCATCGGGTCCCAGGCCGGCAGCACGATCGGCGGGGTGTCCAGCGCGGCCTGGAGGTCGGCAGGCAGCGCGGAGCGGCGCGCGGCGATCTCGAAGACATAGTCGTCGAACCACGAGTCGTTCATCGTGTAGAAGCCGTCCTTGCCCTTGTCCGCGCCCCAGCTGTTCTCCACCCGCCACTTGCGGATGGTGCCATCGAGGACGTCCACGCCGGTGAACAGCATGGCGTGGGTCATCTGAGTCTCGTGGTACAGCAGGCGGTCGGACTTGCCGAGGGTGAAGGCGGTGTCGTACACGCCGGCGAAGTCGTACAGGCGGGCATCCCAGATCCCGTAGTCGGTGCTCATCATCTTGCCGACATCGCAGCCGAACCAGACCGGCTCGCCGCCCTGCAGGGCCTGCGCGGCAAGGTCCTTGATGAGCGGCATGGCGACGTTGAGGTAGATGACCGGCGGTGCGCCGAGCACGTTGCCGAGGTACTGCACGGTGAACGTGCGCCCCTCCGGGCTGGACGGGCGCGGGTCGTGGACCAGGCACACATACCCATCAACCGGCAGGTCCACGTAGCGCTCTGCAAACTCCCGCGGGGTGAGCACCCCGTCCCGGTGGAACTCGCGGTCCTTATCGGTCCACTGCCAGTCGAAGCGCTCCGGCGGGGCGCCGAGGTGGATGCACAGCACCCGGTGGACCACCCGGAGCACCTCGGCCTTGGCGGCCCGTGCCGCCTCGGTGCCGTCGGCGGCGAACGCCTCGCGCACCGACTTGGCTCCTTGGCGCAGCAGGTTGCGCAGCGCCGAGTTCATCGCGCCGGTGTCACGGGAACTGTGGGTCTCCGGCATGAACGCCTTGGGCACCAGGCCGTGCTTGGCGACGATGGCCACGAACATGTTCCACTGGCCGCCGTCTTCGGCCGGCGTGTCGAGGAGGTAGGCCACGGTCCGGTCGTCCAGGTCGCGGCCGGCCGTCTCGATGATCGCCTCGAGGAAGTAGTTGGCCCGCTCGATCTTGTCCCAGAACATGATGTAGTTCTGGGAGAACTCGAACTCCTTGAGGCCCATCTTCTTCATGGCGCCGACGCGCAGCAGGTTGAGCCCGGCGAACAGCCAGCACCGGCCGCTGTGCTCCTGGTTGGTGACCTTCCAGTCGTCCAGCAGGGTGGACAGGAAATGATCGGTGTTGTTGACGATCTCCCGGTTGATGGCCACATCCGTCACGGCCACCTGGGTCACCGCGTTCTGCGCCAGCCGGTACGCCGGGTTTGCGGAGAAATCCTTACGGAGCAGTTCCAAGTCTGCCGCGCTCAGCGCTCCATCCATCCCGTGCATCTCCTGCTCTCTCGGCTGCTGTCCCCGGTCCTCATCAACCTACCCCAGCGGGCCGACGCCCAGCGTTAGCCCAGGGGGGCGCCCCCGGAGCCCGCTGGCTGCGAGCCGCGGGCGGCGGCGGCCCGGCGCCGGACCGGCAGCGGGACCCGGGCGAGCAGCAGGGTCAGTGCTAGCAGCCCGGTCATCGGCACCCACCAGGTCCAGACGCCGTGCCACGCACCCTGGGACACGAAGGTGAGCACGGTCGCGACGAGAGCCGCCGGGATCAGGCGGGACCAGGTTTCCGCGGCCACGATGAGCGCCACCGCCAGCGCCGGCCACATGTAGTAGGCCACGACCACCGGCTCGAACGCGCAGCGCAGCGCCAGCGCGAACGCGGCCCACCAGAGCACGTCGCGCAGCGTCCCGCTGTCCCACTCGGCGCCGCGGGCCGCGCGCCAGCGGCGCCCGGCCGCCACCGCGCAGCCGCAGGCGACCAGGATCGCCACGATCCTGGCGGGCCCGGCCGCGATCACCCCATCGGCTATATGCGGGGACAGGGATGCCCACGGGGTGGGGTGGTTGATCGCCGGGAAGTTCGGCTGGCTGGTCACCGCGGCATAGGTGGCGTCCCAGTTGGCGGCGGCCGCGGCGCCCAGTGCCACCGCGGCGGGAGCGGCCGCCCGGGCCAGGAAGCCCGGCAGCCGGCGCGGCGGCATGGTCATCGCCACGACCGGCAGGGCGAGCAGCACCAGCGGCTGGATGACGATGGCCGCCCCGGCCAGCCACGCGGACCGGTGCGGCCGGTTCCGGGCCAGCGCCAGAATGGCGTAGAGGAACAGCCCCACCGCCATGGCGTCCTCGGGATGGCCCCAGCGCACCGAGACGCTCCACAGGCAGGCCGCCTCCGCGAGGGTGAGCGCGGCCCGCCGGAACCAGGGCGTCCCCAGGTGCTCGGCGATCGCGTCGGCGGCGAACAGGGCCACGGCCGACAGGGCGACCACGTAGGGCCCCGCGAGCAGCCACACCGCTGGCTGCGGGTTGTGTGCGCTCTGTATGGCCAGCGGGATCCCTGCCAGGTCGGCGACCGCGACCACGGGGATCAGGATGACCGCCGCGCCCGGCAGCGTTACCAGCCCGGTGGGCTGGGTGTACAGGCCGCCCAGGTGCAGGTGCAGCAGCCGGCTGGCGGCGGCCAGCGTCCCCCACAGGTCGTCCGGGAGCGCCCAGGCGGTCCGCCCGGCCATGGCCGGGCCCCACCAGATGGTGGAGCACATGCCGATGACCAGCAGCACGGCCGTGGCCAGCACCGGGAACAGCCTGCGGGCAAGCCAAGGCGCGGACGGCCCGGGCCCGGGCGCAGCCGTCCCGGCGCCGAGCACCGCCAGCTTGCGAACGACCGTCACCGCGGCAAAGTTAGCGCACCGGGGCCCGGCCGGGCCAAGATGGCTCCAGGACGCCGGGGCCAGCAGGCCGGGCGGCAGGGCAGAGCGGAGCGGCGGTGGCCACGCGAACCGTCACGTTGGCACGGATGAACCGGTGGGCGATCCTGGCCGGGTATGGCCTGCTGGCCGCGTGCACTCAGCTGCTGTGGCTGACCTACGCGCCGATCACCACCCAGGCGCACCGGGCGATGGGCGTCTCGGTGGGCGCGGCCGGTGACCTCGCCGCCATCTTCCCGCTGATGTACGTGGTGCTTGCCCTGCCCAGCGGGCGCTGGCTTGACGCTCAGTTCGAACGGGCGCTGTCGGCCGGCGCGATCCTCACCGCCGGCGGCGGCCTGCTGCGCCTGGCCGGTGCCACGTCATACGGCTGGGCGCTCGCCGGGCAGTTCGTGATGGCGACCGGCCAGCCGCTCGTGCTGAACTCGATCACCAAGGTCGCCGCGCGCTACTTCCCCGAGCAGGAGCGGACCGCGGCGATCTCCGCGGGCAGCGTGTCGCTGTATGTCGGCATCCTGGCCGCCGTGCTCACCGGCGCCCCGCTGTTCGACGCGGGCGGCCTTCGGCTGCTGCTGACCGTGCAGGCGGCCGTGGCGGTCGTCGCGGCGGGCTGGGTGCTGCTGGCGGTCCGTACCCCGGCGGCATTCGGCGGGGATCCCTCGGTGAAGGTGTCGCTGCGCTGGCTGCGGCGTGACCGGTTCATGTGGGTGCTGGGCGGGCTGCTCTTCGTCGGGATGGGCGTGTTCAACGCCGTCGCCACCTGGCTCGACTCGATCCTCGGCCACTTCGGCCGGGGCGGTGCGGCCGGGTACCTGATCGCGATCATGACGG